>JAESFK010000832.1_pt1 | contig 11887 bp, 11 predicted proteins | sample 9269391 | NCBI WGS metagenome assembly JAESFK01 (sample SAMN14506231, study PRJNA617097) | algae metagenome | isolation source: Drouetiella hepatica UHER 2000/2452 and co-occurring heterotrophs from... | place: Slovakia: Slovak Paradise National Park, Hrabusice, Kosice Region | collected 2000-01-01
ATGTTCGGTTACGCCTGCAAGGAAACGGCAGAGCTGATGCCCGCGCCGATCTATTATTCGCACCGTATCCTTGATCTGCTGGCGACTGCCCGCAAGAAGGGCACCGGCGAGGCCGGCCGCCTCGGTCCGGACGCCAAGAGCCAGGTGACCGTCCGCTATATCGACGGCAAGCCGTCGGAAGTGACCTCGATCGTCCTGTCGACCCAGCATCTCGACGAGAGCTGGGATTCGGCCAAGGTCCGCAGCGTCGTCGAACCCTATATCCGCGAAGCGCTGCACGACATCCACATTGCCAGCGATTGCAACTGGTACATCAATCCGACCGGCAAGTTCGTCATCGGCGGGCCGGATGGTGATGCGGGCCTGACCGGCCGCAAGATCATCGTGGATACCTACGGCGGCGCAGCCCCGCATGGCGGCGGCGCATTCTCCGGCAAGGACACGACCAAGGTCGACCGTTCCGCCGCCTATGCCGCGCGCTATCTCGCCAAGAACGTCGTAGCCGCCGGTCTTTCAGACCGCTGCACGATCCAGATCGCTTATGCGATCGGCGTCGCCCAGCCGCTGTCGATCTATGTCGACCTGCATGGCACCGGCAAGGTCACCGAAGACCAGGTCGAGGGCGCAATCCGCAAGACGATGGACCTGTCCCCGTCGGGCATCCGCCGTCATCTGGACCTCAACAAGCCGATCTATGCCAAGACCTCGGCCTACGGCCATTTCGGCCGCAAGGCTGGCCGCGACGGCTCCTTCTCCTGGGAAAAGCTTGATCTCGTCAAGCCGCTCAAGGACGCTTTGAAGGAAGAAGCGCTGAAGGCTGCCTGATCCGGGTCTTTACGGACCGGCCGGTAAAACTGTAAAGCGGATGTCTCCCGACGGGGACGTCCGCTTTTATCGTGAAAGACCATTGCCACATGACCGACCAGCACCGCAGCCGCTCGACCGAAGCTTTCTTTGGACGCCGCAAGGGCAAGCCCCTGCGTGCGCTGCAGGCGACCCACCTTGATACGGTGCTGCCATTGCTGCGGCTGGACCTTGCAGCACCCGCGCCAGCGGATATCAAGACACTGTTCAAGCACCCCGCCGGACGGGTACGGCTGGAGATCGGCTTTGGTGGTGGCGAGCACTTGATTCATCGCGCCGTCGAAGACCCGGAAACAGGCTTTATCGGCGTCGAGCCCTTCGTCAATTCGATGGCAAAGCTGGTCGGTTACATCGAGGAGCGCGGCGCTGAAAACATCCGCCTGCACGATGACGATGCGACGCAGGTTCTCGATTGGCTTCCGGAAAATTCGATCGACCAGATCGATCTTCTCTATCCGGATCCGTGGCCGAAGCGCAAACACTGGAAGCGCCGTTTCGTATCATCCGTCAATCTCGACCGGTTCGCGCGCGTGCTGAAACCCGGCGGCATCTTCTGCTTTGCCTCGGATATCGATACCTATGTCAACTGGACACTGTCGCACTGCCACGATCACGCGGCGTTCGAATGGACGGCGGAAAATGCCAGCGATTGGCTGACGCCCTACGCCGGCTGGCCGAGCACGCGCTATGAGGCCAAAGCACGCCGGGAAGGCCGCAAGTCCGCCTATTTGACATTCCTGCGGCTCTAGCAGTCCAAAACCGAAATCCTTCTGTTAGTCGGCTCGCGTTTCGTTCCCCCGGCTTCCGTTCGGTGCTCTTTACAAGCTTTCAAAGAAGATATTCGCCTGTATCAAAAGCTGCCCCCTCAATATGATAGACCCTCGGTTCTTCTGAAAAATACGCCTGTAAGCCCATCATGAACATCCGATGGTCGTCACTCGCTTCGAAGCCCGGCGTGTGATCCTCAAGTGACTGCCATCGCACGATCAGGTGGAAGAGTTCGGGTGTTTCGATCCCTTGTGCGAGGACGTGACCGCAGTAACCCTTCGCGCGGCTAAGCAACGGAGCGACTTCGGCAAATGCCCGTCTGAACGGTTCAGTTTTCTCCCGGTGAACCGGGAGTTGAGCGATTTCATAAATCATGGCGTTCCTTTAAAGTCAGTTCAACGGTTAGAAGTCCGCACTTTCGAGATGAGCCGAAGGCCCGACTGCTATCGCGATTTTTCCTCGAACACCGTTGTTGGGCGTCTCCAGCCGGGCATGGGCGCGCGGAATGTCGGCAAGCGAGTAGACGGCGCCCACGTGTGGCCGCAACTGACCGCGCTCTATCAATGCGCTCAACTCATCGAGCTTGCCGCGGTTTTGCCGTGTGAACACGAAGTGATAACTCGCGTTCTTGCCCCAGGCCTGAACGACGTTTTGTGGCTGTGCAATGTCCACGATCGTGACAACGCGGCCAAGTTGTGCGAGCGCATCGGGGCTGCGCGACAATGTGTTGCCGCCAATGGTGTCGAATACGACATCGACTCCGCGGCCACCCGTTTCCCGCATGACGGCGTCGATGTAATCTTCCTTTTGGTAGTCGATGACGACATCAGCGCCTAAACTTCGTGCGAACGCGAAGTTGTCTTCGCGTACGGTCGTGAAGACCTTCGCTCCGATGGCTTTCGCGACCTGGATCGCCACATGACCGACCCCTCCCGCGCCGCCATGGATCAGGATGCTTTCTCCCACTCTCAGAGCCGCACGTCCGATCAGGGCCTCCCACACCGTCCCGCCAACCAGACTCAGGCTTGCCGCTTCGAGATGGCTGAGCGAGGCGGGTTTTCTTCCGATGATGTTTTCGTTCGCGACGTGGTACTCAGCATAACTTCCCGGCCCGTCAAATATTTGCGGGGTGTACCAGACTTCGTCTCCTGGAGAGAACATGGTCACGCCTGGACCGACTGCCTCGATAACCCCGGATACGTCATGACCGGTAATAGCCGGCAATGGTACCAGGTCGCGATAGTCGCCGCGCCGAACCTGGTAATCCAAGGGGTTGATCGACGTGGCATGCACGCGCACCAGGACTTGTCCCGCCTGCGGAACAGGCTTTGGCACGTCGCAAAGCTCGAACGATTCCGGGCCACCAAAAGAGTTGAGTGTCATCGCTTTCATTGCAGGTCCTCGTTTCGTTAAAAAGAAATATCGCGAATTACCGATATTATGTGATGAAAAGTTACAGTTCTTTGCCTATGATCTCGGCAAGAGCACTGATGGTTGCTTCGTTTCGTTTATAGTAGGTCCACTGGCCGATGCGCCTGACGTCGACCAAGCCTGCGCGTTGCAGCGTCGCGAGATAATCAGACACCGTCGACTGCGACAGTCCGACGCCTTCTTGAATACTACTGACGCAGACCCCCACCGTTAGCACGTCACCTTCATCCTGTGGCGGGAAGTTCGCCGCAGGATCCTTCAAGCCTTTCAAGATTTCCAGGCGGGTACGGTTTGAGAGGGCTTTGAATATGTCGAGCAATTCCATGGGCTGATAATATCGAGATTTACCGATATGTCAATACGGTAAACGACGGTTTGTCTGCAGCTTTGGTAACGTGATACCGGAAGGCTAAGAAAGGCTCGTCAACCGGCGCAGCGGGCTCGTATTCAGGGAGAAGGGCAACACCACCATCCCATCAGGCAGGGGCCCCAGTCAAAGTCAGCCCGAATCGTCGCGACAGCGGCTGAGTTCAATCCTGAATGTCGATCAGACCCAAGCCGGAATGTTACTTTAGCCTGCAGCTTAATGCAGGCTCACAGTGCGCAGGTCGTCTTCCGCGGCCTTGAAGAAGGTGCTGGAGCGGTTGTCGGTGAGCAGGATCGGCGTGCCGTCGGCGCCGAACAGGGCCCAGAGGTCAAGATCAGGATCCATGTCGGGAGCTTCCGGGAAGACGCGCGACACTTCGTCCGAGCGTATCTTGCGGATATAGCCAACCTCACCGGCGCCGAGATGGGCCAAGTCGTTTTTCGACAGATGTGAGCTGACGTGTTTCAATCCCATGAGTCGTACTCCGTGGCTTTGCCGATCTCATCGTCAAAGAGACAATGGAAATCCGCAACACATTGATTTTCCTGTACGAAGTTCGAGGCCATTGGGAGCGGCCGGGTCCTTGGTGCAGCCGGCAGAGGTTGCCGGTTATCCTACTCTGGGACCAAAATATTAATTTTCTTTACCATGCGGACAGGTTCCGGACGAATGAGATCGACGGACAGCAGGCCGTTCTTCAGCTCGGCCTTGGAAACCTGCATGCCCTCGGCCAGCACGAACATGCGCTGGAACTGGCGGGCAGCGATACCGCGGTGCAGATAGTCGCGTTCGCCCGTTTCCGCCTGGCGGCCGCGGATGATCAGCTGGTTTTCCTCCGTCGTCACGTCGAGATCGTCTTCCGAAAAACCGGCGACGGCCAGAGTGATTCGCAGACTGTCCGGCTCATCAGCCGAATCGTCGTTGCGCACGCGCTCGATATTGTAGGGGGGATAGCCGTCATTGCCCTTGGCGATCCGCTCAAGGGTCTTTTCCATCGCGTCGAAACCGAGCAAAAGGGGGCTCGTAAAGGGCGTGATCCGGGTCATCTCTAGTCCTTGCAGCTCAAGCGACTGTTGTGACGGACCTGCGAGGCAGCATCCGCGAGCCTTCAATATGGTAGCTGTGCGTAGCGAGTGCAAGGCGCTTGCACTGGGTCAAGAGGCAAATCATAGTCCCGCTCGCTGATTTGGAGGAGACCCGCATGGCCGTGCCGAGAAAGATTATCATCGATACCGATCCGGGGCAGGACGATGCCGCCGCGATCATGCTGGCGCTCGGCAGCCCCGGCGAGCTTGATATCCTCGGCATCACCGCTGTCGCCGGCAATGTGCCGGTGGCTCTCACCTCCCGCAACATTCGGGTGATCTGCGAGCTGTGCAATCGCCGTGACGTCAAGGTCTATGCCGGAGCCGACAGGCCGCTGGTGCGCCAGCTGGTGACGGCGGAACATGTGCACGGCAAGACCGGCCTTGACGGTCCGGTGGTCGAAGAGCCGACCATGCCGATGCAGACGCAGCATGCCGTCGATTTCATCATCGAGACCCTGCTTGCCGAAGAGCCGGGCACCGTGACGCTCTGCACCCTGGGCGCCCTGACCAACATCGCGCTGGCGCTCAACAAGGCGCCGCAGATCGCTCCGCGCGTGCGCGAAATCGTGATGATGGGCGGCGGCTTCTTCGAGGGCGGCAACATCACGCCAGCGGCTGAATTCAATATCTATGTCGATCCTGACGCCGCCGATATCGTCTTCAAGTCGGGTATCCCCATCGTCATGATGCCGCTCGATGTCACCCACCGGGTGCTGACCTACAAGGCCCGCGTCGAAAAGATCAAGGCGATCGGCTCGCCGGCCGCCGTCGCAATGGCGGAGATGCTCGAATTCTTCGAGCGCTTCGATATCGAGAAATATGGCTCCGATGGCGGCCCGCTGCATGACCCAACCGTGATTGCCTATCTCTTGCGTCCCGAGCTGTTCAAGGGCCGTGATTGCAATGTCGAGATTGAAACACAGTCGGAACTGACCGTCGGCATGACGGTGGTCGACTGGTGGCAGGTCACCGGCCGCAAGCACAATGCCAAGGTCATGCGCGAAGTCGATGACCAGGGCTTCTTCGATCTTCTGACGGAGCGGCTTGCCCGTCTCTAATTGGCAGCAAACCGGTAACGAAAAACGGCGCCGCAAGGGCGCCGTTTTTGCTGCATCGAGAGCGGTGCTCCCATCAGACTTACATTTACGGTGTTGTCGTTGTGGGCGTTGTCGTCGTGCCGGTCGCAGGTGTGCCCGTTGCCGGTGTCTCGGTCGCAGGCTTGTCCGCTGATGGTGTTTCCACCGCCGGTACGTTGACGTTGACCTCGGTTCCGCCACCACCGTTGATGTCGATAACGCCGGTAAACATCAGCAAGCCGCCGATGACGGCAAGTGCCAGTATGACAGCAACAATCCAACCGGAATTGCTGCTGCGGCCTGTATTGATAACTGTGGGTCCACGATCAGTCATCTCGAATTCCTCCGCGTTGATAATGCACCATAACGCTGAGGGGCAGAGGAAGTTCCACTTGAGGTTAGCAAACCATCAAGAGAATGTGGCTGGCCGCCGTGGCAGGCCCTGACGTCAAACGGCGCCACATCGGCGCCGTTTGCATCTTCTGGAATGTTCAAATTCCCAAGGCTCAGAATTCTTCCCAGTTGTCCTGGGCCAGAGCCGTATTGCCGGAAACCTGCGGCACTGCCCGCGGCGAGGGAGCGCTGTAGCGAGCCGGAGCCGGCTTTGCAGGCGCGCTGTAGCTTGGCGTGGAGGCCTTTACAGGTGCGCGCATCCGGTCCGCCGTGCTGCGCAGCATGTCGGACGAGGATTGGCCCTGACGTGCGACGTGGAAGCGGGAGACCAGCGTGCTCAGCGCGCGGGCTTCTTCGTTCAGCGCCATGCTGGCGGCGGTGGTTTCTTCCACCATCGCGGCGTTCTGCTGGGTTACCTGGTCCATCTGGTTGACCGCCGTGTTGATCTCCTTCAGGCCGACGGCCTGTTCGGAGGCCGAGCCGGAAATCTGGCGGATCAGGCCGTTGATCTGCACCACCTGGTCGGAGATCTTCTGCAGGGCGCCACCGGCGCGGCCGACGAGATCGACGCCGTCGCGAACCTGGCCTGCCGACGTGTTGATCAGTGTCTTGATCTCTTTGGCGGCATTGGCCGAGCGCTGGGCCAGTTCGCGCACTTCCTGGGCAACGACCGCGAAACCCTTGCCGGCATCGCCGGCGCGAGCAGCTTCAACGCCAGCATTCAGCGCAAGCAGGTTGGTCTGGAAGGCAATCTCATCGATGACGCCGATGATGCGGCTGACTTCGCCGGAGGATTGCTCGATGCCCTTCATCGCGGCAATGGCCTTCTGCACCACTTCGCCGGACTGTTCGGCATCGCTGCTGGCGGTCTCGACGGATTTTGCCGCGACCTTGGCATTATCGGCGCTTGCATTGACCTGCGAGGTCAGCTGATCGAGGGCTGCCGCCGTTTCTTCCAGGCTTGCGGCCTGCTGCTCTGTGCGGTGCGACAGATCGTTGGCGGCGTTGCTGATTTCGCTGGTGCCGGTGCCGATGTTGACAACCGAGGTGTTGACCGTCTGGATCGTCTCTTCGAGGCTCTCCATGGCGGAGTTGAAGTCCGTCTTCAGCTGCGCATACTCGCCGGGGAAATCCTCGGTGATGCGGTAGACAAGGTCACCCGACGAAAGCTGAGACAGACCCTTGGCAAGCTTGGCGACAATCTCGCGCTGGGTGGCGTTCGACTGGGCGCGTTCGGCTTCGGACTGGCTGCGCTGCTGTTCGGAAGACTGGCGCTCCTGCTGGGCTTCTGCTTCCAGGCGCTTGGTGTCGGCCAGCCGGTGGCGGAAGCCTTCGAGAGCCTTGGCCACCGAACCGGTTTCGTCCGTCCGCTCCTGGCCCGAGATCGGCGCAGTGTAGATGCCGCTGCTAAGGTTTGCGACGTCGCTGACAAGGCCGGCGAGCGGCTTCTGAACGAAGCTGCGGACAGCCACATAGAGCCCAAGAAGAACAGCGCCGAGCACGATCAGGCCGCCGATGATCATCATGTAGGTCTGGTCGATGACCGGCGCATTGATGGCACTCTGCGGCACATCGACGAGCACGACCCAGGTCGTGTTCACATCGGGCAGGGTGAAGGGATAGACCACCCGCTCGAAGGTTTCGTTGCCGTCATAGGTCAGGTCGCTGATGATACCGGGCTGCGAGGTGGACAGCGCGTTCTTGACGATATCTGCACCGATGCCGTCATATTCCTTCATCAGCAGATCCGGGATCGGGGCGACCAGCCATTTACCGCCTTGCGACAAAAGCGCTACACGGCCGGAACCGAAGGGGCGGATATCCTTGACCTTGTTGGCAAGCGAGGTCAGCGAAACGTCGATGCCGCTGACGCCGATCAGCTTGCCGTTGGAGATGACTGGATAGGCGATCGAGGACATCGAATTGTTTTCGCCTGTCGTCGTTTCGCTGTAGGGCGGAGACATCGCGCCCTTGAGGCTCTTGGCCGCCAGCGCATACCAGTCGGCCGGATAGTCGGAATCAAAGGTTGAGAAAGCGATGCCGGTCTTGCTCTTGGTCCAGTAGGGGTTCAGCGTACCATCCTTGCTGGCGCCGAAATCCTTTTGGCCTGCATAGTCGTTGGCCTTGCCGTCGAAGGCGTTCGGTTCTTCGGCAAACCAGCTGCCGAAGGCAAATGCATTTTTCTCGACATTGGCCTTCAGCATATCGACGACGCCCTTGCGGTCGAGATAGCTGCCTTCGTGGCCGCGTCCAATGATGCCGGCCGTCGAGCGGGCGGCACCCGCCAGTTCGGCAATGTTGCTGGCAATGTCGGAGGCAATGGATTTCGCCTCGGTGCGCGCCTGGTCAAGCACCAGTGTCTCGACACGATCCTGCGTCTGGGAGATCAGCACGTAGTTGGAGGCGAGAAGAACGAGGGCAATCGTGCCGCCCGTTACCGCAATAAGTTTGGTCGCCAGCGATTTGGCCTGGAACTTGAACATGGATGTCCCCGCATTGTGAGAGGTCCGCAGGTTTCAAGCCGCGGAATGACGCGATCTATGGATGGGAGATGCCCCCTCATGGAGCGCCAGATGCCGACCGGCATCGTGAGGCCGCCTTTGATCCTGGGAAGGCAGCCTTTGTAGGTGTTTGATAGCGCGATATTTATTAAAATTAGAACAACATTGGAGACCGAAATCCCGCAGTTTCTACGGGATTTCAACGAAAGTGATATGCGTGCGACGCACGTTGTCCTGATTGCGCAACTGTGCTCCGCTGATCGAAACCGGTCAGATTTTTGCGTCTACTTCGGTAGCCAGTGGGATGGCTGGCTGGGCGCCTGGGTTGAGGCAGGCCAGCGAGCCAGCAACGGCGGCACGGCGCAGCGCCGCATCGAAATCGAGCCCGGCATCGAGGCTGGCTGCGAGATAGCCGCAGAAGGTATCGCCGGCGCCAACGGTATCGACCGGCTCGATCTTCAAACCCTTGGCGCGATGGACATTGCCGCCCCGCACCGCCACGACGCCGTCAGCGCCCAGCGTCACGATGACGGTCTGGCCGGTTTCACGTGCCAGAGCCCGCATGGCGTCTTCCCGCTCCGACGCCGATAGCCCCTCGCGCCCGGCCAGCAGCTCGAATTCCGTTTCGTTGGCAACGACGATATCGGCCATCCGGCCAAGCCGCGCCGCATCCGCCGTCAGCGGTGCAATGTTGATGATCGAGGTGATGCCTTTGCTCTTTGCAGCAACGAGCGCCTTTTCCACCGAGGAGGCCGGAATTTCGAGCTGCAGCATCAGCGTGTCGCCGGCCCTCATCGTCTCGACGGCGGACTGCGCATCGTCCGTGCTGACGGTGCCATTGGCGCTCGCCACCACGACGATGACATTTTCACCGTCGCCACCGACCAAAATATGCGCGGTGCCCGTCGGTTCTCCCACCGTTTTCGTCAGGGAAAGATCGGTGCCGGCCTGCTTCAAAAGCGCCAGCGCGCCATCGGCAAAACTATCCGACCCGACTGCCCCCGCCATGCGAACACTTGCCCCGGCGCGGCGTGCCGCCAGCGCCTGATTGGCTCCCTTGCCACCGGCGGCGGTCGAAAAGCCGGTGCCGGTCACGGTCTCGCCGGGTTTCGGCAGGCGGGCGGTGGTGGCGATCAGGTCCATATTGATCGAACCGAAAACTGTGATCATGCGAAGCGTCTCCCGGGCAGGCGATTTTTGCGGCGACAGTGCCCGACAGGGTCAGTCCTCGTCAACCACCCGAAGCTTCAATTGCCCGATGCGTGTATCGAAAGATTTCTGATCCGGCTTGCCTTCCGGCAGCGCGCCGGCTGTTTCCAGATCCAGCGCCTCGATGCGGGTGCCGCGCTTCTTGAGCTTTTCCGAGGAGACCAGAATGTCGTCGACATCCTTCTGCGTGGTGAGGAAATGGCCGTGCAGCTTGCGCACCCGGTCATCGAGCCGCGTCAAATCCTCCATCAGCCGGATCACTTCGCCCTGGATCAGATGCGCCTGTTCACGCATCCTTGCATCCCGCAGAATGGCCTGGATGACCTGGATCGACAGCATCAAAAGCGACGGCGAGACGATGACGATGCGCGACCGGTGCGCCTTCTGGACGATCCCCTCGAAATGCTCGTGGATTTCGGCGAAGATCGATTCGGAGGGTACGAAGAGAAAAGCCGTTTCCTGGGTTTCGCCAGGGATCAGGTATTTTCCGGAAATATCCCGGATATGCACTTCCATGTCGCGGCGGAACTGCTGCTGCGCCTGGCGGATCATCTCGGGATTTTCGGCGCTGCGGATGGCATTCCAGCCCTCGAGCGGAAATTTCGCATCGACCACCAGCACCGGCTGGCCGTTCGGCATGCGGATTGTACAGTCCGGACGCGATCCGTTGGAAAGCGTCGCCTGAAAGGCATAGGCGCCCATCGGCAGGCCATCGGCAATGATGGTTTCCATGCGCGACTGGCCAAAGGCGCCGCGCGTCTGCTTGTTGGACAGGATGCTTTGCAATCCGGCCATGTCTTTCGCAAGCGACTGGATATTCGTCTGCGCCGTGTCGATCACCGCCAGCCGTTCCTGCAGCCGGCGCAGGTTTTCATGCGTCGCCTTGGTCTGCTCGGTAATCGAGGTGCCGAGCCGGTGCGTCATCCCGTCGATCCGCTGGCTGATCGACTGGTTAAGCTCGGACTGGCGCGCGCCAAACACATCGGCCATGGCCGCGATACGGCCCTGCATCTCGGTTTGAGCAGCCAGAAGCGCCGTCATGCGTTGCTCGGCGTCAACGGCTGCTTGCCGGTCCCGCCGCCTGCCAAGGACTGCCGGAATACCGGCAAAAACCAGGATGACGACGGCGCCGAACAGGCACATGCCAAGCGTGACCGTGTAGGAGCCGAGAATGAAAAGCGGCTGATCGAGCGTGAGAATTGTCGGTTCCATGACGGCAGCGTAGGGGGATTCGCGTTTCCTGACCAGATCAAAACAGGAACATTGATGAATCGATCGATACAAACTGCTGCATTTGCTGCAAAAATCTTGAAAACGAGAATTCCATCGGCGCAAAAGATCGGTTATGGGAGCCAGATGACCATCAAGCCGCTCATCATTCTTCCCGATCCCGTGCTGCACCAGCTGTCCAAGCCGGTGGAAACAGTCGATGCCGATGTCCGCCGTCTGGCCGACGACATGCTGGACACGATGTATGACGCGCCTGGCATCGGCCTTGCCGCGATCCAGATCGGCGTTCCGCGCCAGATGCTGGTAATCGACGTATCGAAGGACGGCGAAGAAAAGCAGCCGCTGGTCTTCATCAACCCGAAGATCCTGACCACGTCGGACGAGCGGTCCGTCTACGAAGAAGGCTGCCTGTCGATCCCCGACTATTACGCCGAAGTCGAGCGGCCATCGACGATTACGGTCGAATACATCGATCTTGAGGGAAAGAAGCAGGCGGCAAAGGCCGACGGCCTTCTGGCGACCTGTCTGCAGCACGAGATCGATCACCTCAACGGCGTTCTGTTCATCGACCACATCTCCAAGCTCAAGCGCGAAATGGTGATCCGCAAGTTCACCAAGGCCGCCAAGACCCGCGGCGCCAAGGCGATCTGACGTTTCCATTGAAAATCCGGGCCTGCGAGACTATGATATCATTGATATCATAGTGGAGGTTGCGCATGGGCGATCTGCTGATCCGAAATATTTCCGATGCTCTGAAGCGCGACATCGCCGCTGCGGCCGACCGCACGGGGCGTAGTCTTTCCGACGAGGCGAAAGAGCTTTTGCGGAAGGGGTTGATTGCCGAGAGCGATATCAAGCCTGTGGAAGAGTCTGCCTATGATGTTTTGCGCACCGCCATGGCGGATTGCCTGATGACGGATGAAGAGCACGCCGAGTTCATGGCGGGGATAGAAGAAAGCC
>JAESFK010000833.1_pt1 | contig 11874 bp, 19 predicted proteins | sample 9269391 | NCBI WGS metagenome assembly JAESFK01 (sample SAMN14506231, study PRJNA617097) | algae metagenome | isolation source: Drouetiella hepatica UHER 2000/2452 and co-occurring heterotrophs from... | place: Slovakia: Slovak Paradise National Park, Hrabusice, Kosice Region | collected 2000-01-01
CGGTTATCGCCCCCGGTGGCCCGGCCGGTCTCCATCCTCACACACCACCCAGAACGGAGCCAGAGCATGACCCAGCAGTACGTCCTCGAGGTCGAGACCGCCGAGCGCGACGTCGCCGTCGCCGAGCGGTGGGTGGACGAGCTCGCAGCCTGGCACGGCGCCGTCGCCGCCGGCCCGATCGGCAACCTCGTCACCATCATCACGCTGCCCGCCGAGGACCTCGCCCAGGCGTGCGCGACCGGGCTGGCCATCGTCGGTCGGCTCGCACCGCCGGTGTCCGTCGTCGCCCAGCCGGAGACCCAGCGCGACGAGCGCGAGGGCTGGGGTCGGGTGCCCGACCTGCTCTCGGTCGCCGAGGCCGGCGCGCGGCTCGGCGTCAGTCGGCAGCGCGTCCTGCAGATGATCGACGAGGGCAAGCTGCCGGCCACCCGGGTCGGGAAGGTGCACGCCGTGCCGGCCTCCGCGATCCAGCGCGCTGAGGTCTGAGTACCCGGCACGACGAAGCGCCCCCGCCACCTCGCGAGAGCGAGAGGTGACGGGGGCGCTGTGGTGCGGAGAGGTCGGGCCACCGTATCCGGCGCTGGGCGAGCGCGCGAGGGGTGAGCCGGGGTCAGGCGACCGCGGCCCAGTAGGTGGTCGAGGTGATCGCGGCCAATGTGATGGGTCCTGCGGGTGGGGTGGTCTGCGATGTGCCGGAGGAGGCGAAGCGAGCCGCGGTGCCTGCGTGGAGGCCGTTGAGGACGGCCAGGCCCTGACCGACGGCGCGGTTGATGCTGGGGCGCGTGGTGCCGTTGGCGAGGAACCCCACCCAGAACCGGCCGGCCGGGACCGCGACCGGAGTGATGGCCGCGGTCTTGAGCCCGGTCGACGTGAAGGCTGTGTCCTGGTTCACCGAGCCGAGACGAGTGCGGTCGGATCCGTAGAGGGCGACGTGGTTCTGCCCGGCGGTGAGGGTCGCGCCGGCGGTCTGCACCGAGTAGTAGATGTTCGAGACCGTGATGTCGACGGGGGTCCAGAGCCCGACGAGGTACATGACGCCGTTGGCGGGCAGCGCAACACCACCGTTGAGGACCACGGGGTCGAACGTCCACGCCTTGAAGCCGCCGCCGAGGAGTTGCCCGTTGACGTGCGCGTCCCAGCCCAGGTCTCGCTCTGACCGCACGGCGTTGAACTCGCCGGCCACGCGGCTGGCGAGCGCTTCGACCCGGGTGCGGAGCGACATCAGACGAGAGCGGCGTTGAAGACGGCGACGAAGTCGGTCTCGGGGTCGCCGATCTCGGTCGTGCTGTAGACGCCGAGAGTGGCCCGCATGGTGGCGACGTCCGGGTCGTCGAGCAGGGTGCGCGCCGCGGCCGTGAGATCGGCGAGGGTCCAGGTGCCGGCGCCGGTGGCGTAGAGCATCTTGTTCGCTGCCGACGTCAGCCCGGCGATCGAGGTCAGGTCGGCGTCGAGCGGCTGCTTGCCGGCGAGGGCCGTCGTGACCGTGGAGGCGAAGTTCTCGTCGTCGGCGAGGGCAGCCGCGAGCTCGTCGAGCGTGTCGAGCGCGGCCGGCACGCCAGCACCGAGGATCGACGCCTTCAGCGCGTCGGCCACCGCCTTGACGCCAGCCGGGGTGACGGCCCGGACGCTGTCGGTGCCCGTGGTGGCTTCGGCCGTGGTCGCGAGCTCGACGATGCCCTTCACCGTCTCGCTGGCGTCGACGGCGGTCCAGCCGCCCGAGGGCTTGGCGTTGACTTCGTTGATGGCCGCGAGCAGAGACGTCTTGTCCGTCGTCGTCAAGGCGGTGAGTGCGCCGGAGGAGTTGCCGGTCAGCGATGTGCGCAGCGTCTTGAACTCGGTCCCGATGCGGGTGGCCAAGGACTCGACGCGGGTCTTCAGGCTCATGTCAGGCCATTCCGTTCTCGAAGAGGACCACCAGGTCCACGATGTCGTCGTCGTACGCGGGGTGGGGCGTGTCGGAGGTGATGTGCGCCTGCAGGGCCTCGTCGCCGCTGGCGCCAGGGGGACCAGGCGGCCCGGACGGGATGGCCCGGACGACCTGCGGCGGGCTGACGACCGTGACCCGCTGGGTGGCCGGGTTGACCCGCACGACCTGCTCGAGGCGGGTGACGGTCACGGTCTGCGACATCAGCCGGCTCCGACGACGGTCGGCCCGGAGCGCAGAGCCACCCAGATCGGGTCGCAGAGCGGGAGGCGGACCTGCCCGGGGCCGACCTGGACGACGTCGGTGTAGCCCCCGGACTGGGAGGACGTGATCGTGCCGGCCGGGATGCTCAGGTGCAGTACCCCGGTCGTGGTAGCCGCCGAGTCGTCGATCGCCCAGTCCGCGATCTTCGTCGAGGCCGGGTCCATCTCCTCGCGGATCTCGGCCTCGAACGTCGCGCCGGCCGGCAGCGGCCCGCCGGTCTCGAAGATCAGGTGAGTGTCTCGGTTGCGGTAGGCGACCAGCTCGTCGTCCACGAAGCCTCCTCGGTGGTGTCACGGGACAGGCGGTCGCCGGCGCGGGGGAGAGCGACGGCGAGGACGATGAGCGCGAGCTCGGTGAGGCCGGCCGTGATCTGGCCGCGCCGGGTGAGCGCGAGCCAGTCGACGAACCGGTTCATGGGTCAGCCGCTCCCGTAGGAGTCGCCGGCAGCCTGGTTGAGGCGCAGGGTCGCGATGGCGGTGTCGCGGTCGTTGTGCTCGTCGCAGAGCACCGCGCTGCGCCACCACTCACCGACGACGTCCCACACGTGGTTGGCCGGGTTGGGGCAGCTCTGGGCCGCGCAGTCGGTCCACGACGACGTGCCGCCTCCGCGCAGCTTGTCGCGCAGGTACCGGGCGTAGCACTCGCGCGCCTCGACCTCGGTGGCGTGGGGCGTGGACTCGTGGTCGCGGCAGTAGCCGAGCGGGCCGCCGCCGCGGCGACTGACCATGGCGTAGACCCAGCCGCCCTCGATCTCGTGGGCTGTGCGTCGCTGCATGGTCAGACCGAACCCCACTGGCCGAGCGGGCGCGGCACGTCCGGCTCCCCGACGGGCGAGGTCTGGGTGCGCTGGAAGAACCCGACCACGACGGTCACGAGGCTGATGACGGCCGCGGTCTGGCCGTCGGTCAGGGTGAGGCCGTAGACCGCGGCGAGCACGAGGACGGCCTTCACGAGCCCGACGATCGCGCCGAGGGCGGTGTCGCGCGTGACGAGCGCCGTGTAGACGCCGAGCGCGGCGGTGACGACGGCGAGGATCGGGCCGTAGGTCTCCTGGCTGACGCCGATGGCGAAGGCGAGAAGGATGGTCAGGACGGCCTCGATCAGGCCGACCCACGCGGCGGGCTCGCGGCCGAAGATGCTGGGCGTGCTCACGGTGTACCTCCGGTGGTGGTGTGCTGGGTCTCCTTGACGAGCTCGACGACGATGGCCTTGGCCAGCTTGTCCTCGTCGACGTCGCCGAACGTTGCGGGCAGGGCGTTCACGACGGCCGCGGCGATCGCGGCCGGGTCGGCGGCCTTGAGCGTGGCGAGGGCGGCGTTCTGTCGCTGGCCGTCGCGCAGGATGGCGCCGATGGCCCACCCCACGGTCTTCTCCGCGCCGGCGGCGTCGTTGACGGGACGGGACAGCACCTCGTCGGCGATCTCCTTGGCGGTGGGCATGTCGTCCTCCTTGAGGAACTCGATGAAGCGGGCGACGGGGAAGGCCCCCGGGTCGCCGTGGTCGTTCTCGGGTGCGTGCTGGTGCCCGCAGATTCCGCGGGCCTTGTTCCACGCGGTGAAGGTGAGCCGCTGCCCGCCCTTGGAGCCGTAGGACTTCGGGTAGGGCAGGAACGGGGCGACCGACACCATCGGGATGTCGAACCGCACGAACGTGGGTCGCAGGAACTCGGCGAGCGCCTCGAGCACGACGCCGTCGGCGTCGGGCCAGTAGTAGAGCTCGCCCTTGCGGGACGGGTCGCAGGTGCCCATGAGCTCGACCTGGTAGACGCCGCGCCGGTTCGTCTCGACTCCGCCCTCACGGTTGGCCAGGGCCTTGCCGTAGTCGGTAGCCGGCCGGTGCACACGGACCTGGATGCCGACGCCCGGGAGCGGCTTTACGGTGACGTGCGGGGCCTCGGTCCCGCCCTTGTACCCGGGCCACCCCCACACCTCCGTGGTGTGGAGGAGGCACAGGTCCGGGTCGGGCTGCCGGTTGCCGCTGAACGTCTGCGACGTCGAGTCGACGGTGATCTTGGGCATGCGGGACCTCCTGGGCATGGTGGCGGTCCCCGCCGAGGCGGGGCGCGAGGATGGGTCAGAGGTCGGTGTCGACGACGGCCGGGGCGTCGCCGCGCGACCGCTTGCTCTGCTGCTGCACCAGGACGAGCACGAACGATGCGAACGCCGGCAGCAGCGTCGAGTAGACGAGGGCGCGAACGTAGTCACGGCCCGGGTAGGCGCCCAGCCAGTAGGAGAAGAACACCAGCGTGAGGATCGCTGTCAGCGCCAGCCACACGTACATCAGCGACCGGCCGACGACCGTGCGCCGCCACGGGGAACGCGTCGCGTACAGCAGCACGAAGACCCACGCCAGAGCAGCCGCCGCACCGGTCAGGAGCGGGAACAGGGCAGCGGACCAGCCCAGCGCGACCGACGAACCGACCAACACGTAGAACAGGACCAGCGCCAGGACCTTGGCCGTGCGAGTCACCGCGCACCCCCCATCGCTTCACGAACCATCCGGATGAACCCGTTCTCCTCGCGGATCTGCCGCAGCTCAGCCCCGGTGGCCGCGCGTCGCTTCGCCAGGTCTGTGAGCCGCTGCTCGGCCTCGTCCAGGTCGCGGCGTACCTTGTGCCACGGCCACCTCACGGCGCACCGCCGGGCCGCTCCGCGCTCGCCTTGATGGCGCGCAGCAGGTCGTGGGTGACCTCGTTGTCCTCCTGCGCTTGCGCCAGCAGGTCGAGGGCCCTGTCCCGCTGCCGGATCGCGTCGTCCATGACCCGCTTCGGCACGATCCAGCCGAGGAAGAACGCCAGCACCACGAGCACCGCGAACCCGACCGTCCCGACGCCGTCGAGCTGGCTCAGGTCCGGCAGCACGTTCACGACGCGCCCACTCGAAAGGGGAAGCGGTTGGCCGCGAGGGACCGCACGAACTTGTCCCACGTCGACGGCGCGCAGTGGCGCTGCTGCTCCGCCATGACCGCGTCGACGAGGGCCTGCGTGAGAGGCTCGGGCGCGGGCGGCTTCGGGGGCTCGGCGAGGATCGGCATCAGACCGTCACCCGCGGCTTCGACCCGACCCACTGCCCGCCCGGCACGCGCGACCACGACAGCTGCGGCCGGGTCGTGACCGTGCACTGCACCTCCGGCGAGGTGAACCCGCCGACCACGGCACGCACCCCGAGCACGGTGGTCGCGCCGAGCGGCGGCATCGCCGACGGCGAGGTGAACGTCAGCGACGCCCCCGCTCCGGCCAGCGACACCGGCGTCCCGGACACGACGCGCCACAGGTACGAGTCCGGCGTCGCTGAACCGGCCGTGAGCGCGGTCGCGATGGTGACGGGCTCCTGCGGCTCGACCGTGACGTCGGCGAGCGGCTGCAGGTTCGCCGTCGCGTCGCCGACGACCGCGCCATCGTGCACCCGCAGCTTCGGGCGGGGCACGACGGAGCCGGCGAGGGTCGTGCCGTGCACGCGCAGCGTCGGCTTGCTGGCGATGGACGCGCCGTGGACGCGGAGCTTGGCCACGGCTCAGGCCGTCCCAGCCCACTCGAGGAACAGGTTGCCCCAGTCCGTGATCGCCGCGATGGTGCCGGTGTTGAGGGTGAACACCTGGTCGGCGGCCGACGTCGTCGTGGTGAGCGTCTGCTCCTGGCGGAGAGCCGCGCCCTCGAGCAGCCGCACCTTGGCGACGATCGTGCCGGCGACGTCCTGCGACACCTGCGTCGTGAGGGTCGCGCCGATGCGGGGCACCGCCGGCGCGAGCCGGACCCGCTTCGACACCTCAGACGCCGACAGGGTCGGCGACTCGAGGTAGGTGGTGTTCGACGCGTCGGCGAGCGCCGCACCCTCGGATGCGGCGCCGCCGGTGTTCGTCCACGACCCGACGCCGGTGCCCGCGCCCCGCAGGGGGAGGATGTCGCCGGTCGTCGGGATCCGCACCTCGGTCGTCTTCGTGACCGTGCCGCCGGAGTTGTCCGTGACGACGCACGTCAGGACGTCAAGGACCCCGGTGGCCGCCGGCGCCGTGTAGGTCACGGTGTCGGTGGCGGCGCCGGTGAGGGTGATCGACGCGGGCTCGGCGGTGGCCGTGTACCGGGTGCCGGTCCATGCGTAGGAGGCGATCGTGCCGTCGGAGTCCGACGCGCTCACCGAGGCGGTGACGTTGGCGGAAGCGGCGACGGTCTGGTTGGCGGTGATCGTCGCGGTCGGCGGGACGTTGGGGACCTCGCGGATGACGACGAACGCGGTCGAGCCGGCGGCGTTCGCGCCGACACCGGTCGCGGCGAACGTCGGCGCACCGGACCCGGCCGCGGTCACTGCAGCGTCGGAGTGGTTGTACGCCATCGTGTTCGTCGCGACTCGCGCGCCGAACCGCGACGTCGACGTCACGGTCGCGCCGGGCACGGTGACGGCGGGGCCCGTCGGGATCGCCGAGAATGTGCCGGCCGCGGCCGCTAGCATCGTCGTCGCCGCGACGACCCGGTCGTCGACCTGGAGCGTCGCCGAGGCGCCGGCCGCCGAGTAGGCCGTGCTTGAGGTGTCGGTGTCAGACCCGGAGCGGTACAGCACCGCGCCGATGCCCTGCGTGCCACCGGTGCGGTAGGCGACCGTGTAGGCCACGCCCTTCGTGCCGCCGGTGATCGAGACCGACACCGTGCCCGTCTCCGACCCGGTGGCGATCTTCGACCAGACGACGACGCTGACGCCTCCACCGGTCTGCACGGGGCCGAGCGAGGTCCACCCGGCCACGGTCAGGCCGATGCTCGCCGAGTCCGAGGACACGACGAGCAGCAGCAGGTCTCCGGCCGCGAAGGACGAGGGGTACCCCGCCGGCGCGGTGGTGCCGGTCGCGACGACCGAGCCCTGCGAGACGAACGATGATGCGGCCACGAGCAGCTCCTACCGGGTCGGTTGCGAGAGAGGAGAGGTCAGACGACGGCGACGGAGGAGTCCGGGCAGGAGAACGCGAAGTCCCCCGACCCCGCGGTGGCGGTCGTCGCGACCCGCGGCCGGTTGCTCCACACCCCGACCTCGTTGCGGCGCTTCGTCGCACCGGCCACGTACAGGCGGCCACCGTTGTGGTCCACGGCGTTGGCGGATCCCATGTTCTGGCCGTACCAGTTGCACCCGACCAGGGCGACCTCGCCGCCGTTGACCTGCACGAGCCCGCCTTCGGCCCCGTCGGGGTTGTCCATGCCCTGCCCGAACTTGGTGCCGAAGAACGAGGCCGCGCCGTCGTCGACCCGCATCACGGTCCCGGGCGCCGGGCCGGACAGCAGCCCGTTGACACGGGTCGGCTTGTACCCCTCGTAGACACCGCCGAAGTAGGCGACCTCCGACGTCGCGCCGACCTGGCGCAGCCCACGCCACCCGTTGAGCGCGGACAGGTAGATGTACCCGACGGAGGTGTTCGTGAGGCCCGAGAGCACGATCTGGTAGTCGGCGTCGGCGTAGGTGCCGGTCTGCGCGGACGACGACGAGGGGCCGATGTTGACGTACCCGCCCATCCACAGCTGGTTGTCGGAACCGCCGACCCACAGCTGGGTGTCCCAGAGGTTGTTGATCGTCCACGTGCCGGTCAGATTCACCTGCGTGAAGAAGCACGCCCGGTTCTTGATCCCGAAGACGCCGCGCATGAAGTTGAACGACAGGGCCCGGAACTCGCAGGCGTAGAGGGTGCCGGAGTTGTGGTCAAGGAACTGGTGGGTGGACGCGCCCTGCGAGCCCTGGACCGAGAAGTCGGCCATGAAGATGTCGTAGAGCGATCCGGAGCCGACCCACCACGAGCCGGCGCCGGAGCTGATGCCGGACCCGAGGGTGATCTCGGGGCCGACGTAGTTTCCGCCAGCGAGCTCGGGGTTCTTCTGCCCGGACGGGCGGGCCCCTACCAGCTTGAGCCCGGAGTACAGGGACCGGGTCTGGTTGAAGGTCAGGGGGCGGCTGGGCAGGATGATCGGCGCCATGTTGCTCGACCCGCCCGAGGCCTGCTGGGCGGCGATCGCGGCGGTGAGCTTCTGGTCGTCGGTCCCGGTGTAGGAGTCGAGGTAGTAGCCGCCGGACATGCCGTGCGCGTCCGCGACACCCTTCTCGAGGACAGCCATGCGGGCCGCGCTGAGCGGGGTGCCTCCGGTCGGGCCGTTGGCCCACGTCTGCGGGGTGTACACCATGGTCAGCCTCCGGGGGTCTGGGTGTCGGCGGGGTAGAGATCGGCTGCCGGGTACACGCTGGAGCCCGGAGTGCCGCCGGGCTGGTCCTCACGGCCGGGCGCATGCCAGGTCGTGTCGGGGTGCGCTCGCGTGTACGCGACCGCCTGGACAGGCGCGCTCACGACAGCGCCGCGTAGTGGTAGACGTCGACGACCCCAGCCCAGGTCGGGCCGACGTACTGCGTCGGGCCCAGGAACAGCCGCACGCTGATGCCGGCGGGCGCGCTGGCCGCCTGCGCCGGGTACGCGCCGGAGGCGTACAGCACCGGCAGGACCGCCCCGCCGCCGGACCCACCGCCGCCGCCCATCGCTGCGGCCTGGACGAGCGCGGCCTGCACGTCGGTGGCAGTGATGCCACCCGCGGGCGTGAAGCCGATCCCGCTGGCCTGGTGTGTGTGGTTCCCGGCGGCCGCGGTGCCGGCGGTCGTGCCCAGCGTCAGGTTCGAGGTGCCGTTTCCGGTGCCGGCGCCGATAGCGACCCGGGCCGCCTGCGCGTCGGCCGCGTCCAGCAGCGCCTTCCCGACCGGGGTGGCCCCGACCTGGCCGGTGGTGTGCGTGTGCCCGGACGGCGGGAACGTCGCCGGCTTCCCGCTGATGTTGTCCCACGTCGCCGCGGGCCCGTTCTGCGCCGTCAGCAGCGCCTGCTGCGCGGTCGCCACGGCGGCCGCTGCCTGCGCGAGAGCGCTCGTCGCGTCCTGACCCGCCGTCGCCGCGGCCCGCATCGCCTCGACCGAGACCAGCGGCCCGATCCACGTCGACCCGCCGTCGCCCGACACGTCGATGAGGTCTACACCGGAGAAGGTCGCGGACCAGTACCCGAAGTCGGTGGTCGTGATGTCGGGCAGAGCCGCAGCCGTCGAGTAGTTTCGCGCCTTGAGGACCGTCCCTGCCGGGGGGCGCTTCGTCTGCCCCGAGTTCAGGGTGTCGGGGACCTCGACGTAGTGCGCCGGGTTCGTGCTGGTACCGAAGGAGCCCATGGCGTCGTCCTCAGATCGGGTAGGTGACGGTGGCGTACATGACCGAGCCGTTGGCGAACCCGACGGCCGGGTTGGCTGAGACCAGCGACCACACCCCGCCCGTGCTCAACCGCCAGTCGAAGCCCTGCGTCCCCCCACCGGGCAGGGTCACCGTGCCGCGGCCGGTGAGCAGCCACGACGAACGGGCCGCGGCCGGCACCGTCAGCATCGGCGTGTCCGCGATGGCGCCCGACGTCGTGTCCGACGTGATGGTCGACCCAGCCCGGGTCGCGCGCAGGTGCAGCGTGGCCTGCCCGTTGCGGACCCGGTACGCGGCTCCCGGGTTCGACCACCCCACGCTCGCGGCGAAGCCCGAGGTGACCTCGCCCGTGTCGCTCTCGACGGCGACCCACTGGCCGCCGTCGAGGACCTTGATCCCGTCGCGCCGGACGAGGAGCTGCCCACCCTGGGCGAAGGCCGGGTCGGGGTCGGTCACGCCGTTGGCGGCGTACAGCAGCGAGTACCGGAACACCCGGTACGACACCACCGTCGCCAGGTTGAGCGTCTGCGACGGCTGCCGCGTCACCTCCCACAGCGGCCAGAACGCGCCGCCCGACGGGACGCTGACAGCGCCCTTCACCCCGGACACGATCGACAGCGGCCCGTCCGGGTCCAGGTCCTCGTTCGCCGGGGAGTACAGCACCCCGATCACGTACGTGGTGGCCGAAGTCACCGCGGGCAGGGTCAAGACGTGCGCGGTGGTGACCTCCAGCTCGAACCCGACGAAGTTGCACCGGCCCGTCGAGATCGTCGCGTCGTTCGACGTCGACGACAGGGACAGCGACATGCCGGTGTCGACGCCCTGATGCTGCCGGCGCAGGACCTTCGAGAACTGCTGGCTGGTGAAGTTCACACCCTCGATCGGGTACGACTCGGTCGTCATCGTGCCTGCACCTTCCGGATGGCCTTGTGGAGACTGAGGAACTTCTTCTGGTCCCGGGTCAGCCCCGAGTCGGGTGAGCCGACGACGCCGGTGCGGACGTCGCCGTCCGGCGTGATGCTGGTGGTGACCTGCCGGAGCCGGTCCGTGACGAGGTCGCCGTCGAGGTCGAGCGAGACCACGGACCCGATCGGCACGTCGTGGATCAGGCGCATGCCGTCGACGTCAGGCAGGGTCGCGGTGATCGACACCGGGTTCGCGGCGTCGACGAGCGCCCCGTCACCGGCCTGGTCGAGCTCGCCGGTGTCGCTGGTCTGGCGCTGGTCGACGAACAGCTCGGTGCGGGACGCCCACAGGGACTCGGCCGCGGTGTCAGCCCGCTCCCGCAGCAGCCGCAGGACGCCCTCGCCGCCCCCGCCGACGAGCGCTCGGGTCGCCCCGGGTGTGGAGACCGTGAAGGACCAGTCCTCGCTGAGGACGCCGGGCCCACCACCCTCATCGGTGCCGTACCGGGCGACAGCGCTGAGGTCCTCAGTCGTGACCACCTGCAGCTGCAGGGTCGTGCCAGCGTCCTGGCGGATGAGGACCCGGACGCCGGCGACGTCGGCGAGGTCGCGGACGAGCTGGCCGAGATTGTCGAAGCGCGCCGTGATCGGTGTCGTCGGGCCGCGGCCGGCGCTGGCCGGCAGAGCGAGCCCCGGCACTCGCCGCGCCGTCAGCGCGCCGGGTCCGGCGTTCGCGTTCACGTAGGCGAGCAGGACCGTCTCGGCAGGACCAGTGCGCACGTCGTAGTCGGCCGTCTGAGATGGCCACGCCGCGGCCGGAGTCGGGTAGCAGATCCGTCCCCACAGCCAGATCAGGTCCGAGGCGAACGTCGCCGAGCATGTCCCGTCGCCACGCTTCGTGAATGACGTCAGCGGGCCGGAGAACCTCACCCCGTCGTCGTCCTCGAGCGTGCATCCGCCTCCCGGCGCCAGCAGCGGACGCAGGGCACCGAGCGGGCCCTTCACGGACAGCGTGTCGGGAAGGCTGCAGCGCTCCACCAGATCGCCGGCCCAGTCGGTGTGAACCTGCCCGAGGGTGCGGGCGCTCGAGCGCTGCCGCAGGGTCCAGCTGGTCACCAGGCCGTCTCCCACAGCGCGTCCCCGCGGACCCGGGCGCGCGAGGCCGGCCCGGCGCTGGTCATCTCGATGCTGATCGTCGTCTCTCCGGGAGGCATCGGCTTCCACTTCGGGGACGGACCGACCTTCGCCCACGCGTCGACGCCGTTGAGCAGCGCGCGCTTCCGCCGGCCGGTGTCCAGGACGAACAGGTCGCCGCTGGACAGCGACCCGATGGTCACGTCCAGCCCAGCGGGCGACGTGATGTGCGTCGACGCAGCCGGGCCGGTGAGCTCGATGACCGCGGGCGAAGGCACGTCGCCAGTGACGACGAGCGGCATGTCAGCCCCAATGACGACCGAAGCGGAGAGCCGCCGCGGCCACGGCTGCCCTGCGCTGCTCGACAGGAAGGGGTCCGCGACCGGCAGGCCAACGGTCGGGGTGGACCACTCGTCGCCGCGCCAGTACGGCTGCACCGCGAGCAGCTTCGCGTCGAACGTC
>JAESFK010000834.1_pt1 | contig 11848 bp, 9 predicted proteins | sample 9269391 | NCBI WGS metagenome assembly JAESFK01 (sample SAMN14506231, study PRJNA617097) | algae metagenome | isolation source: Drouetiella hepatica UHER 2000/2452 and co-occurring heterotrophs from... | place: Slovakia: Slovak Paradise National Park, Hrabusice, Kosice Region | collected 2000-01-01
CCAGCGGTCTGCAGGTCGCCGCCGACCTCGCCATCATCGGCATCGGCGCCGTGCCCGTCACAGCATTGGCCGAAACTGCCGGCCTCACCCTCAACAATGGCATTGCCGTCGACCCGCAACTGCGCAGCAGCGATCCAAATATCTTCGCCGCCGGCGACTGCTGCTCCTTCCCGCTCGCCGTCTATGGCGGCCGCCGCGTGCGGCTCGAGGCCTGGCGCAGCGCCCAGGAACATGGTGCGCTCGCCGCCCGCAACATGCTCGGCGCCGACGAGGCCCATGCCTGCGTGCCGTGGTTCTGGTCCGACCAGTACGGGCTCAGCCTGCAGATCGCCGGCCTGCCCGACGAAGGCGAGCGCACGGTGCGCCGCGACCTCGACGACGGCGCCTTCATCCTGTTCCACCTCAAGCACGATGGCCGCCTCGTCGCTGCCAGCGGCATCGGTCCCGGCAATGCTGTCGCGCGCGACATCCGCCTCGCCGAGATGCTGATCGCGAGATCGGCCCACCCCGACATCGACGCGCTGGCCGCGCCGTCGGTCAAGCTCAAGAGCCTGCTTGCCGCCTAGGCAAAAGCCGCTTGAGAATCGTGCCGGTTTGCACGACCCTGCGCGGGGCCCGATGGCCGCGCGGAGCGAACCAACATGCCGATCAGCGAATTCGGTCGAATGCCCGACGACAGCATGGTTCAGGCGATCACCATCGCCGCCGACGGCATCGAGGCAAAAGTGCTGACTTTCGGCGCGACACTTGCCGATCTGATCGTCACCACGCCCAGCGGCCCGCGCTCGGTCATCCTCGGCTTCGACGATCTCGACGGCTACCTCAGCCATGGCGGCTATTTCGGCGCCATTGCCGGGCGTTGCGCCAACCGCATCGCCGGCGGCAGCTTCGATCTCGATGGACAGGCATTCCAGCTCGATCTCAACGAGGCCGGCGGCACTCATCTCCATGGCGGCAGTGACGGGTTCTTCCGCCGCAACTGGCTCGTCGTCGACGCCGACGACAGGTCGGTCCTGCTGGCACTGATCTCGCAGGCTGGCGATCAGGGCTACCCCGGCAAGGTCATCGCCACCTGCCGCTATGCGCTCGACGCCGGCCGCCTGCGCATCGCGCTCGGCGCCCGCACCGATGCCCCGACACTGGTCAGCCTCGCCGCCCATGCCTACTTCAATCTCGACGGCGGCGGCTCGATCCTCGATCACCGCCTCAAGATCGCAGCCGAGGCCTACACGCCGGTGGATGATCACAACATCCCGACCGGCGAGGTGCCCGCCGTCGACGACACCATTTTCGATTTCCGCGAGCTTCGACCCGTCCGCAATGGCGCGGGCGATGCGCATAGTGCCTACGACCACAACTGGGTGCTCGCGATGCAGCCGGCGCCCGAGCCATGGCACGCCGCGCGCCTCGAAGGCCCGCAATCAGGCATCCGGCTCGACCTGTGGACCACGGAACCCGGGCTGCAGCTCTATGACGGCGCCTTCCTGCCGGTCGCGCCGCCCTTGCGCGGCGGCATCGAGCCGGTGCGCCATGGCGCGCTGTGCCTCGAGCCGCAGCGTTTCCCCGACGCCATCCACCACCCGCATTTTCCAAGTGCCGTGCTGAGGCCCGACGAAATCTACTCGCAGGTCACCGAGTACCGCTTCTCCATGGTCGAGTAGACGCTACACCCAGCCGCCATCGACGACGAAATTCTGCGCCGTACACATCCTTGAATCGTCGGCGGCGAGGAACAGCGCCATGCGCGCGATGTCGTCGGGCAAGACACGCCCGGCCAAGCACTGGCCCTTGTCGATCTCGGCATTCGCTGCCTCGTCGACCCAGAGTTCGAGCTGGCGTTTGGTCATCACCCAGCCCGGCACCAGCGTGTTGACCCGGATGCCATGCTTGCCGAGATCGCGCGCGAAGGAACGCGTCATGCCGTGCACGGCGGCCTTCGACGCGGCATAGACGGGATAGCCACCCGATGCCTTCATCCAGCCGATCGAACCGAGATTGACGATCGCGCCCTGGCCGGCGGCGATCATGCCTGGCGCCACCGCCTGGATAGCGAAGAACGAGTGCCGCAGGTTTACCGCAACGCGGGCGTCGAAATAGTCAGGCGTGACCTCGCGCCAATCGTGCCGGGTGTCGTTGGCGGCGTTGTTGACCAGCGCCAGCGTCGGACCGTGCAGCGCCTCGATCGCTGAAATCGCCTTGCGATAGGCCTCGATGTCGGTGATGTCGCAGCAGCGGAACGCCACTGTCGCGCCTTTTGCCGTCAGCTCGTCGGCAAGTGCATTGCCTTCCGCCTCGGCGAGGTCGACGAAGCCAACCCTCGCACCTTGCGCGGCGAAGTTCCGCACCAGCGCTTCGCCAATGCCGGTTGCCCCGCCTGAAACCAGCACCGGCCGGCCGACAAGGCTCGGGTAACGTCCCATCATCTCGATGCTCATCGTCTTGGTCCCTAAAGTGTCCGCACAGCGACCGGTGCCGCCGCCCGCGCCAGCTTGAGCGGGTTGCGTAATGGCAGCCCGAACGCCGCCGCCTCGATCTCGAACACGTCGCCCTGCTCGGCCTTCACCCCATCGGCAAAGGACAGCGTCGCGGTGCCGAACATGTGTACATGCACATCTCCCGGCTGGCGGAACACACCGTACTTGAAATGATGGTGCTCGAGATTGGCGATGCTGTGAGACATGTTGGCCTCGCCCGACAGGAACGGTTTTTCCCAGATCGTCTTGCCGGCGCGGACAATGCGCGAGGTGCCCCTGACATCAGCGGGCAGGTCGCCGACGAGAATCTCCGGGCCGAACGAGGCGTTCCGCAGCTTGGAATGGGCGAGGTAGAGATAGTTGATGCGCTCGGTGACGTGGTCGGAGAACTCGTTGGCGAGCGCAAAGCCGATGCGGTAGGGCGTGCCGTCGTCGCCGACAAGGTAGATCCCGGCGATCTCCGGCTCCTCGCCGGCATCGAGCGCGAAGTGCGGCGACAACAGCGCCTTGCCGGGATCGACGACCATGTTGCCGTTGCCCTTGTAGAACCATTCCGGCTGCACGCCGGCCTGCCCGCGCCCCGGTTTGCCGCCTTCAAGGCCCATGCGGAACATCTTCATGGAATCGGTAAGCGCCTGCTCACCCTCGGCATCGAGCTTCTTGTGCATGCTGTCGCGCGTCGCCGCCGAGCCAAGATGGGTAAGCCCGGTGCCGGTGAGATGCAGATGCGCCGGGTCGGGATGCCGGACCGGCGACAGCAGCTGTCCGGCCTTGCAGGCAGCCGTCAGGTCAACCGCTTCACCCAGGCCGCGGTCGGCAACGATTGTCGCAAGCGAGGTCCCGGCGCGCACCGCCTCCAAAGCGAGTGCGTAGATCGACTTGGCATCGTTGACCAAGCGCGCGGTCTCGTCCTCGCGCACCGCCACGCGGCTTTTGCCGTCGGCGGAGACAATCTGGGACATCAGCATTCCGGTACTCCTTTACCCTCGCCGCGTCGCTGGCCTCGTTGCCGGCAATGGGCGAAATCCATTCCCTTCGCCAAGCGGCCATCGCCGCTTCGCGTCCAAAATCTTGGTCTTTCAGATTGTGGCCCGCCGTGCGGCGGTGCCTTCAGCCGCTTGCCGCGGCTTAAGCCTTTTTCTTGTTGTACAGATCGAAGGCGACGGCGCCGAGCAGCACCAGGCCCTTGATCACTTGCTGCCAGTCGATGTTGATGCCCATCACCCCCATGCCGTTGTTCATGACGCCCATGATGAAGGCGCCGATGACCGCGCCGGCAACCTGGCCGACACCGCCGAGCGCGGATGCACCGCCAACAAACACCGCGGCGATGACGTCGAGTTCAAGCCCCGCACCCGCCTTGGGCGTCGCCATGTTGAGGCGCGCGGAATAGATCAGGCCGGCAAGGGCCGCCAGCATGCCCATGATGACGAAAATATAGAATGTCAGCCTTTCGGTCTGGATGCCCGACAGCTTGGCTGCCTTCTCGTTGCCGCCCATGGCATAGATGCGCCGGCCGAACGTCATGCGCTTGGTCACGAAGACGAACAGGGCGATCAGTATCCCCATGACGACCAGGACGTTGGGCAAGCCCTTGAACGAGGCGAACTTGTACATCAGGAACAGGATGATCCCCGACAGGACCAGGTTCTTGACGACAAAGAACGAGAACGGCTCGGCGGCATAGCCATGCTCCTCACGGTTCCTGCGGCTCTTCAAGGCGAAGTAGAGCATCGCCGCAACGATCAGGATGCCGATCAGCATCGTCGTTGAATGCAGCACGATGCCCGTTCCTGGCGTCGGTCCGCCGGCAGCGTTGAGCGTTGGCGCTACAAGGGTCACCGGTCCCAGGAAGTCGGGAATGAAGCCGGCGCTGAGCAGTTGGAACACCGGCGGAAACGGGCCGACCGAACGGCCGCTGAGAACATTGAGCAGCAGCCCCTTGAACACCAGCATGCCCGCCAGGGTGACGATGAAGGACGGGATCTTCATATAGGCGATGAAATAGCCTTGCACGCCGCCAATTCCGGCACCCAATGCGATGCACAGCAGTCCGGCAAGCAGTGGGTTGACGCCGTAGTCGACCATGAGCAGTGCCGCGACCGCGCCAATGAAACCCGCAACTGCACCGACCGACAGATCGATATGGCCGGCCACGATGACCAGCAGCATGCCGAGCGCCATGACGATGATGTAGGAATTCTGGAGAACGACATTGGTGAGGTTGACCGGCAGGAACAGGATGCCGTTGGTCATCACCTGGAAGAAGACCATGATGATGACGAGCGCCAGGACGAGCCCGTATTCGCGCAAGTTTTCCTTCATCGCGCCCTGCATCGAGGCCTTGGCGGCGTTGACGACGGGCGGTGCGGTTTCCGTGCTCATGACGCTACCTTCTCTTCGCCGCGGACGATCGCCCGCATGATCTTTTCCTGTGATGCTTCCTCGCCTGAGAGTTCGCCGACGATGCGGCCCTCGTTCAGCACGTAGATGCGGTCGCAGATGCCGAGCAGCTCAGGCATCTCCGAAGAGATCACCAGGATGCCTTTGCCCTCCTCCGCCAGCTTGTTGATGATCGTGTAGATCTCGTACTTCGCGCCCACATCGATGCCGCGTGTCGGCTCGTCGAGGATCAGCACGTCGGGGTTGGCAAACAGCCACTTCGACAGCACCACCTTCTGCTGGTTGCCGCCGGAAAGGTTGCCGGTGACCTGATAGATGCTCGACGAGCGGATGTTGGTCTTCTTGCGGTATTCATTGGCCGCCCTGACCTCGCTGTTGTCGTCGATGACACCTGATTTGGACGAGATACCGGGCAGGTTGGCGATCGTCACATTGTGCTTGATGTGGTCGATCAGGTTGAGGCCATAGACCTTGCGGTCCTCGGTGGCGTAGGCGAGCCCGGCGGCAACCGCCTTGCCGACATTGCTGGTGTCGGCCGGCTTGCCATGCAGAAACACCTCGCCGGAAATCTTGGCGCCATAGGTTCGGCCAAAGACGCTCATCGCCAGTTCCGTACGCCCTGCTCCCATCAGCCCGGCAATGCCGACCACCTCGCCTTTGCGCACCGACAGATTGACGTTCTTGATGACCTGCCGTTCTAGGTTGAGCGGGTGATAGACCGACCAGTTCTTCACCTCGAAGATGGTCTCGCCAATTTTCGGCGTTCGCGTCGGATAGCGATTTTCCAGGGCGCGACCGACCATCGAGGTGACGATGCGGTCTTCGGTGATATCAGCCTTGTCCATCGTCTCGATCGACTTGCCGTCACGAATGACGGTGATCTGATCGGCAATCCGTTTGATCTCGTTCAGCTTGTGCGAGATCATGATCGAGGTGATGCCTTGCGTCTTGAACTCGAGCAGCAGGTCGAGCAGCGCGTGGCTGTCCTTTTCCGACAGCGAGGCTGTCGGCTCATCGAGAATGAGCAGCTTGACGTCCTTGGCCAGCGCCTTGGCGATTTCAACCAGCTGCTGCTTGCCGGTGCCGATGTTGGTGATCAGCGTGTCGGGGGCCTCTTTGAGGCCGACCTTCTTCAGCAACTCGCCGGCGCGGCGCTGCACCTTGTCCCAGTTGATGATGCCGCGGCTGGCCTGCTCATTGCCGAGGAAGATGTTTTCGGCGATCGACAACAGCGGCACCAGCGCCAGTTCCTGGTGGATGATGACGATGCCGAGCTTTTCGGAGTCGTGAATGCCGTTGAAGCGGCACTCCTTGCCCTCGTATTCGACCTCGCCCTCGTAGCTGCCGAACGGGTAGACGCCGGAGAGCACTTTCATCAGCGTCGACTTGCCCGCACCATTCTCGCCGCAGATCGCGTGGATGTCGCCGCGCTTGACCTGCAGATTGACCTGTTCCAGCGCCTTGACGCCGGGAAACGTCTTGGTGATGCCGCGCATTTCCAGAATGGTGCTGTTCGTCATTCGAGCTCCCGATCCAGCATGGCCGCGCATTTTTCAGCTAAGTGACGTCACTTGGCGTTGGCAAAAAATACGCAAATTCAAAGTGCTAGAGCGGCCTTTGCGCGTCGTTCGGGCGCATGGCGCTCTGATACAACAGACATCGCAGTCTGCCGCACTTCTGGAGAGAAGAAAACGCCCTCGGGCGGAGCCTGCCCTTCCCCCGTTGTTGCGGGAGAAGGGTGAGGTCCGAGATGGGCGCGTTGGCTTACTTCAGCTCTTCCGCCTTGATGTAGCCGGAGCCGACCACGATCTGCTCGTAGTTGGACTTGTCGACCGAGACCGGGACCAGGAGGTAGGACGGAACGATCTTGACGCCGTTGTTGTAGGTCTTTTCGTCGTTGATCTCCGGCTTGCCGCCAGCAAGCACGGCATCGACGAGATTTGCCGTCACCTTGGCCAGTTCGCGGGTGTCCTTGAACACCGTCGAATACTGCTCGCCGGCGATGATCGCCTTGACCGAAGGCACTTCGGCGTCCTGGCCGGAGATGATCGGCCATGGCTGTTCGGCCGTGCCGTAGCCGACACCGCGCAGCGACGAGATGATGCCACGCGACAAGCCGTCATAAGGCGCCAGCACCGCATCGACGCGGCTGCCGTCGGAATAGTTGGCGGAGAGGATGTTATCCATGCGGGCCTGCGCGACCGCAGCGTCCCAGCGCAGCGTGCCGACCTTTTCCATGCCCATCTGGCCCGACTTGACGACAAGCGTACCCTTGTCGATCAGCGGCTGCAGCACCGACATCGCGCCGTCGTAGAAGAAGAAGGCGTTGTTGTCGTCAGGCGAACCGCCGAACAGCTCGATGTTGAACGGGCCGGGCTTTTCCGGATAGCCGAGGCCCTTGAGCAGCGAGTCGGCCTGCAGCACGCCAACCTTGAAGTTGTCGAAGGTGGTGTAATAGTCGACATTGCCGCTGTCGCGGATCAGGCGGTCATAGGCCACGACCTTGACGCCCTTGTCGGCTGCCTGCTGCAGCACTGCCGAAAGCGTCGTCCCGTCGATCGAAGCGACGATCAGCGCCTTGGCGTCCTTGGTCACCATGTTCTCGATCTGGGCGAGCTGGTTGGGGATATCGTCTTCGGCATACTGCATGTCGACGGTGTAACCCTTGGATTCCAATGCCGCCTTGAGCGCGTCGCCATCGGCGATCCAGCGCAGCGAGGACTTGGTCGGCATGGCGATGCCAACCAGGCCCTTGTCCTGGGCATCGGCCGCAAAGGTCATGGCCGAGAGGCCAACCGCCAGGGCGGCTACGAACGTCTTGATGATCTTCACCTTCTTCTCCCTTGTGAAGTGCCGGCGCGCGGACGCAAGCGCTCGCGCGTGGCCCCGCCATGAACGGCGCGGCTAAGCCAAGATTCTGTGACTTTCTCCCAAAAGGCCGCGAGCCCTGCGTTTCCTCCGCTCGATGCGCCAGCGTCCGGCTGGCTGACATCGAACTCGCGACGACCCTTAACGTCAGGGAATGTGACATAACAGTCAAATGCAATTTTAGCTGTACAGCATATCATTTCTGGTATGCATTTGGTGCTGCCCGGGCGCTGAACCGGGCACGGCACGGGAGGAACCGCAGCCATGGTCGACATGCCTATCGACGTCCGGTCCCCCACCAGCGTGCGCCTGAACGAGAGCGAAACGCTTCTGCGCAGCGGCCTCAAGCTGCGCCACATGCGCATGGTGGTGGTGCTCGAGGATCATGGCCAGATCAGCGCCGCGGCCCAGGTGATGAACATCTCCCAGCCCGCCGCTTCGCGCATGATCTCCGAGATCGAGGATATCTTGGGCGTGCAGATCTGCGAAAGGCTGCCGCGCGGCATCCGGCTCACGCCTTATGGCGCAGCCCTCGCCCGCCGCGGCCGCGCCATCCTGCTCGAAATGCAGCAGGTCGACCGCGAGATTACGGATCTCAAGTCCGGCAAGGGCGGCTCGGTCGCCATGGGCGCGGTGACCGCCCCGGCCATCGAGCTCGCCGTGCCGGCGATCCGCAAGATCCGCGAGCGCTATCCGCGCATCGAGATCAGCGTCCAGATCGAGACCAGTGCCGTACTGGCGCGCGAACTTTTGGCCTCGCGCCACGATTTCATCGTCGCCCGCGTGCCCGACGATCTCGACCCGCGGCTGTTTGAAAGCCGCATCATCGGCATCGAAAAGGCCTGCCTCATCGTCCGCCGCGGCCACCCGCTGGCCGGATCGGGAACGATTGCGCTGGAGCGCCTCGCCGAGTTCGACTGGGTGTTCCAGCCCGGCGGTTCGCTGCTGCGCCAGACGGTGCAAGGCATCTTCATGAGCCGCAACGTCCGCATGCCCGACCGAATCCTCAACACCAGTTCGCTGCTGCTGACGCTGGTGATGGTGGCGCAGTCCGATGCCATCGCCCCCATCGCCATCGACGTCGCCAAATTCGTCAACAGCGAGAGCGGGCTGGCCGGGTCGATCGAAATCCTGCCGATCGCCTTCGACATCAACGTCCAGCCCTACAGCCTGATCACCGTGCACGGCCGCACGCTGTCACCGACGGCGCAGCTGCTGCACGACCACATATTGAGGGAGATCGCGTAGGGCGGCGGCCTCAAAGGACTGGGTTCCTCGCCCCCACGAAGTGGGGGAGAGGTGGCACGGCGAAGCCGTGACGGAGAGGGGCTATTCGACAGAACTCGAAAGCCCGACGCCCCTCAAACCCTCGCGCAAATCGCTTCGAAGAACGCGACATTGTCGAGGTCGAGCGGATCATCGACAGGCAGCGCCTGCGACGACATCTTGGAGATCACCACCTCGGCCTTGGGATCGACATAGAGCCACTGGCCATGAATGCCGATGCCGCAATAGGCGCCGCTCGCATTGGCGCTCTGGTACCATTTGTTGCGATAGCGCCCTTGGGCAAACAGGTTGGTCATCGTGCCACGCTGCCAAGCTTCCGCATCGCCGCCATGGATGGTGTCCTCGACCCAGGCCTGCGGCACGATCCGTCCGCTTTCGGCGACACCGCCCTGGCGCATCATCTCGCCGACTCGCGCAAGGTCGCGCACCGCCACCGACACGCCGCCGGCAGCACGCGACGAGCCTTCCGCGTCGACGCTGACGAAGCCGTCGCGCACCGCACCCAGCGGCCGCCACAGCTTGTCCGACATCAGCTCGGCATAACGCTGCCCCGAGGCGCGTTCGACGATGATGCCGAGCAGGTCGGAATTGGGCGAACGATAGCGGAAGGTTTTTCCGTGCGGCTCATCCAGCTTTTGCAGCGAAACGAGGAACTCCAGCAGCGTCTCCGACCCACCGCCCGGGTTCCACATCGTGGCGCGGCGATAGCGGGCAAACGCGCTTTCGGGATCGAGATAAGCTTCGTCGAAATCGAGGCTGACGGTCATGTCGAGCACGTGCTGCACACTGGCATTGGCATAGACCGAGCCCTTGGCCTCGGGCACATAGTCGGTCACCGGCGCATTCGGGTCGAGCTTGCCCTCGCCTTCGAGGCTGCCGGCAAGGATCGCCGTCAGCGACTTCGAGATCGAAAAGATGAGGTGCCGCGCTTCGGGCTGCATCGTCGGCGCGAACCAGTCGCCGACGAAGCGCCCCTGCTTCATCACAGCAAGCGCGTCTGTCGACGAGCGCTCGAGGAAGCCGGCCACGGTCTCGCTTCGGCCATTGATCGCCACGGTTTCCGCCAGAAGCGTACCGAGCTCGACCGACGCGTTCTCGACCTTGCCCTCGCCGGCCGGGATCCGCGCGCTGCGCACCATCTCGCCGACATTCTGGAACGCCCAGCGGTTGAACGGCTGTTCGCGCCAGTTGCCGAGCGTCACATCCTTGCGCGCAAAACCGAATGCCTGCTCGAAGGCGGTTGATGACGTCATGATATGTCCTTGCTGCTTTATGTTCCGATCAGGCGAGTGCGGCTGAGATCGCGTGCACGGCCTTCAAGGTCGCCACCGAATAGGGCACCGAGGTGAAGTCGGGCCAGGTCGACAGCTTCACGGTCACCATTCCGGCGTCGAAGTCGATATGGATCAGTTGCCCGAACACGCCCCGGCACATCAATGCCCGCGAGCGCGGATCCTCGATCCAGAACTGGTTGCGGTAGCTCGCTTCCGGCATCGACGTGCTGAAGTTCGGGCCATGCACGCCGTTGCGCGTGTCGGCGATCCAGTCAGCGGGCACGATGCCGGCGCCGCCTTCGAGAATCGTCTGGCCGAAGCGGGCATAGTCGCGCAGCGTCGCGTTGAAGCCGCCGTCGGCCACTGCATAGCCGGCACTGTCGACAGTGAAACAGGCGCTCTCTTCGGCGCCGATCTTTTGCCACAGCTCTTCCGAAACCAGCTGCGACAGCCGCTTGCCGGTGGCCCGTTCCATGATGAAGGCGAGCACGTCTGTCTCGATCGAGCGGTACTCGAAGGCAGCGCCATGCGGCCGCGTCGTTTCGTTGAGGCGCTGGATCAGTTCGAACATATGCCGCGGCCATTGGAAACCGGGATCGGTGCCGGAGGGGACCGGCTTCCAGCCGCAGGCGACATCGACCTGGCCAATATCGGAGTACGGGTCGGTGTAGGCTTCGCTGAAGCGCACGCCGGTGGTCATGTCGAGCACCTGCTGGACAGTGGCACCCTTCCAGCCGGTCGTTGCCAGCTCCGGCAGGTAGTCGGTCACGAGCTTCTTTGCATCGACGATGCCTTGCCCGGCGAGGATGCCGAACACCGTTCCCGTCACCGATTTCGCCACCGACTGCGACAGATGCAGCGTGCGCGCCGTCATGCCGTTGAAGTAGCGCTCATAGGCGATCTTGCCGTCCTTGAGCACGAGGAAGCCGTCGGTATAGGTCTCGTCGAGCAGGCCCGAAAGCGTCGTCGGCTTGCCCTCGCTGTCGACGACATCAAGCCCGTCCAGGTCGGTTTCCGCGCGCGGCAAGACGCGCACCGCCCCTTCGCCGCGCCACACCTCCGCCGTCGGCACGATCTCGCGCACATGCTGGAAGGCCCAGCGGTTCCATGGCGGACGGTCCCAGTGCTCGCGTGGCAAGGCCATGGCAGGCGGCGAACCCTGCATGATCGGCGGCACGTTCTGGCTGTTGCGGTAGGAGCTCATGGCATCATCCTCACGCGTTGGGCGTGCGTGGGTCCGGCGCATGCGCCGGACCCACTTGTCGAACGTTACTTCTGCAGGTCGGTCCAGATCCTGGTGTAGATCGCATCGACCTCCGGCGGGCACATCAGGGCCATCGTACCATGCGCCTTGCTGGCTTCCGGAATGACGATTTCCGGCGCGTCCTTCATCTCGGCCGGCATGAATTTTTCCGAACCGGAAATGCCGTTGGCATAACGGTGGAAGGCTGAAAGCGCGCCCGCGACCTCGGGATCCATGATGAAGTTCTGGAACAGCTTGGCGTTCTCGACGTTCTTGGCGTCCTTCAGCACAACGGCGTT
>JAESFK010000835.1_pt1 | contig 11843 bp, 9 predicted proteins | sample 9269391 | NCBI WGS metagenome assembly JAESFK01 (sample SAMN14506231, study PRJNA617097) | algae metagenome | isolation source: Drouetiella hepatica UHER 2000/2452 and co-occurring heterotrophs from... | place: Slovakia: Slovak Paradise National Park, Hrabusice, Kosice Region | collected 2000-01-01
ACGCCCTTCAGGCCGGCCAGGTAGATGAGCATGATGTAGCCCGTGTGCCGCCACGCCGTGGCCACGAGCACCGCCCAGAGGTTGACGTCGGGGTTGCCGTACCAGTCGACGTTGCTCCCGAAGACCTCGTTGATGAGCCCCTGGTCGGTCGAGTAGAAGAGCTGCCAGATGAAGCCGACGAGGGCGAGGGAGAGCACGACCGGGAGGTAGAAGGCGGTCTGGTAGAACCGGCTCCCCCACATCTCCCGGTCGAGCACCACGGCCAGCAGGATGCCCAGGATGGTGGGCAGCACGAAGAGGAAGACCAGCCAGATGAGGTTGTGCTGGATGGCCGGCCAGAACGGCGGGTAGATCGTCGCGATGTCGACGTAGTTCTTCGTGCCGACCCACTCGATCGCGCTGAACTTGAAGCCGTTCCACCTCGTGAACGACAGCAGGACCGAGCCCAGGGCCGGCAGCCAGACCAGCCAGACGACCAGCACCGTCGGGATCCCGATCATCAGGCCGATGACCAGGCGGTCCCTGGTGCCGTGCCGCTTCTCGACCCGGCTCCTCAGCCGCTTGGGTCGTCGTCGTGTCGGTGTGGCGGTGGTCATGGCTGCTCCCCGGACCCCGGCGTCAGCCGAGGATCGACGCGGCCTGCTGCTGGATGGACGCCGTGATGGCGTCGATGTCGTCCGGCTTCTTGATGAACTCCTGGAGCGAGGCCGTGATCACCGTGTTCGCGAGGTCGGCGTTGGTGTCGCGGTCGAGGAACTGGGCGATGGACTTCGCGTTCTGCACGACCTCGACCGACTTCTTCTGCAGCTCGCCGTACTTCGCGGTGCTGGCGCCCGAGTTCGCGGCGATGAAGGGGGCCGAGGCGGCGTTGTTGCCGGCGTCCGCGGCCTCGGCGCTGCCGAGCCACTTGATGAACGCCTTGCCGGCCTCCTCGTCCTGGGCGCCCGAGGCGACGCAGAACCCGTCGATCGGGGCGTCGAGGGCGTCCGAGCCGATGCTCGCGTCGAGCTCGGGGAAGGTGAAGAAGTCGAGGTCCTCCTGGGCGTCCGTGGGCACGCCGTCGACGACGAAGGTGCCGAGCAGGTACATCCCGCACTCCCCATTGGCCATCGAGGTCGCGGCCTCCTGCCAGGTCCGCCCGAGCGAGTTCTCCTGGTGGAAGGGCAGCAGGGTCTTCCAGGTCTCGAAGACCTTCTTGACCTCGGCGCTGTCCCACTTCTGCTCACCCTTGGTCAGGGCCATGTGGAAGTCGTAGCCGTTGAGCCGCATGTTGAGGATGTCGAAGGTGCCCATCGGTGCCCAGGCGTCCTTGGCCGCGAAGGCGAAGGGCGTGATCTTCTTGCCCTGCATGTCCTCCATGAGCGCCGTGAGCTCGTCCATGGTCTTGGGCTGGGTCCAGCCGTTCTTCTCGAAGACCGACTTCCGGTGGAAGACCGCCCACGGGTAGTAGCTGACCGGCACGAAGTACTGCTTGCCGTCGGCCGCCGTGGAGGACTTCTTGAACGCCTCGCCCATGCCGTCGATGGGCCAGACGTCGCTGATGTCGGCGATCTGGCCGCCCTCGGCGAACTGGGCCATCCGGTAGCCGGCGAACCACGTGAAGACGTCGTCCGGGCTGCCCTGGAGGTAGGTGGTGATGCTCTCCTGGAAGGTGTTGTGGTCGACGGCGTTGCTCGTGACCGTGACGCCGGCCTTCTTCGCGTAGGCGTCGGCCATGGCCTGGAGCCGCTCGTACGCGGGACCCGAGCCCTTGGCCTCGTTGAAGCCGAACTTCACGTTGCCGGCCTTCGCCGAGGCGCCGGAGCCGGCGGCGGGGGCGTCGTCGCCGCACGCGCCGAGCAGCCCGGTGGCACCGAGGGCGCCGACCCCGAGGGCACCGCGCAGGAGGGAACGGCGGCCGAAGCCGCTCACGGACGCGGGAACGGTGCTCGAGAGGCGGCTCTCGCGCGGGGCTGGGCGGGCCATGGGTGTCTCCTTTGACGTGGGGCGCTTCCGACAACTTCGATCAGAAACGAACATCCGATGCGGCCGAGTGTGTCCAGTCCGGCGGGCGCTGTCAAGAGGTCTGTCGACGGTTCTCGGTCACGATTCGATGTGCGTGAGCGTGACTCAGTGCCCTCCGCCCGGTTCTCGACCCACGTGACCAAGATGTTGGTATCTGTTGACACGTGTCGGTTTCCGGCAACAGACTGTCCGCCATGCGTCCATGGCCCGACGACCGCGTCGCCTTCGGTGGGGACTACAACCCCGAGCAGTGGCCGCGCGAGGTGTGGGCCGACGACGTGCGCCTCATGGCCGAGGCAGGGGTCTCGTTCGTCACGCTCGGCGTCTTCTCGTGGTCCTGGCTGGAGCCGACCAAGGGTGAGTACGAGTTCGGCTGGCTCGACGACGTCATGGACCTCATGCACCGGGCCGGCATCGCCGTCGACCTCGCGACCGCCACGGCCACCCCGCCGCCGTGGCTCAGCTCGGCCTACCCGGAGATCCTGCCCGTCGACCGCGAGGGGCGCACGCTCTGGCCGGGCAGCCGGCAGGCCTGGTGCCCCTCCTCACCGCTGTACCGGGACTTCGCCCTCGCCCTGACCGACCGGATGGCCGCGCGCTACCACGACCACCCGGCCCTGGCGATGTGGCACGTCTCCAACGAGTACGCCTGCCACAACCTGCCCTGCTACTGCGACACCTGCGCGGCCGCGTTCCGGCGCTGGCTGGAGCGGCGGTACGGCGACCTCGACCGGCTCAACGACGCCTGGGGCACGGCCTTCTGGAGCCAGCGCTACACCGCGTGGGACGACGTCCTGCCGCCGCGCATCACGACGACGTTCGGCAACCCGACCCACGTGCTCGACTACTCGCGCTTCGGGTCCGACACCCTCCTCGACTTCTTCCTCGCCGAGAAGGAGGTCATCCGGCGCCACTCCGCGCAGGTGCCGGTCACGACCAACTTCATGACGATGAGCAGCTTCCGGCTCCTCGACTACCACGAGTGGGCGCCGCACCAGGACGTCGTGAGCACCGACCACTACGTCGTCGACGCGCTCGAGCACCCCCGCGCCGAGCTGTCCTTCCACGGCGACCTGACCCGCGGCCTGGCCGGCGGCGCCCCGTGGATGCTCATGGAGCACTCGACGAGCGCGGTCAACTGGCAGCCGGTCAACCCCGCCAAGCGCCCCGGCGACACCCTCCTCGACTCGCTGACGCACGTCGCCCGCGGTGCCGACGCCCTCGGCTTCTTCCAGTGGCGCCAGTCGCGCTCCGGCAGCGAGAAGTTCCACTCGGCGCTCGTGCCCCACGCCGGTGAGGACAGCGACCGGTTCCGCGAGGTGTGCGCGCTCGGCGCCGTCGCGGGGCGGCTCGGCGAGCTCGTCGGCTCCCGGGTCGAGGCCGAGGTCGCCGTGCTCTTCGACCACGAGGCGCAGTGGGCCGTCTCCGGGCCGTGCATGCCCTCGGCCGCCCTCGACTACCCGACCGCCGCCCACGCCGTGCACCGCCTGCTGCGCGACCGGGGCGTCACCTGCGACGTCGTCCACCCCGACGCGGACCTCTCGGCCTACCGCGTCGTCGTCGTCCCCACGCTCTACCTCGTCTCCGACGCCTCCGCCGCCGCGGTCGCCGCGGCGGCCGAGGCCGGCGCTCAGGTCGTCGTCACCTACTTCTCCGGCATCTCCGACCCCGACGACCACGTGCGCCTCGGCGGCTACCCCGGGGCCTTCCGCGACCTCCTCGGCGTCCGGGTCGAGGAGTTCTTCCCGCTGCGGGTCGGTGAGCAGGTCGCGCTCGCGGGCGTCGGCACAGACGGGAGCGCCGGGGCCCACGGCACGGTCTGGTCCGAGGACGCCCGGGTCCGGGGCGCCGAGGTCGTCCACACCTACGCCGACGGGCCGCTCGCCGGCCGAGCGGCCGTTTCTCGCCACGCGGTCGGCGACGGGGCGGCCTGGTACCTCGGGACGCTCCCCGACGACACGACGCTCGGTAGGCTCCTCGAGCGGGTCCTCGGGGACGCCGGCGTGCGTCCGGCCGCCGAGGTGCCCGCGGGCGTCGAGGTCGTCCGGCGGCGCTCGGCCGACGGGTCCTGGCTCTTCGTCCTCAACCACACCGACCACGACGCAACCCTCACGGCGACCGGGCACGACCTGGTCTCCGGCACCGACGTCGGGCCGACCACCACCCTCGCCGCACGCACCGCGGCCGTCATCCGGGAGGGCTGACATGCTCGCGAGCCAGCGTCGGGCGGCGATCCTCGCCATCGTCGAGGAGCACGGGGCGGCGCGGGTGTCCGAGCTCGTCGACCAGCTCGGGGTCTCGGACATGACCGTGCGCCGCGACATCGAGCGGCTCGACGGCGAGGGGCTGCTCGAGCGGGTGCACGGCGGCGCGGTCGCGGTCGCCCCCCGGGCCACCGACGAGCCGGGGTTCACCGCGAAGTCCACCCTGATGACCGCCGAGAAGCAGGCGATCGCCCTCGAGGCGGCCCGCCTCGTCCAGCCCGGCGCGACGATCGGCATCTCCGCCGGGACCACCACCTACGAGCTCGCGCGGGCGGTGCGCGACGTCCCGCACCTGACCGTCGTCACGAACTCGGTGCCGGTGGCCCAGCTGCTCCACGAGTCGCAGGCCGCCGGGCACGTCGTCGTCCTCACCGGCGGGGTCCGCACACCGTCCGACGCCCTCGTCGGGCCGGTGGCCGTCTCCGCCCTCCAGGGCCTGCACGTCGACCGGCTCTTCCTCGGTGCACACGGCATCGACCGCTCCGCCGGCCTGACCACGCCCAACCTCGTCGAGGCCGAGACCAACCGCGCGCTCGTGCGCTCGAGCCGCTCGGTGTGCGTGCTCGCCGACCACACGAAGATGGGCATCGTCGGGCTCTCGAGCTTCCTGGACCTGCACGACGTCGACACCCTCATCACCGACTCCGGCATCGCGGGCCGGGCCCGCCAGGTGCTCGAGGAGTCGGTCGAGCACCTCGTCCTCGCCGCGCCGGGGCGCAGCCGCAGCCCACGCTCCGAGGTGGCCGGATGACCGTCACCCGCGCGGTCCGCCGCACCGTCTCCCGGCTCGCCGACGGGCGCCAGATCATCTACTTCGACGACACGCCGGACGCCCCGCCGCGCACCGCCGTCGACACCCGCGACCTCGGTGAGCGGGCGGCGTCCGGACACATCCGCCACGACGCGCTGACCGGGGACTGGGTGGCCGTCGCCGGGCACCGGATGCACCGCACCCACCTGCCGCCCCGCGACGAGTGCCCGCTGTGCCCGACCGGACGCGGCAGCACGCCCTCGGAGGTGCCGGACGCCGACTACGACGTCGTGGTCTTCGAGAACCGCTTCCCGTCCTACTCCCCGGTGGCCGTCGACGACGTCAGCGCCCCCGCGGGCTACCTCCACGCGCCGGCGCTCGGGCGCACCGAGGTCGTCTGCTTCACGAGCGACCACGAGTCGACCTTCGCGGCGCTCAGCCCGCACCGGGTCCGCACCGTCGTCGACGTCTGGGCCGACCGCACCGCCGAGCTCGGCGCCGACCCCGACGTCGCCCACGTCTTCTGCTTCGAGAACCGCGGCCAGGAGATCGGGGTGACGCTGCACCACCCGCACGGCCAGGTCTACGGGTACCCGTACGTGCCGGCCCGCACCGCGGAGATGCTGGCCCGGGCCACCGAGCACCACGCCCGCACCGGGCGGCTGCTCGGCGCCGACCTGCTCGCGGCCGAGCGGGCCGACGGCTCCCGCATCGTCCTCACGGGGGAGCACTGGACGGCCTACGTGCCGTACGCGGCGCGCTGGCCGGTCGAGGTGCACCTCGTGCCCCACCGCGACGTCCCCGACCTCGTCGCCCTCGACGACGCCGAGCGCGACGAGCTGGCGACGCTCTACCTCGAGCTGCTGCGCCGGCTGGACGGCTACTTCGTCGACCCGGACGGCGCCAAGGTGCGGCTGCCCTACATCGCGGCGTGGCACCAGGCGCCGGCCCGCACCGGGCGCGAGGTGTCGCGCCTGCACCTCCAGGTGATGTCGGTCCTGCGCGGGCCGGGCAAGCTGAAGTACCTCGCCGGGTCCGAGAGCGGGGTCGGCGGATGGGTCACCGACACCCGGCCGGAGGCGGTCGCCGCGCGCCTGCGCGAGCTCGCCCCCTGACCCGTCCCCTCCCCGCCCCTCCCCTCGAGAAACGGCACCACGCAGAGGATCACCCCACTTCGCCTGCGTGGTGCCGTTCCTCGAGGACCCGGGACTCCTCGGCAGCGTCCTCGTCGGCGGTGGGCGATACACCCGCTGCTGACCTTCCTGGGTCGCCCTTGACCCGATCCGAACGGGTTCCTCACCCGCTCTTGGCCCGCCCCCGACCGCCACGGGGGCAGGCTCGAGGCCCGTGAGCACCTCGACCACGCCGCCCGCCGCCTGCCCCGACCCCACCGCCCGCGGAGGCGTGGGCGCCGCCCTCCGGCGCACGGCCCTCGCGCTCGGCCTCGCCCTCGCCGGTGTCCCGGTCCTCGCCGCGACCGCGAACGCCCTGCCGCCCGCGCCGCCGACGGTCAGCGACTCGCGCACGATACTCGCCGGCCTGCACGTCGGCTACGAGGACAACGACGGCTACGACCGCACCGAGTTCCGGCACTGGGTGACCATCAGCGGCAGCTGCGACACCCGCGAGACCGTGCTGAAGCGGGACGGCTCCGGCGTGAGCACCGACTCCGCGTGCAAGGCGACCGGCGGCACGTGGCGCAGCCTCTACGACGACACGACCTTCACGAACGCCTCCGACCTCGACATCGACCACATGGTCCCGCTCGCCGAGGCCTGGGGCTCCGGTGCGAACACCTGGACCGACAGCGAGCGGGAGCAGTTCGCCAACGACCTCGCCATCCCGCAGCTCATCGCGGTCTCCGCGTCGAGCAACCGCTCGAAGTCCGACCAGGACCCCGCCGAGTGGCAGCCCCCGGCGAGCGGCTGGCGCTGCGAGTACGCCCGCTCGTGGATCCAGGTGAAGCACCAGTACGACCTCGAGGTCGACAGCGCCGAGAAGAGCGCCCTCACCGGGATGCTCGACACGGAGTGCTGACCCGCCCGGTGCGAGCTCCCCTGCCTCAGGCGCGGACGCGGCCTCCGGCGCGGCGGATGGTCGCGACGGCGACGGCGTCGAGGGAGTCGACGACGGTGGGGTCCTCGACCCCCAGCTCACCCCTCAGCACCGACAGCTCGGTGCAGCCGAGGGCGACCGCCTGGGCACCCTTCGCGCGCAGGTGCTCGACGAGGGCGCCGAAGCGCTCGCGCGGCACCGGCACCCCGGCCTTGACCCCGTCGTAGATGACCGACATCGTCTCGCGCTGGACGTCGGGGTCCGGGAGGACCAGCTCGACGCCGGCGCGCTCGGCCGCTGCCGCGTAGGTGCCCGCCGAGAGCGTGCCGTCGGTGGCGAGCAGCCCGAGGCGGGCCAGGCCGGGCACGACCTCGCGGGCCGCGGCCACCGTCTCGTCGACGGTGTCGAGGACCTCGATGCCGACGGCGGCCCGCATCTGCTCGACCCAGACGATCGCGGTGTTGCACGGAATCGCGACGAACGTGGCGCCCGCCCGCTCGAGGGCCCGGGCGTCGGCGACGAGCGCGGGCTCGGGGCTCTCGTTGGCGCCGCGGAGGAAGCCGCTGCGGTCGGGGATCGAGCCGTGCTGCCAGACGAGGAGGTCGACGTGGTCCTGGTCGCGGGCGGCGTCGGTGAGCTCGACGACACGGCGCAGGAAGTGCACGGTCGCGGCCGGGCCGAGGCCGCCGAGCACCCCACCCGGCTGCCCGTGGACCGGCACGTCGCCGGCCGCGCCGCCGGAGGTCATCGGCGGTCCGTGAAGTGCTCGCGGAACTTGCGGACCTGGTTGAGGTGGTACGCCGCGTTGTACGCCCGCCGCTTGAGGGTGAGGTCCGGGGCGTACACGTTCGGGTCGCTCGCGCGACCGGCCTTCATCAGCCCGAGGGCCTTGTCCCGCAACGCCTCGTCGAGGACGTAGTGCTTGACGACGTACTTCGGCACGAACGCGAAGAGGTGCTCGCCGCGGGCGATCGTCAGGCCCTCCATCGGCTCGTGGCGCACCCAGTCGCGGACGTACCACTCGGAGACGTTGTTGCCCCCGGCCGTCACGTAGAAGTTGGAGCGACCGAGCCGGACGTTGATCTCGAAGAACTTGTAGGTGCCGTCGCGCCGGTCGTACTTGAGGTCGAAGTTCGAGAAGCCGACGTAGCCGATGTGCTCGAGGAAGCGGCGCGCCTGCTCGACGACCTCGTCGATCTCGGTCGTGATGATGACGCACGGGTTGCCGATGGCCAGCGGGTGGTGCTCCTCGAGGAGGACGTGCCCGACCGACCCGAAGCGGACCTTCCCGTCACGGTCGGAGTAGCAGGTGAGGACCCGCATGTTCGTGTCGTCTCCGGGGACGAACTCCTGGAGGAGGAAGTTGCCGTCGTAGCTGCTGGCGCGCAGGCGGCGCAGGGTGTCGGCGAGCTCGTCGGCGGTGTCGCAGACGTAGACCTTCTTCTTCCCCTCGAAGCTCGCGTAGTGGTACAGCGCGCTGTCGGCGGGCTTGGCGACGACCGGGAACTCCCACGGCAGGTCTCGCTCCTCACCGTGCTCACCCGAGCAGTCGACGACGACGGTCGCGGGGTAGGGCACACCGACCTCGTCGAGGATCCCGTAGAAGACGTCCTTGCGGACGATCCGGTCGAGCAGCTCGAGGTCGATGTACGGGATCGTGAACCAGGCGCCGAGCCGGTCCTTGTGCTCGATGATCATCCGCACGTACCAGTCGCCGGCCGCGACGAGGAGCAGTGGCGGCCGCCCCTCGCCGCCGTGCTCGCGCCCGACCCGCTCGAGGGCGGCGACGAAGGTGCCGGGGTCCTCGAAGCCCGCGACGTACTCGTGGTCGCAGACCGTCGAGAGCGCGATCGGGCCGCCGTCGGTCATGTTGACGACGAGCGGGCGCACGCCGTACGCCTCGTGGAAGGTGCGCACGAGGGTGTAGGCCGTGATGTCTCCGCCGAGGATGACCGGGCGGAAGTCGCTGGCGGGGGCGGCAGGGGGCACGCGGGGTTCCTTCGTCGGGGGCGTGGGCTCGGCCACCCATCATCCACCACCCCCGGGGACGGGCCGAATCGCCGGACCACCCCGTCGAGTGAGGAGCCTCAGGAGGCGAAGACCACCGTGTTGTCGACGTAGTGCCCGCTCACCGGGTCGATCTCACCACTGCACGTGATCAACCGCAGCACCGGACCCGGCGCCGGCCCGTACACGAGGTCCGTCGGGAACCGGTCCTTGGCGAAGTCCAGCGACGACCGCACCGTGAACGACACCACGTCACCATCCCGCTGCACCACCTGCACCTCGTCCCCGGCCACCAGCTCGCGCAACCGGAAGAACACCGCCGGACCCTGCCGCGAGTCCACGTGCCCCGCGATCACCGCCGGCCCCCGCTGCCCCGGGGCCGGTGCCACCGTCAGCCACCCCGCCCTCGAGAAGTCCGAGGGCACCTGCATCGTCCCGTCCTTCGCGATCCCCAGGTCCACCAGCCGGGTCCGCACCCCGATCGAGGGGATCCGCAGCTCGACCGGCCGGTCCCCCACCGGTGCCTGCTCCCCGGCCACCGGGGCGGGGATGGACGCGTCGTTCGGGCCGGCGTCGTGGACGACGTCGGCGTCGGGGACGTCGGGTGCGGTGGGCAGCGGCGCCAGGGTCGGGACCGCCGAGGAGCCGGACGCCGCGCCGGCGGGCGGGGTCGTGGAGCTCGTGGCGGCGGGGCGCAGCCCGGTGACCGGGGGCAGCCGCGCCGGGCTCCGGTCGGCCGCGGCCACGGCCGCCATCCCCAGCCCGCCGAGGAGCGCGACGGCCGCAGCGAGCCCGACGACGCGCTCGCGCGTGATCACCGCGCGGGGCGCGACACCGTGCGGAGCCGCCGCCGGACGCCCAGCCCGGCCAGCACGACGGCACCGGCACCGGCCAGGGCCAGACCACCGGTGAGGGCGGGATCCGCCGGGTTCGTGGCGGCGCCGCCACCACCGGTCTGGACGCCCTCGCGCGGCGCCGAGCCGAGACCGACGGCGTCGACGACCGGCTTGACGGTGACGCCGCCCTTGCCGTCGGCGAGGACGAACACGGTGTACACGCCCCCGCTGGCCACCGTGACGGGGGCGCTGGTCGGGCCGCCCGCCTCGGTGCCACCGGTGGTGCTGACCCGCAGCGTCCAGCGACCGGCAGGGACCGCGGCGTAGCGGGTCGGGGTGCCGAAGGGCGCGGCGTCCGCGAGGGTCGGGCCATCGGCGGCGACGACCGTCGTGGTCTTCGCGTCGGGGACGGCTGGGACGAGGCGCACGCTGGCCGAGCCCGCGCCCGGACGGTCGAGGTCGTCGGTGAGCACGTCGATGCGCGGCGAGGGGTCGTGCGCGAGCGCCGCGAGGGTCACGGCGCTGTCGGCCGTGGCGAGGAAGGTGCCGGCGAGCACCGGAGGGGTGTCGGTGGGCGACCCGACCGGACGGATGGTCACGGCGTAGAGACCGGCCGGCACCTGCCGGTACTCACCGATGCCGCCGTAGCCGACCGCGGGTTCGAGGACGCGGGTCGCGCCGTCGGCCTCCGCCTCCGGGATGCTCGCCGTCGGGGCGTCCTCGAGCGAGGACCCAGCGAACGGGACGAGCCGGATGGTCATCGTGCCGACGCCCGGCACGAGGTGGGCGGCGCGCACCCACGCCGTGCCGACCGCGGCCGGCGCGGCCTGGGCGGGAGCCGCCGCGAAGGAGCCGACCCCCAGGGCGAGCGCGAGCCCGCCCAGGACCAGGGCGACGATCGGTGGGCGCGCGGTGGCGGACCGGGTGGGCGTCATGGATGGCCTCCTGGGGTGCGGGTGCTGCGGGGCGGTGGCGGGCCGGGTCACGGGGCCTCCGCGGGAAGGGTGAGGACGAGCGAGGGCGGCGTCTCACCGCTGGCCGGGAGCCAGGCGGTGTCGGCGTGGAAGGGGGCGGCCTGCGCGCCGACGACCCGCAGGACGTCGGACGCCGGAGGCGACCCCGGCACGGCGGGGGCACCGTCGATGGCGGTGATGCGCACGGCCCGCAGCTGTCGGCCCTCGGGCTCTCCCTCGGGCAGCGGGAAGGAGTCGACGCTCAGCGAGTGCCGCGACGTGAGCACGGCGAGCAGGGAGACGAGCCGCTGGTCGACGGCACCGGTCTGGAGGGCCTCGCGCGACCGGCCGACGGTGCGCAGGGCCGGGTTCGTGAGCAGGGAGCGGGCGGCGGCCGCCGAGGCCGCAACGTCGGCCGGGTCGGGTGGTGCCACGACGACGGGCGCGACCCGCAGCACGTCGACGCGGCCCGTCCCCGTGCCGAAGGAGGCCGCGACCACTCCGCGGGTGCGGGCCTCGCGCAGGGCGGCCGGGACCGTCCCGGCTCCGCGCCCCGCGTCGGTGTCGACGACCCACCACTCGCCTCGTCCCGGGACGGCGCGCGAGCGGGTGTCGAGCACCGATGCGCCCTCGCGTCCCTGGCGCAGGAGGTCGACACGGACCGCGGCGCCGGTGAGCACCGTCGCGTCGCGCGGGACCGAGTCCTCGACCCACGAGACAGCCTGTGCCAGAGGGCGGTCGGCATCCCCGGAGATGAGGCGGTCGAGGCCGCTCGCCCACGCGGGGGCGACCGCGAGCACGAGCGCCACGGCGACGACGCCTCCGGCGACCGCGCCGGCCCGGTGCACGTTGCGCCCGCGGAGCCGGGTGGGCCGGTACCGCACGAAGCCGTCGGCGACGCCGACGACGGCGAGCGCACCGAACGGCACGAGCAGGGCGGTGGCGGGACCGGGGAGGTCCCCGGGCCCGAGGA
>JAESFK010000837.1_pt1 | contig 11831 bp, 9 predicted proteins | sample 9269391 | NCBI WGS metagenome assembly JAESFK01 (sample SAMN14506231, study PRJNA617097) | algae metagenome | isolation source: Drouetiella hepatica UHER 2000/2452 and co-occurring heterotrophs from... | place: Slovakia: Slovak Paradise National Park, Hrabusice, Kosice Region | collected 2000-01-01
TGGCCTCACCATTATCGTGTTTCCCGGCGCGCCCGGCGCGGGTGTCGTCTCGACCGGTAACGCGCACATCACCAATAGCGGCACCATTGCCGGCGGCGGGGCGGCGATCGGCACGCCTGTCTTCGCGCAGGCCAACGCGATCGACTTCTCGGGCGGTGGCAACGCGCTGACGCTCGCCACGGGCTATGCCTTCGTGGGCGACGTGGTCAGCACCAGCGGCACGACCAACGGCGGCGATGCGCTGTATCTCGGTGGCACGGGCGCGGCCGCGTTCGATGTCGGCCAGGTCGGCGTCTCCTATCGCGGTTTCACGACGCTAGGCGTTACCGGCGGCCAGTGGACCGTCAGCGGCACCAACGCGAGCGGTCTCGACTGGACGGTCGCGAACGGCCTGCTCGCCCTCGCCGCCGGCGCCCAGGGCGGCGACGTCGCCGTGGGCGCGGGCGGCACGCTGGGCGGCAACGGCACGGCGGGCAGCGTCATGGTGCAGGCCGGCGGTACGGTCGCCGCGGGCGCCAGTGCGGGCATCCTGCATGCGGGTGACATCGCCTTCGGCGAGGGTTCCATCCTGGCGGTCGAGATCGGCGGCACGATGCCCGGCATCGGTGGCTACGATCAGCTCGCGGTTACGGGGACAGTGACGATCGGCGCGGAGGTGAAGCTCACCTTGTCGCGGATCGGCGGCTTCAACTCGTCTGCGGGCGATTACGTAATCGTCGACAATGACGGCACCGATGCGGTGCTGGGCAGTTTCGCGGGCCGGGCCGACGGCAGGACCTTTCTGTTTGGCGGTCGCGCCTTCACGATCGATTACCAGGGCGGCGACGGCAACGACATCGTCCTCACCGCGGGCGCACTGGCCACGGGCACCACGGGCGACGATACGCTGGTCGGCAGCTCGGCCGGCGACGTGCTCAACGGTGGTCTCGGTGCCGACACGATGACTGGCGGCCTGGGGGACGACTTTTATTACGTCGACAACGCAGGCGACGTGATGATCGAGGCGCCCGGCGAAGGCCGCGACACGGTCTATACGAGCGTCGATTTCTCGCTTGCGGCCGGGCAGGAGATCGAGGTCCTGCGCGCCAAGCCCGGCGCCACGGGCCTGACGCTGGGCGGCAACGAGTTTGCCAACACGATCGTGGGCGGCGTCGGCGCCAACACGATGACGGGCGGTGACGGCGACGATGTCTACCATGTCGACGATGCCGGCGACGTCGTGGTGGAGGTTGCGAACGGTGGCATCGACACGGTGCGCACCACCCTGTCGAGCTATACGCTTGGCGCCGAGGTCGAACGGCTGCATTTCGTTGGCACTGGCAATTTCACCGGGATGGGCAATGAACTTGCCAATCAGCTGAAGGGCGGCGAAGGCGACGACACGCTGAGCGGTGGCGACGGCAACGATTATCTGGTGGGCGGGCTTGGCGCCGACACGATGAACGGCGGTGACGGTGATGATAGTTACCATGTCGACGATGCCGGCGACGTCGTGGTCGAACTGCCGGGCGGCGGTATCGACACCGTGCGCACGAGCCTGTCGATCTACACGCTGGGCGACGAGCTGGAGAACCTGGTCTTCGTCGGCACGGGCGATTTCGCCGGCACCGGCAACGAGCTCGCCAACAAGCTGACAGGGGGCACCGGCAACGACACCCTGACCGGCGGAGACGGCAACGACGGGCTGAACGGCGGCGCGGGCGTCGACGTCATGATCGGCGGCATCGGCGACGACGTCTACTACGTCGACAATGCGGACGACTTCGTCTTCGAAGTGGAGGGCGACGGCACCGACACGATCCACAGCTCGGTCGACTACATCCTGGGCGACGGCCTCGAGGTCGAGAGTCTGCGTGTACGTGGCGCCGACGGCCGCAGCCTGATGGGCAACGAGTTCGACAATATGCTGATCGGGGGGGCAGGTAACGACGTGCTGCAGGGGGCTGTCGGCAACGACACGCTACGCGGCGGTGCCGGCGACGACACGTTGATCGGTGGTGCTGGAGCCGACGTGATGGCGGGGGGTGCCGGTGCTGACGTGTTCGTGTTCCGAGATGTTTCGCACTCGACGCATGGCGCGCGCGACACGATCACCGACTTCCGCGTCGGTGAGGATCGGCTCGACTTCTTCGACCTCGGCGGCGCCGGCTTCAACGATCTGGTGACCGTGACGAGCGCTCCCCTGACGATCGACGCCCACTCGATCGTGGCCTTCGTCTCGCGTGGCGGCACCGTGCTCTATCTCAACGACACCAGCAGTGCGCAGACGGCCGAAGCCGCCAGCATGGAGATATTCCTGAATCGCGTGACCGGCCTCACCGAGGCCGACCTCGGCTACCATATGGTCTGACACCGAAGGCGAGACGCCCGGCTCTACGTCGCGATGCCCAGCGTGTCGAAACCGACATCGACCGCCCGCCGCGTGTCGCCGCTCTCGTCGCGCAGTGACAGCAGGAGCGTGCGGGCCGACCAGTCGATTTCGACCACGCCGAAATTGGCGGCGGCGAAGAGGGGGCCGAGGCGATTGGGTCCCGGCTCCTTGGCCGCCCAGTAGACCATGTTGAGGCCGCTCGAAGTGGCCTCGTACAACGGATAGAGGCCTTCAGGAGTGTCGCGGTACAGCGCGCCGATGTGACGGTCGCCGGACAGGAAGACGACGCCCTTGGCACCGCTTCGGCGAATCGTGTCGACGAGCTTCTCCTTCTCCAGCGGCAAGTTTCCCCAGCGCTCCCAGCCATGACCTTCCGCCAGGACCTGCGTGCTCGACACGATCAGGCGCAGTTCGGCCGGCTTGCGCAGTTCCCCGGCCAGCCAAGCCCATTGCTCGGCGCCCAGCATCGTCTTCGCCGGATCGGGATCGGGAAGGTAGCGCTGCTTGCCGGGCGCGCCGCGCTGGTCCGTGATCTTGAGGGGCGAGCGAAACCAGCGCACGTCGAGCAGGATCACCTGCACCCTCTGTCCCTGCGGACCGATGACGCGCGAATCGTAGATGCCGCCGCGTGTGCGCCGGATGTCGCCGGCCGGCACCTTCCAGAAATCGAGAAAGAGGTCCTTGGCGAGTGCCTTGTGGGTGAATTCCACGCCGCCGTCGTTCACGCCGTAATCGTGATCGTCCCAGACGGCGAGATGCGGCACGGTCTCGCGCAGCTTCGCATATCCCGCGATGTGCCGGGCTTCGTCGTAGGCCCGCTTCAGATCTGCTGCATCCGGCGCATTGAAGTCGCCATAGACATTGTCGCCGGCAAAGATGAAGAGGTCCGGCCGGTAGGCGAGGATCGGCTCCCAGATCGGCTGCGGCAGGGTCTGCTTCGCGCACGAGCCGAAGGCGATACGCGACAGGGGTTTTCCGGACTGAGCCAAAGAGGCGGCGGGGGCCAGCGAGGCGGCGCCCGCGAGGCGGGCAAACGTGCGGCGGGTGAACATGGTAAACACCATAATGACATTTTGTGTGGTTTGGATGGCGATGCGATGAAACGCCACCTCAAACGCGCCCTGGAACTGATCCTGATGCCCCTGGCGGCGGCGATCGTCTTCTTCGAAGACGTGCTGCTGCACTACCTGGGCGTCGCCATGGCCGCGTTCGCCAAGTGGCCGCCGGTCGCCCGGCTGGAAGCCTGGTTCGCGCGGCTGCCGCCCTGGGGAGCATTGGTTGCCTTCATTGCTCCTTCGGCGCTCGTGCTGCCGATCAAGCTGGCGGCGGTAGGCTTCGCCCTGCACGGAAAGTTCGCCCTGGCGACGGCCAGCATCCTGCTCGGCAAGGTGCTGGCGACTGCCCTGGTCGCGCGTCTCTACAAGATCCTGCGGCCCACCCTGGTGACGATGCCCTGGTTCCTCGCCTCCGAGGCCTGGGTCTTCAAATGGCGTGACAGGCTCTATGCCTTCGTGGAGTCCCTGCCGGCCTGGCAGAAGACGAAGGCCACGGTGCAGCGTCTGCGCCGCTGGCTCTCGGGCCTGGTGGCCGGCCTCCTGGCCCGCTAAGCGGACGCGAGGCGGGCGCCGGCTTCCTTGGCCGCGCGCCGCAGAGCCTCCAGAAACTGCTCGACCGAAAGCGACGGCGGAATCAGTGCCGGCAGGAGCACGCCGACGTGAAACAGGGTCCGGGGCCGCCACGGCACCGTGGCGAGCCGCCCGGCGCCGACAGCGGCCGCTGTCAGCGGATCGGCAATGGCAACACCGGCGCCCTGGCCCACGAGACGGCAGGCGAATTCGAGCGAGTCGACGACGATGGTCGGACGGATGGCGACGCCTTCGGCCGCGAACATGGTCTCCACGTCATTGCGCAACTGAGTGCCCGGACCGAGCACCACCAGGGTCTCGGCTGCGAGATCGCGGGCACCGAGCGACTTGCGCCGGGCGAGGGGATGCCGGGCGGGAAGAACGACCACCGCGGGCAGGCCCATGAGCGGCCGTGCCTCGATCCCCGGATTGTCGAGAGGCAGGGCGCCGACCCCGAGGTCGAAGGACTGGTTGGCGACGGCCAGTTCGAGTTCGCGGCGATGAATGATCGCGACGTCGAGTTCGACCTCGGGATGATGGCGATGGAAGTCGGCCACGGCCGGCGCCAGCAGGCTCGCGGCAAAGCGCGGCATGCTGACGATCCTGAGACGGGCCCGCGTGCCGCCCGCCACGCGCTGGGCGACGCGTGGCAGGTCGTCGATCGCCACCAGAACCCGCCGCACCTCGGCAAAGAACGTGGCTCCTTCGGTCGTCGGCACGAGGCGCATGCGATCGCGGTGAAACAGTCGCAGCCCGGTTTCGTGTTCGAGGCCGGCCAGCAGGCGGCTAGCCGCCGACTGGCTCATGTTCAGCGACTGGGCGGCGGCGCCGAGGCTTCCCAGCTCCATGATGCGCAGGAAGAGGCGCAGCGCCTGCAGTTTCACCCGAGACCTCTTGCGGAAATCGCAACAACCTGTCCGCTGTTTGCATTTTATACATGAACGGACGCCTGTCACTGTTTGCGAACCCATAGAGGAGCTTGACCCTTGACCGTTCGCCCGCCCAACATCCTGCTGATTCTCGCCGACAATCTGGGGTGGGGGGAACTCGGCTGCTATGGCGGCGGCGTGCTGCGCGGAGCCCCGACACCGAGGATCGATGCCCTGGCGGAAGAAGGCCTGACCTGCCTCAACTTCAACGTCGAGAGCGACTGCGTGCCGACGCGCTCGGCGCTGATGACCGGGCGGCACCCGATCCGCACCGGCGCGATGCAGTCCGTACCGGCCGGCCTGCCGCAGGGTCTGATTCCCTGGGAGATCACCATCGGAGAACTGCTGCAGGGCGCCGGCTACGCGACGGCCTGCTTCGGCAAATGGCATCTGGGAGACCGTGAAGGGCGCCTGCCCAAGGATCGCGGCTTCGACGAGTGGTACGGCATTCCACGCACCTCCAACGAGGCGATGTTCACCTCGGCGCCGGGCTTCGATCCGACGATCGTGCCGATGCCGTATGTCATGGAGGGCGAAAAGGGCGCTCCGGCGCGCGACCTCGCTGTCTACGATCTCGAACAACGCCGACTGATCGACGGTGAACTGACGCGCCGGACGATCGACTTCATGGAGCGCCAGTCGGGCGCCGGTCGGCCGTTCTTCGCCTACGTGCCGTTGACGCAGCTGCACTTTCCGACCCTGCCGCACCCCGATTTCGCCGGCCGCACCGGTGCGGGCGACTTTGCCGATGCGATGGCCGAGATGGACCATCGGGTGGGGGAGATGCTGGATGCGATCGACCGCCTCGGCCTGCGCGAGGACACGCTGGTGCTCTTCGGCAGCGACAACGGGCCGGAATTCCGGCGGCCCTGGCGCGGCACCGCCGGGCCGTGGCGTGGCACCTATCACACGGCCATGGAGGGCGGGCTTCGCGTGCCGTTCATCCTCCGCTGGCCGGGCCGCATCGCGCCGCGCCGCGCGACCGACGTGCTGCACATCACCGATCTGTACCCGACCCTGGCGAAGGTCGGCGGCGCCCGCCTGCCGGCCGACCGGCCGATCGATGGCATCGACCAGCTCGGCTTCTTCCTCGGCGAACGGCCGACCTCGGCGCGCGACGGTTTTCCCTACTACATCAAGACCGAGCTGCGGGCCGTCAAATGGCGCGACTGGAAGATGCATCTCATGTGGGAAGTCGAGCCCAACGAGGGGCCGATCAAGCTGGAGACGCCGTATCTCTTCAACCTGGTGAAGGATCCGAAGGAGGAGACCGACGCCAACATGGAAGAGGGCTGGGTGCGGGGTCCGATCCGGCGCCTGATCGAATCTTTCCAGGAGAGCCTAAAAGCCCATCCGCCGATTCCGGCCGGCGCGCCGGACGCGTTCGTGCCGGGCGGAAAGGCGGGCGCATGAGGCGCGTCCTTCTCGCGGCGCTCGCGGGCTGCCTCGCGCTCTCCGCCTTCGCCGCTACGGCGCAGGACTGGCCGAGCAAGCCGATCCGCATCGTCGTGCCGTTTCCGTCGGGCGGGACCACGGACACGGCGGTCCGGCCTCTGGCGGAACGGCTGTCACAGCAGCTCGGTGTGTCGGTGGTCGTCGAGAACAAGCCCGGAGCGGCTGGTCGCATCGGCTACGAGTTCGCGGCCAGGGCCGCGCCCGACGGCTATACGCTGCTGGCCGGGACGGACAGTCTTGGCCTGCAGCCGCATCTGGAGCCGCCGCCCAACTACGATCCGATCCGTGACTTTGCGCCGATTGCCCAGCTCTCGTCGCAGCCTCTGGTGATCGCCGTGCATCCGTCGCTGGGCGTCACCACGTTGCAGCAGCTCGTCGCGCTGGGCCGCACTCAGCGGGAACCGATCGGCTACGCCACGTCGGGGATCGGCTCGTCGCAGAATTTCGCCGGCGAATGGTTCGCCCGCGTCTCCGGCCTCAAGCTGCTGCATGTGCCGTATCGCGGCGGGGGCCAGGCGGTGAACGATCTCCTGGCCGGTCAGGTCCAGCTCGCGGTCCTTGGGATCGCACCGCTGATCCCGTATCAGAAGTCGGGCCGAATCCGCATCCTGGCCGTGACCACGGCGGAAAGGTCGCCCGCGCTGCCCGACGTGCCCACGTTGCGGGAGTTGGGTTACGACGTGGTCGTCGACCAGTGGATGGCGCTGCTGGCACCCGCCAAGGTGCCCCCCGCAATCCTGGATCGGCTCAATGCCGAGGTGAATGCGGCACTGCGCGACGTGCGGCTGCGCCAGATCTATGAGGGAGCGGCGATGCGGCCCGTCGGCGGCAGTGCGCCGGACCTCGCCAAACTGCTCCAGGAAGACCATAGCCGCTTCGGCAGGTTGACCAGGGAACTGGGCTTCAAGGCCGAGTAGAGCTGTTTCCGCTCTCCGGCTCGCGCCTTTTGTGACCGCTCACTCTTGCGTTAGGCTCGCCGCTCGCAGTGAACCTTAAGGGAGTCGCAGGGCCATGCCGGAAGTCGTCCCCAACAAAGCCCCCCTGGGCGCGCGGATCGAAGGGCTCGATCGCCAATCCGCGACCGAGCCCGCGGTGGCCGCGATGCTGAATCGGGCGCTTGCCGAGCATCTGCTTGTGGTGATTCCGGGCGAGCCGATGACGCCGGAACAGACGCGCGAGTTCTCGAACGCCTTCGGCGCACCGCAGAGGCAGTTGCTCCGCTACAAGCGCAGTGGCGCCGTGCCCGACGTGTCGGTCATGGTGAGCACCTTGATGGCCGACGGCACGACCGACAAGACGGCCATCCGTGCAGAAGACTGGCATACCGACGATTCCTACTTCGCGATGCCTGCCAAGGCGACCTTGTTGCACAGCATCGAGATCCCGAGCCACGGCGGCGCGACCTGGTTCTGCAACATGCACTCGGTGTTCGAAGCCCTGCCGGAGGTGACACGCAAGCGCATCGACGGCATGAGGGCCATCCACGGCTACGACACGCCGCGCGCCCGAAACCGGCCGTCGCCGCGCACGCCGGAAGAGATCGCCGAGACACCGGACGTCGAACATCCGCTGGTTCGGACCCACCCGGAGACCGGCCGCAAGTCGCTCTACCTCAACCCCAACCGCCTCGACCGTATCGTCGGGCTGGAGCGGGCCGAAAGCGATGCCCTGCTCGATGAGTTGGCCGACGAGGCGCGCAAGCCCCAGCATCACTTCGGCCACGTCTGGAGCAGGGGCGACATCGTCGTCTGGGACAATCGCGCCACGATGCACCGCGTCGTCATCGATTATCCGGTCGGCGAGAAGCGAATCATGCACCGCGTGCTGATCGAGGGCGAGCCACCGATCTGAGGGATCGGCCGCCGCCGATCGCGGCCCGGTGGTGGCTGCTGACCTCCGATTCGTGACAAAGGAACAAATTGATGAGCGACGTCGTCTTCCGTAAGGGTGAGCACGTGCTGCTGCGCCCCCTCCAGCGGGCAGACATCCCGGCGCTGCGGCGCTGGATGAATGATCCGGAAACGACCCAGTACCGATTGGCGCGGGCGTTTCCTCTCATGGAAAAGGCCGGGGAGGAATGGCTGGACAGGCTGTCGGGTTCGACGACGGAGTATGGCCTCGGCATCGTGACGCTCGAGGACAACGAACTCATCGGTTGGATAGGCTTGCATGAAGTCGATTGGGCACATCGCACGGCCACCACCAGCACGACGATCGGCGAGGCGGATCATCTCGGCAAAGGTTACGGAACCGAAGCGAAGATGCTGCTACTCGACTTCGCCTTCAATGCACTCGATCTGTATGCTGTCCGCTCACGCGTGATGGATGACAACAAGCGCAGCCTCGCGTACGCCCGGAAGAACGGCTACGAGGAAGTAGGACGCCTTCCAAAGTGGATCCGCCGGCAGGATGGAGAACGTTGCGACGAAGTCCTGCTTGTCGTCACGCAGGAAAAATGGCGGCCGCTGTGGCGGGAGTATCTCCGGAACAGAAGAAGTCCTGGGTAGCGCGGGCGCGGTGGCAAACGGCGTCCTGATCGAGAGCGACCGGCCGGACCGATGAACAGGCCGGCTCCGTCACGTCAGCCCTCCTTGCGGTCGGGGCTGGTCCTCGCGGTCCTGACGGTCGTGATCTGTCTGCTGGCGGCGGAGATGGCGCTGCGGCTGCGCACGTCGGCCAGCCTCCTGTGGAACTATCCGAACTTCATTCAGCTCGATCTCAGATCGGACGAATCGGAACGGGCGCAGTTGCGCTACGACCACGAGCTGGGCTGGGACTTGCAGCCCGGGGCGTCCGGCCTTCTCGCCGGCCGGACGATCTCGATCTCGGCCGAGGGCATGCGCAACCACGCGTCAGGCGTCAAAGCCGGCAGCGGCCCGACGATCCTCGCGTTGGGCGATTCCTATACCGAAGGCTTCGCGGTCGCCGATAACGAGACCTGGCCCGCCCATCTCGAACGCCACACCGGGCGGCGCGTCCTGGCCGGCGGTGTGCGTGATTACGGCCTCGACCAGATGGTCCTCAAGGCCGAGCGGCTGGTGCCGGCTCTGAAGCCCGGTTTCGTCGTGCTGGCCTTCATCGCCTCCGACATCGATCGCACCGGGCTCGCCGCCCGCAACAGGCGATACAAGCCGTATTTCGTGGCGGGCGGGGATGGGCTCGAACTTCGCAACGTTCCGGTACCCACGATGCAGGTGCCCGGTCCCGAGACGCTGGCGCGTCGCGTTCTGGGCCATTCCTATCTGCTTCGCTTCACCATGGGCCGCCTGGGGGCCCATGAGCTCTGGCGTGGCGATACGGTCTACACCGGAGAAGACGGCGATCTGATCTCCTGTCGCCTGATGAGCCGGTTCGCTGCCCTGGTGCAACGCGAGAACGTGCAGGCCCTGGTGGTCGGCTTTCCCCGCTACGAAGACTGGGCCTGGCCGGCGAGCGGGATAACGCAGCATCGGCGTGTGGCGGCCGTACTCGACTGCGCGAGCAAAGCCGGCCTCGGGACACTGAACACCCACGCCCCTTTCGAGAAGGCGGGCGTGGCACAGGACCTCGAAGGCTTCTTCGTCGACTGGCACTTCAGCGACAGGGCCAATGCACTGGCCGCGCGACTGATCGCGCCGGCGCTCTAACGTCGCGCATTGCCGAGGAAGTCGATCATCTCGGCCGCCGCATCCTGCCGGCTCTCCGACGAGATCAGAGCATGGTCCATCCGCGGCACGACGCGCATCTGGGCGCCGCGGTAGCTCGCCAAGGCGTCGGGCTCCAAGGTGAACTCGCGACGGAACATCTCGAGATCCTCCTTCGCCGGGGAGAACAGGAACAGAGTCGTGACCCCGCGTGCGCAAAGGTCCGACAGCGCCGACTGCGCGAAGGAGCGCTTGCGGATGAGGCCGAGCGCCCGTCCGATCCGCCGGCTTCCCAGCCGGGCGGAACGCAGGCCGCGGACCCAGAGCGAATGCAGGGTTCTGCCGATGTCGACCCGTCCGTCGAGGAGCGTCCGCCAGCTCTGCGGACTCGTGATCTTGCGAAGGTAGAAAAGGGGCGTCTTGCCGCGATGATCCAGGTAGGTGATTTCATCCGGCCGTCGCGGCAGGGTGAAGAGCGGCTGGTTGACCAGCATCAGGGCGCCGATGCGCCGATCGGCCAGCGCCGCGTGGAAGGCGTGGTAGGCACCCGAGCAGATCCCCTGCACCGTGAACTTGCGGAAGCCGAGCTTCTCGAGGGCGTCGATCATCGCGCGAATGTCCGAGGTCCGGTCGGCGAACGCGTGGCTGATGGTGTTTTCCTTGCCCGGCGGGCCGAGACTGTCCCCGAGGCTGGCAAAGTCCGCCCGCAACGAAGAAATCCCGGAACGCGCGAGACGGCGTGCGAACTCAACGCCTTGTCGCGATGCTCCATAGCGAGGGTCCCGGCCGCCATTCACGATGATCACGATGTCCCTGGAGGGGCCTCTTTCCGGGTTGCAGACGATACCGAACAGGCGCTGGGTCAAGCCGAAGCGGAGCGTCGTCTCGATACAGCCGTGCGGCCGCAAGGTCGCTTCAACGGGCAAGGCGGGCAGGGAGTGAACCGCCACTGTCGAGCCCGCCGCGAGAGGGAAGGCGGCGATCGCCCAGTCGATGACGTCGCGAAAGCTCGGAAGGCGCACGGCATCGAACGTCGGATGGCCGACCAGGGAATCGAGATCGTTGCTCCAGCCGCCCTTCGTTACCTCGATACCGGCATGCCGCCACGACTCCAGGCATTCGTCGACCAGCTTGGTTTCCGCGCGGGCGAACACGGCAACCTTCCGGGTGGAACCCGTCATGGTCCTGCGCAGATCCGTGCCGGCGATCTGGGCGATCGTCGCGGCGCTGAAGTTGAATTCACCGACTTCGATGCCGCCACCCGACGGCAGGACGCGCCCGCCATGCAGCTCTGCGTCGAGTGTCAGTTCCCGGACATAGGATCGACCGCTCACCGTGGGTTCGAAGAGAAGGAGCCCGTCCACGTCCTCACGCCGCGACGCCGCCAGGGTTGCCAGCATGGCGCCGGCCCGCATGCCGCAAATCAGGAGTTTCCGGGCCCCGCTCACCGACTTCAGCCAGTCGGCGGTCATCTCAATGCTCTCCTGCCAGGCGGTCCAATGGCTCTCCGACCGCTCGACGGACTGATCGCAGGAATCGCCGGTACCGGGATACTCCAACCGGACGGTCCAGTAGCCGGCCCGCGCCAGTTCGTCCGCGAGGACCCTGAAGGCGCAATAAGCCACCAGTTCGTCCCCGAGAAGACCGGGACAAATCAGTACCGCCAAGTCGTTGCGGTGAGCCTTTACAGGCGTGTGAATCCACCCGAAGCAGTCGTTAACCGCAATCGGCGTCATATCGTTCCTTTACAGCCCACGCGCACTTCGGAGTCTGTCCCACCAAACCCCGTGGTGCCTGCAAATTGATTTCTCCCCGAGGGCAGACTAAC
>JAESFK010000838.1_pt1 | contig 11820 bp, 8 predicted proteins | sample 9269391 | NCBI WGS metagenome assembly JAESFK01 (sample SAMN14506231, study PRJNA617097) | algae metagenome | isolation source: Drouetiella hepatica UHER 2000/2452 and co-occurring heterotrophs from... | place: Slovakia: Slovak Paradise National Park, Hrabusice, Kosice Region | collected 2000-01-01
CCGGCTGTGCCAGGTCGATGATGATGCGGGCCTTGTCCGCCGTGAACAGGCCGAAGCGGAAGGCGCTGACGAAGCCGGCACTCTTGCGCGCGGCCGCTGGCTGCACCTGGAAGTTCGTCGAGGGCATGTCGATGATCACGCGATCCGGCCCCGCGATCACCAGCGCACTGACCTCGACCGGGCGCGACAGCGCCATCGTGAGCCGCACTGTCTCGCCGGACTGCTCCAGCCTGGCATCGGTCGCGACCGGAAATTCGCTCTGCGAACGGCCATTGCCCTGCGCGGCGACGGCGCCCGCAAGCCCGAGCCAGGCGCAGAGCACCAGACGCGCCAGAGGCAGGGCCCGAGCGACGCGCATGCGCAAATCAGGAACGCGTGAGGGAGGCGTCAGGTCAATGATCCCGAACTGTCGTCACCAAGGCTTAACCATAGCGACGCGACATCTAACAGTCGGTTACCACGGCCCGACCGGCCGGTGAACCGGCCCGCACGAGCCGGCGGGGCAATCTCGACGTGATGTGACTTGCAAATCACGGTCACCTGTCTGTAATGGGGAAGGTTGCCTTGCAAGACCACCCATGGTGCGCATCCGGATCCGAGGATCCGTCGGCGTCCGGGGTCCGGCTGCAAGACGCCAACCACAACGGATCGTCCGCAGGCGGCCGGTGCCAGGTGCCCGTGTTTTTTCAGCATCAGGCCAACGTCTCGCGAGCGTGCAAACGCGGTGTGCTTCGCCTTTTCTGGGCAGGCGCGCCGCAGGTCAGGACAGATGTCGGGGCATACGACGCCGCATAGATCATCGGTGAATCGTCAATACCTGCGGGACTGCGCCGGGCTCTCGCCCCGGCCGGACTTCCCGAGCCGCATTTCTGTCTCGATTGAACCCTCCCTCCTGCAACATGCCGGCTCCTGCCGGCCTATGCGCGGCGCCCCTGCCCGCGGCAGCGGATTGTTGTCCGCAGCCCGGCGGGTATCGCTGGCGGCCGCGCCCATGGAAAATTCATATGGCCAACAAGATGCTTATCGACGCCACACACCCGGAAGAGACCCGGGTCGTGGTGGTCCGCGGGTCGCGTATCGAGGAATTTGACTTCGAGGCCGCAAGCCGCAAGCCGCTGCGGGGCAACATCTACCTCGCCAAGGTGACGCGCGTGGAGCCCTCGCTCCAGGCGGCCTTCGTGGAGTATGGCGGCAACCGCCACGGCTTCCTCGCCTTCTCCGAAATCCATCCCGACTACTACCAGATTCCGGTCGCCGACCGTCAGGCTCTGCTCGCCGACGAGGCCCGTGCCGACCGTGAGGACGAGCGCGACGAGGAGAAGCGCGAGAAGCGCGGCCGCCGCGACCGTGGCCGCCGCGGTGATCGCGACGGGCGGGCCAAGAAGGCTGCGGCGGACGAAACCGTCAGCGCCGAGGTCGACGAGAATGCCGCGGTCGAGACCGACGGCAAGGAAGCCGCCATGGTCAACGAGGGCGCGCCTGCCTTTGGCGAGTTCTTCGCTCCGGCCGTGGCCGAGTCGACCGACGAGGCCGTCGTCGAGAACGCCGCGCCCCTGACCTTCGAGACTGTCGCCGTGTCCGCCGAGGATGCGGCCGAGACGTCGGATTCATTCAGCTCCGACGACGAGGCCCGCAAGCCCGCCCCGGACGAGGATGGCGACGAAAACGGCCAGGATGACAACGGCCAGGACGAGGACGAGCCGGAGCAGCTCGGCGGCGGCGACGCCCTCGACGATATGCCCGAGCGCCCCCAGCGCAGCTCCCGCCGCCAGTACAAGATCCAGGAGGTGATCAAGCGCCGCCAGATCATCCTGGTCCAGGTCGTCAAGGAGGAGCGCGGCAACAAGGGCGCGGCGCTCACCACCTATCTCTCGCTCGCCGGCCGCTATTCGGTGCTGATGCCCAACACCGGCAAGGGCGGTGGCATCTCGCGCAAGATCACCAACACCGAGGATCGCAAGCGCCTCAAGGAGATCGCCCAGGAGCTCGAGGTTCCCGAGGGGATGGGCCTGATCCTGCGCACGGCGGGCGCCTCGCGCACCAAGGTCGAGATCAAGCGCGACTACGAGTACCTGATGCGGATGTGGGAGAGCGTGCGCGAGCTGACGCTGGCCTCGGTCGCCCCGGCGCTGGTCTATGAGGAGGGTAACCTCGTCAAGCGCTCGATCCGCGACCTCTACAACAAGGATATCGACGAGGTTCACGTCGCCGGCGACGAGGCCTACCGGGAGGCCAAGGACTTCATGCGCATGCTCATGCCGAGCCATGCCAAGAGTGTGAAGGCCTATCGCGAGCAGACCCCGCTCTTCGCCTCCTTCGGCGTTGAGAGCCAGCTCGATGCGATGTTCTCGAATACCGTCACGCTGAAATCGGGCGGCTACATCGTCATCAACCAGACCGAGGCGCTGGTCGCGATCGACATCAACTCCGGGCGTTCGACCCGCGAGCACAATATCGAGGACACCGCCCTCAAGACCAATCTCGAAGCGGCGGAGGAAATCTCCCGCCAGCTGCGCCTGCGCGACCTCGCCGGCCTCATCGTGATCGATTTCATCGACATGGAGGAGAACCGCAACAACCGCGCGGTCGAGAAGAAGCTGAAGGATTGCCTGAAGGACGACCGCGCCCGCATCCAGGTCGGTCGCATCTCGGCCTTCGGCCTGCTCGAGATGTCCCGCCAGCGCATCCGCACGGGCGTGCTGGAAAGCTCCTCCGTGCCCTGCCCGCACTGCGCCGGCGCCGGCATGATGCGCTCGACCTCCTCGGTCTCGCTGCAGATCCTGCGCGCGCTGGAGGAGACGCTGATCAAGAGCGCTTCCCACAATCTCAACGTCCGGACCCGTCCGGAGGTCGCGCTCTACGTGCTCAACCAGAAGCGCGCGCATCTCGCCGATCTCGAGGCGCGCTTCAACATCGCGGTGACGATCTCGACCGACGCGGCGCTGCTCGGCACCCGCTACTTCGAGGTCGAGCGCGGCGAGTTCGTCGGCAATGAGGGTCGCATCGTCCCGAGCAGCATCAAGGCCGAGGCCGTGATCTCCGATGTCGATGACGACGCGCTGGACGCAGCGGCCGAGGCTGAGGCGCTCGATGCCGAGAACGTCCCAGTCGAGATCGAGGCCGCCGAGGGCGGTTCTCTGGAGGCCAAATCGGATGGCGAGGCGCGTGGCGAAGGCGGGCGCAAGCGCCGTCGTCGTCGCCGGCGGCGGCGTGGCGGCGAGCGTGACGCCAATGGCGTGCGCCTCGACGGCGGCAGCGACGATGCGGACGGTGACGACGAAGGCGATGAGGACGGGGACGAGCCGGCGAACGACGCCTTGACCGACGAAACGGTGACCGTGGCGGAGCCGGCGCAGCCCGCAGCGATCACCGCCGAGGCTCCGGTTGAGGCCCCCGAGCCTGCCCTGGACGAAAAGCCGAAGCGCGCCCGCCGTGGCAGCCGCAAGCCGAAGTCCGAAGAGCCCAAAGCCGACGAGCCGAAGGCCGAGGAGCCGGTGGCAGCCGTCGCCGCTGAAGCGGCTGCGACCGATGTGGTCACGGCCGAAGCCGCTCCCGTCGTGGCCGAGAAGCCCAAGCGCAGCCGCGCTCGCAAGAAGGTCGTTCCGATCACGGAAGGCGGCGAGTCCGCCGAGACGGTCGCTGTCGCTGCGACGCCGGAACCAGAGGCTCCGGCCCCGGTACCCGTCAAGGCAGCCGCCCCGGAAGCCGCTCCTGAGCCCGATCCGACTCCTGCGCCCCGTGCGCTCGAAGAGCCGGTCGCCGTCGTGCTGACCCCGCCCGACCCGGACCGCCCCAAGCGCGGCGGCTGGTGGAACAAGCTGGCCGGCCGAGGCTGACGAACACAGGGCCGCTGCGGGAGACCGCAGCGGCCCTTTTCATGTGCGGCCTCGTGTCATGAGGGACGGATTATGCCGCCAACCCGCCGGCTGGAACGCGCGATCCTGATGGCGCTGTGCCTGATCGCGTTGGTAGGGCTCGCCTGGCTTGCCTTCGGAATCGTCGGCTGGCTCGGCGTCGGCACGCTCGGGCTGTTTGTGCTGTTCGTCGCCATCCGCGTCGATCTGGAGAGCGACCGGCCTGTCGGCCCGCAGATGACGCCCGGTCTCTATGCCAGCCAGTATCGCGACGAGGCGCTCGCCAACGAGCGCGACCGAGCCGCACGGCGCTCCGACATCGCGGCCATGCTTCCGGCGACGCGGCTCGCCATGCTGGCCGGAACCGGGCTCATCGCCGTCGGCTTCGGCATGCTGTTTCTGACCTGACCGCCCCTCAGCCCGCCGCCGGGGCAAGCGGGGTCGGTGGCGGCAGCACGGTGACGGCCGCCGCTCCCGAGGGCGCCTGGCCTTCTCCCCCGCGCACGGTCACCGCGTTCGAGGCGAACGGGATCTTGGCCTCGTTGAGCGCGCGATAGACCCGCTTCAGCGCCTCGCGCTGCAGCATCGAGGCATGGGCCGGCTTCCCGGTGAATTTCAGGCGGATCACGACGGCGGTGTCGGCGATGTCGGCCACCCCCTGCATCTTGAGCTGGGCGATAAAATGCGGCCCGAACTCCGGATCCTCGAGCAGCGCCAGCCCGACTTTCTTGATCGCCTTGCGAGCCTGTTCAAGGTCGGCCGAATGGTCGAGCCGGACGTTGAACTTGATCGTCGCCCAGTCACGGCTGGCATTGGTCAGCGACTGGATCTGGCCGAATGGGACGGTATGGATCTGCCCGCTCTGGTGGCGCATCTGGATCGAGCGCAGTGAGATCTTCTCGACCGTGCCCTTGAGCCTCCCGGTATCGACATATTCGCCGACGCGGAATGCGTCCTCCAGCATGAAAAAGAATCCGGAGACGATGTCGCGCACCAGCGCCTGCGAGCCGAAGGAGATCGCGAGGCCCAGGATGCCGAAGCCGGCGAGAAGCGGGCCGATATCGACGCCCAGCCGCGACAGAACCACAAGCCCGGTCAGGCCGAAAACGGCACCCAGCACGACACCGCGCAGCACCGGCATGACCGTCGCCAGCCGGGACGGCACGCTCTCCTCCACCGCGGCGTCCTCGTCAATCGGGCCGCTCCCGGCGCGCCTTGGCGTATAGGCATCGAAAAAGGCCCGCAGGAAGACAATTGCGACCCAGCCGAGGAAGACGAGGATTGCCAGGCCTGCGGCCTGGCGCGTGAACTCGGCGAACTGCGTCGAGCTGACGCCAAGCAGGAAGCCGGCCCAGAGCCGTGCCATCACATAGAGGCCGCCGACCCAGACCACGCCGCCGGCGGCGGCCCGGAGCGCCGTGCCCGCCGCCTTTGCCATCGGGGATGGCAGTGCGATGGCCGCCCGCGTGGCCTGGTGGCAGGCGATCAGGCTGGTCACGCCGACCGCCACGACCGGGGCCAGCACGATGATGATCTGGGTCAGGCTAGCGGCTTCGACGAAGCGCCCGCCGCCGGACATCATCGGAGCGGCCCGGCCGACCATCCAGATCGCGATGGCGCTGGCGATGTAAAACCAGGGCGTGATCAGCGCCAGCAGGCGCAGGCCCGGCCCCGGCTCCGGCTTGTAGCGCAGCACCAGCGCGGTCAGGTCATGGCGCGCGTCGAAGAACCACCAGACCTTGAACAGCGTGATCGCGAGGCTGGTAACAGCAACCAGCCCGGCGAGGCCGAGGCGGCTGGTCGCAGCCTCCTGGATCAGCAGCACGCTCGTCACGACGATTGGGGTCGCGATGGCATAGGCCGTCAGGATGGAAAAATGGCGCTCGGCGCGCGGCAGCGGCAGTATCCGCCGCTCCGGCGCGCCAGGCGCGACCAGAAAGCGGCCGACAGCGATATAGGCTGCGCCGATGGCCGCGCCATTGGCCGCTGTCCGGAACGTGGTCATGGCGAGGTCCGCGTCGGGCAGCCAGAAGACTCGTGCCAGACGGGCGAGCGCCAGCGCCAGCGCGATGCAGGCGAGATCCTGCAGCAGCCCACAGGAAGAGGCGATCAGCCGTGCCGTGAATTCGGGTCCGGACGGGTGCAGCCGCCGCGCGAACCATCCCGCTGTCGCCAGCCGAAACAGCAGCGCCCCGGCGAGCGCGACCACCACGCCGACCAGAATCCGCAAGCCCGCCGAGGGGCCGGTCAAGCCGTTGCGGTTGGTGGCCCAGCTTCGCTCCCAACCCGTCGGCAGGTCGACGACATGCGGGATCGCCGCGTTGCCATGGTCGAAGCCATCGACGAAATGGTTCCAGAGTTCCTCGATCCGCGATTCGGCCAGGGCCGAGGCGGAGGCCGGCGGCTGCACCGGAGTGGCCGCGGCAGCAGGCTTTGACGTGGCGAGCGTCGCCGCATCGGCACCGGCCAGCCGGATTTCGACCTTGCGCCCGCCGGCGCTTATCGCATCGACCAGCTTGCGGACGGTTTCGGGGGCCTCATCGCCGCGCAGGGTCAGCGTGACCGGCGCATCCGCCTGGGCCGATGCCTGACTCGGAGACAGCCAGCACAGCGCAGCCAGCGCGGCTGCGGCGAGCCATCGCGGCACTGCGGCCATGGTCCCCTGTCGAACACCGCGCTTCATCATCACTATCCGCCCCGCTCAGTGGCGCCGTATCCGGCGTCCGGCCGGAGAATGCGAATGAGGCCCGGTGCTTGGCAAGTGCCGTCGCATCAGCGGCGCTTCAGCCAGCCATCGAGGCGCGACACCGCCTCCTCGCATTCGCCCAGAGACCCGGCGAAGGACAGCCTGACCGTGCGTGCTCCCCGGCCCTCGTCGAAGTCCAGGCCGGGCGTGATCGCGACCCCTGCCCCGTTGAGAACATCGCGGCAGAACGCCATGGAATCATTGGAATAACGGCCGATGTCGCAATAGATGTAGAAGGCCCCGTCCACGGGCAGGAAATCGCCGAGCCCGATCTCCGGCAGCGCCTTCAGCAGATAGGCCCGGTTCTGCGCATAGCCGGCCTTGATCGCCTCGCATTCGGCGGTGGCGTCGAACGCCGCCTCGCCCGCAACCTGGCTGAGATAGGGCACCGAGATCGAGAAATTCTGCTGCAGCCGCTCGATCGTCCGAACCAGCCGCTGCGGCACGACGAGCCAGCCGACGCGCCAGCCGGTCATGCAGTAGTATTTGGAGAAGGAGTTGACGATGATCGCGTCGGGGTCGGCCGAAAGCGCCGTCGTCGCCGGCTGGTCATAGGTCAGCCCATGATAGATCTCGTCGGAAATGTACCAGAGACCGAGCCGTCGGCATTCCGCTGCCACGGCCGCGATGGCATCGGGCGCCATCACCACCCCGGTCGGGTTGGCCGGGCTCATCGTCAGCACGCCGGCCAGCGGCTTCTCGCGATGCGCGCGGGCGATCAGCTCGGGCGTCAGCGCAAAGCGGGTCTCGGGACCCACCTCGATCGCCACAGGCTCCAGCCCGAGCGCAATCAGGATGTTGCGATAGGCCGGATAGCCCGGCGCTGTGATCGCGACGCGGGCGCCCGGTTGGAAACAGGCCAGGAAGGCCAGGATGAAGCCGCCCGAAGAACCCGTGGTGACCACGACGCGCTCGGCCGCCACGCTGACGCCATAGGCGTCCTGGTAATGTCTGGCGATGCGTTCCCTGAGCGAATCCGTGCCCAACGCCTGGGTGTACCCGATCCGGCCGTGCTCCAGTGCCCGCGCAGCGGCGGCGCGGATCGAGGCCGGCGTCGGCGCCGAGGGTTGGCCCACCTCCATATGCACGACGCTGCCACCGCTCCGCTCGATCGCAGCCGCCTGGTTCATCACGTCCATCACGATGAAGGGCTGGACGCGCGCGGCGCGCTCCGCCGGCTGCAGCGTCTCCTGCGGCGCAAGGGCGGGCGTCGGATTTGGGTCTGGCATCGTCTCGTCCGGCAATGGATCTGTGCCGGCGGGCGTAGCCGACCCTTCACGCGCCCGCAACCAATGGCAAAGCTGTGAATTGACGCCCGCCACATGACGGCCGAGAAGCTGAATCAAGAAGCGTTGAGCCTGCCGCGCCAGTTGCCCGGCCGGAACCGAAAAGGATGACGACATGGCCCTCTCCACCCTGACCCGCCGGCTGAGCATGCTGCGGCCTCTGGGCCTCGCGCTCTGCCTGTGCTTTGCCGCGGTGACGGCCCCCGCGCTGGCGCAGACCCAGCCTCCGGCCTCGGGGCTCACCGCCGAGCAACGCAAGGCGGTGGTCGCGCTGATTCGCGAAACGCTGTTGCAGAACCCCGAATTGATCCAGGAGGCGCTGGTCGAGCTCGAGCGCCGCAACACGGTCGCCCAGGCCGATGCGCAGCGCAGCGCCGTCACCGCCGAGAAGGCTCGCCTGATCGATCCGGCGACGTCGGCGATCGTCGGCAACCCGCAGGGCGACGTCACCATCGTCGAATTCATGGATTACAATTGCGGCTTCTGCAAAAGGGCGCTGGAGGATGTCCGCGCGCTGACCAAGGAAGACCCCAAGCTCAAGGTCGTGATCAAGGACTTCCCGATTCTCGGCCCCGATTCGGTCGAGGCGAGCCGCGTCGCAGTTGCAGCGATGACTCAGCTCACCGGGGCGAAGTACTTCGATTTCCACAACAAGCTGATGGCCGTCAAAGGTCGGATCAACGGCGCCAAGGCGCTCGAAGTCGCCAAGGAGTCAGGCGCCGACATCGAGCGCCTGAAGAAGGACATGGACTCGGCCCAGACCAAGGCAGTGATCGAGGATACGGTCGCTTTGGGCGATCGGCTCGGTCTGACCGGCACGCCGGCCTTCATTCTCGGCGACGAGGTCATCTTCGGCGCGGTTGGTCAGGCAGCCCTCAAGCAGAAGATCGAAGCCGTCCGCAAATGCGGCAAGGCGACCTGCAACGGCTGAGGCCGGGGCGAGCGCGTCGTTCTCGGGCGCAGCGAAGCGCAGACCCCGCGAACCTCTTTTTCAGGAGGGGGTCGGGTCAAACCCGACGATGACGCGGGACGAAATCCCCGGCAGGCTTCCCCTGCCGGCCCGCAGCGTCTATGAGGGCGGCGTCTGCCGCTTCGCGCGGCGCTGGAAACAACCCGCGCCATGGTCGCCGTCCACGTCCTCAACGGTCCTAATCTCAATTTGCTCGGCACCCGCGAACCCGCCACCTATGGCGCGGTGACGCTGGCAGGCGTCGAGGAGCGGCTCAAGGCCAAGGCGACGGCCGCCGGCGTCGAGCTCTCCTTCAAGCAGACGAACTACGAAGGCGAACTCGTCACCTTCATCCAGCAGGCCGGCATTGCCGGCGCAGGCGTCATCATCAATGCCGGCGCCTACACCCACACCTCCGTTGCGCTCCGCGACGCGATCAAGGGCACCGAGGCGCTCGCCATCGAGGTTCACGTCTCCAACGTTCACGCCCGCGAGGAATTCCGGCACCACTCCTACATGGCGCCGGTCTGCGTCGGCGTGATCTGCGGCTTCGGCGTGGCGAGCTATGACCTTGCTTTCGACGCGATCGTGCCGCTTCTGCAGAAGCGCGCGACGAAACCGGCTGCCTGACCCGCATCTCACATCCACGGCGGGCGCCCCGGCGCCCCATCCAAGACCACGAAGACGGTGAAACCGCTATGGCGACCAAGAGCCCGATCGACCCCGAACTGGTCCGCGAACTCGCGCAGCTCCTGAACGAGACCGACCTCACCGAGATCGAGGTCGAGAAGGGCGATCTGCGCGTCCGCGTGGCCCGCACCATCACCGCGACCGTTCAGGTTCCGGCAGCCGCCCCGGCTCTCGCCGCGGCCCCTGCGGCCGTGTTGGCCGCTCCGGTCGAAGGCAAGCCGGCGGCCGCCCATCCCGGCGCAGTGCCCTCGCCGATGGTCGGCACCGCCTATCGCCGGCCCTCGCCGGACGCCAAGCCCTTCGTCGAGGTCGGCTCGGTGGTGAAGGCGGGCGAGCGCGTCCTGCTCGTCGAGGCGATGAAGACCTTCAACGACATCGTCGCCCCGCGCGCCGGCAAGGTCGTCGCGATCATGGTCGAGGATGGGCAGCCCGTCGAATACGGCGAGCCGCTTCTGGTGATCGAGTGACCGGACCGGCGAGCGGCGAACCGAAGATGTTCGACAAAATCCTGATCGCCAACCGTGGAGAGATCGCCCTGCGCGTGCTGCGCGCGGCGAAGGAACTCGGCATCGCCACCGTCGCGGTGCACTCCACCGCCGACGCCAACGCCATGCATGTGCGCCTCGCCGATGAGAGCGTCTGCATCGGGCCGCCCTCGGCCCGCGAGAGCTATCTCAATATCCCGGCCCTGATCGCCGCCTGCGAGATCACCGGCGCCGACGCGGTGCATCCCGGCTACGGCTTCCTCTCCGAGAACGCCCGCTTCGCCGAGATCCTGGAGCGGCACAACATCACCTTCATCGGCCCCAAGGCCGAGCATATCCGCAGCATGGGCGACAAGATCGAGGCCAAGCGCACCGCCAAGCGCCTCGGCATCCCCTGCGTGCCGGGCTCGGAGGGCGGTGTCACCGATGACGACGAGGCGCTTCGCATCGCCGCCGAGATCGGCTTCCCCGTCATCATCAAGGCGGCGTCCGGCGGCGGCGGCAAGGGCATGAAGGTCGTGCGCAGCGAGGAGGAGATGTCGGTTGCGCTCTCCACCGCGCGCACCGAGGCCAAGGCCAATTTCGGCGACGACGCGGTCTATATCGAGAAATATCTCGAGAAGCCGCGCCATATCGAGATCCAGGTCCTCGGCGACGGCAAGGGCCACGCCATCCATCTGGGCGAGCGCGACTGCTCGCTCCAGCGTCGCCACCAGAAGGTCTGGGAGGAAGGCCCCTCGCCCGCCCTCAACGCCGGTGAGCGCGACAGGATCGGCAACATCTGCGCTGCGGCGATGGCCAAACTCGGCTATCTCGGCGCCGGCACGATCGAGTTCCTCTACGAGGATGGCGAGTTCTACTTCATCGAGATGAACACTCGCATCCAGGTCGAGCATCCGGTCACCGAGATGATCACCGGCATCGACCTGGTCAACGAGCAGATCCGGATCGCGGCTGGCGCGCCGCTCTCGATCACGCAGAAGGACGTCGTCATCGAGGGCCATGCCATCGAATGCCGCGTCAATGCCGAGCACCCCGCAACCTTCCGTCCCTCGCCGGGCCGGATCGTCTCCTTCCACACGCCGGGTGGCCTCGGCGTCCGCGTCGATTCCGCCGCCTATCAGGGCTACACGATCCCGCCGCATTACGATTCGCTCGTCGGCAAGCTGATCGTGCATGGCCGCAATCGGGCCGAATGCCTGATGCGCCTGCGCCGCTCGCTCGACGAGTTCGTCGTCGATGGCGTCGATACGACGCTGCCGCTGTTCCGTACGCTGGTTCGCAATCCGGATATCCTGAACGGCGACTACAACATCCACTGGCTGGAGAAATTCCTCGCGGCCGGCGGCATGGAACCGAACGGCGCAGCCTAACAACGGCGCCCTTCTCTCAGCCCTCATCCTGATGGGCCGCTAAGCGGCGTCTCGATGGATGCTCCAGCGCGCATCTGACCTGGAACATCTTTCGAGACGCGGGCTGAAGCCCGCTTCTCAGGATGAGGGCTGAGGGTTGGATTGTTCCGGTTTGACTCGCGCGCCCGCTCGCGCTCCCCTGCCGCCATGAAGGCCCGCTCCATCCCCGCCCGCTCGCCCGAGATCACGCCCGAGATCATGCTGCGGGCCTATGCCGCCGGCATCTTCCCGATGGCGGAGACGGCCGACGATCCGAACCTGTTTTGGGTCGAGCCGGAGTTGCGCGGCGTCATTCCGCTCGATCGCTTCCATTTGCCCGCTCGCCTCGCCCGCACCGTGCGCGCCGACCGCTTCGAGGTCAGGATCGACAACGATTTCGAGGCCGTCATCGCCGCCTG
>JAESFK010000839.1_pt1 | contig 11787 bp, 7 predicted proteins | sample 9269391 | NCBI WGS metagenome assembly JAESFK01 (sample SAMN14506231, study PRJNA617097) | algae metagenome | isolation source: Drouetiella hepatica UHER 2000/2452 and co-occurring heterotrophs from... | place: Slovakia: Slovak Paradise National Park, Hrabusice, Kosice Region | collected 2000-01-01
CTCCGTCGTCGCGCACGAGTACGGCCACGACCTCGGCCTGCCGGACCACTACGACACCTCCGGCCCGTCCGCGGCCAACGAGAACCCGGTGAACTGGTGGACCCTCATGGCGCAGAGCCGCGTCTCGGCCAAGGGCGACAACGCCCTCGGGTCGCGCGCCGCGGACCTGTCGGCCTGGGACAAGCTCCAGCTCGGCTGGCTCGACTACGAGATCGTCGCCCCCGGCCAGAACCGGGTGCTCGACCTCGGCCCGCACGAGTACAACTCGAAGAAGCCCCAGGCCGCGGTCGTCGTCCTGCCCGAGAAGCAGGTCGACACCCAGCTCGGCGCCCCGTTCGCGGGGACCAAGCAGTGGTACTCGGGTGCCGGTGACGACTACACCGCCACGATGGGCCGCTCGCTGAGCGTCCCGGCCGGCACGACGACGCTGTCCTTCCAGGCCCGCTGGAACATCGAGGACTGCGCCGGCGACCCGTGCGACTACGCGTTCGTCGAGGTCGACGACGGCACCGGCTTCAAGGCCGTGCCCGGCTCGATCACGAAGGCCGCCGAGGGCAACGGGATCGACGGCGAGCAGGCCGCGTGGACCCCGGCGACGTTCGACCTGTCGGCCTACGCCGGCAAGACGGTCGACGTCCAGGTCCGCTACGCCACCGACGGCGCGGTCCAGGGCCAGAACACCGACGCGCCGAGCGGCATCTTCGTCGACGCCATCAAGGTCACCAACGGCAGCACCGTCCTCCTCGAGGACGGCGCCGAGGCCGGTGCCAACGGCTGGACCCTCGACGGGTTCTCCGCCGTCGGGGCCACCTCGTCGCAGAGCTACCCGTGGTTCTACATCGCGAGCAACCGCGAGTACGTGGCGTACGACAAGTACCTCAAGACGGGCCCGTACAACTTCGGGTTCCCGAACAAGCCCGACCTGGCGGAGCACTTCCCGTACCAGGACGGTCTGCTCATCTCCCTGTGGGACACCTCGCAGGCGGACAACAACACGAGCCAGCACCCCGGTGAGGGTCTCGTGCTGCCGATCGACGCGCGTCCGCGCACGATCTACAACCTGGACGGGCAGCCCTGGCGGCCGCGCATCCAGATGTACGACGCGACCTTCGGGCTGCAGAAGGCCGACTCGTTCACGCTGCACAGCGCGACGACCGGCCGGGCGAGCTACATCCGAGGACAGGCGGCCAACCCGCTGTTCGACGACAGCAACCCCGCGCGGTACTTCAAGACCGACCAGCCGACCGGCGGCGTGACCGTCGCCGGCAGCGGGACGAAGATCCGCGTGCTCGACGAGAAGGGCACGTCGGTGAAGATCCGCATCGACACCCGGGCGGTCACCCCGTAACGGGGAGGACCAGCACCCCCCTCGACGGGCGGTGGGTCGGAGGCCTCCTCCGGCTCGCCGCCCGTCGGCACGTCCGGCCCCCGGGAACGGGTGGGGATGCGGCAGGATGCGGTGCATGGACCGTCAGCAGGAGTTCGTCCTCCGCACCATCGAAGAGCGCGACATCCGGTTCGTCCGGCTCTGGTTCACCGACGTCCTCGGCACGCTGAAGTCGGTGGCCATCGCGCCGGCCGAGCTCGAGGGGGCCTTCGCCGAGGGCATCGGGTTCGACGGCTCGGCGATCGAGGGCTTCGTCCGCGTCTTCGAGGCCGACATGCTCGCCAAGCCCGACCCCTCGACCTTTCAGGTCCTGCCGTGGCGCGGCGACACCAACGGGACCGCGCGGATGTTCTGCGACATCACCCTCCCCGACGGCACGCCGAGCATGGCCGACCCGCGCCACGTCCTCCAGCGGGCGCTGTCGAAGGCCGCCGACATGGGCTTCACCTTCTACACCCACCCCGAGATCGAGTTCTACCTGCTCAAGCAGGGCTGGCGCCGGGGCGAGACCCCGGAGCCCATCGACACCTCGGGGTACTTCGACCACACGCCCCACGGCAGCAGCGCCGACTTCCGCCGCGCCGCGATCACGATGCTCGAGACGATGGGCATCTCGGTCGAGTTCAGCCACCACGAGGGCGGCCCCGGCCAGAACGAGATCGACCTGCGCTACGCCGATGCCCTGACGACGGCCGACAACATCATGACCTTCCGCACGGTGGTCAAGGAGGTCGCGCTCGAGCAGGGCATCTACGCGACCTTCATGCCCAAGGTCTTCGCCGAGCACCCCGGGTCGGGCATGCACACGCACATGTCGCTCTTCGAGGGCGACACCAACGCCTTCCACGAGCCCGGCGCGCCGTACCAGCTCTCCAAGGTCGGCCGGCAGTTCATCGCCGGCCTGCTGCGGCACGGGGCCGAGACCGCGGCGGTCACGAACCAGTGGGTCAACAGCTACAAGCGGCTCTGGGGCGGGGGATAGGCGCCGGCCCACCTCACGTGGGGTCACAACAACCGCTCGGCGCTCGTGCGCGTCCCGATGTACAAGCCGGACAAGGGCCAGAGCACCCGGGTCGAGGTGCGCAGCATCGACACGGCGTGCAACCCCTACCTCACCTTCGCGGTGCTGCTCGCCGCCGGGCTCAAGGGGATCGAGGAGGGCTACGACCTCCCGCCCGAGACCGAGGACGACGTGTGGAGCCTCACCGACGGGGAGCGCCGGGCGATGGGCATCCGGCCGCTGCCCGCCAGCCTGTCCGAGGCCATCGAGGTGATGGAGTCCAGCGAGCTGCTCGCCGAGACCCTCGGCGAGCACACCTTCGACTTCTTCCTGCGCAACAAGCGCGCCGAGTGGGCCGACTACCGCAACCAGGTCACCGCCTTCGAGCTCGAGCGCTACCTGCCCTCGCTGTGACGGTGCGCCGGTGAGCTCGCGCCCGCCCGAGTCGGTCCCCGCGGGGATCGCCCGACTCGGGTTCACCGACCCGCGCCGGGCCAACTTGCTGCTCGACGACCCCGCCCTCGGCGGCATCGCCGGCACGCCGGACCGGATCGACGCCGGCGGGCTGAGCGAGGGGCTCTCGCGCGCCGCCGACCCCGACGGCGCGCTGCTGGGGCTGGTGCGGTTCATGGAGTCGGCGGCGGCCGTGCCGGGGATGCGCGAGGCGGTCGTCACCGCGCTGCGCGACGACTCCACCGCCCGGCGCCGCCTGCTCGCGGTGCTCGGGGCGTCCTCGGCGCTCGGTGACCACCTCGTGGCCCACCCCGAGCACTGGACGGCCGTCACCGAGGCCCGGCCGGTCGCGGCCACCGAGCGGGTGTCGCGCCTCGTCGCGGCGGTCGGGTCGCCGGGCTCCGAGACCCCGGCCGACGCCCTGCGCATCGGCTACCGCGAGCAGCTGCTCGGCATCGCGGCCCTCGACACGACGGCCGAGGACCCCCTCGAGGCCCTGCCCCCCACGGCCGCCGCCCTGGCCGACCTCGCGGCCGCGGCGCTGGAGGCGGCCCTGTGGATCGCCCGCGACGAGGTGGGGCCGGATGCCGCGCGCACCCGGTTCGCGGTCATCGCGATGGGCAAGACCGGTGGGCGGGAGCTGAACTACATCTCGGACGTCGACGTCATCTTCGTCGCCGAGCCGGCCGAGGGCGTGGCCGAGGAGGAGGCCATCGCCGTCGCCACCGAGCTCGCGACCCGGCTCATGCGGCTCTGCTCGGCCTCGACGGGGGCCGGGTCGCTGTGGCAGGTCGACCCCGCCCTGCGGCCCGAGGGCAAGAACGGCCCGCTCGTGCGCACCGTCGCCAGCCACCGCGCCTACTACGAGCGCTGGGCCAAGACGTGGGAGTTCCAGGCCCTGCTCAAGGCCCGCCCCGTGGCCGGTGACACCGAGGTGGGGCAGGCCTACTGCGACGCCGTGCAGCCGATGGTGTGGCAGGCCTCGAGCCGGGAGAACTTCGTCGACGACGTCCAGGCGATGCGCCGCCGCGTCGAGGACCACATCCCCAAGGCCGAGGCCGAGCGGCAGATCAAGCTCGGCGCCGGCGGCCTGCGCGACGTCGAGTTCTCCGTCCAGCTGCTCCAGCTGGTCCACGGCCGGGCCGACGAGTCACTGCGGACCGCGACGACCCTCGAGGGGCTGGCCGCACTGTCGGCGGGCGGGTACGTCGGGCGGGAGGACGCCGCGACGCTCGAGGCGGCGTACCGGTACCTGCGGGCCCTCGAGCACCGCATCCAGCTGTACCGCCTGCGGCGCACGCACCTCATGCCGACCAGCGAGGACGACCTGCGCCGGCTCGGGCGCTCGCTCGGGCACCGCAGCGGGCCGGCCGAGGCCGTGCTGGAGCAGTGGCGGGCCCGACGCCGGGAGGTGCGGCGGCTGCACGAGCGGATCTTCTACCGGCCGCTGCTGTCGGCGGTGGCCCGGCTGTCCGACCAGGACGTGCGGCTGACTCCCGAGGCCGCTCGGGAACGCTTGTCCGCGTTGGGTTTCCGCGACCCCGCCGGTGCCCTGCGCCACCTCGAGGCGTTGACCGGCGGGGTCAGCCGGCGCTCGGCCATCCAGCGCCAGCTGCTCCCGGTGATGCTCGGGTGGTTCGCCGACGAGGCCGACCCCGACGCCGGCCTGCTCGCGTTCCGGAAGATCAGCGACGAGCTCGGCTCGACCCACTGGTACCTGCGGCTGCTGCGTGACGAGGGCTCGGCCGCAGAGCGGCTCGCCCACACCCTCGCCCGCAGCCGCTACGCCGCGGCCCTGCTCGAGCAGGCGCCCGAGTGCGTCCAGTTCCTCGGCGACCGCGGCACGATGACCCCCCGCTCGCGCGAGGACGTGCTGCGCCGCATGCGCTCGGCGGCCGGGCGCAAGGACGACGCGGAGGCGGCGGTGCTCGCCGCGCGCACCATCCGCCGCTCCGAGCTCTTCCGCGTCGCCGTCTCCGACCTCCAGGGCCTGGTCACCCTCGCTGAGCTCGGGGAGGCGATGACCGACCTCACCGCGGCACTGCTCGAGGTCACCCTCGAGGTCTGCCTGCGCGAGGTGGCCGGCGACGAGGAGCCGCTGACCCGCATCCTCGTCGTCGGGATGGGACGGCTCGGGGGCGGCGAGCAGGGGTACGGCTCGGACGCCGACGTGATGTTCGTCCACGACCCCGTGCCCGGGGCCGACGAGGCGGCCGCCCAGGGACAGGCCCTCGAGGTCGTCAAGCGGCTCATCGCCCTGCTCGGGCGCAACGGGCCCGACCCGGTCCTCGACGTCGACGCCTCGTTGCGGCCCGAGGGCAAGAACGGCCCGCTCGTGCGCTCGCTGGCCTCCTACCGCGAGTACTACGCGCGCTGGTCCCTCGTGTGGGAGGCCCAGGCCCTGCTTCGCGCGACGCCGGTCGCGGGGGACCCCGGGCTCGCCGAGCGCTTCCTCGAGCTCGTCGCCCCGATCCGCTGGCCCGAGGGCGGGCTGACGCCGGGCCAGGTGCGCGAGATCCGCACCCTCAAGGCGCGGATGGAGTCCGAGCGGCTGCCTCGCGGCGCCGACCGCAAGACCCACTTCAAGCTCGGCCACGGCGGCCTGTCCGACGTCGAGTGGGTCGTGCAGCTCCTCCAGCTCTGCCACGCGGGCGAGCACCCGGAGCTGCGCACCCCCTCGACGCTCGGTGCGCTCTCGGCCGCCGAGGGGCTCGGCCTCGTCGACACCGACCACGCGGCGGCGCTGGCCGCCTCCTGGCGGCTCGCGTCGACGATGCGCAACGCCGGGGTCCTCTTCCGCGGCAAGGGGGTGGACGCGGTGCCCAGCTCGGACCGGGACGCCGACGGGGTGTCGCGCATCCTCGGGATGGAGACCCACACCGCCGAGGCCCTCGGCGAGCGGTACCGCCGGGTGGCCCGTCGGGCGCGGGGTGCCTTCGAGGCCGAGTTCTTCGACGAGTGAGCCCGAAACCTAGACTGACGGGCATGTCCGAGAGCCCCACCCGCGTCATCCCCCGGCTCGACCTGCGCGGTCGCCGGCCGGGGCTGCGCGAGCTGCGCAGCGCCCTGCCCCGCGCCGAGTTCGACGTCGAGGCCGCCCTCGGCACCGTGCGGCCCATCGTCGAGGACGTCCGCGACCGCGGCGCCGCGGCCCTGCACGACGCGGCCGAGCGCTTCGACGGCGTCCGGCCGGAGTCGCTGCGGGTTCCGGCCGCGGTCATCGCGGCGGCCGTCGAGACCCTCGACCCGGCCGTGCGCGCCGCCCTCGAGGAGTCGATCCGGCGGGCCCGCGTCGTGCACGCCGACCAGCGCCGCACCGACACGACGACGCACGTGGCCGACGGCGGCACCGTCACCGAGCGGTGGGTCCCGGTCGACCGCGTCGGTCTCTACGTGCCCGGCGGGCTCGCGGTCTACCCGAGCAGCGTCGTGATGAACGTCGTGCCCGCCCAGCTGGCCGGCGTCCCCAGCCTGGCCGTCGCGAGCCCGCCGCAGCGCGACCACGGCGGCTGGCCGCACCCGACCATCCTCGCCGCGTGCCACCTGCTCGGCGTCGACGAGGTGTACGCGATGGGCGGGGCCCAGGCCGTCGCTGCGTTCGCGTACGGCTTCGACGAGGGCGACACCACCTGCGAGCCGGTGGCCCTGGTCACCGGCCCCGGCAACATCTACGTCGCCGCGGCCAAGCGGCTCCTCAAGGGCCTCATCGGCATCGACTCCGAGGCCGGGCCCACCGAGATCGCGGTGCTCGCGGACGCCGGCGCCGACGCCGAGCACGTCGCCGCCGACCTCGTGTCGCAGGCCGAGCACGACCCGCTCGCCGCGGCCGTCCTCGTCACCGACAGCCCCGAGCTGGCCGAGGCCGTCGAGGAGGCGCTGGTCCGCCGCGTCGCCGCGACGAAGCACACCGAGCGGGTGGCCACGGCCCTGGCCGGGCGCCAGTCGGCCGTCGTCCTCGTCGACGACCTCGAGGTCGGGCTCGACGTCGTCAACGCCTACGCCGCCGAGCACCTGGAGATCCAGACCGCCGACGCCGCTGCCGTCGCCGCGCGGGTCCGCAACGCCGGTGCGGTATTCGTCGGGACCTGGGCGCCGGTCAGCCTCGGCGACTACTGCGCCGGGTCGAACCACGTGCTGCCCACCGGCGGGTGCGCCTGTCACAGCAGCGGCCTGTCGGTGCAGTCGTTCCTGCGCGGCATCCACGTCGTCGAGTACGACGAGGCCGCCCTGCGCGACGTCGGAGGCCACGTCGTGACCCTCGCCCGGGCCGAGGACCTGCCCGCCCACGGCGAGGCCGTCCTCGCCCGCGTCCCCGAGGTCGAGCCCGGCGCCTGAACGATGAGTTCGGGCGCCGCCGGCGGTCGACCCTGGTGAGCGGGCCGGCCGGCCCGTCGTCGCCGACGCCAGGAGCACACCGTGACCGACCTCCGACCTGCGACCGACCGGGTGAGTGACCTGCTGGGCGGCGTGCGCGAGGAGCACCTCGCCGCGCCGACCCCGATGGGCGTGGACGTCACCGGGCTCCTGCACCACCTGCTGGGCCTGACCGTCGCCTTCCGCGACGCGGCCGGGAAGGTCGACGGCCCGAGCACCCGCACGCCGCCGGAGCCCGTCGCGGGCCCGCTGCCCGAGGGGTGGCGCGAGGAGCTTCGCGCAACGCTCGCCGGGCTGGGGGAGGCCTGGACCGACCCGTCCGCGTGGACCGGCACGACCCGCGCCGGCGGGGTCGAGCTGCCGGGTGGGGTGTGCGGCCTCGTGGCCCTCGACGAGGTGCTGCTCCACGGGTGGGACCTCGCCGCGGCGACGGGTCAGGCGTACGCGCCGACCGACGAGGAGGCGGCCGCCGTGCTGCCCGTCGTCACGCCCGCCGAGGACCCCGAGCAGGCCGCGGCCGAGCGCGCCGGGGTGTTCGGCGACCCGCTGTCCGTGCCCGAGGGCGCCACCGCCTTCGAGCGCGTCCTCGCCCTCGCCGGTCGCGACCCGGGCTGGACGCCGCCCACCACCTGACCCCGGGGGCGACGCGCGACACGCCACGACATGTGGGTCCCGCGTGGTGTCGTTGACCCCACATATGGTGTCTCTCGCAGCTGGTCCTCGAGCCACCCCCGGGTGGCGAGAGGGGCAAGAGGGAACCCGGTGGAACTCCGGGACTGCCCCGCAGCGGTGAGTGGGAACGACCCCCGTCAGACAGCACTGGGCGCGATGCGCCCGGGAAGCGACGGGCAGTAGGCGGCGTGAGCCGGGCCCACGAGTCCGAAGACCTGCCAGTCGCGCCGTGCCCGCCCGGGCGCGGCACCTTTCGCGGTCGCGTGGGACGGCCGACGGGAGCAGGTGGTCCTCGGGCGCCGGCCGTCGTGGCCGGCTGCCTCGGCGTCCCCTCGTCCTCGTCACCCATCGCGCGCTCGCGGCAGGTCCATCGAGCTCGCGAGGAGAGAGCATGACGACCACCACCGAGGTCCTGGAGGGGGCCACCACCCCGGCCGCCCCGGACCCCACGACCCGCACCGCGATGCAGGTCCGCAAGCGCAACGGCGACACCGAGCCCGTCGACGTGATGAAGATCGTCCGGGCGGTCGAGCGGGTGAGCGGGGGCCTCGACGAGGTCGACCCGCTGCGCGTCGCGACCCGCACCATCAGCGGCCTGTACGACGGGGCCACCACGGCCGAGCTGGACCGGCTCTCGATCCGCACCGCGGCCGAGCTGATCGGCGAGGAGCCGGAGTACAGCCGCCTCGCCGCCCGCCTGCTCGCCGGCTACGTCGACAAGGAGGTGCGCGGTCACGGCATCGCCTCGTTCAGCCAGTCCGTCGCGCTCGGGCACGCCGAGGGGCTCATCGGGGACGCCACGGCCGAGTTCGTGGCGGCCAACGCCGTCAAGCTCGACCGGGCGGTCGACCCGGCGAACGACCGGCTCTTCGAGTACTTCGGCCTCCGGACCGTCTGCGACCGCTACCTGCTGCGCCACCCGACGACCCGCCTCGTCCTCGAGACGCCGCAGTACTTCCTGCTCCGGGTGGCCTGCGGCCTCGCGACGAGCACCCGGGAGGCACTCGAGCTCTACCGCCTGATGGCGCGCCTGGACTACCTCCCGAGCAGCCCGACCCTCTTCAACTCGGGGACACGGCACACCCAGATGAGCTCGTGCTACCTCGTCGACAGCCCGCGCGACGAGCTCGACTCCATCTACGAGCGCTACCAGCAGGTCGCGCGGCTCTCGAAGTTCGCCGGCGGCATCGGCATCGCCTTCTCGCGGGTGCGTGGCCGGGGCGCCCTGATCCGCGGCACGAACGGCACGAGCAACGGGATCGTCCCGTGGCTGCGGACCCTCGACGCCTCCGTCGCCGCCGTCAACCAGGGCGGCCGGCGCAAGGGCGCGGCCTGTGTCTACCTCGAGCCGTGGCACCCCGACGTCGAGGAGTTCCTCGAGCTGCGCGACAACACCGGCGAGGACGCCCGCCGCACGCACAACCTCAACCTCGCCAACTGGCTGCCCGACGAGTTCCTCCGCCGGGTCGAGGCCGACGCGATGTGGAGCCTCGTCGACCCGAGCGAGGTCCCCGGGCTCACCGACCTGTGGGGCGAGGAGTTCGACGAGGCCTACCGCGCCGCCGAGCGCGAGGGCCGGGTCGTCCGGCAGGTGCCGGCCCGCGAGCTGTGGGGCCGGATGATGCGCACGCTCGCCCAGACCGGCAACGGCTGGATGACCTTCAAGGACGCCGCCAACCGGGCCTGCAACCAGACCGCCGAGGCCGGCCAGGTCGTGCACCTCTCCAACCTGTGCACCGAGATCCTCGAGGTGAGCAGCGACGACGAGACGGCCGTCTGCAACCTCGGCTCGGTGAACCTCGCCCGCCACCTGACGCCCGACCGCACCGACGTCGACTGGGACAAGCTGCGCGCCACCGTCCGGACGGCCGTGACCTTCCTCGACCGCGTCGTCGACGTCAACTACTACCCGAGCGAGCAGGCCGCGGCGTCGAACCCGCGCTGGCGCCCGGTGGGACTGGGGTACATGGGCCTCCAGGACGTGCTCTTCGCGCTGCGGCTGCCGTTCGACTCCCCGGAGGCGCTCGACCTGTCCACCCGCATCGCCGAGGAGGTGCTGCTCACCGCCCTCGAGCGCTCCAGCGAGCTCGCGGCGGTCAGCGGTCCGCACCCGGCCTTCCGGCGGACGCGGGCGGCCCGGGGCGTGCTCCACCCGGACCACTTCGACGTCGTGCCGACCCAGCCCGAGCGCTGGGACCGGTTGCGCGAGAGCGTGGCCGAGCACGGCCTGCGCAACAGCCTCGTCGTCGCCATCGCCCCGACGGCGACCATCGCCTCGATCGCCGGCTGTGGCGAGTGCATCGAGCCGCAGGTCTCGAACCTCTTCAAGCGCGAGACGCTGTCGGGGGAGTTCCTCCAGGTCAACGGCCACCTCGTCCGTGAGCTCAAGGACCGCGGGCTGTGGACCCCGGAGACCCGCGACGCCGTCAAGCGGGCCGACGGCTCGGTGCAGGGGCTGGCCGAGCTGCCCGAGGACGTGCGCACCGTGTTCCGCACCGCCTGGGAGCTGCCGCAGCGGGCGCTCATCGCGATGGCGGCGGCGCGCCAGCCGTACGTCGACCAGAGCCAGTCGCTCAACCTCTTCATGGCCAGCCCGACGATCGGGAAGCTGTCCTCGATGTACCTCCACGCGTGGAAGTCGGGGCTGAAGACGACGTACTACCTCCGGTCACGGCCGGCCACCCGCATCCAGCAGGCGACCGTGTCCGAGACCCGTTCCCCCGCAACCGTTCCCACCGCAACCATCCCCACCACCCCGGTTCCGACCGACGAGGAGGCCCTCGCCTGCTCGCTGGAGAACCCCGAGAGCTGCGAGGCCTGCCAGTGACCGCCACGACGACCACGACGACCGCCACCCCGATGCTCCTCGACCCCGGGATGAGCCTCACCCTGCGGCCGATGCGCTACCCGCACTTCTACGACCGCTTCCGCGACGCCATCAAGAACACGTGGACGGTCGAGGAGGTCGACCTGCACTCGGACCTCGCCGACCTGCACCGGCTCAGCGCGGCCGAGCAGCACCTCGTCAAGCGGCTCGTGGCGTTCTTCGCGACCGGCGACACGATCGTCGCGAACAACCTCGTGCTCAACCTCTACGAGCACGTCAACGCTCCCGAGGCCCGCCTCTACCTCTCCCGGCAGCTGTTCGAGGAGGCGGTGCACGTGCAGTTCTACCTGACCCTGCTCGACACCTACGTCCCCGACGAGGTCGAGCGGCACGAGGCGTTCGCGGCCGTCGAGAACATCCCGTCGATCAAGGCCAAGGCCGACTTCTGCTTCCGGTGGATCGACAGCCTCGCCGACCTGCGGACCCTCGAGACCCGCGAGGACCGGCGCGCCTTCCTGCTCAACCTCGTCTGCTTCGCGGCGTGCATCGAGGGGCTGTTCTTCTACGGCGCCTTCGCCTACGTCTACTTCCTCCGCTCGCGCGGGCTGCTCAACGGCCTGGCGTCGGGGACGAACTGGGTGTTCCGCGACGAGTCGATGCACATGGCCTTCGCCTTCGACGTGTTCGACACCGCCCGGGAGGAGGAGCCCGACCTCGTCGACGCCGACTTCGAGGCCGACGTGCGGCGGATGGTGTCCGAGGCGGTCGAGGCCGAGGCGCAGTTCGCCGACGACCTGCTCGGCGGGGGAGTGGCGGGGCTCTCGAGCGCCGACATGCGCTCCTACCTCGAGCACGTCGCCGACCGGCGCCTCGAGCGGCTCGGGTTCGCCCCGGAGTACGGGTCGGCCAACCCGCTGGCCTTCATGGAGCTGCAGGACGTCCAGGAGCTGTCGAACTTCTTCGAGCGGCGGGTGTCGGCCTACCAGGTCGGGGTCGGCGGCCGCGTGACCTTCGACGACGACTTCTAGACCCCTCGCACGGGGGCGGGGCGGCGGCCGCACGGTGGCCGCCCCG
>JAESFK010000840.1_pt1 | contig 11770 bp, 12 predicted proteins | sample 9269391 | NCBI WGS metagenome assembly JAESFK01 (sample SAMN14506231, study PRJNA617097) | algae metagenome | isolation source: Drouetiella hepatica UHER 2000/2452 and co-occurring heterotrophs from... | place: Slovakia: Slovak Paradise National Park, Hrabusice, Kosice Region | collected 2000-01-01
GTCGAGGAAGCTGATCCAGCCAAACGTGCTGACCGGGCGGTAGGCGAATCGCAGGCAGAATACCGCCGAGCGCTTGAGCGAGATGCGGGCGCCGAGGCTGAGCATCTGGAGGAAGACCGACCGATGCTTCGTGGCCCGTACCGGCGACGTCTGGAGCGGCAGCAGGCTGCGCTGGTCCAGTTCCGGTTTCCATTCGTGTCGCACGTGTCAGCTCCTTCGGACTGCGTCTGCCCGCTCGGGAAAACCTCGAGCTGGCGGAGCGATCTAAAGAGCGCTGCGCATTGCGCCTGCATTGCAAGACAGACACGCATCGGCTGTGCCGAATCGAATTGTTCGCCGAAATCGGCCAAAAACCGGGGAACTGTAGTTGGATCCTCGACATTCATCAGGGAAATGACGGCAGAGTGTCGGGTCTGCAGACGGCTCGGCTTCGTACCTACAGTTGCGATTCGATCGGCAGATAGCTGATGACCTTGGCCACCAGACGCCGCCGCAGGCTGGCCTGCGGTTCGTGCTTGAGCTCGCGCGGACCATTGGCGGCGCTGTCGGTCCAGGTCAGTCTGTCGCCACGCAACGAAAGCCTGAAGGCGCTGCGCGGCGAGGTCTGTGCCGAAATCACCGCCTCGACCTCGCTTGCGAGTTCCGCCTGCCTGAACAGAACGCCCATCTCGGTGTTGAGCGCGGCCGAGCGCGGGTCGAAGTTGAACGAGCCGACGAAGCCGGCTTCACCGTCGGCGATGAACGCCTTGGTGTGCAGGCTCGCACCCTTCGAGCCGAACAACGACATGTCGGTGCGGTCTTCGTCCGGCTTCAGTTCGTAGATGTCGATACCATTCTCAAGCAGCGGCCTGCGGTAGCGGACATAGGCGCCGTGGACAGCGGCGACGTCGGTGGCGGCTAGCGAGTTGGTAAGCACCGTCACCTCAACCCCGTTCCTGGCCAACGTCACCAGCTCGCGGGTGCCGTTCTCGCCGGGAATGAAGTAGGGCGAGACGATGCGCAGTTCCCTTTTTGCCGACGTCAGGATCGGCCTGATCGCCGTCATCAGCCAGCTGCCCTGGCCCGCGCCCGAGGCCTTTTCCGGCGGGTCGGAGGCGACGGTTGCCTCACTGGTCCAGCGCAGCTTGCCCATGCCGGAAGACGACCATTCCCGGCTCTCCTCGGCGACGCGGTGGATGTAGGGTTCCGCCAGGCCTGTCGTTGCGGTGCGTTCGAGGCGCGTGCGCAGCGCCGGCAGGTCGCCCCTGGCCATGCCGGTAACGTGGCGGATCGGCAGCACCGCCTCGCTGTTCCAGAAGCGGTCGAAGATGGCTTCGGTCTGGCCGACAACGGGGCCGACGAGCAAAAGGTCCATGTCGCGGAAGTTGGCGTCCTCCGAGGCGTCGAAATAGGCGTCGCCGACATTGCGCCCGCCGACGATGGCCAGCCGGCCGTCGGCGACCCACGCCTTGTTGTGCATGCGCCGCGTGGTGCGCACCGCGCGCAGCACCAGCTCCAGCCCGCGCTGCAGGCCGAAGGCGCGCGCCCAGCTCGGATTGAACAGGCGCACTTCGATGTTGGGATGGCTGTCGAGGGCGAGGTAGTTGGGATCGTAGCCCTTGGCGTTGATGTCGTCGAGGATCAGCCGCACGCGCACGCCACGATCGGCGGCGCCAAGGATCTCGCGGGCGAGCAGGCTGCCGGTCAGGTCGTCCTTCCAGTAATAGTATTGCAGGTCGAGGCTGCGCTGCGCATGGCGTGCGGTATAGGCGCGGATGGCGAAGGCATGCAGGTTGGACGAAAGCAGCGCCAGCCCGCTCTGGCCGGGATGATTGGCCAGGAGCGGGGCCACCAGCCGGTCGAACTGGGTTTGATCATCAGCGGTCGGCAAGGCGCTGGAGGGCGCCCCCTGCGCCCGCTTGGCGAAGCGGCCATAGGCATAGACCGCCAGCAGCGAGGCGATGACCAGAATCCCGACGATCGCGACGGCGATGGCGATGAGTTTCATGCGGCGGGCGGCCAGTCGGCTTTGGAGGGAACCATATCCTCACGGTAGCATTTCGGTGGAAGGCTATCGTGACGCATGTGGTAAACCTCGAATAGCTCGACCATATAGGCTACAGTTGGCAAATACGCCTGCCGCAACTGAACACGAATTTCCCAGAGATTCCAGACGAGTGATGGCTAGCAGACCAGGCTTTGAGAATTCAGCGGAAGCAGGTGCCGCACACCGGTCCTCGACGTTGGAGCAGCGTGACATGTCGTCGATCGCAGCAGCCGGCGCGCACAGCGAAATCGTCGTCGCCTCCTACAACGTCCACAAATGTGTCGGGCTCGACCGCCGCTTCGATCCGCAGCGAACCATGCAGGTCATCTCAGAGATCGGCGCTGATGTCATTGCGCTGCAGGAAGCCGACCAGCGTTTTGGCGATCGGGCAGGGCTGCTCGACCTCGAAGCGGTCGAGCGCGAGACCGGGCTTGTTCCGGTGCCGCTTGCCGGCCGGCGCAAGAGCCATGGCTGGCACGGCAATGTCGTGCTGTTTCGTAAAGGTTCGGTGACTTCGGCACGGCAGATCGTGCTGCCGGGGGCGGAGCCGCGCGGTGCCGTGGTTGTCGATCTCGAGCTCGACGCCGGGCCGCTTCGGATCATCGCCGCGCATTTCGGCCTGTTGCGCCATTCGCGCAAGCTGCAGGCCGGAACGCTTCTGACTGCCGCCGAGCTGCACAGCGACAAGCCGACAGTTCTTGTCGGCGACCTCAACGAGTGGCGGCTGGGCAAGCGATCTTCGCTGCGCAGCCTGGAACCGGCCTTCGGGCCGATGCATGCCATCGTTCCGAGCTTTCCCTCGCGTTTTCCGGTGCTGGCGCTCGATCGCGTCATGGCGCGTCCGCACAGCCTGCTCACCGAGCTCGAGGCACATGACACGGCGCTAGCACGCATCGCTTCCGATCACCTGCCGATCAGGGCCGTCATTCGGTTGAACGCCAAGGGTAACGGCCTCGCCGAAGCCGCCTGATCATTGCACCACGAAGAAATCGCTGATCCGTGCTGCCGGTCTCCGGCGAGCGCCGAGCGATCGTTGCGTGGGAGCGGAAAGCCTCGAAGTGGGCCGTCCCTGACAACAGCGCAGCTGCAGGCTGGAAAGACCTGCCATCGACGCCGATAATACGTGGTCCGGACCCGCGTTGCATAATGTAAAACAGATACCCGCAACGCGAAGTTTCGACTTTACGGACGAAAAGCCATGGCCAAATTCCTCCCGCTGTCGCAGGCGGTCGCCGACAATCTCAACGACGGCGACACCGTGGCCTTCGAAGGGTTCACGCATCTCATTCCCACTGCAGCCGCGCATGAGGCGATCCGCCAGGGCTTCAAGGACCTGACGCTGGTGCGCATGACGCCTGATCTGATCTACGACCAGATGATCGGCATGGGCATGGCGAAGAAGGTAATCTTCTCCTACGCCGGCAATCCGGGCGTCGGCCTGCTGCGCCGCCTGCGCGATGCGGTCGAGAACGGCTTTCCGCATACGCTGGAGATCGAGGAACACAGCCACGCCGCCATGGCCAACGCCTACGAGGCGGGCGCTGCCGGGCTGCCTTGCGCCATCTTCCGCGGTTATCGCGGCGCCGAGCTCGCCAGGGTCAACCCGAACATAAGGTCGGTGACCTGCCCTTTCACCGGCGAAGTGCTCGCTGCCGTTCCGTCGGTTCGCCCCGACGTCACCTTCATCCACGCCCAGAAGGCCAACAGGCGCGGCGATGTGCTGGTCGAAGGCATCATCGGCATCCAGAAGGAAGCAGCCCTTGCCGCCAGGCGCGCCGTGGTGACAGTCGAGGAGGTGGTCGACAATTTCGACGACCTGCACCCCAACCTGACAGTGCTGCCGAACTGGTCGGTGACCGCGATTTCCGTGGTGCCGGGCGGGGCGCACCCGTCCTACGCGCATGGCTATTACGTCAGGGACAACGCGTCCTATCTCGAATGGGACGAGATATCCGCCGACCGAGACCGTTTTCGCGCGTGGATGCAGAAGAACGTCATCGAAAAGAGCGCCAGTGATTTCGCAGCCCGCGTCGAGCAGCTGAGGAACGTCGCATGAGCGAGCTCGGCTTCACCCCCGATGAGATGATGACGATCGCGGCCTCGCGTGCCTTGCAGGGCGACGATGTCTGCTTCGTCGGCATCGGCGCGCCGTCGGCCGCCTGCAATGTAGCGCGGCTGACGCATGCGCCCGAGATCACGCTGATCTATGAATCGGGCACAATCGGCACGGCGCCCGAGGTGCTGCCGCTTTCGATTGGCGACGGCGAGTTGTGCGATACGGCCGTCACCACCGTCTCAGTACCGGAGATGTTCCGCTACTGGCTGCAGGGCGGGCGCATCTCGATCGGCTTCTTGGGTGCTGCCCAGCTCGACAAGTTCGGCAACATCAACACGACAGTCATCGGCGACTACGACCGTCCCAAGACCCGCCTACCGGGTGGCGGCGGCGCGCCGGAGATCGCGACGTCGTCCAGGGAAATCTACATCACCATGGCGCAGTCCAGGCGCGGTATGGTCGACAAGATCGACTTCTGCACTTCCTTTGGCCACGGCGACGGTGGCGACCATCGCCAGCGCCTTGGCATCGATACCAGGGGGCCGACGCTTTTGATCACCGATCTGGCGACCTGGAAGCCGGACCCCGTAACCAAGGAGTTCACCGTGGTTTCGCTGCATCCGGGTGTCACCCGCGACAAGGTCCAGGAGACATGCGGCTGGACCATCAAGTTCGCCGACACGCTCGAGGAAACCCCAGTGCCCACCGAACTGGAGCTGAAGACGCTGCGTGATCTCAAGGCGCGCACTGATGCCGCCCACAAGGGCGGGGCGGCTGGCGCAAAGAGAGGATCGAAGGATGGCTGAGGCCTATATCTGCGACTACATCCGCACGCTGATTGGCGGCTTCGGCGGTTCGTTGTCATCGCTCCGCGCCGACATTTTGGCTTTGCTCAGCCAATCAGGCTGTACAGGAAGCGCAGGCTGATCAGCAGCAGGAAGATGCCGAACGCGACCTCGAGCTTGCGCTTGGAAAGCGCGTGCGCCAGTCGCGCGCCCAAAGGCGCGGTCATCACGCTGGTTGGCACGAACAGGATCAGGCCGACGAGCGAGACATAGCCGAGCGACAGCGGAAACTGCAGGGCGGCAACGTCTGGGTATTCCGCCGCACGCGGCCAGCCGGCATAGATGTAGCCCAGCGCGCCGGGGATCGAGATCAGCACGCCGAGGCCAGACGAGGTCGCCACCGCCTGGTGGATCGGCCGGCCATAGAAGGTCATGAACAGGTTGGAGAGTTGGCCGCCGCCAATGCCCATCAGGCTCGACAGCACGCCGATGACCCACCCATAGACGTTCATGACGATCTTGCCCGGCATGTCGAGGCCGAGCCGCCACGAATCCTTGCCGAACAGAAGCCGGATCGCCGAAATGCCGGCAACCACCACGAACACCGCCTTGAACAGGTCGGCGGGCGCATAACGCGCGATCACGCTGCCCATGGCGACGCCGATGATGACCGGGATCGCCCACTGCTTCAGGATCGCCATGTCGACCGCGCCCTTCGCACGATGCGCGTTGAACGAGCGGATCGAGGTTGGGATGATGATCGCAAGCGAGGTGCCGACGCAGAGCGGCATGCGCACTTCTTCCGGCACGCCGACGGCCTGGAACAGTTCGTACAGCACCGGCACGATGACGGTGCCGCCGCCGACACCGAAGACACCGGCGAGCAAGCCGGTTACGGCGCCTGCGCCGAGGAGGGCTACGGCGAGCCAGATGATTTCAAACGTCGATATGTCGGCCATGTCTGGAAAACTCTTGGCGATAAGGATGCGGGGCTAGTTGCAGGCACGCAACGCGCCCATTGAACCTCCCCCAAGGTTAGCGGCGCCACATATGGCACGAAGCGTTGGATCAGTCTCCCCCCGAATGCCATGCCAGATTCAGGCGGGATCGGCCCTCAAAACATCACGACTGTTTTGCTGAAAACCACCTGGATGGGTAGTTGCCTGGCAAGTGTTATATCCGTATGAATATAACGAATCCGGCCCGCGATGGGCTGGACCAGATGATGGAGGAAATTCGGATGTTCACGCGTAGGGGCTTTGGGCTGCGGCTTGCCGCGATGGCTGGTGGTCTTGCCGCGGTGCTCGCGCTCGGCCTGCCGGCTGCGCGCGCCGATGGCGACGTCGTGGTGTTTGCGGCAGCCAGCCTCAAGAATGCGCTCGACGCCGTCGGCACGGCCTGGAAGGCCGAGGGCGGCAAGTCCGCTACCGCCTCCTACGCTGCGAGCTCGGCGCTGGCCAAGCAGATCGAAGGCGGTGCACCGACAGACGTGTTTATCTCAGCCGACCTCGACTGGATGAAGTATCTCGCCGACAAGAAGCTCATCAAGGACGGCTCCGAGGTGAAGCTGCTCGGCAACCGCATCGTGCTGGTGGCGCCGAACGATTCGACCGCCAAGGCTGATATCGCGGCGAATTTCGACCTCGCCACGCTGCTCGGTGACGGCCGCCTCGCCATGGGCGACGTCAAGGCTGTGCCCGCCGGCAAGTATGGCAAGGCAGCGCTCGAGAAGCTCGGCGTCTGGACTTCGGTCGAAGGCAAGATCGCCCAGGCCGAAAACGTCCGCGCCGCCCTCAAGCTGGTGTCGACGGGCGAAGCCCCGCTCGGCATCGTCTACCAGACCGACGCCACCGCCGAGCCGGGCGTCAAGATCGTCGGCCTTTTCCCGGAAGACTCGCATCCTCCCATCGTCTATCCGGTTGGCGTGACGGCGGACTCGAAGAACGCAGACGCGGAAGCGTATGTGAAATATCTTCAGTCCGCCAAGGCCAGGGAGCTTTTCGAAGCGCAGGGTTTCACTATGCTGGCGCCCGTCGCTTCCAACTAAAGGCATTCAGACTGACGCATGACATGGCTGGACCTCACTCCTGACGAATGGAATGCGGTCCACCTGTCGATCAAGGTCGGACTGTGGGCGATGGCTGCCAGCCTGCCTTTCGGCATTGCCATCGCCCTGTTGCTGGCGCGCGGCAATTTCTGGGGCAAGTCGCTGCTCAATGGCGTCGTCCATTTGCCGCTCGTCCTTCCTCCAGTCGTCACCGGCTACCTGCTCTTGCTGAGCTTCGGCCGGCGCGGCCCCATCGGCTCGTTCCTCGACGAACATTTCGGCATCGTCTTTTCGTTCCGCTGGACTGGTGCGGCACTTGCCTGTGCGATCATGGGTTTCCCGTTGATGGTGCGGGCCATCCGCCTGTCCATCGAGGCCGTCGACCGGCGCCTCGAATCGGCGGCCGGTACTCTTGGCGCAAGCCCGCTCTGGGTGTTTGCGACCGTGACGCTGCCGCTGATCCTGCCCGGCGTCGTTGCCGGCATGATCCTGTCGTTTGCCAAGGCGATGGGCGAGTTCGGCGCCACCATCACCTTCGTTTCCAACATCCCCGGCGAGACCCAGACGCTGCCGTCGGCGATCTACACCTTCACGCAGGTCCCCGGCGGCGATGCGGGGGCTATGCGGTTGACGCTGATCTCGATCGCCATTTCGATGATCGCGCTCGTCGTCTCCGAAATCTTCGCCCGCCGCATCGGCCAACGCCTGGATGCCGGATGATGCTCTCGATTGATGTCCGCCATCGCCTCGGCGCGTTGAACCTCGAAGCCAGCTTCCAAAGTGCCGGCCGTCTGACCGCTTTGTTTGGGCCGTCAGGGTCGGGCAAGACCTCTCTCATCAACATCGTTGCCGGTCTGATCCGCCCCGACAGCGGACGCATCGACATTGACGGTCGGACGCTGGTCGACACCGCATCGCGCAGCTTCGTGCCAGCCTATAAGCGCCGTGTCGGCTTCGTCTTCCAGGATGCGCGGCTGTTTCCGCACCTCAACGTGCGCTCGAACTTGCTCTACGGCCGCTGGTTCACACCGCAGGCCGAGCGTTATGCCGAGTTCGACCGGGTCGTCGAAATGCTTGGCATCGGTCATCTGCTGGCGCGGCGTCCAGCATTGCTCTCGGGTGGTGAAAAGCAGCGTGTCGCCATCGGCCGGGCGTTGCTGGCCAGTCCGAAATTGTTGCTGATGGATGAGCCGCTGGCCTCGCTCGACGATGCCCGCAAGTCTGAGATCATGCCCTATCTCGAACGTTTGCGCGATGAGACCAGGATTCCGATCGTCTATGTCAGTCATTCCATCGCGGAGGTGGCGCGGCTTGCCACCGACATCGTGGTTATGGCCGAAGGCAAGGTCGTGGCGTCAGGGCCGACGATCGAGATCATGCAGCGTCTCGACCTGTTGCCACCGGAAGAGGTGGGCGAGGGTGGCGCGGTGCTCGACATGACGGTGCTGCACCATGACGAAAGATTCGGCATGACGGTGCTTGCCACTGCGGCAGGCGAAATGCGCGTGCCCCGAATCGCAAGGCCCGAAGGTGCCGCGGTGCGCGTCCGCATCCGAGCCCGCGACGTGATGATCGCGACCGAACCGCCGAAGGGTCTCAGTGCGCTCAACATTCTGCCGGGGCGTATCGCCGAGATCAGCCAGGTCGACGGCACGCAGGTCGATCTCAAGCTTGACTGCCACGGCGACCTGCTGGTTTCGCGCATTACCCGCCAGTCCTTCGAGACGCTGCATCTTGCCGTCGGGCGCGAGGTGTTCGCCGTCATCAAGACCGTTGCTTTCGACCGCGCCAATCTTTCTCCGGGGGCGTCGCTTGTGCTAACCAGCGACTGACTGGAGCGAGCCGATGCCATCTCTGACGTTGCGATTGTATCTCGACCCCAAGGGCCGTCTTGGTCCGGGCAAGGTCGAACTGCTCGAACAGATCGCTGCCACCGGCTCGATCTCGGCTGCGGCGCGCGCCATGGAGATGTCCTACAAGCGCGCCTGGGATCTGGTCGAAGAGATGAAGGACATGTTCGGCAAGCCGCTCGTGGCGGCCAAGACCGGCGGCAAGCATGGCGGCGGTGCCGAGCTTACGCCTGTCGGCGAAGAGGTCGTGCGCCGGTTCCGCGACATGGAGCGCGCGGTCCATGAGGCTGCAGCGCCTTACGTCAAGGCGCTGCAGGACGAAGCCGACGCGCGGTGACTATTTGCCGAGTTCGATCGAGCGCAGCCGGGCCGCCTCTACGGCTTCGGTGAGCAGGATCTTCAGGCGGTCGTCACCCATCAAAACGCCAAGCGCCGCCGCCGTCGTGCCGTTCGGGCTCGTCACCTGGCGGCGCAATACACCTGGGTCCTCGCGGCTTTCGGCTGCCAGGCTCGCTGCACCATAGACCGTCTGCATGGCAAGAAGGGCTGCAGTCTTCGGCGGCAGCCCGGCGTTTTCGGCTGCTGCCGTCAGGCACTCGATGAAGTGGAAGATGTAGGCCGGGCCTGACCCGGAAACGGCTGTCACCGCGTCCATCAATCCTTCGTCGGCGATGGTCGCGACTTCGCCGCTTGCCGACAGGAGGTCGCCGACGGTCTCCTTGGCTTCTTCCGTGACGTATTCGTTGGAATAGAGCACCATCATGCCCTTGCCGATGGCCGCCGGCGTGTTGGGCATGCAGCGCGCGATCGGCGTATGGCTGCCGAGGATGTCGGCGAAGGTCGCGACGGGCGTGCCCGCGGCGACGGAGACGAAGGTTGCCTTGCCGTTGCCGAAACGGCGATAGCCTGATGTGACCTCGCGGATGACCTGCGGCTTGACCGCGATGACCACGATCCCGGGATCCGCATCGGCGGGAATGCCGCCGACTTCCGAAGCGACACGGCTGCCGAGATCGGCCGCGCGGGCGCGAAGCTCCGCATTGGGTTCGACCACGAACGTTTCCTCAGGCGCGAGCTTGCCCGAGTTGAGCCAGCCCGTGAGCATGGCGTAGCCCATGTTGCCGCAGCCGGCGAGGATCAGTCTGATGGTCATGCAAAGCCCTCCGAATACAACTGACATAGACCGTCTTGGAGCCATGCGGAAGGGCCAAGCGCCAGGGCGGATCAAGCCTGTTTTGTCAGCCGGTGTTCTTGTGGATGACCATGCGCGAAACCATCCTCAGCCCGAGGACGCCGAGGACGAAAAACATCCAGACCGGGTCGATGCGGCGGAAGAAGAAGCTTTCGAGGAAGGCGTTGAGCGCGGTGAACAGCACCACCATCATGAAGAAATCGCCGAGGAAGACGTTTTCCTTGTAGAGCGGGATGCGCATGTAGTCGCGCAGCGGCGCGATCAGGAAGACATAGACGGCGACGGCAAGCGCGGGCAGGCCCATCGTCACCGCGATGTCGATGTAGCCGTTGTGACCGTGCACGATGAAGCGGATATCCCAGCCCTGGTCGAAGGCGTGGCCGATGCCTGTCACCAGCGGCGTGCGCCAGAAGCTTTCGTAGCCATATCCAAACCAGGGTTTCTGCGCGATCATCTCGCCGGCAAAGGCCCAGACCGTCGTGCGCCCTGTGTAGGTGAGTTCGGGGAAATAGTGCGCGGCCAACAGTTTCAGCGGCTCGATAAAGACGATGCCCAGCGTCGCCAATGCCGTGCCGATGACGGCCAGCGCAAACAGCGTCGGTGTGCCGAGCCGCATGCCGACCGCTCCGGGCAGCAGCACCAGCATGATCGACAGCGGCACCAGCCCGGCCGTCGTTTTCGACCCGGTGTGGATCATGAAGAACATGGACATCGCCAAGAGGATGTAGCCAGACCAGCGCCAATGCCGGCGGATCAGATAGATGCCGGCGAAGCTGAAGCAGGCCATGACGGGCGCTGCGATGTTCTTGTGGCTGAACGCGCCGCGCCACAGGCCGGAATGCTCGGGTTCGAAGCCATCGGCGCCGTGGATCGCCACGCTGGGATACAGGATGACGCCGGCGTAGCTCAGCCCGACGACGAAGAAGCCGGCGACCACCAGCACCGTCGAGAACGAATCGCCATCGCGCGGCAATGCGAGAACGGTCGCCATGGCGATGATGCCGATGAGCGTGAAGCTTGCCGCCCGGAACGCGGCATTTGGGTCGGCCGCTTCACCGACGGAGATCAGGAAAAAGCACAGCAGCACGATCCAGGGCAGCCCGGCTATGGCGCGAAGCCGGCCCGGATTGGCCATGGTCGCCAGCGAAAAGATGGCGAATGCGCCAAGCGAGCCGAAGCCCAGCTGGTTGACGATGTCGCCGCCCTCTATGGCGCCTGCGCCAGCTGGCTGGAAAGGCCTGAACGACACGATGACGATGGTCAACACCATCGTTGCGATCGCGGTGGCGATGCCCGATGCGGTGAACGCCGCCGTCAGCGGCGCCGCGTCAGTTCTTCTCAGGCTGCCGATATTGCTCATTGGCATAACCAAACTCGGCCATCACACGGCCAAGTGCCACATGGATCGGGTACACGGCGACCGACGGCGAGCCGGTTTCGGCAAGGCGCTTCAGCGCACGCAACGGCGAGGCGGCAAGCAGCGCCAGGCTTTTCAGGAAAACACGCGTATTGGCAAACGGCGTGCCGGCGTATTTCTTCTTGGCGACGAGCGTCGAGATGACGCCGTTGCGCAGGCCGCGCGCGCGGATCCAGTCAGCCTCGGTGCGCCGCGCCGGAACCGTCTCGAACAGTTTCGCTTCAGCGCACCAGCCGAGCCTAAAGCCTTTCTGCGCCGAGCGGCTGAGGAAATCCGAATCGCCGCCGCCCATGAAATTGAAGCGCAGGTCGAGGAAGGGTGGGCCCATGGCCACAAGAACGTTGCGGCTGACCAGCAGGTTTCCCGAGGAGTACAACGCGCCAACCGGACCGGTTAC
>JAESFK010000841.1_pt1 | contig 11766 bp, 12 predicted proteins | sample 9269391 | NCBI WGS metagenome assembly JAESFK01 (sample SAMN14506231, study PRJNA617097) | algae metagenome | isolation source: Drouetiella hepatica UHER 2000/2452 and co-occurring heterotrophs from... | place: Slovakia: Slovak Paradise National Park, Hrabusice, Kosice Region | collected 2000-01-01
GAACAGCATCTCGACCAACCGGCCGGCCACCTGCGACGGCCCCACCATCGCGCCGATCCCGACCGCGACAGCCGCACTGAGCCCGAGCCCTTGCAGCATCGTCAGCATATGCACCGACATGGCCGAGACGACGAAGCCCTGCAGCGAAAAGGCCAGGGCCAGAAGCACAAAGGCGGAGCGTCGCGCATCGCCATGGAGATAGTCGCTCGCGGCCGCCTCGGCCGCCGGGCTTGCCGCTGCTGCACGGGCGGTGACGCGCGCCCGGCCCGGCAACAGGAACAGATGCAGCGGCACACACAGCACGAATTGCAGGACAGCGTAGATCCGGTAGATGCCGCGCCAGTCGAACTCGGCCAGCAGCGCCGTGGTCAGCGGCCAGAACAATGTCGACGCGAAGCCGCCGATCAGGGTGAGCTGGCTGATGGAGCGGCGAGCATTGGCCCCCCTTGCCTGCGTCAGCGCAGCAAAGGCGGCATCGTAGAGCACCATCGTCGCAACGGCCTCCAGCACGATCATCGCCATGAAATAGCTGATCGGCCCCCTCGCCTCCGCGAGCACGAACAAGGCGAGCCCGGCCAGAACCGAGCCGATGCTCATCACCAGCCGCGTACCGTAGCTGTCGATCAGGCGGCCAGCCGTGGGCGCGACCAGGCCACCGGCCAACAATCCCGCGGCGAAGCCGCCATAGGTCCATTCCGGCGCCCAGCCGAAACTCGCGGTCATGCGCGGCGCCAGGACCGCGAACGCATAATAGAGCGTGCCGTAGCCGATGACCTGGGTGATGCCGAGCCCGACGATGAGGGCAAGGCCTCGTAGGCTTCCTGGAGCGGGCATTGCGCCGGAGGGGCTGGACATCAGGTTTCGACGACCTCGCATGCGCCGCTCGCGTCGCGGCAAGCCAACGCGCTCCGGCGGTGTTAGAAGCCGGGTGTGCAACCGGCAAGAGCGCCCGCGGCATGCCGGGGCCGAGCTTGTCACAACGATGCAGGCAGCAGCGACGGTTCGACCGCCTCAAACGCCGGCCTGTCAGGCGAGTACGGCGCGATCGGTCAGATGGACCAGTTGTCCCGCTGCGATCACCGCGACAACGCGCGGATGGGGCTTGTCTTCGACCAGGATCAGATCGGCCCGCTTGCCGGCCGCGATGATGCCGCGATCGTCGAGCCCGAAAGCCTGGGCCGGTGCCTTCGAAACCAGCGCCCAGGCATCCGCGAACCCCGCGGAGCCGTTGCGCGACAGGACGAAGGGCGCCAGCAGCAGCGCCGGGTAGTAGTAGTCCGAGGCGAGGATGGTGCAGAGGCCGGCGCGCACCATCTCCTCGGCGGCCGGGCACCCGGTATGCGAGCCGCCGCGCACGACATTGGGAGCGCCGAAGACGATCGCTTCGCCTTGGTCGGCGGCCTCGCGCGCAGTGATCTCGTCGATCGGAAACTCCGCCACCGCGACGCCGAGCCCGCGGTACCAGCGCCGCATCTCCGGCGTCATGTCGTCATGGGACAGCATCGGCACGCCCTGCGCGCGGGCGGCGGCGGCCAGCCGCGTCACGGACGCTGAAACCTCGTCCTTGCGGGCATAGACGCGCTCGACCAGCCCCGCGAAGCCGTCGGCGGTGAGCCCCGAGCGCTCGACCATCTTGCCGATCTTGTCCGGCCGGTGCCGGGTCTTCAGCGTGCCTTCGGTGTGGTCGTTGAAGGCGAGCAGCCCTACCCTGCCCGTCGCGAGCCAGTCCAGGATCTCCGGTTCGGCATCGAGATTGAAGGTCTCGTGGCGCAGATGGAAGCGCGTGTCGGCGCCGAGATCGGGCGCAAGCGCAGCGATGCGCTCGAACAGCGCGCGGGCATTCTCGCTGCTGCGCAGGCCCGGCTCCCAGGACCATGTCACGCCATGGAAGGCCGTGGTGATGCCGCTGGCGAGAAGCGCGCGGTCGGCATCGCGCAGCGCCAGGTCGATGTCGAAGCCAACCTTCGGGCGCGGCATGATGTGGCGCTCGAAGGCGTCGCCATGGCAATCGACGATCCCCGGCAGCACAAGCAGGCCCGTCGCATCGAGGCGCAATGCGCCGGCGGCCGCCCGGCCGTCGAGGGTGGAAATCAGCCCACCATCGGTCGCGATCTCGGTGCTCTTGAGTTCGTCGAGCAGCACCCTCCCGCCGGTGATGTGAATCGCCATCTCGCCCTCTCCCGCATCCTCCGGCAGCGCCGCAGGGGGGACGGGCCATGACGCCTGTCCATGACGAATGAATGACAGTTCCTGTCGTCCAACCGCGGCGTAGCCTTCGAGCGGGTTGGCGCGTTGCTCCGGCAGCGCAGCACCTCGAATTGGCTGCTTCTCAGCCGCGACGGCGATAGGCGTAGTAGCGCCCGGCTGGAACGCCCTCCGGCAGGGCGACGGGTGCGAGTGCACCATGAGCCAGGTCCCAGCCGCTGAGCACCAGCGCGTCGGGGCCCGCGAGCGCCACGACGTTCTCGGGCAGCCAGGCGAAGAGCACGCGGTCGCGCTCGGGCACGCCCGTCGTCACATCGACGTGGATCAGCGCGGCACTACGGCCATGGCGTGCGGCGAAGGCCGGCAGCGTCACCGCCATGTCGCCCTCCACCAGCCTGTCGGAGGGAGGCATCGAGCGCGGATTGGGGCTGACGTCGCGTTCGAAGACATGGATGTCGCGCTCCGGCAGGAGCTCCCGCAGATGGTCGTAGGTCCGGCCATTCCCGAGGCCGAGTTCGAGCACGAGGCCGGGATGTCCGGCAATCTCGGAGGCGGCCCAGTCCAGCATCCGGCGCTGGGCCTCCAGGCGGCGGATGAAGCTGTCGAGGCGGCTCATGCGGCAGAGTCTCCGGACGCGGATAGAGCCCGAGGGCGTGGCGGGCGGGCAACCGACCCGGCTTAGCAGCCGGAACGTCTGGGCCGATACCCCCTCCAAACGACAGGCTTGTCAGGCGGATCGACGAATGCCCTAATCCCGGTCGATGACCGTCTTTCCGCCTCGGCGGATGACCAGCGGCCGCCAAGAGCCGCCTTCAATGTTCTCAGGGAGGTATCCGTTTCCATGTCCACGTCACGTTCCCTTGCCGCGTTCGTCGCGGCAGCCGGGCTTTGCATCGTCGCGGCCGGCGCCGCCCAGGCTCAGGCCTGGCCGCAAAGGCCGATCACCTTCATCGTGCCCTTCCCGGCCGGCGGCGGCACCGATGCCTTCGCCCGCCCGCTCGCGGCCCAGCTCGACCAGCAGCTCGGCCAACGCATCGTCATCGAGAATCGCGGCGGTGCCGGCGGCACGGTCGGCGCCTCGGCCGCCGCCAAGATGCAGCCGGACGGCTACGCCTTCTTCGTCGGCGCGGCCCACCATGCCATTGCGCCGGCGCTCTATCCGAAGCTCGACTACAATATCCAGACCGACTTCATTCCGATCGCGGTGATCGCGCAGCCGCCCCAGGTCATCGTCGTCCATCCGAAGGTTGAGGCGAAGACGGTCGCCGAGCTGATCGCCTTCGCCAAGGCCAATCCCGACAAGCTGAACTACGCCTCGGCCGGCAACGGCACGACGCACCACCTCGCCGGCGAATTGTTCAAGCTGCAGACCAAGACCAGCCTGACGCATGTGCCCTATCGCGGCGCCGGGCCGGCGCTGCAGGACATTGTTGCCGGTCAGGTCGACATCCTGTTCGACGGTCTCGGCTCGTCGGCGCCGCAGATCCAGAGCGGACGCCTGCGCGGCCTCGCGGTCGCGGCCGCGAGGCGCTCGGAAGCGATTCCGGACGTGCCGACGGCCAAGGAAGCTGGGCTCGAAGGCTATGAGGTCGCAACCTGGTATGCGCTCTGGGCGCCCAAGGGTACGCCGCCCGAGATCGTCACGCGGATGCGCGCCGAGGTTGCCAAGGCGTTGCAGTCTCCCGTGATCTCCGAAGCCTGGAAGAAGAACGGCTCGCCGATTCCGACGCTGGCCGGGGACGATTTCGGCAAATTCGTCACCTCTGAAATCGCACGCTGGGGCAAAGTGGTCTCCGAAGCGCAGGTCAAGCTGGAGTGACCGGAGGGCGGTTCAGACCGCCCTGCCCTCAAGGCTCCGTGACATCTTCCTCGCCCGCGCCGTCGATCACGGCGCGGGCGATCGTCATTGGGAAGCCCGCGCGCGCCATCGCTGCGAGGTCCTTTTGACGCACGGCGGCGCGGTCACCACGGCTCCACGGCCCGAGCCGCTTGCGCTGCGCCGTTTTGCGGGCTGCCGCCAACTCGTCCTCGTTGCTGCCGCTGCTCGCCTGCGCGGCCAGATCGCGGGCAACGCCCTTGGCCGAGAGGCTGGCCGCGACGGCGCGTGAGGACCGGCCCTTGCGCCGCAGCGTTGCGGCCCTCGCCTCCGCGAAGCGCTGGTCGTCGACAAGCCCGGAGGTGACGCAGCGCGCGACGACCTCGTCCAGCATCACGTCGAACGCTGCCGGCTCCAGACCATGGTGCCGGCAGCTCAGCACGACCTTGCGTGCCAGAACACGGCGCAACTGCGCGGCCGGGGCAGCATAGCGTTCGAGGTAATGCATCGCCGCGCGCTGGAGGTAGTCGGCGGTGATGCGGCGTGGTGCCCGGCGCTCGGGCCGCCCTGCAGCCGATCGGCCTGCTGGTGCGTCCATCAATCGGCGCCCGGTTTGGCGCGGCCGGCCTTGATCGAGGAGCGTTTGTCCTTGGAGACCAGCCGACGTTCCTTCGAGGCCTTGGTCGGCTTGGTCGGGCGGCGTGTCTGCGGACGCACCGCCGCCTCGCGGATCATCTCCAGCAGCCGCTCGAGCGCCTCCTCGCGGTTGCGCTTCTGGCTGCGCTGGGCCTGCGCGACGATGACGATGACGCCATCCTGCGTCAGCCGGCTGCCGGCGAGCTTCATCAGCCGGATCGCGACATCATTGGGCAGCGAGGAGGACCGCCTCGCGTCGAAGCGCAGTTGCACCGCGCTGGAGACCTTGTTGACGTTCTGGCCGCCCGGACCAGAGGCGCGCACGAAGCTTTCCTCGATTTCGCTTTCGTCGATGGCGATGGACGGCGTGACTTGAATCATGGGAGGAACCGTAGCCCACTTTACGGAGATTTTCAGCGTTGAAGCCTTCCAGCGACATTGCGCGGCTGATCGAGATCATGGCGGCGCTGCGTACGCCAGAGACGGGCTGTCCCTGGGATCTCGAGCAGGACTTCGCATCGATCGCGCCCTACACGATCGAGGAGGCCTATGAGGTCGCGGATGCGATCGCGCGCGGCGACCGGCTCGATCTCAAGGACGAGCTCGGCGACCTCCTGCTCCAGGTCGTCTTCCATGCGCGCATGGCGCAGGAGGAAGGCGCCTTCGCCTTTCCCGACGTGGTCGAGGCGATCACCTCCAAGCTGATCCGGCGCCACCCGCATGTCTTCGGCGATGCGCGCGACCTGTCTCCGGCGCAGGTCAAGGTGCTTTGGCATCAGATCAAGGCGCAGGAGAAGGCCGACAAGGCCGCGGCCCGGCAGGCGGCCGGCTTGCCCGAGCAGGTCGAAGAAAAGGGCGTACTGGCTGGCGTGACGCAGGGGCTGCCCGCCCTCAGCCGCGCCTGGAAGCTGCAGGCGCGAGCCTCGACCGTCGGCTTCGACTGGAACGATGCGCGCCTCGTGCTCGACAAGATCCGGGAGGAGACCGCCGAGATCGACGAGGCGCTGGCTTCGGGCGACAAGTCGGCCATTGCCGAGGAGATCGGCGACCTGCTCTTCGTGGTCGCGAATCTTGCCCGTCATGTCGATGCCGATCCGGAAGGTTGCCTTCAGGCGGCCAATGCCAAATTCGAGCGTCGTTTCAAGGGGATCGAGCAGGCTTTGGAAGCGCAAGGCAAGGTCGCCGCCGATGCCAGCCTCGCCGAACTTGAAGACCTCTGGCAGGCGGTAAAGCGCGGCGAGAAGGTGAATTCCTGAACGGCCGGTGCGCTGAGCGTGACAGAACGGGCGTGATACGACAGATACGAATACGATGACCCAGAGACGCCCCGAGACCAATCGCGCACGCCGCATCGAGCAGCTTGCGACATTGCCGCTCTTCCACAAGCTGGAGGGGCGAAAGGTCGTGCTCGCCGGCGACAGCGAGGGCGCGCTCTGGAAAGCCGAACTTCTGGCCGCGACGGGCGCGGATCTGCACATCTTCGCCGGGGATAGTGCGGACTCGTTCAAGGCTCTCGCCGCAACTCCGCTCGGTGGGCGCATCACCGTCCACACTCGCGGCTGGCAAGCCGACGACCTGCAGGGTGCGGCACTGGCCATCGGCGACATCGAGGACGAGGCTGAAATCCAAGCCTTCGTTGCGGCCGCAAAGCAGGCAGGCGTGCCGGTCAATATCGTCGACAAGCCGGATTTCTGCGATTTCTCCTTCGGAACGCTGGTCAATCGCTCGCCGCTGATCGTCGCGATCTCGACCGACGGCGCGGCGCCCGTCTTCGGGCAGGCGATCCGCGCCAGGATCGAGACGCTGCTGCCGGCCGGACTCAAGGCCTGGGCCCAGGCCGCAAAGGACTGGCGGCCGGCGGTGCAGGCGCGCGAACTGCCCTTCGCGCTACGCCGCGCCTTCTGGGAGCTTTTCACAAGCAAGGCGATGACCGACTCCGAGCGGGCGCCGGACGAGAGCGACAGGGTCGCCCTGTTTGCGGCGCTCGACCTGATCGAGGGCAGCCAGGACGGTAGCGGCCGGGTCAGCCTCGTCGGCGCCGGGCCCGGCGATCCGGATCTGCTGACGCTGAAGGCGATCCGCGCTCTCCAGAGCGCCGATATCATCCTCTATGACGACCTCGTCTCGCCAGGCGTGCTGGAACTCGCGCGCCGCGAGGCCAAACGCATGATGGTTGGCAAGAAGGGCTATGGCCCCTCGGTCAAACAGAGCGACATCAACGCGCTGATCGTGTCGCTGGCGAGCCAGGGCAAGCATGTGGTCCGGCTGAAGGGTGGTGATCCCGGAATATTCGGGCGCGCCGGCGAGGAGATCGCAGCCTGCAAGGCAGCGGGGCTCCCCTTGACGATCGTGCCGGGGATCTCGGCGGCGCAAGGAGCGGCGGCCTCGCTTGGCCTGTCGCTCACCCATCGCGACCATGCCCGCCGGCTGCAATTCGTCACCGGCCATGCCCGCAGCGGCGACCTGCCCGAGGATCTCGACTGGCGGGCCATCGCCGATCCGCATGCCACGACAGTGATCTACATGGCGCGCGCGACCCTCGCCGGTTTCCGCGATCGGGCGATCGCGGCGGGGCTCGATCCGGCGACGCCGGCCGTCGCCGTGCAGTCGGCGACGCGGCCCGACGAGGCGCGCGTCGCCGCCACCATCGCGACGCTGCCGGAACGGCTGAAGGAGCTGCCCAAGGGTGGCCCCGTGCTCGTGATCGTCGGGCGTGCGCTCGGCGCGGCGCTGGCCGGCGCGGCTACCGTGGTGGACCGCCGCCGAGCCTGAGTGCGCGCCCATTTTCCGGCCCGGCTCGCCTGATTGCGCCCAAGCGGCTATCCATAGGGTGAATCGCAAGGCAGGAGACGGACCGTGAAAGCACGTGCAAGATGGGTCGAAGGCATGGCGTTCATGGGCGAGGCCGGCAGCGGCCACGCCGTCATGATGGACGGTGCACCTGAATATGGCGGGCGCAATATCGGCATCCGGCCGATGGAGATGCTGCTGATCGGGCTGGCCGGCTGCACCGGATTCGACGTCGTGCAGATCCTGAAGAAGGGCCGCGAGCCGGTCACGGGCTGCGAGGTCGAGGTGGAGGCGGAGCGCGCCACGGAGGACCCGAAGGTCTTCACGAAGATCCATCTCGGCTATCGTATCAGCGGCCCCGGCCTCTCTCCGGCCAAGGTCGAACGAGCCGTCACATTGTCGAAGGAAAAATACTGTTCGGCTTCGATCATGCTCGGAGCCACCGCCGAGTTCACCTACGCGATCGACATCGTCGACAACTTGAAGAAGGAAGCGGCCGAATGAGCGATATCGCCTTCTCCGGACTGATCAGCCCCGAGGCGCTGCAGGCGCGGCTCGGCGACGGCCACCTCGTCGTGGTCGACATCCGCTCCAGCGTCGATGGCGGCGGCAAGGCGGCCTTCGAGGCCGGCCATGTGCCCGGCGCCGTGCACTCCGATTACGTCGCTGACGGCTGGCGCGCCAAGGTCGGCAATGCGCCGGGGCTTCTGCCCCCGCTCGACCATCTCGCCGCTCTCGTGGGTCGGCTCGGCATCAAGCCGCATGATGACGTGGTGATCGTGCCCGCCGGCGTCAGCGCCACGGATTTCGCGGCTGCCGCCCGGGTCTACTGGACGCTGAAAACGATCGGCCACGGCCAGCAGGCCATCCTCGACGGTGGATTCAAGGCCTGGACGGCAGATGGCGCGCGCGCGGTCGAGCCCGGCCCATCCTCGCCCCGGCAGGCGGCCCCCTACCCTGTCGTGATGCAGCAGCGGCTGCGCAGCACGAGCGATGCTACGCTCGTCGCTTCCCGCAGCAAGCTCGCGACGCTCGTCGATGCGCGCTCCGCCAGCTATTTCGAGGGCCGCGAGAAGGCGCCCGAGGCGACCCGAGCCGGGCATATTCCGGGCGCGGTCTCGCGCGACTATGCCGAGGCCTTCGACCCCGCGACGGGCCGGCTGAAGCCACCGGGCGCGTTGTCGGCCCTGTTCGACGCGGTCCCGCGGGGCCCGGCGATCTCCTATTGCAACACCGGCCATACGGCGGCGCTGAACTGGTTCGTGATGTCGGAGCTGTTCGGCCGGGACGAGGTCGCGCTCTATGACGGCTCGATGACCGACTGGACGCAGGATCCGGAGCGGCCGGTGGCAACGCCCGCCGCCTGAGCGGCTGGCGGCTCGGCTGGCCGGTCGCCCTTTCGCGTCGGATTTGCCAAACAGGCTGAAACGGTTCAAAGGAGGGCGAGCGCGAGCCATGCCGCGCCGCCCCCTTTCAGAACTGTCGAGCAGCCAGCCGATGAACGCCGTCGCGCCGAAGATTTCTTTCGTTTCGCTGGGTTGCCCGAAGGCACTCGTTGATTCCGAGCGCATCATCACCTCGCTGCGCTCCGAAGGCTACGAGCTGAGCAAGAGCCATGCAGGCTCCGACCTCGTCATCGTCAACACCTGCGGCTTCCTCGACAGCGCCAAGGCGGAATCGCTCGAGGCGATCGGCGCGGCCATGGCGCAGAACGGCAAGGTCATCGTCACCGGTTGCATGGGCGCCGAGCCCGAGCAGATCCGCGAGGTCTTCCCGAACGTGCTCGCGATCACCGGGCCGCAGGCCTATGAGAGCGTCGTCTCGGCCGTCCATGCCGCCGTACCGCCGCGACACGACCCCTTCGTCGATCTGGTGCCGGACCAGGGCATCAAGCTGACGCCGCGCCATTACGCCTACTTGAAGATTTCAGAGGGCTGCAACAACCGCTGCAGCTTCTGCATCATCCCGAAGCTGCGTGGCGATCTCGTCTCGCGGCCGATCGGCGAGGTGCTGCGCGAGGCCGAGAAGCTGGTGAAGGCCGGCGTCAAGGAACTGCTGGTGATCTCGCAGGACACCAGCGCCTATGGCCTCGACATCAAGTACAAGCCCTCGATTTGGCAGGACCGCGAGGTCCGCACGCGCTTCTTCGAGCTGGCGCGCGAACTCGGCCAGATGGGGATCTGGGTGCGGATGCACTATGTCTACCCTTATCCGCATGTCGACGAGGTCATCCCGCTGATGCAGGAAGGGCTGATCCTGCCCTATCTCGACATCCCCTTCCAGCACGCTTCTCCCAATGTTCTCAAGGCGATGAAGCGGCCGGCTCACCAAGACAAGACGCTCGACCGGCTGCGCAAATGGCGCGAGATCTGCCCCGATCTCGCGATCCGCTCGACCTTCATCGTCGGCTTCCCCGGCGAGACCGAGGAGGACGTGCAGTTCCTGCTCGACTGGCTGAAGGAAGCCAAACTCGAGCGCGTCGGCGCCTTCAAGTACGAGCCGGTCAAGGGTGCGCCCGCCAACGATCTCGGCCTTCCCCTCGTTCCCGAGGAAGAGAAGGAGGCGCGCTGGCACCGCTTCATGAAAGCGCAGGCCGAGATCAGCACGCGCATCGTCAAAAACCGGGTCGGCAAGCGCATCCAGGTCATCATCGACGAGGCCGGACCGACCGTGGCCAAGGGCCGCTCGAAATGGGATGCGCCCGAGATCGACGGCAGTGTCTATGTGGCAAGCCGCAGGCCCCTGCGTGCAGGCGACATCGTGACCGTGAAGATCGAGCGTGCCGACGCTTACGACCTCCACGGCGTGGCGGTCTAGGCACCTCACCGAGCGGGCGTCTCGGCCCGGAACGCGCCGTTGCCGGCCGCGGGACAAGACATGAAAACCTGGCTCGTCAGCATAGGCTGCGTGTTCGTCGCCCTGGTCGCGCTGCTCGCGTTTCTGGCATTCAGCGGGTTCGCGGACATCCCCTGTCAGGACGGACCCTGGGACGAGACCAGGCGCATCTGCGTGCCGACGTAAGCGGACACGTCTCGCAGCACGGCTTGCAAGACGGCTCGCTCAAAGACTCTGGCAGATCCGCCTGATGGCCTTGCCGTTGCGGTCGCGCGCGACCATGCCGTCGCTGCCGCAGCCATGCTGGGCCCAGCTTTCCGTCTGCGCCGTCCGGGCCGCCTTCGGCGGCGTATCGCAAACCCCTGCCGGGCAATCGGCCAGGGCGCGACGCGGCTCGGCCATGCGCGACAGCCGCGCCTTCCCCTCATCGGCTGCGACAACGGCCTGCGGCGGAACGTCGTTGCGGCTCTTGCCGCCGCTCTGCTGCGCCAACGCGATGGTGACGATGGTCAGGGAGGCAAGGAAGAGGCCGATGATGCGAAGCGAGCGAGACATGGAAGGTGGTCCGAATGAACATCAGCGATCGCTGACAGCCATTCGTCGCGGCAGCACAGCATCCGGTTCATTCAGGCACCGGGGATTTCATCGGCTCGGTGCCCGGCGCGAAAACAGCCTTCGTCCCAGCCAACAGCCGCAGCGCCGCGCCAGCATCGCTATCGCGTAGCCGATCGGCGCCAGCGTCCATCAGACCGCGCTCACAAGCTCGCTCGCCTTGCGCTTATGGCGCTTGCCAAAACGGCCCACGACCGGCAATGACTGCGGCACCGGAAGGGTGGCCGAGTGGTTTAAGGCAGCGGTCTTGAAAACCGCCGTGGGTGCAAGCCCACCGTGGGTTCGAATCCCACCCCTTCCGCCAACACGCCTTCCCAGATGTTCCCGATTGTTCGCTTAACTGCTTGAAACTGCGAGGTAAACGCGCGTTTCGTGTGATCTCCTTTCCCGATCATTCCCGCTCGGTACCAGTTATACCCGGCTTCAATCCGGGTGCAAAACCGGGTATACGCTCGGGAAACCGGGTATCGGGGCGGAATCAGGCAATGCTCACTGACGCACAAATTCGCAAGGCCAAGGCTGATGACAAAGCGTTCAAGCTGACGGACGGAGCCGGATTGCACCTGTTCGTGACGCCCGCCGGCGGGAAACACTGGCGATATCGGTACGAATTCGGAGGAAAAGAGAAGCTACTATCCCTTGGTCCCTACCCTGCCCTGTCCCTGTTGGACGCGCGCAAGGCTCGAGACGAAGCCCGCGCCACGATTCGGGCCGGCAAAGACCCATCGATCACAAAGAAACTCCAGAAGCTTACGGGCGCGGCTAACGCCGCAACCACGTTCGAAGCCATAGCCAAAGAGTGGCACGAACTGCAGAAGTCGGGCTGGGTCGAACGCCATGCAGAGGATGTCATCGACAGCCTTGAGCGCGAG
>JAESFK010000842.1_pt1 | contig 11758 bp, 6 predicted proteins | sample 9269391 | NCBI WGS metagenome assembly JAESFK01 (sample SAMN14506231, study PRJNA617097) | algae metagenome | isolation source: Drouetiella hepatica UHER 2000/2452 and co-occurring heterotrophs from... | place: Slovakia: Slovak Paradise National Park, Hrabusice, Kosice Region | collected 2000-01-01
GCGGCGTCGACCGCTCGGCCCGCGGCCGGCTCGTGGTCCTCGCCCTCGGCGACGGAGCCGCCGCCCTCGGTGCGCAGTACGCCGACGCCGCCCGGGCCGCGGGCTGGACCGGGTCGGTGCGCGTCGTCTCCGGGTCGGCCGTGAGCGAGGACGCCGTGCGCGGCGCCACCGCGGCCTTCGTCGTGGGCGACGACCCGGCTTCCCTCGCACCGGTTCTCGCCGACCGCCGGATGCGCGCGGCCGTCACGACCGCCGTCCGCCGCACGCCTGTCGTCCTCACCGACGGCGCCGTCACCGGCCTCCTCGGCGAGCGCTGGTCACCCGTCGTCCGCCCCACCGACGACGACCTCGAGGACGCCGGCATCGCGGCCTTCCGCGCCGACGACGCGCAGTGGCAGCGAGGCCTCGGGCTGGTCGACGCGACCCTCGTCCCGCACCTGGCCGCCGACAACCGCTGGGGCCGGCTCTACGGGTCGGTCGCCGTCGACCGGCGCACCCCGGCCATCGGGGTGCTCGACCGCTCGGCCGTCGTGCTGACCCACCGGGGCGCGGCCGTGGCGGGTGAGTCGGTCGTCGTCGCCGACGGTGACGAGGCCCGCACCTGGACCTCTGCCAACGGGTCGATCGGCGCCGCGAACGTGGTCCTCGACGTCTTCGCCGACGGCGAGCGCCTCCGCCGCTGAGGCGTGACGTCCGTCCTTGCGGTCGCGCCGCGACGGTGGGACGGTCGGGGTGAGGGTGGGTCCCCTCCCTCACCCCGACCAGCGCACCGGAAGGACGGATGAGGACGATGAGCCAGCCCCGTGTCGTCGTGGGGGTCGACGGGTCACCCCTCTCACGCGCCGCCGTGGTCCAGGCCGCGCACTTCGCCAGCACGCGCGGGATGACCCTGCACGTGCTCCACGCCTTCGCCCCCGACCTGCCGATGCTCGGCTTCGGTGCGCTCGCCGACCGGGCCCTGGTCACCCAGCACGGCGAGCAGCTGCTCCGGGACGGGGTCGCCGCCGCCCACGCCGCGCACCCCGACCTCACGGTGACGAGCGCCCTGCACGACGGCTACGCCAGCCCGTCGCTCATCGCCTCCTCGCACACGGCCGCGCTGGTCGTCGTCGGTGTCGCGGGCCACGGGCTGCTGAGCCGCACGAGCCTCGGCGCCGTCGCCATGCAGGTGCTCACGCACGCCCACTGCCCGGTGCTCGTCGTCGGGCACACCACCTCCGGCGCCCCGGCCCCCGGGGGTCGGGTCGTCGTGGGCATCGACGGCTCACCGGCGTCCCTGACCGCCCTGCGCACGGCGGTGCGCGAGGCCACGGTGCTCGGCGGCTCGGTCGAGGCGGTGCACGCCTGGCAGGCGACCGGTGCCGGTGACCCGACGCTGGGCGGTGCCTCGAGCTGGGAGCAGTACGTGGCCGGCGTCGAGCGGATGGTCGACGAGGCGGTCGCGGCCCTGCGTCCCGAGCACCCCGACGTCGAGGTCGGGGTCCGCGTCGTGCGCGACGACCCCCTGCACGCCCTGACCGAGGCCGCCGAGGGCGCCTCGCTCGTCGTCGTCGGCAGCCGCGGGACGGGCGGCTTCGAGGGGCTGCACGTGGGCTCGACGGCGCTGCGCCTCGTCGGTCGCAGCGCGTGCCCGGTGCTCGTCAGCCGGTGACCGGCGGGGCGTCCAGGCGCTCGGTCGCGCCGAGCTGGTCGAGGACGAAGGCCCACTCCCAGGCGACCTGCTCCCAGGCCGCGTAGCGCCCGCTGCGCCCGCCGTGCCCCGCCGACATCTCGGTGCGCAGGAGCACCGGGCGGGTGGCGGGGTCGCTCGTCACCGTCTCGCGCAGCCGGGCCACCCACTTGGCGGGCTCGGTGACGTAGACCCGGGTGTCGTGCAGGCTGCTCGACGCGAGGACCGCGGGGTACTCGACCGCGCGGATGTTCTCGTAGGGCGTGTAGGCCCGCATCGCCGCGTACACGGCCGGGTCCTCGAGCGGGTTGCCCCACTCCTCCCACTCCCCCACCGTGAGCGGGAGCTCGGGCTGGAGGATGGTGTTCAACGCGTCGACGAACGGAACGGCCGCGTGGGCGACCCGGAACCGCTCGGGCGCGAGGTTGAGCACGGCGCCGACGAGCAGCCCGCCCGCCGACCCGCCCTCGAGGCCCAGCCGACCGGGTGCCACCCAGCCGGAGGACACCAGGTGGTCGGCCGCGGACACGGTGTCGGAGAACGTGGTCGGCTTGGCGAGCAGCTTCCCGTCGTCGTACCACCGGCGACCCATCTCGCCGCCGCCACGCACGTGGGCGACGGCGAAGACGACGCCGCGGTCGAGCAGCCCGAGGCGGGCGACCGAGAAGTACGGGTCGGAGGAGATCTCGTAGGCGCCGTACGCGGTGAGCATCCCGGGGTTCGTGCCGTCCGGCTCCACCCCACGACGGCGGACCACCGAGACGGGCACCGAGGCACCGTCGGCCGCCTCGACCCACTCGCGCGACTCGAGGTAGTCCGCCGGGTCGAAGCCGCCGAGCACCGGCTGCCTCTTCAGCTCGGTGCGCGCGCCGGTGGCGAGGTCGACGTCGAGCACCGTGCGCGGCGTGGTCCACGACTCGACGACGACCTGCACGGCCGTCTGGTCGGGCTCGGGGTTGTCCCCCAGCCCGATCGAGTGCACCGGCTGGTCGACCGTCACGTCCCAGGGCGTGCCGTGCCCGGAGACCGACGTGACGTCACGGGGCAGCACGCGCAGGGCGGTCAGACCCCCGGTGCGCAGCGAGAGGACGGTCGCGGTGTCGAAGGCGTCGACGCCGACGAACCGCTCGCCGTCGCCGGACTTCAGCAGGGGCACCCACTGCTCGTGGCTCGTCGCCTCGAGCGGCGCCCACGCGAGGTCGGAGTCCGGGGTGTCGGTGTTGTGCACCACGAGCAGGCGGTCGCCGGCCGGCTCGACGTCGTACTCGATGCCGTCGCGCCGTGGGGCGACGACGCGCCACTCCCCCTCCGGCTCGTCGGACGGGAGCATCCACACCTCGGACGTCGTCTTCGAGCCGAGGCCCAGCAGGAGCCAGCGCTCGTCGCGGCTGCCGCTGACGCCCATCCAGAACCGCTCGTCGTCCTCCTGGTGCACGAGGACGTCCTCGGCCGGGTCACCGCCGACCCGGTGGCGCCACAGCTGGTGCGGACGCCAGGCCTCGTCGACGCGCGTGTAGAAGACGAAGGACCCGTCGTGGCTCAGCTCGCAGCCGTAGCCGATGCCGGTGAGCGAGGTGTCGAGGACCTCGCCGGTGGCGATGTCGCGCACCGTGAGGTCGAAGCGCTCGTCGCCCGCCGTGTCGACGGCGAAGGCCACGAGCCGGTGGTCGGCGCTGACGGTCAGGGCGCCGAGCGAGAAGAACTCGGAGTCCCCCGCCTCGACGTTGCCGTCGAGGACCACCTGCTCGCCCGGGGCGCTCGCGCCCTCGGGGTCGGGCCGGGCGTCACCGTCGGCGCGGGGCACCCGCACGTGCGAGGCGTACTGCCTGCCCTCGGCGGTGCGGCTGAGGTACCACCACGGCCCGCTCGCCACGGGGACCGAGAGGTCGTCCTCCTTGACCCGTCCCCTGATCTCCGCGTAGAGGGCGCCGCGCAGATCGGCGAGGTGCTCGGTGCGGGCCTCGGCGTAGGTGTTCTCGGCCTCGAGGTACGCGCGCAGCTCGGGGTCCTCGAGATCGCGCATCCACCAGTACGGGTCCGACACCCGCTCGCCGTGCTGCTCGCGGACGTGCGGGCGACGGGGCGCGGACGGAGGGGTGGGGAGGGTCGGGCTCGGCATGCCGCCACCCTATGCGGGCGCCGACGCGACGAGGGCCGCACCCCGGCTGGGGTACGGCCCTCGTCGGTGCGCCCGCGGTCAGAGACCCGCGACGCGGTCGGCCGGGGCCCGCAGGCCCGGGTTGGCGCCGAAGAAGGCGACCATGTTGGCCAGGTCCTCGCTGCCACCGAGGACGTTGGTGCCCTGGGTGAAGGCGGAGAACGAGTCGCCGCCGTTGGCGAGGAAGTTGATCGTCCCGATGCGGTAGGTGGCCGCGGGGTCGATCGGCGTCCCGTTGAGCATCATCGAGCCCGCCACGACCCGGCTGCCGGCCGGCTGCGTGGCGTCCCAGGTGTAGGAGAACCCGTCGGAGACACCCAGGGCGAGCGCCTCACGGCCACCGGGGCGGCCGGGGACGAACTGCTGCTCGAGCACGGCCTTGAGCTGGGCACCGGTGAGGTCGAGCGTCGTGAGGATGTTGCCGAACGGCGCGACGTCGTAGGTCTCGGCGTAGGTGATCTCGCCGGGTCCCTCGGCGTACTTCGGGGCGACCCGCAGGCTGGCCCGCACGCCGCCGACGTTCATCAGGGCGATCTGCGCACCACCGTTCTCGGGAGCCCTCGTGCCGAAGAGGATGCTGTCGGCGACGAGGTCGGCCATCGGGGTCTCGATGCCGCGGTTGCCGCTGGAGTCACCCGTGATGTCCTCGGCCACGGAGCCGACGACGCGGGCCGCGAGCGGCGCCGAGATCGTCTTCCACTTGCTGATGATCGCCGTCTGCGTCGCGTCCTTGGCGAACTCGGCGCGGCTGACGAGGTGGTTGACCGAGGTCGACTTCCTGCGGTCGACCTCGCCGCTGCGACGGTCGATGACGAGGGTGGTCTCGGAGACGACCTGGCCGTAGGAGGCCGCGCTCGTCACGAGGCGCGGGTTGCCCCGCGGGTCGGGGATCGTGCACGTGTACGGCTGGTGCGTGTGCCCGGTGATGATGGCGTCGACGTCGGCGGTCATCGTCTTCGCGATCGTGGCGATCGGGTCGGAGATGCCGACGCACTGCTGGTAGGTACCGGTCTGGACGCCGCCCTCGTGGAGCAGGACGACGATCGACTTCACGCCCTGCTTGCGCAGCTCACGGGCCTGCTTGTTGGCGGTCTCGACCTCGTCCTTGAACTCGACGTTGGCGACGCCGGCCGGGTCGACGAGGGTGGGGGTGCCCTCGAGGGTCATGCCGATGAAGCCGACCTTGACACCGTTGATGCGCTTGACCGAGGTCGGCGGCAGGAAGGTCTTCTCCTTGCCGTGGTGGTGGCCGTGACCGTGGCCGCGCGAGCTGGTCGACGCCTTCTGCTTGAGCACGACGTTGGCGGCGAGCCACTGGAAGTCGGCTCCCTCGTAGGGCTCGTTCGGGAAGTAGCAGCCGTCCTGCGGGTGGCAGCCGCCCTTCTGCATGCGCAGCAGCTCGGCGGTGCCCTCGTCGAACTCGTGGTTGCCGACGCTGCTGACGTCGAGCTTCATCGCGTTGAGCGACTCGACCGACGGCTCGTCGTGGAAGAGACCGGAGAGGAAGGTCGAACCGCCGATGAGGTCGCCCGCGGCGACGGTCAGCGACGTGCCGCGCGGGGCCTTCGCGCGCAGCGTCTTGAGCGCCGTCGCGAGGTGCTCGGCGCCACCGGCCGGTGTCTGGCTGGGGTCGAGGGTCGCGCTGAGCGGCGGGTCGCTGGCCTCGAGGTGGCCGTGGTAGTCGTTGAAGGACAGCAGCTGCACGGTCTGCGTCTTCGACGGCTTCGGCCAGTGGCCGTGACCGCGGCCGTCCCGGTCGTGCGCGAGGGCGGCGGGTGTCCCCGCGACGAACGCCGTCAGGCTGATGGCGGCGACACCGGCGCCGAGGGCGCGTCGTCGAGTCGATCTCATCGTGGAGGTTCTCCTGGGTTCTCCGAGCAGTGCCCCCTGTCCGGGCGACCGCGTGAGGTAGACCCTAGGAGAAAGTCCGTCCGGGGGCACCCCCTGGGAACCGGCGGATCGTCGGTGTCGCCGACCGTTCACCGCAGGGTCGCCCGCGGCCGGGTCAGGAGAGGCAGCGGGGGCCGAGGAGGACCTTGAGGTCACCGAAGAGCGCCTCGTCGGCGCTGACCCGGTAGGCCGGGTCGAGCCGGATCTCGACGGCCCGCCCGGGCTTGAGGAGCTTGAGGTGGACCTCGGTCGTGCCCGGGTGGTTGGTCAGCACCCCCTTGAGCTCCTCGATGCGCTGCGCGGTGGCCCGGGCGGTCTCCATCGTCACGACGACCGGCCCGCGCGGGCCCTCGCTGACGTCGGGGAGGGTGAGCTCCTGGGCGTAGATGGAGACCGAGTCGTCGCGACGGTTCAGCTTGCCCCGCACGACGGCGATCTGGTCCTGCTGGAGCATCGAGGACACGGTCATGTAGCTGCTCGGGAAGAAGAGGCACTCGATTGAGCCGGCGAGGTCCTCGACGGTCGCGATGGCCCAGAGGTCGCCCTTCTTCGTGCGCTTGATCTGCAGCCCGGTGATGAGCCCGGCGACGGTGACCATCGAGCCCTCGGGCCGCCCCCCCTCGTCGGCGGTCAGCGAGGCGATCTGGGTGTCGGCGTGCTGCGTGAGGATGTGCTCGACCCCGAAGAGCGGGTGGTCCGAGACGTAGAGGCCGAGCATCTCGCGCTCGAAGGAGAGCAGGGTCTGCTTGTCCCACTCGACGCCGGGCACCGGGGCCAGCCCCATGAGGTCGCCGCCCGAGGAGCCGCCCGCGTCGTCGCCGAAGGACCCGAAGAGGCTGTCCTGGCCGATCGCCTCCTGGCGCTTGACCGCGACGAAGGCGTCGACGTACTCCTCGTGGATGCGGACCAGGCCCATCCGGGTCTCGGCGAGGCCGTCGAACGCCCCGCCCTTGATGAGCGACTCGATGGTGCGCTTGTTGCAGACGACCGCCGGCACCTTGGACATGAAGTCGCGGAAGGAGGTGAAGGCGCCCTTCTCCTCGCGCGCGGCGATGATCGCCTCGACGACGTTGTGGCCGACGTTGCGGATCGCGTGCAGGCCGAAGCGGATGTCGGTGCCGACCGCGGCGAACTGGCCGACCGAGTCGTTGACGTCCGGGGGCAGCACCTTGATGCCCATCCGGCGGCACTCGCCGAGGTAGAGGGCGGACTTGTCCTTGTCGTCGCCGACGCTCGTGAGCAGGGCGGCCATGTACTCGGCCGGGTAGTTGGCCTTGAGGTAGGCCGTCCAGTAGGAGACGAGGCCGTAGGCGGCGGTGTGCGCCTTGTTGAACGCGTAGTCGGAGAACGGGACGAGGACGCCCCACAGCGCCGCGACCGAGGCCTCGGTGAACCCCTTGGCCTTCATGCCCTCGGAGAAGGGCACGTACTCCTTGTCGAGGACCTCCTTCTTCTTCTTGCCCATCGCCCGCCGCAGGAGGTCGGCGTTGCCGAGCGTGTACCCGGCGAGCTTCTGCGCGATCTCCATGACCTGCTCCTGGTAGATCACCAGGCCGTAGGTGGTGCCGAGGATGGGCTCGAGGGCCTCGACCATCTCCGGCTGGAGCTTGCCCTTGAGCTGCGGGTCGAGCGGGATGAGCTCCTGCTTGCCGTTCTTGCGCAGGGCGAAGTTCGTGTGCGCGTTGACGCCCATCGGACCCGGGCGGTAGAGCGCGAGGGCCGCCGAGATGTCCTCGAAGTTGTCCGGCTGCATCAGCTTGAGCAGCGAACGCATGCCGCCGCCGTCGAGCTGGAAGACCCCGAGGGTGTCGCCGCGGCCGAGCAGCTGGTAGGTCGCCCGGTCGGTCATGTCCTTGGACAGCGCGTCGAGGTCGATGTCCTCGCCGCGGTTGGCCTTCACGTTGGCGATGGCGTCGTCGAGGATGGTGAGGTTGCGCAGCCCGAGGAAGTCCATCTTGACCAGGCCGAGCGACTCGCAGCTCGGGTAGTCGAACTGCGTGATGACCTGGCCGTCCTGGAGGCGGCGCATGATCGGGATGACGTCGATGAGCGGCTCGCTGCTCATGATGACGCCGGCCGCGTGCACGCCCCACTGGCGCTTGAGCCCCTCGAGGCCCTTGGCCGTCTCGACGACCTCCTGGAGGTGCTGCTCCTGGGCGACGAGGTCGCGGAACTCCTTGCCCTCGCCGTGGCGCGGGTGGTTCGGGTCGTAGATGCCCGAGAGCGGCACGCCCTTGCCCATGACGTCGGGGGGCATCGCCTTGGTCAGCTGCTCACCGACCGCGAACGGGTGACCCATGACGCGGGCGGCGTCCTTGACGGCCTGCTTGGCCTTGATCGTGCCGTAGGTGACGATCATCGCCACCCGGTCAGAGCCGTACTTGTCGCTGACGTACTTGATGACCTCGGCGCGCCGGCGCTCGTCGAAGTCGACGTCGAAGTCGGGCATCGAGGCGCGCTCGGGGTTGAGGAAGCGCTCGAAGATCAGGCCGTGCGGCACGGGGTCGAGGTCGGTGATCTTCATGGCGTAGGCGCACATCGAGCCCGCACCGGAGCCACGGCCCGGCCCGACCCGGATGCCGTTGGCCTTGGCCCAGGTGATGAAGTCGGCGACGACGAGGAAGTACGAGGCGTAGCCCTTTCCGACGATGACCTCGGTCTCGAACTCGGCCTGCTTCTGCGCGTAGTCGGGGATGCCGCCGGGGAAACGCTCCTGCAGCCCCTTCTGGACCTCCTTGACGAACCAGCTCTCGGCGTTCTCCCCGGGCGGGCACGGGAAGTCGGGCATGTACCGGCCCTCGCCCTCGGTGAACGAGATGTCGCACATCTCGGCGATGAGGAGGGTGTTGTCGCAGGCCTCGGGCAGCTCGCGCCAGGTGTGGCGCATCTCGGCCGGGCTCTTGAGGTAGAAGTCGTCGGCGTCGAACTTGAAGCGGCCCGGGTCCATCATCGTCGAGCCGGACTGCACGCAGAGCAGGGCCGAGTGGGCCTTGGCGTCCTCGGGGCTCGTGTAGTGCAGGTCGTTGGTGGCCACGAGCGGCAGGCCGAGGTCGCGCGCGAGGCGCAGGAGGTCCTTCTGCACCCGGCGCTCGATGTCGAGGCCGTGGTCCATCAGCTCGCAGAAGAAGTTCTCGGCGCCGAAGATGTCGCGCAGGTCGGACGCCGCCTGCTTGGCGAGGTCGTACTGCCCCAACCGGATCCGGGTCTGGATCTCGCCGGACGGGCACCCGGTGGTGGCGATGAGCCCCTTCCCGTAGCGGTCGAGGAGCTCGCGGTCGACCCGGGGCCACTTGGCGTAGACCTGGTCGAGGGAGGCCTGGCTGTCCATCCGGAACAGGTTGTGCAGGCCGACGTTGTCGCGGGCCAGGAGCGTCATGTGGGTGTAGGCACCCGAGCCCGAGACGTCGTCGCCCGGGCGGGTGCGCTCGTCACCCCACTTCACGCGGGTCTTGTCGGTGCGGTGCGTGCCCGGGGTCACGTAGGCCTCGACCCCGATGATCGGCTTGACCCCCGTGCCCTGGGCCTTCTTCCAGAACTCGTAGGCCCCGAAGACGTAGCCGTGGTCGGTGGTGGCCAGGGCCGGCATGCCCATCTCGGCGGCCCGCGTGAACAGGTCACCGATGCGCGCCGCGCCGTCGAGCATCGAGTACTCGGTGTGGACGTGCAGGTGGACGAACGAGTCCGAGCCCTTCGGCGTACTGGTCGTCGGGGCGGGGCTCGGGGCGTTCGGGGAGGACATCGCGGACCATCCTAGGTCGGCCCGAGGACACCCCTCGGCGTGTCGGGGTCGTGTCGCGCGACCCATCCGGTCCCACGCGTCACAGGGACCCGGCGGACCGGCTCAGAGGCGGTCGAGGGCGTCCTGGAGGTCCTGCGGGTAGCTGCTCTCGAAGGTGACCCAGTCCCCCGATCCGGGGTGCTCGAAGCCGAGCCCGACGGCGTGCAGCCACTGCCGCTCCAGGCCGAGCCGCCGGGCCAGCGTGGGGTCGGCGCCGTACGTGGGGTCGCCGACGCAGGGGTGGCGGACGGCGGCCATGTGCACGCGGATCTGGTGGGTGCGGCCGGTCTCGAGATTGACCTCGAGGAGGCTGGCGTGGCGGAAGGCCTCGAGCAGCTCGTAGTGGGTGACCGCGTGCTTGCCGGAGTCCATGACCGCGAACTTGTAGTCGTGGCCCGGGTGGCGGCCGATGGGGGCGTCGATGGTGCCGGCGAGCGGGTCGGGCAGGCCCTGGACGAGCGTGTGGTACGTCTTCGCGACCCGGCGCTCCTTGAACGCGCGCTTGAGGACGCTGTAGCCGCGCTCGCTCTTGCAGACGACCATGAGGCCCGAGGTGCCGACGTCGAGGCGCGAGACGATGCCCTGCCGCTCGCTGGCCCCGCTCGTCGAGATGCGGTACCCGGCGGCCTTGAGCCCGGAGAGGACGTTGGGGCCGCTCCAGCCGACGCTCGGGTGCGCGGCGACCCCCACCGGCTTGTCGACGACGACGATGTCGTCGTCGTCGTGGACGACCCGCATGCCGGGCACCGGCTCGGCGACGACCTCGAGGGTCGGGCTGGCCGGTCCGCTGGGGATGGCGACCTCGAGCATGTCACCGGCGCTGACCCGGTGGCTCTTGCCGACGCTCGCGGCGTTGACGCTCACGTCGCCGGCGGCGGCGAGGTCGGCGGCGCGGGTGCGCGAGAGGCCGAAGAGGCGGGCGATGGCGGCGTCGACCCGCTCCCCCTCGAGGCCGTCGGGCACGAGGACGGTCCGCTGCTCAGTCATCGGCGTGCTCCGCGGTGTGCCGGGAGCCGAGCGGCGTGCCCCGGTATGCGAGGACCATGATGACCCCCGCCGCCACGACGATGGCGATGTCGGCGACGTTCCCGATGAACCAGCCGAAGTAGTCGATGAAGTCGACGACGTGGCCGCGTCCGGGACCGGGCTCGCGGACCAGCCGGTCGACGAGGTTGCCGACCGCTCCCCCGAGCAGCAGGCCGAGCGGGACCGCCCAGCCGCGGTTGTCGACGCGGCGGACCGCGACGAGCACCCAGGCGAGGATGACGAGCGAGACGATGGTCAGCACCCAGGTCTTGCCGTCGCCGAGGGAGAAGGCCGCGCCGGGGTTGCGGATGAGGTTGAGCCGGATCGCCGAACCCACGAGGTCGACCGGCTGCCCGGGCGTCAGGGCCGCGAGGGCCCACGTCTTGGTGGCCTGGTCGAGGACGAGGACGACCGCGGCGATGCCCAGGAGGAGGGCGCGCAACCGCCTGCGTCCCTCCTGCGAGGGGTCGGGTACGGGGCTCGGGGTGGGTTCGGCGCCCGTCAGCGGCGCTCCTGCTTCGTCTTGCATGGCATGCACAGGGTCGCACGAGGAGCGGCCTGGAGCCGCATCTTGCCGATCGGGTTGCCGCAGGACTCGCAGGTTCCGTAGGTGCCGTCGTCGAGGCGGGCCAGGGCGTGCTCGGTCTGCTCGAGCATCTCGCGGGCGTTGTTGGCCAGCGAGATCTCCTGCTCGCGCTCGTAGGTCTTGGCGCCCGCGTCGGCCTGGTCGTCGCCCGCCCCGTCGCCGGAGTCGCGCATGAGGTCGACGAGGTCGGACTGGGCGTGCTCGAGCTCGTCGCGCAGCTGGGCGACGTCGCGCTCGAGCTCGGCACGGACCTCGCGCAGCTCGGCGGCGGTCCACGGCGACTCGTCCTCGCGCACGGGCAGGGAGCCCGGCCTGGACCTCGTCGCCTTGGTCGCGGGTGCGGTCTTCTTCGCCGGTGCAGCCTTGGTCGCCGTCTTCTTGGCCGGCGCGGCCTTCGTCGCGGCCTTCTTCGCGGGGGCCGCCTTGGTCGCGGCCTTCTTCGCGGGGGCCGCCTTGGTCGCGGTCTTCTTGGCCGGCGCGGCCTTGGTCGCGGTCTTCTTCGCCGGCGCCGCCTTCGTCGCGGCCTTCTTGGCCGGCGCCGCCTTGGTCGCGGCCTTCTTGGCCGGCGCCGCCTTCGTCGCCGTCTTCTTGGCCGGTGCCGCCTTGGTCGCGGCCTTCTTGGCCGGCGCCGCCTTCGTCGCCGTCTTCTTC
>JAESFK010000844.1_pt1 | contig 11740 bp, 8 predicted proteins | sample 9269391 | NCBI WGS metagenome assembly JAESFK01 (sample SAMN14506231, study PRJNA617097) | algae metagenome | isolation source: Drouetiella hepatica UHER 2000/2452 and co-occurring heterotrophs from... | place: Slovakia: Slovak Paradise National Park, Hrabusice, Kosice Region | collected 2000-01-01
AGTGCGGCGCGATCTTCCTCGGCCAGGGTGAAGACGAAACGCGCCTGCCTGCACAGGCGGCGCTCGAGCGTGTCCAGAAACTGCGCCTCGCGCCGAAACAGGGCACGCTGGAAGGCGTCCTGGCTATTCTCCGCGTTCTCCCGAGCGGACTTGGCCTCGACATTGTGGGCGACATAGATGGTGGGACGGTCGGTGAAGCAGCGCTCGAAGGCGCCGGCGAACTGGACCGAGTTCAGGACATAGGCATCGAAGGGTCCGGCGCGATGCATCGCGTCACGCACTGCGCGTTCCCCGACGAAGCGGACCTTGGCGGACGAGAAGCTGAGACCGCCGCGTACCGCCTCGGCGAGCCATTTCACCTTCTGCAGCGGTGATGCGGCCTGGGTGCGCACATCCGACTCGCCGAGCACGATCGTGTCGGGATCCTCCGGGGGCCGGCGACCGGGCCAGGCCAGTCCCATGGTCGTCACGCGCACGCCGGCACGGCGCAACGCCCCGACGATCGCCTCGTTGGCGATCTCGTAGCCCGACGCCAGACTGCCGTCCGGGACGATCGAAGTGACAAACAACAGATGCATCGGCGCCTTTCCGTCGGCCCGAACTAGCAGCATGCGGTGAAGCCATGCTTAAGCGGGTCGATAAGAAGCCCGGCAGGCACCACGAAAAAGCTGAATTTCCTCAGGTGTTTAACGAATCGTTGACGCTGCGGTGGGCATTGTCGGCCGAACCCAGTTCGCCACCGCTCCGGGATTGAAGACCTTGTCCAGCCAGCCGGACATCACGATCGTCGCCCAGTCGCCGGACCTCGCCGCGGACGCGATCGAGGTGGTGGTGACGCTGCCGACCTTCCGGCGCCCGAAGCAGGTGCTGGCGACGCTCGACTCGCTGCGGGCGCAGGCGACCCGCCGCCGCTTCGCGATCGTGGTGATGGAGAACGACGACGAAGGCCGGGAGGGCGCCGGAGCGGCCTCCGCCTGGCTCCAGGACGCCGGCGTTCCTGGCGTCGTCATCATTGCCCATCAGCGCGGAAACTGCTGCGCCTACAATGCCGGGTGGCAGGTGGCGCTGGAGGCTTTTCCCAACCTCCGCCACATCGCCGTCATCGACGATGACGAGATCGCCCATGCGGGCTGGCTGGAGGCGCTGTGCGCGACGGCGGAGCGCCTCGGCGCCGACATCGTCGGAGGGCCGCAACTGCCGGTGTTTGCCGACGGAGCGGCGCAGCGCTACGCCGGGCATCCGGTGTTTGCGCCGCCCTATGCACAGACCGGGCTGGTGCCGGCGCTTTTCTCCTCCGGAAACCTGCTGATCTCGCGGGCGGTGCTGGACGCCATGGAGCGCCCGTTCCTCGACCTGCGGTTCAATTTCATGGGCGGCGGGGACGCGGACTTCCTCAGTCGCGCGGCGCAGCGCGGCTTCAGGCTCGGCTGGGCGGCCGAGGCGATCGTGGAGGAGACGGTGCCGGCTCGCCGCCTCGAATGGGACTGGATTCGTGCACGGAGCCTGCGCAACGGGGTCATCTCGACCCTGGTGGAGAAGCGCAAGCGCGCCGGAACGCCGCTCGCGGGGGCCAAGGTGCTCGGCAAGAGCCTCGCCCTGCTCGCCGCATCGCCGCTGCGCGGCGTCGTGCGGCTGGCGCGCACGGGATCGCTGGCGACCGGGCTCTACCCGGTCTACGTGGCCGCGGGCCGGGTGATGGCGGAGTTCGGATACGCCAATGAGCAGTATCGCCAGCCCGAGAAGAACTGAAGCCGCTCCGGCGGTTCAGGATTTTCCGCGCAAGGTTCCGACCGCAGTCGCCATCGCGCTGTTCTCGGCGCTGATGATCTCGTTCACGCCGTTCCAGACCTTCGATCCCCTGCAGCCGCCCGGCGGCAACATCGTCAACCAGCTCGGCTACGGGTCGCTCGGAGCCATTTCCGTCGGCGCACTGGCCCTGTTCTCCACGCCCCGGCTGATCTCGGCGCTGCTGGGACCTTCGCTGCTGGCGCTGATCGGCTTCATGCTGCTGTCGGTAGCGCACGCACTCGACCCCTCCTCGGCGCTCAGGGCGGCCTCGTTCACCCTGATCGGCATCCTGGCGGTGTGCGCGATCTACGCCATCCCGCGCGACGCCGACGCGTTCAGCGACGTGCTCGCCGTGACCGGACTGCTGGTCACGGGGATCTCCTATGTCGGCCTAGTGGTCTACCCGACCATCGCGATGCACACGGGCGATTCCTTCGAGCCGCAGCATGCCGGCCTGTGGCGCGGCGTCTTCACGCACAAGAACATCGCCGGGCCGGTGATGGCCTGCTTCAGCTTCGTCGGGCTCTACCTGATGCGGCGCGGCCGCCGGCTCAGCGGCGCGGCGCTGTTCGCATCGGCCCTGGTGTTCATGCTGAACACGGGCTCGAAAACCACCGCCGGCCTCGTTCCGGTGGCGATGATCGTCGTCGCCGCGCCCGGGCTGTTCGGCGTCCGCATCCTCACGGCGCTGATGTTCTGGGCGGCGGTAGCCGGTACGGCGCTGGCGACGCTCGGCATCGTCTTCATCGAACCGCTGAAGGCGTTCGCCGCCGCGAACTTCCCGGACCTGACCTATACGGGGCGCGTGACGCTGTGGGAGTTCGCCGGCGAGATGATCCGCGAGCGGCCCTGGACCGGTTATGGCTACGAGAGCTTCTGGATGTCGCCGTTCATGGATTCGGTCTACCAGCCCTTCGACCGCGAATGGGACATCCGCGCCATCGTGCACGGCCACAACGGGTATCTCGACATCGCCGTCATCATGGGCCTGCCCGCGCTGGCCGTGGCGGTCTGGGCGTTTCTTGTCGCACCGGTGATCGACTTCCTGCGCATCCCGCGCCTGCGCGAGAACATCCTGCTTGGCGACCTGTGCATGATGATCCTGCTGTTCACGGCGCTGAACGCCTTCCTGGAAAGCTTCTTCTTCCGCCGCGCCGACCCGGTCTGGCTTTTCTTCGTCTTTGGTCTGGTCGGACTGCGGCTGGCGGCGCGCTTTCCCATCCGGAGACAGGCCGCCGACATCGACGGCCGACCGGTTTCGCGATAGAGCGCATCGCTTCGCAAGGGGAGACACGGCCATGCCGATCAAGACGATGCTCGTGGGCTGCGGCAACATGGGGTTCGCCATGCTTTCCGGCTGGCTTGCGTCCGGCCAGCTTCAGGCGGGCGAGGTCCTGGTCGTGGAACCCAACGAGGACCTGCGTGCCCGCGCCGCGGGGCTCGGCGTAGAGAAAGCGGAGCGGCCGCCATCGGGCGCAGCTGCGCCGGAACTCGTGGTGCTGGCGGTGAAGCCGCAGGTCATCCGGGAGGTGACGTCCGCATACCGCCATTTCGGAAGCGGCCAGACGCTCTTCCTCAGCATCGCCGCCGGAACGCCGATCGCGGCCTTCGAGGAGATCCTCGGGCCCGACACGCCGATCGTGCGCTGCATGCCGAACACGCCGGCCGCCATCGGCAAGGGAATGATGGTGGTGTTCGCGAACGCAAGCGTGGGGGCTGCGCGGCTCTCGGGGGTGAAGGACCTGCTCGCGGCGAGCGGGGCGGTCGCGGAGATCGACGACGAGTTGCTGATGGATGCCGTCACGGCCGTTTCCGGTTCGGGACCTGCCTATGTGTTCCACTTCATCGAATGCCTGACGGCCGCGGCCACGAAGGCGGGACTTCCCGCCGAAACGGCGAAGCTGCTCGCCATGCAGACCGTCTATGGCGCGGCATGCCTGGCGGCGGGAAGCGACGAGGATCCCGCGACGCTGCGCCGGCAGGTGACCAGCCCGAACGGCACGACCGCAGCGGCGCTGGAAATTCTCATGGACGAAGCGAGGATGGAATCGCTCGTCACGGAGGCGGTGGAGGCCGCACGGCGCAGAAGCGTCGAACTCCGGGGCTGAACCTTATTCGGCGGCAACCTTCGGGGGGCCGTAGACCATCTCGTCCTGGCGGCGGCGCAGGTCGTAGAGCCGTGTCGATCGGTCGGGGGCAGCGTTCGCGGTCGTCAGCAATTCGCCCTTCCTGACGGGGGCAAGCACCTTGCCTCCTTCCAGCAGGCCGACGGGAACGGCTTCGCGTGACCGCGCCTCGTCGGCGCGCATGGTCCAGGAGCGGTAACAGGTCTCGCCGATGGCATCGAAGGTTTCCCCGGGCGCGAGGTCGCGCTTGGCGACGGCACAGACCTCGGCGACGGGGCGCGGCAACGGCACCATGTCGGGCCTGCCGTAGAGCATGATGCGGGCCGCGGTGAGCGGCACTTCCAGCGAGGTCAGGTGGTAGGGCCGGTGGAAGGTATAGTAGGGTCCATGCCCGACATGCAGGTCGTCCATGCGCTCGATGACGCGCGGATGCGTCGCCTCGACGATGACGAAGACCCCCGGCGCGACGCCCTTGCCGACCGTGTAGTCGACCACCCCCTTGCGCCCGAGGATGCCGCCGGCCTCGCGCGGGATCAGCACCTTCGCGAGTTCGTCGCGGTCGGCGCGCGGCCCGTGCATGCCCGGCACGTCCGGCACCAGCCCGGTGGCGTTGGCGATGGCGCACATCTCCACCATGGTCTTCGAGCCGTCGACGAACTCGACCAGCATGCGCGGGTTCATGTTGCGCCGCGCGGCTTCCTCGCGATAGTCGTCGGGCACGGCATCGTGGTTGAGCGGGTTGTTCTTGCCCTTGCCGGCCGCCACGATCGTGTAGCCGAGCGCAGTGGCGAACTCGATCAGTTCCATGCAGGAGGACGGCTCGTCGCCGGCGCCGACGGAATAGATCACGCCGAGACGGTCGGCCTCCTTCTTCAGGTAGGGGCCGATGGTGACGTCCGCCTCGACGTTCATCATCACGACGTGCTTGCCGTGCTCCATCGCCATGAGGTCGAAATCGGCGGCCACGCCGGGCTTGCCGGTGGCATCGATCACGACGTCGACCAGCGGGTTGCAGACGAGCAACTCGTTGGAGGTGATGGCGAGCTTGCCCGCCTCGATGGCGGCGGTGACTTTCGACGCGGTGCCGGCCTCGACAGCCCGCGCCTCGTCGCCATAGGCGATGCGGACCGCCGCGCGGGCGGTGTGCGGCCGGCGCGTCGACATGGCCACCAGTTCGACGCCCTTCATCAGCATGCACTGCGTGACGAGGTCTGTCCCCATCTCGCCGGAGCCGATGACGCCGATCCGCACGGGGCGGCCGCTGTCGGCGCGTTGGGCAAGGTCGCGGGCGAGGCCCGTCAGAGCGACATTCGTCATGTGTGAGGCACGAGCTCCAACCCGGTTTCGCTCAGGCCCGTTGGTCAGCCGGCGCGATACCCACGCGGCCATGACTTTTTCCGGCGTTCCGGTCAAGCTCCACGTGGCCGGGGGGCGGTGTCGGCGCAGCCGCGCCCAGTCGGACGTGCGGCTGCGGACAGAGCGTCGGCGGATCATGTCTCAGTTTGGGTTTCGGCTTTCGACCCCGTTCCAGTCGCTCCGCTGTCACTGATGATTGCTCGAAAGCTGCCGTTGCCGGTCTACCCACCTCTTGGCGGGATCGGGGCCGCGGGCAGATTGACAGCTTTTGGCATCCAACGAACGATAGCAGGAGAAGCTTTGGGGACAAATGACTGTGCGGCCTGGCCAACACCGGCGACAAACACAACCTGCCTGGTTCACGAGAGCGATATTGTTGTTCTCACGCGATTAACAAGCTAGTAATTTGTCTAGAGCGCATTTGTAGCGGGAGGATCCGCGATGCGGCGGCGAAGCGTCCTCGGGCTTGCATGCGGCATGGTTCTCTGGGCTTCCGGCGGAAGAGCGCAGGAGAACAGGTTGCCGGTTATCGGCTTTCTGAGTCTTGCTGCTCCGGAAGCTTTTGCCCACCTCCTCGAAGCCTATCTCCAAGGATTGCGGAACGCCGGTTTCGTCGAGGGCGACACCGTCACCATCGAATACCGCTGGGCGCACGGCCAGTACGACCAGTTGCCCTCGCTTGCAGCCGATCTCGTCACCCGCGAGGTCGACGTCATCGTCTCAAGCGGCGGCGACCGCCCGAGCCTTGCCGTCAAGGATGCGACATCGACCATTCCGGTGGTGTTCGTCGGCAGCGACGATCCTGTTGGGCTCGGCTTAGTCAAGAGCCTAAGCCATCCGGCCGGGAACATGACGGGCGGCAGCCTTTTCACATCCGAACTTGAGGTCAAGAAGCTCGAACTTCTCAACGAAATGGTGCCGGGCGCGAAGCGGATCGGCATGCTTGCCAACCCAAACAACCCGGCCGCCAAAAGCGATATTGAAAAGGTCGATGCCGCCGCGCGCGCGCGGAACAAGGAATTGCAAGTCGTCGAGGCGACGAGCAATGAGGAGATTGATACTGCGCTGGCGAGCCTTGAAGGCCGGCAACTCGGTGGACTGGTGGTGGGCCACGATCCGCTTTTCAACAGTCGCCGCGAACAGATCGTCGCGCTTGTAAACAAGCTTTCCCTGCCGGCGATCTACGAGCATCGCGAGTTTGTGTCGGCGGGCGGTCTGATGAGCTACGGAAGCGACATAGCGGAGAATTACCGCAAAGCCGCCGAATACACCGCGCGAATCTTGCGAGGCGCCGCGCCTGCGGAACTTCCGGTGCAGCAAGCGACGAAGTTCCTCCTGACGATTAATCTAAAGGCGGCGAAGGGACTTGGGCTTGATTTTCCGGCTCCAATGCTGGTCCGCGCCGACGAAGTCTTCGAATGACCTTTCGGTTCGGCTGGCCGCGGCTATCGCTGTTCAAGAAATACCTTTTAGTGTTATTCGCTACGGCCTCGATTCCGCTCCTGATCAACGGACTGACTGAAGCCTGGTTCGGCTACGGCGATCAGCGCGAGATGATTGACGCTCGGCTCAAGGTAGAGTCGAGAGCTGCCGCCAGCGAAATCGAGGGTTTTGTCGATAGCATTCGAGACCAGATGGGTTGGGTTGTCCAACTCTCCTGGACAGACAACACCGGTGCACATCACCTCGACGCGCTGCGGCTTTTCCGCCAGGTTCCGGCCGTTGTAGAACTGACGCTAGCCGACGGCGAGGGCCGGGAACGGGTACGGATCTCGCGCTTCAGCGAGGACGTGCTAGACAGCCAAACCGATCTGTCGGCCAATCCAGCATTCGTGGGCGCACGGGATCAGCGCGTTTGGTACGGACCGGTTACCCTCAACAGGGGCTCGGAGCCCTATATGCGGATCGCGGTCGCTGGTAACCGATTGGCGGTCGGCGTCGCAATCGCGGAGATAAATCTGACCCTTATCCGCGACGTCATCTCGGCGATCCGCGTCGGCAATACAGGTCTGGCCTTCGTGGTAGACGGCGGTGGCAGGCTGGTTGCTCATCCCGACATAAGTCTGATGCTTAGGGGCACCGACGAGGCAACTTTGCTCAGGCTGCAAGCATTGCGGACGGAATTGCTTGCGAGTGGCGGCGAACCGATCATCGCAGTCGATTTCGGCGGCAGGCAGGTGATCGCCGCAGCGGCTGCTATAGAAGGTCTCGACTGGCTGGTGGTCGCCGAACTGCCGACATCCGAAGCCTATGCTCCGATAGCTGCGGCCGCATGGCGCACTGGCCTCCTTTTGCTCGGCGCTGCCGGCCTTGCGCTCATCCTCGCCTATCTGCTTGCGCACCATATGACAGGTCCGATCCAACTGCTGGCAGATGGAGCGGCCGAGATTGGCGCCGGACGTTTCGACCACAAGATCGACCTCAGGAGCGGGGACGAGCTTGCGACGCTCGCAGGCCGGTTCAACCAGATGGCTGGCGACCTCGCTCTATCCAAGGAGCGCTCAGAGCGCATCGCCAGATTGAAGCGGTTTCTGTCGCCGCAGGTCGCCGACATGGTTGAACGATCGGGCGATGGCGACCCCCTTGAAGCGCGCCGCGCCGACGTGGTGGTGGTTTTCGCCGACCTGCGGGGCTTCACCGAGTTCTCTGCTAAATCCATGCCTGACGAGATCATGTGGGTGCTCGGCGAATACTATGACGCTCTAGGTCAATGCATAGTCCGCAACGATGCGACGCTTACCCATTTTTCCGGAGACGGCGTCATGGTCCTGTTGAATGCGCCATTGCCCTGCGCCGACGATCCCGTGCAGGTGGCGCTGCGCATGGCACGAGAGATGCACTTGATCGTGCGGGTTTTGATCGACGGCTGGCGATCACACGGCTACGAAATGGGTTTTGGCATCGGGTTGGCAAAAGGAGAAGCGACGGTGGGGCGGGTCGGTTATGAAGGTCGCCATGACTATACGGCGATTGGACGAGTCGTGAACCTCGCCTCGCGGCTTTGCTCGTCAGCGCACGATGGTCAAATTCTCATGGACGAGGAGACGGCAAAAGAGGTGTATGGCGAGGTGGCTTTGGAGCTAGGTACACGTTCGTTGAAAGGTTTCTCAGACCCGGTGGTTGTCTATTCTGCAACCTAACGGGACAACAAACTATGACGTGGAGATTCCTCCCAGCTAGTTCCATATCTATCGGGAATGTCCGCTATCGCGACGACAGTGTATGTCCGAAAGTGGCATGATCACCTCCAATAGTGCGGTCTCCGGACATGTCCGCTTTGGATGCCAGGCATGACTGCCAAACCGTACGACATGGGGCGCGCTTTCCCGACGAAGTGAGGCGGCCAACTGGACGACCGCTTTCCCAACTCCGCCGTCCAGAAGCGGTCGGGCAGGAATTCACCCCAAACCTGACTTCAGGCCGAGACACCCCCCGTCGGCGCCATTGCTTGACGTGGCGGCCGGCCGGATGCCAACCTTTCCCTTGGGCACATCTGGGAGCGGCGGCCGCCACGCGGACGCCGAAAAGTCGGGCATGAACGGATTGCGGGCATTCGCCGCGCTGCTTTTGATCGTCGCCGCGCTCTGCGGCGGACGGGCGGCGGCGCAGACGATCGAGGGGCTGGAAGGTGCTGCCGCCAAGGCGATCGAGGCCGAGATCCGGCGCAGTGATTTCGGAGACTTCGTGGTCGCAGAAGTGTTTTACGGCGATCTCACCGGACAGGGGACGCAGGACGCGCTGTCGCTCGTCCGCTATTCGACTGGCGGCAACAGCATGTCCCTGACGACATGGATCTGGCGGGACACCGACGTCGGCTACCTGCTCGCGCGGGTCGTGCCGATCGAGGAGTTCTTCGGAATCGAGCCGCGGGACGTGCGGTTCTCGCCGGGGCGGATCGAGGTCACCACCACCGTCCTCAATCCGGACGATCCGCGCTGCTGCCCGACGGGAGAGAAGACCTTCGTCCTCTCCAGCGAGAATACGGCTCCCGCCGCGCCAGCCGTCGAAAGCCAGGCTCCGGCCGGACCGGCCGGCAGGCTGGACGTCGCAATCCACGAGCAGGGCGGCGACGGGCAGATGGCGAGTTGCGCCAGCAGCCGGGTCTCCGGGCTGAAGCAGGGCGGCTATCTGACCGTGCGGTCGGGGCCCGGCACGACCTATCGGAAGCTCGACGAACTGCGCAATGGCGAGACGGTCTACGTCTTCGAGATGCAGGGCCCGTGGGCCGGCATCGTCTATCGGACGCAGGGGGTCAGTTGCGCCGCGACGCAAACCCGTCCGGTGCCCCACGACAACACCGGCTGGGTGCATACGGACTGGCTGTCGGATCTGGCGGGATAGGGCACGCGCGCTCCGGTTCCCCCGCAGGCCATTGCCGAGCGTCGCGCGGGCGTGTATCGGCGGCGCGCTGCCCTGGGATGGCGACGGCGCCGCCAGGGTCATTCGGAGGAAACGAGATGACAGTTCGGTTTGGCGTGCTCGGCGCGGGGCGTATCGGCAAGGTCCACGCGAAGGCCATCGGGACGAACGCCGGCGCGAAGCTCGTCGCGGTCGCCGACGCCTTCGAGAAGGCGGCGACCGACCTAGCGACCGCCCATGGCTGCGAGGTGCGGACCATCGATGCGATCGAGGCCGCCGACGACATCGACGCGGTCGTCATCTGCACCCCGACCGATACCCATGCCGACCTGATCGAGCGCTTCTCCCGCGCCGGAAAGGCGGTGTTCTGCGAAAAGCCGATCCATCTCGACGCGGAACGCGTCAAGGCCTGCCTGAAGGTCGTGGAGGAAACCGGCGCGACGCTGATGGTCGGCTTCAACCGCCGGTTCGATCCGCATTTCGCGGCGGTGCGCAAGGCGATCGACGACGGCGCGATCGGCAAGGTGGAGCAGGTGGTGATCACCTCGCGCGACCCCGGCCCGCCGCCCGCCGAATACATCACCCGCTCCGGCGGCATCTTCCGCGACATGACCATCCACGATTTTGACATCGCCCGCTTCCTTCTCGGCGAGGAGCCGGTGGCCGTGCAGGCGACCGGGTCGGTGCTGGTCGATCCGGAGATCGGCCGGCTCGGCGATTTCGACAGCGTCAGCGTGATTCTCTCGACCGCCAGCGGCAAGCAGGCCGTGATCACCAATTCGCGGCGGGCGACCTATGGCTACGACCAGCGGATCGAGGTGCACGGCTCCGAGGGCATGGTGGCGGCCGAGAACCAGCGGCCGGTGTCGATCGAGGTCGCCGGGCCGAAGGGCTACACCCGGCCGCCGCTGCACGACTTCTTCATGACGCGCTACACCGAGGCCTACGCCAACGAGATCGGCGCCTTCGTCGAGGCCGTGAACACGGGCACCAAGCCCTCGCCAAGCGGACGCGACGGGCTGATCGCCCTGCAACTTGCCGACGCGGCGCTGAAGTCGGCGACGGAAGGACGGACGGTCCGGCTCGACGGCTGAGGCCTGCGCGGCGGGAGCCCGGCTCGCCGCCTGTCTGGGGACGCCATGACGCAAGCTTTCACCTACGCGGCGAAACCGGCGACCATCCTGTTCGGACCCGGCCGCAGGTCCGAGGTCGGCGACGCGATGAGCCGGCTCGGCTGCCGCCATGCGCTGGTGCTTTCGACGCCGCACCAGGCGGCGGACGGCGCGGCGCTGGCATCCCGGCTGGGGACGCTCGCCGCCGGTGCCTTCGCCGGTGCGGTCATGCACACGCCCGTCTCCGTCACGGAGCAGGCGCTGGACGCGGTGCGGCAGGCGGGCGCCGACTGCCTCGTCGCGCTCGGGGGCGGCTCGACGACCGGGCTCGGCAAGGCCATCGCGCTCAGGACCGACCTGCCGCAGATCGTGGTGCCCACCACCTATGCCGGATCGGAGGTCACCGACATCCTCGGCCAGACGGAGGGCGGCGAGAAGACCACGCTGCGCGACCCGAAGGTTCTCCCGGAGGTGGTGATCTACGATCCGGAGCTGACCCTCGACCTGCCCGTCGCGATGAGCGTCAGCAGCGGCCTCAACGCCATGGCGCACGCCGCCGAGGCGCTGTATGCGCCCGACCGCAACCCCATCACCAGCCTCATGGCCGTCGAGGGCCTGCGGGCCCTCAGGGAGGCCCTCCCCGCCATCGTCGCCTCGCCGCGCAACATCGGCGCACGGGGCACGGCGCTCTATGGCGCCTGGCTGTGCGGCACCGTGCTTGGCGCCGTGGCCATGTCGCTGCATCACAAGCTCTGCCATACGCTCGGCGGCTCGTTCGACACGCCGCACGCCGAGACGCATGCGATCATGCTGCCCCACACGATCGCCTTCAACGAGCAGGCCGCGCCGGACCTGCTGGCGCCGGCGGCCGCCCTGTTCGGGGGCAGGCTCGGCGCGGGGTTGTGGGACTTCGCCGAGGGGCTCGGCGCTCCGATGCGCCTGAAGGACCTCGGCCTGAGCGAGGTCGACCTCGACCGTGCTGCCGACCTCGCCACGAAG
>JAESFK010000845.1_pt1 | contig 11721 bp, 9 predicted proteins | sample 9269391 | NCBI WGS metagenome assembly JAESFK01 (sample SAMN14506231, study PRJNA617097) | algae metagenome | isolation source: Drouetiella hepatica UHER 2000/2452 and co-occurring heterotrophs from... | place: Slovakia: Slovak Paradise National Park, Hrabusice, Kosice Region | collected 2000-01-01
CGAGGTCGCCGGTATAGGTGATGCGGTTCACCATGCAGGGCGCGCCCGCCACCGCCATCTCCCGAAAATCCATGAAGCGGAAGACCTTCGACGACACGTCGACGTCGACGAGCTTTTGAAGCAGCTCCTGCGATTTCGGCCCGGCGATGGAAAGGCCGACGAGCGTCTGGTCGAAACGGTGGATGCGAACCGAGCCATCCTCGGGCAGCTGCCTTTCGAACCAGCGCATGTGATATTTCTGCGCGGCCGAGGATCCCCAGATGATGAACCGCTCGTCGCCGGCGCGCGCGATCGTGAAATCGCCTATGAGTTTGCCGAATTCGTTCAGCATCGGCGTGAGAACGATGCGTCCGCGTTTGGGCATGCGGTTGGTCATGAGGCGGTTGAGGAAATCCTCCGAACCGATTCCGGTGACTTCGTATTTCGCGAAGTTCGCGATCTCGGTCACGCCGACGCTGTCGCGGGTTGCGCGCACTTCCGCGCCGACATGCTCGAAGTCGTTGGAGCGATGGAACGAGACGATGTCCCTGGGTTCCGTGCCTTTCGGCGCGAACCAGAGCGGTGTCTCCAGCCCCCAGGAATCGCCCATCACCGCGTTCTGCGCCACCATGATGTCGTAGAGCGGCGTCGTCTGCGCGGGGCGGGCGGCTGGCAGTTCTTCATTCGGGAAGCGGATGGAGAAGCGGCGCGAATAGTTTTCGCGCACCTTGGCGTTGGTGTAGCGCAGGCTCGCCCATTCGCCGAATCGCGCGACGTCCATACCCCAGACGTCGAAGCCGGGGTCGCCATTGACCATCCAGTTGGACAGCGCCAGCCCCACGCCGCCGCCCTGGCTGAAGCCCGCCATGACCGCGCAGGCGCACCAGAAGTTGGTCAGGCCCTGCACCGGCCCGACCAGCGGGTTGCCGTCCGGCGCGAAGGTGAACGGCCCGTTGATCACCTGCTTGATGCCGGCATTGGCGATGCCGGGGAAGTGCTGGAAGCCGACTTCCAGCGACGGCGCGATCCGGTCCAGATCCGGCGCCAGCAGTTCATGGCCGAAGGACCATGGTGTTTCGACCGGCGACCAGGGCTTGCAGGCCTTCTCATATGTCCCGAGCAGGATGCCGTTGCGCTCCTGACGGCTGTAGATCTCGCCCTTGAAGTCGAGCACGCCCACCATCTCGCGGCCGGTCTCGCGGTTGAAAGCTTCCACCTCGGGCATCGGTTCGGTGAGCAGGTACATGTGCTCCATGGCGAGCAACGGCAGCTCGACTCCGACCATGCGGCCGACCTCGCGCGCCCACAGCCCGCCGCAGTTCACCACGTGCTCGGCCTTCACCGTGCCCTGCTCGGTGACGACGTTCCAGGTGCCGTCCGGCTCCTGCGTGAGGTCGATCACCCGGTTGCGCAAGCCGATCTCGGCGCCGAGCTTCCGCGCCGCCTTGGCGTAGGCATGCGTCGTGCCGGACGGATCGAGATGGCCTTCGACCGGGTCCCACATGGCGCCGACGAAATGGCTCTCGTCCATCAGCGGGAACATCGCCTTGGCCTCGGACGGCGTGATCAGCTCCGTGTCCATGCCGAGGTAGCGGCCCTTGGCGTGGGCGAGCCGCAGGAAATCCATCCGCTCCGGGCTGTCCGCGAGCATCACGCCGCCGGTGAGGTGAAGTGAGCAGGACTGGCCCGACACCTCCTCGAGTTCCTTGTAGAGCGAGACCGTGTAGGCCTGCAGCTTGGCGACGTTCGGGTCGCCGTTGAGCGTGTGGAAGCCGCCGGCGGCGTGCCAGGACGAGCCCGAGGTTAGCTCCGAGCGCTCGATCAGCAGGACGTCGGTCCAGCCGGCGCGGGCGAGGTGGTAGAGCACCGAGCAGCCGACGACGCCGCCGCCGATCACGATGGCACGATAGTGGGGCTTCATGCGGGTCTCCTGATGCGGGTGCGGGCCATGACGAACAACGCTCCGGCGAGCGCGGCCGCCATGAGCACGGCGTAGACGGCGAAGGCTGGGGCGAAGCCTGACTCTTCGGCCAGGAATCCGTAGGCGAGGGGCGCCGGGATGCGGAACGCGCCGGTGATGATCGCCACCATGCTGATGACGGCCGCGGCGGGCATGGCAGACATCGCGGCTGCCATCGCGAATCCGCATGGCACGATGCAGGCCGTGCCGATTCCGACGATGGCGAAGCCGATCGCGCTGGCGACGAAGCTTGTCGACACGCTGACCAGCGTCAGGCCGACGAGGGCGGTGGCGAGCGAGATCCGGATCAGCATGGCATCGCCGAACATCGCCCTGAGCCGGTCGCCGCGCAGGCGCACGGCCGCCTGGAACAGCGCGAAGGCGGTCGCGCCTGCGCCGGCATAGGCGGCCAGTTCCGGTGCCTGGCTGGCCAGCGTCTGGGCCGAGAACATGACGGAGGCGATTTCGCTGGCGATGGAAGCGCCGATGATCAGGCTGAGCGCCAGCAGGGCGGGGCCGGGTCGGAACCAAGTCGATCCGTGCCGGGAATCATGCGTCGCGCCGCGGTCCGGAGTCGCCATCGCCACCGTCGCGATGCCGAACGCGAAGATGCACAGGCTGACGAAAGCAGTTGCCGTCACGCCGAACCGCACCGAGAGATAGCTGCCGGAGATCGCGCCCGCGGCGACGCCGAGTGAGGCGACGCCGTGGAAGCCGGCGAGGACCGGCCGGCCGAGATCGCGTTCGACTGCGATACCCTCGCTGTTCATCACCAGGTCCACGCTGGAGGCGAGGAAGCTGAAGACGAACAGGCCGACGATCAGTTCGGGCGCGCTGGACACGTGGAAGAGCAGGGCCATGCAGATCGCCGTCAACGCCAGCAGGCCGAGAAGGCGCACCTTCAGGCTGATGGATCGGCCGACGCGTCCCGAAACCGCCATGCCGAGAATCCCGGCGATGTTGTAGCCGACGAAGGCCGAGCCGATCACGCCGGGCTCGACAACGGCCAGACGCGCGACCTCTGCCACCGATCCGCCCCAGAGGCCGACAGTGGTGCCGAACACGAAGAAGACCGTGGCCACCGCGGCGCGCGGGGACAGGGCACGGCGAGGGATCGTTGCGTCCGGCGTCATTTGTCTCTCTGGACCCCGTCGACGCGGTGAGCGGTGGGTTGCGGAACAAGCCCGAGCCGGGATCGATTGCGCTGCTTCATCGGAATGACGCCAGGACCGCTCAGAAATCCGTCGGAGCGCCGCCCTCGGCCTTGCGCTTCTCCACGAAGGCGTCGAGTTCCTCGCGGATGGCCGGGTCGAGATATGGCTCCTCATAGGTGGCGAGCCGCTCCTTCCAGATGCGGTTGGCCTTCTCCATGGCGGTGGGCGAACCGGCCTCCGACCAGGTCTCGTAGTTGCGCCAGTCGGACAGGACCGGCGAGTAGAAGGCGGTCTTGTAGCGCGCCTGGGTGTGCGGCGTGCCGAAGAAATGCCCACCCGGGCCCACGTCGCGGATCGCGTCGATGGCGAGCGCGTCCTCCGACAGGTCGAGCGGAGTCAGGAACTCCGCCACCATCTGCAGGAGGTCGATGTCGAGGATGGTCTTCTCGAACGAGCAGGTCAGGCCGCCCTCCAGCCAGCCTGCGGCGTGCTTGATGAAATTGCCGCCGCCCTGGACGCAGCCCCACAGCGAGAACACGCTTTCATAGGCCGCCTGCGCGTCCACGGTGTTCGCGGCACAGGTGTTCGAAGTGCGGTAGGGAATGCCGTAGCGCCGCGCCAGCTGGCCGCCGACGAGCTGCGCCTTCATGTATTCGGGCGTGCCGAAGGCCGGCGCGCCCGACTTCATGTCGACATTGGACGTGAATCCGCCATAGGCGACCGGCGCGCCCTTGCGCACCATCTGCGTGAAGGCGATGCCGGCCAGCGCCTCGGCGTTCTGCTGCACCAGAGCCCCCGCGACCGTCACCGGCGCCATGGCCCCGGCCAGCGTGAAGGGCGTGACGATGACGACCTGGCCGTGCGAGGACATCTGGATGATGCCCTCCATCATCGGAACGTCGAGCTTCAGCGGTGAGTTCGTGTTGATGATGGTGAGCAGCGACGGCTCTTCCATGAACTGGTCCATGGGCACGCCGCGGCCGATGCGGCAGATCTCGATGCCGTCACGAAATCGCGCAGGCATTCCAGGTGCCGGACCGATGGATGAATGTCGATCGGCTCGACCGGATAGCCCCCCGTGACGTTGAGGATGTTGTGCATCTGACCCAGCCGGACGAGGTTGCGGAAATCCTGCTGGTTGCCGGCGCGCCGGCCGCGGTCGATATCGGAGCAGTTGGGGGCGGAGGCCATCTGCGCGAAGATTATGGCATTGCCGCCCATCCGCACATTGTGCGCCGGGTTTCGCGCGTGCAGCGTGAACTCGCCCGGGCAGTGGCTCATCATCTCCATGATCATCGCGCCGTCGAAGCGCACCCGCTCGCTGCCCTCGCGCACGTCGGCGCCGTGCGCCTTCATGATCTGCCGCGCCCCGTCGTGCAGCACGTCGACGCCGATCTCCGCCAGCACACGCAGCGATGCCAGGTGGATGGACTCCACCGCATCGTCCGAAATCAGCTTCGTCGGCGCGAAGGGAACGGTGAGCTGCCGGAATGCGGGCTGGTCGAAGGCAGCGTTGGCGCTGCCGCGTTTGCCCGCCCGGCCGCCGCGGCGGCTGCGGTCGGCGGAAGGCGCCGAGACGATGGGCTGCGCGGCCGTCATGGGAAGGCTCTCTCTGATCGCTGTTGGGCCGCATATTGGACGCCACGATCATGCGCGATAGCGGAGGCGGCGACCCTTGGCACAAGGGAAGCGACATTCGCGAACGCCGGCGTCGCTCTGGCGGATCGGATTTGAAGCCCCTGCCGCAGTGCCCTCGCGATCGCGGCGTGGCAATGGCGTTCCAGTCCCGACTCGAACCGCGTGTTCAACGATGTCCGCCGAGCCTTCCGTTCGTTCCGCCGGCGACGCGATGCCGCTCGCGGCCATCGCGGGCATCATCGCGACCGTCAGCGTCTTCGCGGTCAGCCAGGGCCTGACCTACCCGCTGCTGTCGTTCCTGCTGCAGCAGCAGGGTGTATCGCCGGGCATGATCGGTCTTTCCGCAGCGATGACCCCGCTCGGCTTCATGGTCTCGGCGCCGCTGATCCCCTGGATGAGCAGGCGGGCCGGGCCGGGGCGGTTGGCCGTCGGCTGCGCGGCGGGTGCGGCCGCCGTGCTGTTTCTCATTGCCTGGACGCGAGATCCAGTCGCGTGGTTTCCATTGCGCTTCATCCTCGGCTTTCTGGCGAACCCGCTCTACGTCGTCAGCGAGACCTGGCTGATCACCATCGTGCCGCCGGCGCGGCGCGGACGGTTCATGGGCATCTACACGTCGATCGTCTCGGCCGGCTTCGCGATCGGGCCGCTGACGCTGGCGACGGTCGGCATCGAAGGCTGGCCGCCCTTCCTCGTGGGCATCGGCTCGTTCGTCGTATGCGGCGCGGTTCTGGTCGCGGTGCTGCCGCGGCTACCCGTGTTCGAGAACGAGGCCGGCCATGGCTCTGTCGTCGGTTTCGCCGTGCACGCGCCGCTGCTCGTGCTCGCCGTGTTCTGCACCGCCGCCTTCGAGCAGTCGCTGATGGCGCTGATCGCGGTCTACGGCGAAGCCTATGGCAGCTCCGAAACGCGCATCTCCAGCTTGCTGACGGTGTTCATCGCCGGCAACATCGCGCTGCAGGTCCCGCTCGGCCTTCTCACCGAGCGCATCGGAACGACGCGCGCGCTGGTCCTGTGTGCTTCGCTCGCGGTGCTGGGATCGGCGCTGCTGCCCTTCATCTTCGCCACGCCGGCCGTGTGGCCTATGGCCTTCCTGTGGGGCGCGGTCGCCTTCGGCATCTACACGATCGCCCTGATCGGCCTGGGCGAGCGCTTCTCCGGCACGCTGCTGATCACCGGAAACGCCGCCTTCGCTCTGACATGGGGTTTTGGCGGCATCGCCGGGCCGCCGCTCACCGGCGCGGCCATGGGCGCCGTGGGCGTGCAGGGCCTGCCCGTGGTCCTGGGTCTGATGTGCCTGGTGCTCGTCGCGTCCGCCTCGCTGCGCGGCGCGCCGCGAGCGGCTGGTGCACAATGACGACCGCCGGGACATCCGCCCCACTGCCGGCGCCGCCGCGCTGGGCGGCGCTGCTCGGCGTCACCGCCGCCTTGGCCATGTTCGGGGCGGCGCAGGGCCTGAGCTATCCCCTGTTCACCCTGCTGATGCAGCGCCAGGGCATGCCGCCGGCGCTCATCGGCCTGTCGGCGGCGATGATGCCCGTCGGCCTCATCCTGTCCGCGCCGCTCATTCCGCGCGCGGTCTCGATGTTCGGCGCGCGGCGGCTGGCGGTCGGCTGTGCGCTTGCCGCGGCGGCCTGCTGCAGGACTGGGTCGCCTGGTTCGTGCTGCGGCTCGTGCTCGGTTTCGTGGTCAACCCGCTCTACGTGCTGGGCGAGGTCTGGGCGCTGGCCCTCTCGCCGCCGGAACGGCGCGGCCGCATGATGGGCGTCTTCAACGCCTTGATGGGCGCCGGCTATGCCGTCGGACCATTGGCGATGATCGCGGTGGGAACCGAAGGCTGGCCGCCCTTCCTCGTCGCGATCGGCGGCTTCCTCGCCTGCGCTGCAATCCTCATGCTCGTCGCCAGGGGCCTGGGTGGGTTCGAGGCGGACGGCCAGCCGGTCACCGGAGTGCTGACATTTGCGCGTGTCGCGCCGGCGCTGCTGCTGGCGGTGCTGGTCTCGGCCGCCTGCCAGCAAAGCACCTATTCGCTCCTGCCGGTGTTCGGACATGCCTACGGCCTGCCTGAAGCCGCACTCGCCGCGCTGGTGACGGCGCTCTCGCTCGGCAACATCGTGCTGCAGATTCCGCTCGGCCTTGCCGCCGAGAAGGCCGGCGCCCGCATCATGATCGTCGGCTGTGCGATGGCGACTGCCACCTGCATGCTGCTGCTGCCGGTGCTCATCCTGACGCCGGCGGTCTGGCCCCTGCTGGTGGTCATGGGCGGTGTCGGCTACGGCGTCTACACCATGGCGCTCGTCGAGCTCGGCAACCGCTTCCGCGGCTCGGCGCTGGTCGCCGGCAACGCCGCCTTCGCCCTTATGTGGGGATTCGGCGGCATTGTCGGCCCGCCCGCCAGCGGGTCCGCCATCCAGGCTGTTGGTCCGCTGGGGCTGGTAGGCGTCATCGCCGGGCTCAGCCTCCTGCTCGTTATGTTCGCACTGTGGCGATCGGCGACGCGCCGGACTTGAAGGCGGGCCACCCGTTCGACTACTCTGCGCCAATGCGTCTCAGGATGACATCGCGCGATTGCCGTGTCTCGACACCGTCGGGCCGGACGATCCATGTCGATCTCCTGCGGCTGTGCGCACGGATCGGTTATTCGCCACCCTTCATCTCCCTCTGATTTGAATGCCGGCAGATGCCGGATTGAATGATCAGGAGAGATTGGACCCATGACCTACCAGAACTTTTCGCTCGAGCAGCTGCGCGAGATAGATGCTGCGCACCACCTTCATCCCTTTACCGACCACAAGGATCTTCGCGGAGCAGGCAGCCGCGTCATCACGCGCGCCGATGGCCCGTTCATCTATGACATGGAGGGCAACGCCATTCTCGACGGCATGGCCGGCCTGTGGTGCGTGAATGTCGGCTACGGCCGCGAGGAACTGGCGGAGGCCGCCTACCGTCAGATGAAGGAACTGCCCTACTACAATTCCTTCTTCCGCTGCTCGACCCCGACGCCGATCCTGCTTGCGAAGCGCATCGCGGAACTGGCCCCGAAACATCTCAACCAGGTGTTCTTCGGCTCGTCGGGCTCGGAGGCCAACGATACCGCGCTGCGTCTGGTGCGCCACTACTGGGCGCTGGAGGGCAAGCCGCAGAAGAACCGTATCATTTCCCGCAAGATGGCCTATCACGGCTCCACGGTGGCGGGCACTTCCCTCGGCGGCATGTCGCACATGCACAAGCAGCTGGGCGGGGCGGTCCCGAACATCGTCCACGTGATGATGCCCTACGCCTTCGAACTCGCCCTTCCGGGCGAGAGCGACCACGAGTTCGGGCTGAGGGCGGCGAAGGCCGTCGAGGAAGCGATCCTCGAGGCCGGCGCCGACAATGTCGCGGCCTTCATCGGAGAACCGGTCATGGGCGCCGGCGGCGTCAAGATTCCTCCCGCCAGCTACTGGCCCGAGATCCAGCGCATCTGCCGGCAGTACGATGTCCTGCTGATGCTCGACGAGGTCATCACCGGCTATGGCCGCACCGGCAACTGGTTCGCCGCCGAGACCTATGGCATCGAGGCCGACACCATCACCACTGCCAAGGCGCTGACCTCCGGCTACCAGCCGCTGTCGGCGCTGCTGGTTTCGGACCGCGTCGCCGGCGTGCTGGAGGACAAGGGCGGAGAGTTCTTCCACGGCTACACCTATTCGGGACACCCGGTCGCCTGCGCCGTCGGCCTGGCCAATCTCGACATCATCGAGAAGGAGGGCCTGGTCGAACGCGTCCGCGACGACACCGGACCCTATTTCGCGCAGATGCTGCGGGAGCGGGCAGGGGGCCATCCGCTGGTGGGCGAGGTGCGCAGCATAGGACTGATGGGCGCGATCGAGATCGTGAAGGACCGGGCCACCCGCGAACGTTTCGCGCCGGCAGGTAGCGCGGCCGTGGTGGTGCGCGACCATGCGATCGCCCTGGGACTGATGCTGCGGGCCACCGACGACACGATGATCCTCTCGCCGCCGCTGATGTGGACGCGCGAGACCATCGACATGGCCGGGGACCGCATCGCGCGGGCCCTCGATCGCGCCGAGGCCGATCTGGTCGGCAGGCGTTGATCCTTTTCCGGGGCGGGCCGGTCCCGCCCCTTCAATCGCAGGAGACCATCATGACAGCCAAGCCGCTCGTTCCGTTGATCGAGTACGACATGGCGGATGACGCCGTCCGCGCCGTCTATGACGACATCATGGCCACCCGGAAGACCGACTGGATCAACAATTTCTGGAAGGTGCTTGCGCATGACCCGGCCACGCTGAAGCGAACCTGGGAGTCGGTGAAGGAGGTCATGGCGCCGGGTGCCTTGGATCCGCTGACCAAGGAACTCGTCTATGTGGCCGTTTCGGTGACCAACGGTTGCGAATACTGCACCTACTCCCATACCGCCGCGGCCCGGGCCAAGGGCATGACGGACGCCCAGTTCATGGAACTTCTCGCCGTGGTCGGGATGGCGAATGAAACCAATCGCCTCGTCAACGGTTTACGGCCGCCGGTGGATTCCGCATTTGAGCCGCGCTGAGCGCGCCGACGTGGTATGGACCGGTTTGGGGCAATTACAGGCGGGCTTTCAATGAACAAGCGAAATCGACGCGGAGCCACTTTGGCGTCCGATCTCATGCTGGCGCCCTGGGTGATCCTGATGCGGGTTCCGACCATGATGGCGGAAGCGGGTGGCACGGGAACCGGGGCGGGCGTCGAGACGACGCGGGCCGTCACCGAAAAGGCGGCGGCCGTGGCGCAGGGCGTCGCGGCTGCGCAGATGTCTGCTTTCGGCGCCATGATGAGCTTCTGGCCCGAAGTGATGTCGGGCCGCACGCCATCGATCATGTCGGGCGTCGCGGCGGAGCGCATGGTTCACGCCGCGTTCAAGCCGATGGGCACCGCGGTGCGGTCAAACTACCGCCGCCTGTCGCGCAAGGGCGGGTAGCCGGGGCCTTAAATGGCAGAAGCCGCATCCGACACGAGGTCAGGACGCGGCCTTTGCCAAGAGTACGCATGGCCTTCGCGACACAGTACCAGGCGAAGTTACAGCTCCGGTACGCGATACCTGATCCGGAGCGGGGGAACGGCTGCGACGACCGTTCATGCACTCCTTTGTAAGGGCACAATCTTACCGTCCGGTTATCGAGAGCTTAAGCAAGTCTGAATCGCTCATCTTTCTTCTGACCCGACGAGGCCGTGTCTCTAGTGACGCGACGAGGCGACGCGTCGGTTCGCGTCGCGCTGCAGCATCGGGACGACGCCGGGCAAATCCTCATCCTACTGCCCGATCCCCATCGCACGCGCCACGATCACCCGCATGATCTCGTTCGTTCCCTCGAGAATCTGGTGCACGCGCAGGTCGCGGACGAGTTTCTCGATGCCATAGTCATGCAGGTAGCCGTAGCCGCCGTGGATCTGCAGTGCGTCGTTGGCCACCGCGAAGCCGGTGTCGGTGACGAATCGCTTTGCCATCGCCGACCACTTGCCGGCGTCCGGCGCTCCTGCATCCAGCTTCGCGGCCGCGGCGTAGAGGAACACGCGGGCGGCCTGAAGTTCCGTTTCCATGTCCGCGAGCTTGAACTGCATGGACTGGAACGCACCGATCGCCTTGCCGAAAGCCTTGCGTTCGGCCGCATAGGCCGTCGCCTTGTCGAGCGCCGCCTGCGCCCCGCCCAGCGAGCAGGCGGCGATGTTGAGACGTCCACCGTCCAGCCCCGCCATGGCGATGCGAAAACCCGCGCCTTCCTCGGACAGTCGGTTGGCGACCGGAACCCGGCACTCGGTGAAGATCACCTGACGGGTCGACTGCATGTGCCAGCCCATCTTGCTCTCAACGGTGCCGAACGAGAGGCCGGGTGCGTCCTTCTCCACGAGCAGGGTCGAGATGCCCTTGGGCCCGTCGGCGCCAGTGCGAACCATCACAGTATAGAGGTCGCTGTCGCCGGCTCCGGAAATGAACTGCTTGGTGCCGTTGACCACGTAGTGGTCGCCGTCGAGGACCGCGCGGGTCTTCAGCGCCGCCGCGTCCGATCCGGACCCCGGCTCCGTCAGGCAGTAGCTCGCCAGCCAGTCCATGGAGGTGAGCTTCGGCAGGAAACGCGCGCGTTGCTCCGGCGAGCCGAAGCGGTCGACCATCCAGGCCGACATGTTGTGGATGGAAACGAAGGCCGCGAAGCCGGGGCAGGCGGCTGCCAGCGCCTCGAACACCAGAACGGCTTCCAGCCGGCCGAGGCCCGACCCGCCCATGTCGTCGCCCACATAGATGCCACCGAGGCCAAGCGGCCCGGTCTCGCGGATCACGTCGGCAGGGAAATGCCGGCGGCGGTCCCAGTCGAGCGCGTGCGGCGCAACCCGGTCTGCCGCAAAGGCGTCGGCCATCTCCTTGATCGCGCGCTGGTCGGGAGTGAGGTCGAACGGGTTCGGCCTGTCGACGACGGCGTCCATGGCATCCTCCCTGCCGCTTTCGGCTATGCCTCCCGGGCAATCTAGTCCAATGATGCCCGCGCGCAAACTTCCACCGACACCGATTTCCGTGCACCCGACACTTCCCTGCAACTGCGAGCTTCCAGACTGATGGCGCGCGCCTTGATGCTGCAGGGCACCGGCTCGGATGTCGGCAAGACGGTGCTCGTCGCTGGCCTGTGCCGCGTTGCATCGCGGCGCGGCCTCAAGGTGCGGCCGTTCAAGCCGCAGAACATGTCGAACAACGCCGCGGTGGCGGACCTCGACGGCGCGTCCGGCGGCGGCGAGATCGGCCGTGGCCAGTGGTTGCAGGCGCTGGCCTGCGGCGTGCCGCCGAGCGTCCACATGAACCCCGTGCTTCTGAAGCCGCAGAGCGAGACGGGTTCGCAGATCGTCGTGCAGGGCAGGGTGTTCGGGCAGGCGAAGGCCCGCGACTACCAGGCGCTGAAGCCGCGCCTGATGGATGCGGTGATGGACTCCTGGCGCAAGGTCGGGGAGGGGGCAGACCTCGTG
>JAESFK010000846.1_pt1 | contig 11717 bp, 8 predicted proteins | sample 9269391 | NCBI WGS metagenome assembly JAESFK01 (sample SAMN14506231, study PRJNA617097) | algae metagenome | isolation source: Drouetiella hepatica UHER 2000/2452 and co-occurring heterotrophs from... | place: Slovakia: Slovak Paradise National Park, Hrabusice, Kosice Region | collected 2000-01-01
TGGTGACGAACAGATACTAAGCCGGCTCGCTATCCCCGACGGACAGTGGGATTTCATCCGCGAGAGCTGGCAGCGCGGCGACCGCAACCTCTATGGCCGGCTCGATCTCGCCTATGACGGGCGCGGGCCGGCCAAGCTGCTGGAGTACAATGCCGACACGCCGACCGGGCTGTTCGAATCGAGCGTCGTGCAATGGGACTGGCTCGAACAGGCGATGGCGCGCGGCGTTTTGCCCCCGGGATGCGACCAGTTCAACTCGCTGCATGAGCGGCTGATCGCAGCCTTCGCCCAGCTGCGCGAACCCTCGCCCTACCGGTTGCACCTGACCTGCGTGCAGAACAGCAACGAGGACAAAGGCACCCTCGACTACCTCATGGACTGCGCCGTGCAGGCTGGTCTCGACGCCCGCTTCACCTTCATCGAGGAGATCGGCCTGCTCTCGGACGGGCGCTTCTGCGACGGCGCCAACCAGCCGATCGACACCCTGTTCAAGCTTTATCCCTGGGAGTGGCTGTTCCGCGAGAGCTACGCCAAGAACCTGGCCACGTCGCGCTGCCAGTTCATCGAGCCGCCCTGGAAGGCCATCCTCTCGAACAAGGGCCTGCTCGCCTGCCTCTGGGAGATGGAGGCCGGCCATCCCAACCTGTTGCCGGCCTTCTTCGAGGGCGACCCACGCTGCGCCGGCCTTTCGCCCCGCCATGTGCGCAAGCCGCTGTATTCGCGCGAGGGCGCCAATGTCACGCTGATCGAGCGCGGCACGGTGCTGGACAGCGACGACGGCCCCTATGGCGCGGAAGGCTTCATCCTGCAGGATGCGGCCCAGAACCTGTTCGGATCGCCCGGGAATTTCGCCGTGCTGGGCTCCTGGCTCGTCGCCTCGCAGGCCTGCGGGCTCTGCATCCGCGAGGACGCCTCGCCGATCACCAAGAACACCTCGCGCTTCGTGCCGCACTATATCGAGGCGTGAGCGCGGAGCGACGACCAGGCTGGCCATTGCCACGCATGACCGCAGCCCACCAACCTGCTAGTGCTGAGAGCCCGAGCCTGCCGCAAGCGAGCCAAGCCCATGCCTGACACCGCGACTGCTGATACCACCATCACTTCCGCCCCGCGTGGCCTCGATCACCTCGTCATCGGCGTGCGCGATCTCGACGCCGCCGGCGCGTTCTACGAGAAGCTCGGCTTCACGGTCGGCGCCCGCAACCGCCATCCCTGGGGCACGGAGAACCGGATCGTCCAGTTTCCCGGTTCCTTCCTCGAACTGATCACCATCGGCGACGAGGGAGCGATTGCTCCACCTGTGCCGCGCGTGTTCTCCTTCGGCCGTTTCGTCAGCGAAGCCTTGGACCGTGGCGAGGGCCTGTCGATGCTGGTCCTGGACAGCACGGATGCGAAGGCTGACGCCGCCGCGTTCCAGGCCGCCGGAATCGGCGATTTCGAGCCGTTCTTTTTCGAGCGCCAGGCCAGGCGTCCCGATGGCAGCGAAGTGCGCGTCGCCTTCTCCTTGGCCTTCGCCGCCGATCCGCTGGCGCCGGAATGCGGCTTCTTCGTCTGCCAGCAGCACGAGCCGCAGAATTTCTGGAACCCGGCCTTCCAGCAGCACGCCAATGGCGCAAGCGCGCTCACCTCTGCGATCATCGTCACCGACGACCCGTCCGCCCATCGCGAGTTCCTCAGCGCCTATGCCGGCTTTCCAGAGGTGCTGGAAGGCAATGCCGACTTCGTCCTGATCCTGCCGCGCGGGCGCATCGACGTGCTCGACCCCGAGGCCGCCGAGGCGATCTACCATGTCGCGCCCGACCCGACACCAGCTCGCTTCCTGGGCTTCTGCGTGGCCGTGCCGGATCTGGACGCCGTGGCAGGCAGGCTGGAGGCGGCCGGCTTGGCTCATGCGCGGGGCGACGAACGCATCGTCGTTCCGGCAGAGGCGGCCCTGGGTTGTGTGATTGCCTTCGAACAGGCTTGAGGGTCAGGATCGGCGTGATCGGAACGGGAGATTCGGACGAGAATGATCACGCAGGCATTGTTGAAGCTTCCGGATTTCGCCCTGTTCTTTTCGGTCTCACTCGGTCTCGTCGGCGTCTACCTGCTGGTCTACACGGTGGCGACCTCGCATAACGAGTTCGGGCTAATCCGGCAGAACAACATTGCGGCAGCACTTTCGCTCGGCCTGAGCCTGACCGGATTCGCGCTGCCGCTGTCGAGCGCGGTGGTGCATGCCAACACGATCCCCGATCTGGTGATCTGGGGCATCGTCGCGATCATCGTGCAATTGATCGTCTATGTGCTGGTCAGAATCGTCCTGCCGAATCTCTCGGCGCGCATCGCAGCCGGCGAACTGGCGGCGGCGCTCTTTCTCGGCGCCGCATCGCTCGCCGCCGGCGTCATCAACGCCGCCGCGATGACCTTCTGAAAGCGAGCCCGCCGGGTCGAGCTTTCACTGGAAGCGCGTCACTCGGCGGCGCGCGCGCCCGGCAGGGACGCCAGCAGCGCGACCAGCGCCCGGTCGTGCAGAACGACCATGCGCTCCTTCGGCTTCAGCCAAATCGCGGCATCGTCGATCGTCTCGGCGTCGACCAGCTTGGCCTGGGCGACGGCCCTGTCCGCCTCGATCTCGCCGCGACGGCGCGGCGGATTCTCCGGCAGCATCCGCTCATGCACCTCGCGCAGCGCCGGATCGGCATGCAGCGCCCGCAGGCCGTCGGCATCGTCGTAGCCAGCCGCGTCGAACTCCGCCTGAAGCGCGTTGGCGCGCAATGCCACGGCCGGCGGATCGCCTTCCTCCGGCGTCACCAGCAACTTGTGCCGCTTGAGCCAGAGCCCGAGCGCAAGTTGGCCCGACGCCCAGGAGAGCGGGATCGCCAGCACGAGGCCGACGATGGTGGGCGACATCCAGGCGAACAGGGAGGTTGCGATCATGAAGGCGGAAATGCCGGCGACGATGCCGAGCACCGTATGGGTGCGGTGCCGGCGGATGATGTCCTTGAGCGGAATCGAGCCGTCGTCGCGTCGCTGCGGATTCCATCCGGTGTCGCGCCCGAGCAGGATCTGGAACACCGACCCCGACTGGATCAGCATCATGATCGGGGCGAAGAAGGCCGAGAACAGGACCTCGATCAGCGCCGAGATCACCAGGCGGATCGCGCCGCCACCGGCCCGGCGCAGCTTGCCGTTGAACAGCGTCAGCAGGAGTCCGAACAGCTTCGGCGCAAGCAGGATCGCCATCGTCAGCGCGAACAGGTTCAAGGCGCGCTCGGGGTCGAAGCGCGGCCAGACCGGGAAGAGCGTGAACTCCTGAGTGAAGTACTCAGGCCGCGCATAGCTGACCTGGAGGACGATCAGGATGCCGACCACGAGCTGCATCAGCCAGAACGGCGAGGCGAGATAGCCCATGATGCCGGTGGCGAAATGCTGCCGCGTCGGCGTGACGAAGCCCTTGGCGCCGATGATGCGCGAATGCTGCAGGTTGCCCTGGCACCAGCGCCGGTCACGCACCGAGACATCGATCAGCGAAGGCGGGCTTTCCTCATACGACCCCGTCAGGTCCGGCAGCATGTAGACCGACCAGCCGGCGCGGCGGATCAAAGCCGCCTCGACGAAATCATGGCTGAGCACATGCCCGCCGAAGGGCGGCTTGCCCTTGAGGTCGGGCAGGCCGCAATGGTCGGCGAATGCCTTCGTCCGGATGATGGCGTTGTGGCCCCAGTAGTTGCCGTCGCGGCCGGACCACATTGCGAGCCCCGTCGCGATCACAGGCCCATAGACCCGCGCCGCGAACTGCTGGAGCCGGGCGAAGAAGGTGTTGCGATTGATGATCAGCGGCAGCGACTGGATGATCCCGGAATCGGGATCCTCTTCCATCGCCGCGGCAAGGCGCACGATGCAGGTGCCGGTCATCAGGCTGTCGGCGTCGAGCACGACCATGTGCTCGTAGTGGCCGCCCCAGCGCGTCACGAAATCAGCGATGTTGCCCGCCTTGCGGTGATGGTTCTTGGGCCTGTGGCGGTAATAGACCCGGGCATCGGGCCCCAGCCGCTGGCGCAGCGCCAGGAAAGCCCGCTCCTCGGCAATCCAGACGTCCGGGTTCGTCGTGTCCGATACGATGAAATAGTCGAAATGGCCGCCGAGCCCCGTGGCCTCGACCGATTCGCGGATCGCCGCCAGCGCGGCGAAGGTGCGCGCCGACGACTCGTTGTAGATCGGCATCACCACGACCGTGCGGTGCTTCAGCGTCTCGACGCGGCCCGAGAAACCCTTGTTGAAGAGCAACCCGAAGAAGCCGAGCACGGCGCTGGTGAAGGCGAGCGCGATCCAGGAGAAATTGATCGTGAACAGCACGAGCAGGACGTACTGCAGCGACGTCGTGCGGCTGACCGACACGACATGGTACATCTCAAAGGCGCCATAGGCGGTCAGCGCCAAGCCGCCGCCAAAGACGAAGAGCCGCTTCAGCCAGGGAGTCTTCCAGTCCCGCGGCGCAGCCGGCTTCCTCCGGTCGGACGCATTCCAGCTTCGGAACGACTGGACCGGCATGACGAGCCGGCTTTCAGGCGGCGTTGCAGGTTGCTGGCTCGCCACATAGGGCTGGGCCTGCGCAGCGGCCTCGCCAGGGCGGGTCGCGGTTACCACGTCCATCGATTCAACCAGGTTTCCGAAACCGGCTGACCGCCGGATTGCAGCACAAGCCTGAGCTCGCACAGGTTTTCCGTGCCCGGGTCGACCTCGAAACCGACCCGCATCAGCTTGCGTTCGGGAAAGGGCCAGAGCCGGACATTGTGGATCTGGCCCGGCTGCGTGGTGACGTTGGCGCGGGTCGAGGCGACGATGCCGGCATCGGCCAGCTTGTCACCGGTGAAATCGACGATGAAGCGCCGCCGCCGCGTCTGCGAGCCGCGCCCCTGGCGGACGCGGGTGGCAAGCGCGAGAGGAGGTCGTTCCGGCGGTTGCCAGCACCAGGCCTGCCGATAGGCGACCACCGTCTCGCTGCCAGCCGCGAGCGGCTGGCGCGGACGCCAGTACATGATGATGTTGTCGTTGACGTCGGACTCGCTGGGAATCTCGATGAGCTGGACCGAACCCGCGGCCCAATCGCCCAGCGGTTCCATCCAGACGCTTGGACGCAGTTCAAAGCGCTGGTCGTCGTCCATGAAGGCCGCGGGGTCGCGCTCACGCTGAACCAGTCCGAATCCCTTCGGGTTGCTGTCCATGAAGGACGAGACCTGCAGGGTCGCCGGATTGCTGACCGGCCGATAGATCCATTCGTCGGTTCCCGAGCGCATCTGCACGCCGGAGATCTCGTGCACAGCCGGACGGACGTCGTCGAAGCTGCGCCGGCTTTGAGGGCCCGACAGGAAGGTGCCCATGGTGCAGCCGAAGCCGACATGATCGAGCGCCTGGCGCGCGAACAGCGTCATCTCGACGTCGATCAGCGTGACGTCGCCGGGCCGCAGCGTCATCCGGACCGCCCCCGTCAGGCTTTCGGAATCGAGCAGGGCATGAATGACCAGCAGGCCGGAGGCGGGGCTCGGCCGCTCGATCCAGAAGGCGCGGAAGAACGGGATCTCCTCGCCACGCGTCTCGCCCGGCCGCAAGATCAGCGCGCGGGCGAGGGCACCGAAATTCTGTCCGCGCGCCAGCGATCGGAAGAAGGTCGCTCCCTGGAAGATCGCGACCTCGAAGGGGCGTTCGAGGCCGGTCGCGATCCGCATGCCGGAGAACTGGAGGTCGACATTCGCCGGCGGGGGCGTGACCCGGCCGTAGTCGAACTTGCTGCGGTCGAAGGCGACGCGCCGCACGGTGCCGTCCTCGATGGTGAAAAGGCTCACCGGGTTTGAGAAGACATAGCCGCGATGCAGGGGCTCGACCGTAAAGCCGCGATTCTCGCCGGCCCAGACCAGGCTGCCTGGCTGGGCCCTGATTCCCGAATACTGGTCGAACGGCAGGGTGGCGTATCCGTCCGGCAAATCGGTTGCGACGAGCGGCACGACCGGCCGCTGCGCCAGGATGCGCGCCGCATCCACGACGAGCGAAGGATCGAATGTCTTGCCTTCGAACAGGAACGCCTGGTTGATGGCTGCGGCCGGCGACAGCGCCTGGGCACGCGCCGCGCCCGCTGCAAGCAACGATGCGGCTGCGGCTCCGCCGGAACCTTCGAGAAACTGCCGACGATTCAAAGGTTTCGACATTATATCCAACATGCGCGGACGACGCCCTCGTCCATCCGCGCTTCTAGAGCATTTCCCGGTGATCTGAAAAGCGGCAGTGCCGGTATTTTGTAAGCGATCGCTAGTCTCCTCGCGGGATGATTCCCGACGCATTGCGCCGCTGCCCATGTCGACTTTGGCAAATGCCGACGGGATCGGCTATCCACGGCACCTGCAACGCCACCATGCGCCGAAGCGGCCGACCACGTCCGCGATCGGAACCGTGCGGCCGGCCATTCGTCGCAAAGGAAACGACAATCATGACCGAAATGCAGTCCGGCCGTTCCTGCCTCGCGATTCTGCTCGCCGCTGGTGAGGGCACGCGGATGAAATCCGCACGGCCCAAGGTGCTGCACGAAGTCGCCGGCCGCTCTTTGCTTGCCCATGCGCTGGCGGCGGTGGCGCAGGCCGGCGCGACCTCCGTCGTCGTGGTGATCGGGCCCGATCGCGCCGACGTCGCGGCGGAGGTTGCAGCCATATTGCCGTCGGCCGGTATTGCCATCCAGGTCGAGCGGCGCGGCACCGCCCATGCCGTACTTGCGGCGCGTGAGGCGTTGGCGGTTGGCTATGATGATGTTTTGGTTGCTTTCGCCGATACGCCGCTGGTGCGGCCGGAGACCTTTAGCGCCATGCGAGCCGCGCTTGCCGATGGCGCTGCCATCGCGGCGCTGGGATTCGAGGCGTGCGATCCGACGGGCTATGGCCGGTTGATCACGCGGGATGGCGCTCTGGAAGCGATCGTCGAGCACAAGGACGCCAGCGAGGGGCAGCGGGCGATCTCCTTGTGTTTCGCCGGCCTGATGGCGCTCGACGGGCACCACGCGCTCTCGATCCTGGAGGCGATCGGCGACGACAACGCCCAGGGCGAATTCTATTTGACTGAGGCCGTCGCGGTGGCGCGCTCGCGCGAACTCAGGACGGTCGCGCATGATGCCCCCGAAAGCGAAGTTCAGGGGGTCAATGATCGCGCGCAGCTCGCTGCGGTGGAGGCCGAGTTCCAGCGCCGCAAGCGGCTCGCCGTCATGGCCGAGGGAGCGACGCTGACCGCGCCCGAAACCGTCTTCTTCAGCCATGACACGCGGATCGGCCGCGACGTGCTGATCGAGCCCCATGTCGTTTTCGGTCCCGGCGTGAGCGTCGCCGACGGTGCCGTGATTCACGCCTTCTCGCATCTGGAGGGCGCCGCAGTCGGTCAGGCTGCGACGGTCGGCCCCTATGCGCGGCTGCGGCCGGGCGCCAAACTTGGAGCCAGGGCGAAGGTCGGCAATTTCGTCGAGATCAAGTCGGCCGAGATCGGCGCCGGCGCCAAGGTGAGCCATCTCAGCTATCTCGGCGACGCGACAGTCGGGGCCGACGTCAATATCGGTGCCGGAACGATCACCTGCAATTACGACGGCTTCTTCAAGTACCGAACCAACATTGGCGCGGGCGCCTTCGTCGGCTCGAACTCTTCCCTCGTCGCCCCCATCACGATCGGGGCAGGTGCGTTCGTCGGCTCCGGCTCGGTCGTCACGGAGGACGTGGCACCGGACTCGCTCGCGGTCGGCCGCGGTCGTCAGGTCGCCAAGGAGGGCTGGGCCAAGACCTTCCGCGAAGCATCGCTGGCGCGCAAGGCCACGGCGAAGAAGCCCTGAAACGCCGGCATTCACGCAAGCCGCCGTTCATAGTTCGACATTTAGAGTGATTTTGCTTGGTCGCGCCGGGCCGCTATGCGGATTGCCAACGGCAACGTCTGAAGAGGTTTTCGCATGTGCGGCATCGTCGGGATTCTGGGCAAGCAACCCGTCGCGACCCAGGTGGTCGAGGCGCTGCGGCGGCTCGAGTATCGTGGCTATGATTCAGCCGGTGTCGCCACGCTGGAGCATGGGTTGCTGACGCGCCGTCGCGCCGAGGGCAAGCTCAAGAACCTCGAAGTTCGCCTCTCCAACGAGCCGCTCGAAGGCCTGATCGGCATTGGCCACACCCGCTGGGCGACGCATGGCAAGCCCAACGAGACCAATGCCCACCCGCATGCGACCGCGAAACTCGCCGTCGTCCATAATGGCATCATCGAGAATTTCCGCGAGTTGCGCGCCGAATTGCAGGCCGACGGCTATGTCTTCGCGACCGAGACCGACACGGAGATCGTCGCCCATCTCGTCACCCGGGAGCTCGATCGCGGCCGGAAGCCCGTGGAGGCGGTGGCCACCAGCCTGCCGCACCTGCGCGGCGCCTTCGCGCTCGCCTTCCTGTTCGAGGGCGAGGAGGACCTGCTGATCGGTGCCCGCAAGGGCTCGCCCCTCGCGGTCGGCGTCGGTGAAGGCGAGATGTATCTGGGCTCGGATGCGCTGGCGCTCGCGCCCTTCACCAATCTCATCGCCTATCTGGAGGAGGGTGACTGGGTCGTCCTCAACCGCAAGGGCGCGACCTTCTACGACAAGGCCAACAATCCGGTGCAGCGCCGGGCCCAGCGCGTCGCGACAGGCGCCTTCCTCGTCGAGAAGGGCAATCACCGCCATTTCATGGCGAAGGAAATCTATGAGCAGCCCGAGGTCGTCGGGCACACGCTGACGCAGTATCTCGACATGGCCGCCGGCAGCGTCCGCCTGCCATTCGAGGGCACGATCGACTGGAAGTCGCTGTCGCGCCTGTCGGTGTCGGCCTGCGGCACCGCCTATTATGCCGGGCTGACGGCGAAGTACTGGTTCGAGAAGCTCGCCCGCCTGCCGGTCGAGATCGATGTCGCCTCGGAGTTCCGCTACCGCGAGGCGCCGCTGCCCGAGAACGGGCTGGCGCTCTTCGTCTCTCAATCCGGCGAAACCGCCGACACGCTGGCTTGCCTGCGCTATGCTAGGCAGGAGCAGCAGAAGGTCCTCTCCGTCGTCAACGTGCCGACCTCGACGATCGCGCGCGAAAGCGACGCCGTCGCCCCGACGCTCGCCGGCCCCGAGATCGGCGTCGCCTCGACCAAGGCCTTCACCTGCCAGCTCACCGCTCTGGCCTGCCTCGCGCTGGCGGCAGCGCGTGGACGCGGCACGCTCTCGCGGGAGGAGGAGGCACGCCATGTCCAGAGCCTGATCGCCCTGCCGGGGCTGATCGCCAAGGCGCTGGAACTGGAGCCGCAGATCGAGAAGCTCGCCCGCGAACTCTCCAAGGCCCGCGACGTGCTCTATCTCGGCCGCGGCACGAGCTTCCCGCTGGCACTCGAAGGCGCGCTGAAGCTGAAGGAAATCAGCTACATTCACGCCGAGGGCTATCCGGCGGGCGAGCTCAAGCATGGCCCGATCGCACTGATCGACGAGGCGATGCCCGTCATCGTCATCGCGCCGCATGACGCGCTGTTCGAGAAGACTGCCTCGAACATGCAGGAGGTCGCCGCGCGCGGCGGGCGGATCATCCTGGTGACCGACGCGAAGGGCGCGGCCGAATGCGGGATCGTCCCGGAAGCGACGATCATCATGCCCGACATGGACCCGACCTTCGCGGCCATCGTCTACGCGTTGCCAGTTCAGATGATCGCCTACCAGACGGCGGTTTTCATGGGCAAGGACGTCGACCAGCCGCGCAACCTGGCGAAATCCGTCACCGTGGAGTGAGCGCTTCGGCGCTCGCTCTCCTGCCGCATCATGCCTCCGGGCGGCTTGCCACATAGAGGCCGGCTGCGATCAGGCACGCGCCGCTGACCCACAACGCGATCGGCGGCGCGCTGGTCCTCGTCAGGATCACGAAACCCAGCACCATCGAGCCGCAGGCGATGTACTTGACCCGGCGGGCGATCGACCCGGTCGCGCGCCAGCGCCGGACCTCCGGGCCAAGCCGGGGATGGCCGAGCAGCCAGGCCTCGAAGCGCGGCGAGGATTGCGAGAAACACCAAGCCGCACCGATCAGGAAGATCGTGCCCGGCATCAGCGGCAGGACCAGCCCGATCACGCCGATCGCCGTGAAGATCCAACCGGCCACAAAGAGCAAGGGACGGCGAAACTGTCGAACGCCGCGCATCATTGCTCCGATTGCCCTGCCGATTCGTGTTGGCCTGCGCACCTTCGCAAAACGAAAGCACCATGTCGCGGGCGCCTGCAAGCTGGCGCTGGCGGCGCCATCCTTGAAATCCGCCCGGGCGACTGGCACGTCTGTCGCATCGCGCGTGCGAAGGCCATGTGCACGATGCCAACCGTATCGGATACTCTTCAATGACGCCGAGCCCGCCTGATCCACGACACGTCATCCAGCCCGATCTGCTGAGTCCGAGCTTCGGCACGAGACTCAGGCGCTATTTCCTGACCGGTCTCGTGATCGCGGCGCCGCTGGCGATCACCGCCTCGGTGACATGGTGGTTTGTCAATTTCGTCGATGGGCTGGTGAAGCCGCTGGTTCCGACGGCCTATTGGCCGGACGCCTATCTGCCCTATCCGGTGCCCGGCTTCGGCCTCATCATAGGTCTGATCGGGCTGACGCTGCTCGGCTTCCTCACCGCCAATCTCGTCGGCCGCTCGCTCATCAATGCCGGCGAGGCGATCCTCGACCGCATGCCGGTGGTGCGCGGTCTCTACAAGGGGGTCAAACAGGTCTTCGAGACGATCTTCTCGCAATCGGGCACGTCGTTCCGGAAAGTCGGGATGGTGCAGTTCCCGCAGCCGGGCATGTGGTCGATCGTCTTCATCGCGCAGGAGGCCGCGCCCGAGATCGCGGGGAAGCTGCCCGATGGCAGCGAGCAGATCGGCGTCTTCCTGCCCTGCACGCCGAACCCGACGACCGGCTTCTTCTTTTACCTGCCGCGTCGCGAGGTGGTGGAACTGACGATCACGGTCGAGGACGGGGCCAAGCTGATCATGTCGGCCGGGCTGATCCAGCCCAGCGACCCCGCACTCAAGCCGAAAAACGGGACCGAGCGCCTGGCTCCCGTCGCTTGAGAAAGCTCAGGATTCGATCGGAATCCAGATCTCGACCTCGCCGTTGCCGCTCTGCGGATCGAAGCGCTCGTCATAGCGCTCGTAGCAGGGTCCTTCCGACAAGCTGCGGCCCGATTTTGGCAGCCAGTCCCGGAAGATCGTGTCGAAGCTCGCCTTGATCGCGCTGATATGTTCGCGATGGGTGAAGACGGCGTAGCTCTGGGCAGGAATCCGCACGCGCGCGAACTCATCGGACAAACCGTCGAAGCCTTTGACCTCGATGCCGGCAATGTAGTCGAAGGCGCCGTTGTCATCGGCATTCACGCAGACGCCGTAGCTGGTCATTCCGCCGAGCTGTCCGGGCACGTGCCCGATATGCGGCACGAAACGCTGCCAGAGCGAGGGAATGCCGGCAGTGCTCGTCTCATAGGTGAAATGGCCGCCGAGGCCGGCGACGAGGAGGCTCTTGCCTTCGACAATGCGCGGCGCTGCGAGGGGATGGGTGGGCATGCTGGTCATGAGGATCGGCTCCACGAGATTCAGGCCTTCGAGATCGCCCCTGTCGCGCAATTGCTCCGGCGTGATGCCGAACTGATCGCGGAAGGCGCGGGTGAATGCCTCGTGCGAGCCGTAGCCCCAATCGAGT
>JAESFK010000847.1_pt1 | contig 11698 bp, 12 predicted proteins | sample 9269391 | NCBI WGS metagenome assembly JAESFK01 (sample SAMN14506231, study PRJNA617097) | algae metagenome | isolation source: Drouetiella hepatica UHER 2000/2452 and co-occurring heterotrophs from... | place: Slovakia: Slovak Paradise National Park, Hrabusice, Kosice Region | collected 2000-01-01
CGATCGACGCGAAGGTGCGCGAGATCGTCAACGACGCGGCCGAGTTCGCGACGCATGATCCCGAGCCGGATGTCTCCGAGCTCTTCACGGACATCCTGCTGGAGCCGGCGAAGGCCTGACGCCTTCGTCGCGCCGCCTTTCCCTTTCCGCCTCGTACAATCATTCCGGGTGCGTTCATGCCGATCGACATTCTCATGCCTGCCCTTTCGCCGACGATGGAGCAGGGCAAGCTCGCCAAGTGGCTGAAAGCCGAGGGCGACAAGGTCAAGGCCGGCGACATCATCGCCGAGATCGAGACCGACAAGGCCACCATGGAGGTCGAGGCGGTCGACGAGGGCATCCTCGCCAAGATCCTGATCGCCGACGGCACCGAGAACGTCGCCGTCAACACGCCGATCGGCGTCATCGCCGCCGAGGGCGAGGATGTCAGCGCGGCTGCCAAACCCGCTGAAAAGCCGGCGCCGAAGGCAGCAGAGCCCGAGGCGAAGGCGGCTCCTGTCGCCGAGGCCCCGGCCGTTTCCGCGCCGGCGACCGTGCCGGCCCAGGCGAAGTCCTACGACGCTTCCGCCGAGTTCCCGGCCGGTGCCGAAATCGTCAGCATGACCGTCCGCGAGGCGCTGCGCGACGCCATGGCCGAGGAGATGCGCCGCGACGGCGACGTCTTCGTCATGGGCGAGGAGGTCGCGGAGTATCAGGGGGCCTACAAGGTCACCCAGGGGCTGCTGCAGGAGTTCGGCGCCAAGCGCGTCATCGATACCCCGATCACCGAACATGGCTTTGCCGGCATCGGCGTCGGCGCGGCTCTGACGGGGCTCAAGCCCATCGTCGAGTTCATGACCTTCAACTTCGCCATGCAGGCGATCGACCACATCATCAACTCCGCGGCCAAGACGCTCTACATGTCCGGCGGCCAGATGGGTTGCCCGATCGTGTTCCGCGGGCCCAACGGCGCGGCCGCCCGCGTTGGCGCGCAGCACAGCCATGATTACTCCGCCTGGTATTCCAACGTGCCGGGCCTCAAGGTGGTGGTGCCCTACAGCGCCTCGGACGCCAAGGGCCTGCTCAAGAGCGCGATCCGCGATCCCAACCCGATCATCTTCCTCGAGAACGAGATCCTCTACGGCCGTTCGTTCGACGTGCCCAAGGGCGACGACGTCCTGGTCCCGATCGGCAAGGCCAAGGTCGTGCGACCCGGCACGGATGTGACGATCGTCTCCTTCGGCATCGGCATGACCTATGCGCTCGGCGCCGCCGAGGCACTGGCCAAGGAGGGCATCGAGGCCGAGGTCATCGACCTCAGAACGATCCGTCCGATGGATATCGAGACGGTGATCGCCTCCGTCCAGAAGACCAATCGCTGCGTCGCGGTCGAGGAAGGCTTCCCGCAGTCCGGCGTCACCGCCGAGATCGGCATGAAGATCATGGAGGCGGCGTTCGACTATCTCGACGCGCCGGTCGCCCGCGTCACCGGCAAGGACGTGCCGATGCCGTATGCCGCCAACCTGGAGAAGCTGGCGCTGCCGAATGTCGGCGAGGTCATCGCGGCGGCGAAGGCCGTCTGCTACAGGGCCTGACGCCATGGCGGCGCTCACGATCGGAGCCATGTTCGCTTCGGTTGGCCTGGCTGCGGTCGGGGCATCGAGCGCTGCCGCTTATTTCCGACCGAAGGCGCATCTTGCGCATCGGCCGCTGACGCCGGCGCATCTTGCAAGGGCGCGCCTGCATCTGCACCGGATAGACCTGACCGCCTTCGTCCTGGCCGGCAGCGGCGTCCTGACCTTGGTGCCCGAGACGATGCAGGCCTTCGCGCCCGAACTGATGCGGGGCACGACGCTGGCGGGATCGGCGCTCGAACACCTCGACTATTTCGCGTTCATCTTCGTTTCCCTGAGCTTCGGCATGGGCCTAGCCCGCCGCATGCTGCTCATTGCATTGGAAAAAGCGAGCCTACAGCCATGCCCGTGAACATCCTGATGCCCGCGCTCTCCCCCACCATGGAGAAGGGCAACCTCGCCAAATGGCTGAAGAAGGAAGGCGACGCCATCAAGTCGGGCGACATCATCGCCGAGATCGAGACCGACAAGGCCACGATGGAGGTGGAAGCCGTCGACGAGGGCATCCTCGCCAAGATCCTGGTCCCGGACGGAACGGCCGATGTCGCGGTCAATGAGGTCATCGGCGTGATCGCAGCCGAGGGCGAGGATGCCAAGAGCGTCTCGGCTCCGGCCAAAGCTGATGCGCCCAAGGCTGAAGCGGCAATGGCCGAGGCTCCCAAATCGGAGGCCCCGAAGGCCGACGTTGCGCCGAAGGCCGCGACAGCCCCCGCCACGGCTGCCGAGCCTGCGCCTGCTGGGGCATCCGGGGAGCGACCATTCGCCTCGCCGCTGGCGCGTCGCCTCGCCAAGGAAGCCGGGCTCGATCTCGCCAGGGTCCAGGGTTCCGGCCCCCATGGCCGCATCGTCGAGAAGGACATCGAGGCGGCGAAGGTCGGCGGCGGCGCCAAGGCTGCGCCTGCGTCCGCCCCGGCCGCGGCTCCCGCGCCTAAGCCCGCTGCTGCCCCGCTCGCTGCGGGCATGTCGGACGAGACGATCAAGAAGCTGTTTGCACCGGATTCCTATGAGGAAATCCCGCATGACGGCATGCGCAAGACGATCGCGCGCCGCCTGCTCGAATCCAAGCAGACCATCCCGCATTTCTACCTGACGATCGATTGCGAGCTGGACGCGCTGCTGAAGCTGCGCGCCGAGCTCAATGCCGCCGCCCCCGAGAAGGATGGCAAGCCGGCTTACAAACTGTCGGTCAACGATATGGTGATCAAGGCGATGGCGCTGTCGCTGCGCGCGGTGCCGGACGCCAATGTGAGCTGGACCGAGAACACCATGCTCAAGCACAAGCATGCCGATGTCGGCGTCGCCGTCTCGATCCCCGGCGGCCTGATCACGCCGGTGATCCGCGATGCCTGCCACAAGTCGCTCAGCCAGATCTCCAACGAGATGAAGGACCTCGCGGCCCGCGCCAAGAACCGCAAGCTGAAGCCCGAGGAGTATCAGGGCGGCACCACGGCGGTCTCCAATCTCGGCATGTTCGGCGTCAAGGACTTCGCCGCGATCGTGAACCCGCCGCATGCGACGATCCTGGCGGTCGGCGCCGGCGAGCAGCGCGCGGTGGTGAAGGGCGGCCAGCTCGCGGTCGCGACGGTGATGTCGGTGACGCTCTCGACCGATCACCGCGCTGTCGACGGGGCGTTGGGGGCGGAGCTTCTGGCGGCGTTCAAGGGCTATATCGAGAAGCCTATGGCGATGCTGGTCTAGTCAGCTCTATTGCGATGCGGAGCACCCAGTCGCTCGCCCCCCACCCCTATCCCCTCCCCACCAGGGGGAGGGGAAGAGCCTGGGCGATCGGCCTTGGGCCTTGTGATGATGCGATGACACCTCGACCTAACCCCTCCCCCTCGTGGGGAGGGGAAGGGGTGGGGGGCGGAAAGCCAAACCTCGCGACCGGGAGAAGGGCGATGCGGTTCCTGCAAGATCGCCCAAAGGTCGCGACGCCTGCGGCCAAACGAAACGCTCCCAAGCTTCGCCGCAGCCTGACCGATCCGGAGAAGCGCCTCTGGATGCTCCTTCGCAAGCGCTTGGCCCAGGAGGCCACGCATTTTCGTCGGCAGGTCGCGCTCGGTTCCTATGTCGCAGACTTTGCCTGTCTTGCGGCCAAGCTCGTCATCGAACTCGATGGCGATCAGCATGGAGCCGACAAGGCGCTTTTATACGACGCCGAGAGAACCGCTTGGCTGGAAGCGAACGGTTTCACCGTCCTGCGCTTCACCAACCGGCAGATCATGACCGAGGCGGAGATGGTGATCGACACGATCTTCGCCGCCTTATCCGGACAGCTCGAACGCTGTCCGCCGCCCCCCACCCCCAGCCCCTCCCCACAAGGGGGAGGGGAGGAGCTCAGGTGACCCATGGCTGACTACGACATCATCATCATCGGTTCCGGCCCCGGCGGCTATGTCGCGGCGATCCGGGCGGCGCAGCTCGGCTTCAGGACGGCTATCGTCGAGCGCGAGCATCTCGCCGGCATCTGCTCGAACTGGGGCTGCATCCCGACCAAGGCGCTGCTGCGCTCGGCCGAGATCCTGCATTACGGCCAGCACGCCAAGGATTACGGGCTGGTGCTGGAAGGCTCGTTCAAGGCGGATCTCGATGCCATCGTGAAGCGTTCGCGCGGCATCGCGGCGCGGATGAACAACGGCGTCCAGTTCCTCATGAAGAAGAACAAGGTCGACGTGATCTGGGGCGAGGCGGTGCTGACCAAGCCGGGCTCGATCAAGGTCGCGCCGACGAAGAAACCGGCGGTTCAGCCGCAGGTCCCGCCGCCGAAGACCGCCAAGGGCGAGGGCACCTATACGGCCGACCACATCATCGTCGCGACCGGCGCGCGTCCTCGCGCCCTGCCGGGGCTGGAGCCGGACGGCAAGCTGATCTGGACCTATTTCGAGGCGATGAAGCCCGAGAAGATGCCGAAGTCCCTGCTCGTCATGGGCTCGGGCGCCATCGGCATCGAGTTCGCCTCGTTCTATCGGACGATGGGCGTCGAGGTCACGGTCGTCGAGGTGCTGCCGCAGGTCGTGCCGGTGGAGGATGCCGAGATCGGCGCCTTCGCGCGCAAGGCCTTCGAGAAGCAGGGCATGAAGATCCTGACCGGCGCCAAGGTCACCAAGGTCGAGAAGGGCGCCGATTCGATCACCGCCCATATCGAGGACGAGAAGGGCGCCAAGCAGACGATCACGGCCGACCGGATGATCTCGGCGGTCGGCGTCGTCGCCAATGTCGAGAATATCGGGCTGGAAGCGCTCGGCGTGAAGACCGATCGCGGCTTCATCGCGATCGACGGGCTCTGCCGCACCAACGTCAAGGGCGTCTATGCGATCGGCGACGTCGCCGGCCCGCCGATGCTGGCGCACAAGGCCGAGCATGAGGCGGTGATCTGCGTCGAGGCGATCAAGGGCCTGCACCCGCACCCGATGGACAAGAACATGATCCCGGGCTGCACCTATTGCCACCCGCAGATCGCCAGCGTCGGCCTGACCGAAGCCAAGGCCAAGGCTGCCGGCCATGAGCTCAAGGTCGGCCGCTTCCCCTTCGTCGCCAACGGCAAGGCAGTGGCGCTCGGCGAGGACTCCGGCCTGGTCAAGACGATTTTCGATGCCAAGACCGGCAAACTGCTCGGCGCCCATATGGTCGGCGCCGAAGTGACCGAGCTGATCCAGGGCTTCGTCGTTGCGATGAACCTCGAAACCACCGAGGAAGAGCTGATGCACACCATCTTCCCGCATCCGACCTTGTCGGAGACGATGAAGGAAAGCGTGCTCGACGCCTATGGCAAGGTGCTGAACGCCTGAGGCTCGGACGGATCGTCATGCCTCTGAAACACAGGGTCATCCCGGACAAGCGGCGTCAGCCGCGCCGATCCGGGATCCATGCCTGAACCGTTCCGGCATGGATCCCGGGTCTCCGCTTCGCTGCGCCCGGGATGACGGCGTGCTTCTGCCGGTTGGCTGAAGGGAGTCGCTTTCCGCCACGCCTCGCCTACATTCCGCTGATGGCGCCTCACTCACGCAAGCCCCGCAACACCGACCGCGTCGTCCCTGACGAACAAGTCGAAATCCTCCCGCCCGGCCGCGGCCTCGTGCTCGACTGGCGTGTGATTGCGCCCACCGTCGCGCTCGGCACGGTGGCGGGCTTCGTCGCGAGCCTTGTCGTCGGCGGAGGCGGGCTGCTGCGTCATGCCGTCGTCGGCGTGCTCGGGATGCTGGTCGGGCAGGGGCTGGTGCGGCTCACCGGCTGGCGGGTGAGCACGGGCAACCGCCTGCTCGACGAGGGCGCGATGGCGGTCATCGGCGCGATCCTGGTCGTTTTGCTCGCGCGCTTCATCGCCTGATGCGGCGCGTCCTCGTCAGTTCAGATCGATGCGGATACCGGCGCCGATGAAGTTCGATCCGGACTTCTGGGGCGCGATGAGGCCGAAGACGCCCGAGCGGTGATGCAGCCGGGCGACGAAGGAGACGCCCGGCATGGAGGCGTGCGCGAACTCCGCCTCGAGGGCGAGGTAGTTCAGCAGGCGCGTGGGACGCACGTCGACAGCGCCTTCGAAGCGTGGTCGCTCGGAGGCATAGGAAAGCCCCTCGCCAATGCCGAAGTTCACGCTCAGGCCGCCCGCCAGCGGGATCTGGCCGGTCCGGAACATCAGCGCCAGCGTGCCCTCCCAATGGCTCTGGCCGCCGAAATGACGCAGGACCTGCCCCTCGATCTCGAGGCGGTTGCCGTGAAAGGCGACGTCGGAAAACGGCAGCGGGATGGTGAAGGACGGCACGATCACCCGTGAAAGACCCACACCGGCGAAGTTCGTGTCGGAGAACCGCAGGCCGCCGGTCGCAGCCCGCTCCGGCACCTCCAGCAGGTCGGCGTTGACCCATCGGCTGAGATAGCCGGTCGCATGCCAGCGGCGTTCGCTCGTCTGGGCGACGGCGGGCTCGCCGATGAGGGCGGCGGCAAGGAGCAACGGACGCAAAGCGGACCGATGAGCCGCGCGCGGCGGCGCAGCCCGGCTTGTCGTGCGCGGACATGGTCCGGGGGAAAGCATCGCGCATCCATCCCTGTCCCTGCTGTCGAAAGGGAACCGTCAAACGGCTCGCCAGTCAACCGGTCAGCCGCACAACTAGGTCCGGCCCTCGCTCGCGGCGACTGAACGTGGCAACCTGTGGAACCGGGTCGCGGTCGGCTCGTTAGTGACAGCGCGCTTCCGCGCGGGCTTCGGGGGGATATCAAGATGGAAAGTTTCGCCGCCACGATGGCGCAGCCGGGCTATGGCTTCTTCGCGACGATCCTGATCGGCATGCTCGCCGGCTGGATCGCCGAGCGCCTGACCTCGTCCGACCACGGCCTCTTCACCAACATGCTGGTCGGCGTCGCCGGCTCCTTCCTCGGCAGCCGGGTCGCCGAGCTGATGGACATCCAGATCTTCGGCTTCTGGCGCACGCTCGCCGCAGCCGTTGCCGGCGCGGTGATCGTCATCGTGATCTGGAACGCGGCACGCGGTCGCAATTGACGCATCAGCATGCCTGGACCGCGTGAAGCGGGACCGCCCGAGGTTGCCCTGCAGCGCCGGGGCGATTAGCTAGAGGATGGGCGGCGGCCCGCTGGCTGCCGCGATGGATTTGTCCCGATGGCTCTCGTCCTCGACCTGCTCAATCGCGATCCGCGACCCAATGTCGGCAACCCGAAGGCGGAGGCTGCCGGCGTGCCGGCGGAACTGCGTCATCCGGAGAAGCAAAAGCGGCCCGAGAATCCGATCCTGCGCAAGCCGGACTGGATCCGGGTCAAGGCGCCGGGCTCGCCGAAATGGGCCGAAACCCAGAAGATCGTGAAGGAGAACAAGCTCGTCACGGTCTGCGAGGAGGCCGGCTGCCCCAACATCGGTGAGTGCTGGGAGAAGAAGCACGCCACCTTCATGATCATGGGCGACACCTGCACGCGGGCCTGCGCCTTCTGCAACGTCAAGACCGGCGTGCCGCTGCCGCTCGACGCCGACGAGCCCGAGAAAGTCGCCCAGGCCGTCGCCAAGCTGGGCCTGGAGCATGTCGTGATCACCTCGGTCGATCGCGATGACCTGAAGGATGGCGGGGCCGAGCATTTCGCCCAGGTCATCCGCGCCATCCGCGCGGCTTCGCCCGGGACCACGATCGAGATCCTGACGCCGGACTTCCTGCGCAAGCCCGGCGCGCTCGAGGTGGTGGTGGCGGCCAAGCCCGACGTCTTCAACCACAATCTGGAAACGGTGCCGGGCAAGTATCTGACCGTGCGTCCGGGCGCGCGCTATTTCCACTCGCTGCGGCTGCTGCAGCGGGTCAAGGAACTTGACCCGACGATCTTCACCAAGTCCGGAATCATGGTCGGCCTGGGCGAGGAGCGGAACGAAATCCTCCAGCTGATGGACGATCTGCGCTCGGCCGACGTCGACTTCATCACCATCGGCCAGTATCTGGCGCCGTCGCGCAAGCATCACGCGGTGATCCGTTTCGTCACGCCCGAGGAGTTCAAGGGCTTCGAGGCCATCGCTTATGTGAAGGGCTTCCTGATGGTGTCCTCGACGCCGCTGACGCGCTCCTCGCATCATGCCGGCGAGGATTTCGCGCGGCTGCGTGCGGCGCGCGCCGCCAAGAACGGCTGAAGCGACGGCGCCCGCCATGCCGATGTTCAACAACACCCGCCGGGTGAGACACACGCCCGAGCAGATGTTCGCGCTCGTCGCGGATGTCGAGAAGTACCCGCAGTTCCTGCCGCTCTGTGAGGGGCTGACGGTGCGTCGCCGGACACCGCGCGAGAGCGGCGGCGAGGTGCTGCTGGCCGATATGAGCGTCGGCTACAAGGCGATCCGCGAGACCTTCACCAGCCGGGTGACGCTGGACCCCGAGAACCTCAAGATCCTCGTCGAATACGTCGATGGTCCGTTCCGCTACCTGGAGAACCGCTGGACCTTCAAGCCGAACGGCACCGGCTGCGAGATCGGCTTCTTCATCTCCTATGAGTTCGCCAGCCGCATGCTCGGCCTGCTGATGGGCGCGATGTTCGACAAGGCCTTCCGCAAATTCGCCGAGGCCTTCGAGCGCCGGGCCGACCTCGTCTATCGCGGTGACGCTGCGAAAGCCTCGGTGACGGCGCCTTAAACAGTTGATGCCAATGTTCCCTCGAACGCTTGGGGACATCGCATGGACGCGCCGACGACTAACGCGGAAGCTCGCTTCGAGGCCCGTCGCCTGGCGACGACCCTGCCGCTCTATGCCGGCACGATCTTCCTGTCCGCCTTCCTGCTCTTCGGCATCCAGCCGATGTTCGCCAAGATGGTGCTGCCGCGGCTCGGCGGCTCGCCGGGCGTCTGGTCCGTCGCCATGGTGTTCTTCCAGGCCATGCTGCTGGCGGGATATGGCTACGCCCACTGGCTGGTCAGCCGCTGGACGGTGCGCCGCGCGGCCCTGATCCATATCGCGCTGATGGGGCTCGTCCTTCTGACCGCGCTGCCGATCGGCATCGCATCCGGTTACGAGCGTCCGCCGCAGGACGGTGAGATGCTTTGGCTGGTGATGCTGTTCACGGCATCCGTCGGCCTGCCGTTCTTCGCGATTTCCGCCAACGGCCCCTTGCTCCAGGCTTGGTTCGCGCGCACCGGCCACCCCCATGCCAGCGACCCGTATTTCCTCTACGCGGCGTCGAATATCGGCAGTTTCCTCGCCCTGATCGCCTATCCCTTCCTGGTCGAGCCTTTCCTGACACTCTCGGCGCAGGCGGTGACCTGGACCTGGGGCTTTGGCCTGCTGCTCGCCGGCATCGCGGCCTGCGCCGGGCTCGGCCTCGGGCGGTCCGCAGATGCGTCGGCGCGTGTGCAGGTCGCCCTTGTCCAGACGGCCATCCCGGCACGGCAGAAGCTGAGCTGGGTTGCGCTCGCCTTCGTGCCGTCGGGACTCCTCGTCGCAGTGACGGCGCATCTCTCGACGGATGTCGCAGCGGTGCCACTGCTCTGGGTCGCCCCGCTCGCGCTCTTCCTGCTGACCTTCGTCATCGTTTTCCAGCGCAAGCCGCTGCTGCGGCACGGCTGGATGCTGAATGTCCAACTCCTGCTTGTAGCCGCTCTGCTGCTGCGGATCGTGCTGCAGCCCAAGCTCGGCTGGGGCATTGAGCTTGGGCTGCATCTGGGCTTGTTCTTCACGACGGCGATGGTGGCGCATGGCGAACTCGCCCGACGCCGCCCGGACGCCGCGAACCTGACGCAGTTCTATCTCTGGATGTCCGTCGGCGGCGTCCTCGGCGGCCTGTTCTGCGGCCTGATCGCGCCGGCGATCTTCAACTCGGTCGTCGAGTATCCGCTGCTGATCATCGCCGGCGTGCTGTGCCGGCCGGGCTTCACGGCAATCCGCTTGCCGCGTTTTGCGCAGGTCGGGCTCGCCGGCACTGTGGTCGTCGGCTTCGCCGTGCTGATCGTCACGGAACAGCAGCGCACCGACTCGATCCGTTCCTTCTTCGGCGTCAACAAGATCACCGATAGCAAGGACGGCCGCTTCCGGAATCTCGTTCATGGCACCACGGTCCACGGCGCTCAAAGGCTGCGTAATGACGACGGGACCGAGGTGACCGGCGAGCCGGAGCCCCTGACCTACTACTTTACCGGCGGCGCGATTGCCGATGGCATCGACGCGGTGCGCCAGGCGCGCGGCGGCAGGCTCGGAACCGTCGCCGCGATCGGCGTCGGAACCGGCTCGCTGGCCTGCCAGATGCGGGCTGGAGAGGACTGGACGTTCTATGAGATCGATCCGCAGGTTGTCCGCATGGCGACCGATCCGGCTCGCTTCGGCTTCTTCAGCGCCTGCGCCCCCGACGCCCGCTTTGTCCTCGGGGATGCGCGATTGACTTTGGCCGATGCGGCCGATGGCTCGCTCGACCTGATCGTGGTCGATGCCTTCTCCTCGGATGCGATTCCGATCCATCTGATGACCATCGAGGCGATCGGCGTCTATCTCGCCAAGCTCACGCCCAACGGCGCAGTGCTCTTCCATATTTCCAACCGGAACATGGAACTCGGCCCGGTCGTGACGGCCACGGCCCATGCCAAGGGGCTGAACACCTGGCTTCGCCAATCCCGCCAAACGCCGGAATTGCTGGCGCAGATGAAATACTCCCCCTATGTCGCCATGATCGCACGCCGGCCCGAGGACGTCGGCCTGGCCGCTGAGCAGGGATGGATACGGCAGGACGCCCCCGGCACGGCCCGCGCCTGGCGCGACGACTATGCCGACGTGATCGGCGCGATCTGGCGCAAGTTCGCGAACTGAGGCGCAAGGTCAGCCGGCCAGTGCGGCCTCGCGCAGCAGGTCGAGTGCCTCGAGCACGCTGAGCCGGCGGACCTCGTCGCGCCCCACAGCGTTGAAGCGCCTTTCGCGGTGCAGGGTCGCGCGTGCGGTAGCACAGGCGAAATGGACCAGCCCAACTGGTTTTGCCTCGCTGCCTCCGTCGGGGCCGGCGACGCCCGTGATCGAAACGGTGAGCTTTGCGCCGATCCGGGCATGTCCGCCCTCCGCCATGGCCCGGGCCACCTGCTCGCTGACGGCGCCATGGCGCTCGATCAACTCGGGCGGGACGCCGGCCAGCGCCGTCTTCGCTTCGTTGGAATAGGTGACGAGGCCGCCGAGCACCATGCTGGACGAGCCCGAGATTGCCGTCAGCGCGCCGGCTACGAGCCCGCCCGTGCAGGATTCGACCGTCGCGACGGTGGTGCCGCGCTCCCGGCTGATGTTCAGCAACTCCGCGGCAAGCGAGCGGATGTCGAGATCGAACATGTCAGCTACTCCTGCTCCGGCAGCCGGATCGTCGCGGTGGCGAGCGCCGCCAGCCCTTCCTTGCGTCCGGTGAAGCCCATCCGCTCGGAGGTGGTCGCCTTGATCGCGACCTGGTCGATCCGGATGCCGGCTGCGGCTGCGATGGTCTCGCGGATTGCCTCGCGATGCGGCCCGATCTTGGGCGCTTCGCAGACGATGGTCAGGTCGAGGAAGTCGATCTTCCCGCCGCGCTGGCGGACGCGGTCGGCGGCAAAGCTCAGGAAGCGATGCGAGGCTGCTCCCTGCCATTGCGGATCGCTCGGCGGGAAATGC
>JAESFK010000848.1_pt1 | contig 11687 bp, 14 predicted proteins | sample 9269391 | NCBI WGS metagenome assembly JAESFK01 (sample SAMN14506231, study PRJNA617097) | algae metagenome | isolation source: Drouetiella hepatica UHER 2000/2452 and co-occurring heterotrophs from... | place: Slovakia: Slovak Paradise National Park, Hrabusice, Kosice Region | collected 2000-01-01
GGAACGAGGAATCCTCATCGGCCAGCCTCGACAGGGCAAGGCTCAGCTTCTCGCGGTCGGCCTTGGCCTTCGGCGCGATCGCGATCGTCACAAGAGGCCAAGGCGCGCCTGCCGAAGCATCCATGAGGCCGATGCTCGCAGGGCCGCGACATTACCGCAACCGGCGTCAGGCAACCTTCTTCGCATAGACCATGCACAGCAACTCGGCGACGACCTTGTAGAACTCCGGCGGGATCATCTGGTCGAGCTGGACTGCGGCATGGAGCGAGCGGGCGAGCATGCGGTCCTCGATCACCGGGATGTCGTTGGCCTCGGCGATCTCGCGGATCTTTAGCGCGATCAGGTCGGTGCCCTTGGCGAGCACGAGCGGGGCACCGCCCTCCTCCTGCACATAGCGCAGCGCGACCGCGTAATGGGTCGGGTTGGCGATGATCACGGTCGCGCGCGGTACGGCGGCCATCATGCGGTTGCGGGCCCGGTCGCGGGCCAGCGACAACCGGCGCGACTTCAGGATCGGGTCGCCCTCGGCCTGCTTGTGCTCGTCCTTGATCTCCTGCTTGGTCATGCGCAGCGAGCGCCGCCAGAATTTCTGCGTCCAGACGAGGTCGATCGCGACGATGACGATCGTCGCGACGCAGGTCGCGGAGAGCAGGCGGATCGCGATCGTCAGGATCAGCTCGGGTATCGCGCCGGGATCGCGCAGCATGGCCGTCACCACCGTGTTCTTGTCCGATTTGAGGATGAGCCAGACGGTCACCGTGATGGCGGCGAACTTGGCCAGAGATTTGCCGAATTCAACGAGCCCCTGGCTGCCGAAGATCCGCTTGAAGCCCTTGGCGGGGGACAGCCGCGACCATTGCGGCTGGATTCGCTCGAGCGCGAGCTGGGGCGGGTGCTGCAGGAAAGCCGCGCTCAGGCCGAAGACCAGGAAGAGCGCGAACAGCGGCCAGAGGAACAGGCCCGCCTGCATCGCGACATAGGCGAGCAGCGACGTCGTGTTGGTTCGCGTCGAGAGGTCGAAGCCTGCCGGATCGGCCAGGAAATCCGACAGGAAGCGCGTCATCTCGCCGGTGCCGGCGCGGACCAGGAAGACGCTCCCGATCAGCGTTGCCGCGATGCTGGCGAAGATCGGCGCCTCCTTGGAGGAGGGCGTGTTGCCGCGCTCGACCGCGTCGCGAACCTTCTTTTCGGTCGCTTCCTCGGTCTTGCTTTCCTGGTCCTGCTCGGACACGGCTCGTCACCTGCTCGCGGGAGTTGGGCTGCTCACTGGAAGTAGGCGCCTTCTTCACGCTCGGGATTGAGCTCGATCTCGCCGCGGCTCGCCATTTCGAGGGCGACGTCGGTGATGGCGCGGCGGGCATCGACGACCTCGCGCTGGAGCGCCGGCTCGCCGTTCTCGAGATCCTGCTGCACGATGCGCCGCGCGCGGGCAGCGAGCGAGGACAGGATCTGGTCCCTGAACACGGCCTCGGTGCCCTTGAGGGCCAGCACGAGCCGGTCGGTCGGAACCTGGTCGAAGATCGCCATCCGGGCCCGGGCCGAGAGCTTGACGATGTCCTCGAAGGTGAAGAGCAGGCCCTTGAGCATCTCTGCCGATTCCGGCCGGACGCGCTGCAGGCTGCCGAGCGCCTCTTCCATGTCGTGGCTGTCCATCTTGTTGAGGATGTCGGCCATGCGGGCGTGGGTGTCGGCGCCCTTGTTGCGCGACAGGTTGAGAGTGAAGCCCTCATAGAGCGCCTTCTCGACGATCGCGGCAGGCTGCTCGGCCACGGGCTTGAGATTGAGCATGCGGCGCATCAGCTCGTGACGCTTGTCGGCGGGCCACTGCGTCATCACCCGCGACGCGCAGGAGGGCTTGAGCTTGGAGAGCACGAAGGCCGCCGTCTGCGGGTGCTCCTTGGCGAGATAGCCCGCAAGTGCGCTTTCGGGCATCTGCGAGATGCGGTCCCAGATCGAGCGGTTGGCCGCTTCGGCCGTCTCGCCGATGATCTCGGTGATCTCCTCGGGCGGAAGCACGCCGGTGAGCAGCTTCTGGACCTCGCTCGGCGAGCCGACCAGGTTCATGCCGCGCGAGAAATGGTCGCTGAACTCGTCGACGAGGTCGGCGATGTCGGCGGCGCCGACCGGCCCGAGTTCGGCCGCACGGCGCATCAGCGCGCGGACCTCGGCCGTGTCGAGATGCTTCAGCATGCGCCCGGCGAGCGGCTTGCCCATCGCCAGCACCAGCACGGCTGCCTTGCCGGCGCCGCCGAGCTGCGGCGGTCGCCCCGTCACGACGGAAGCCGCAGCAGCGCTGCCTCGATTGTCTTTCGCGGTCACCGTCATCGACTGTCCGGCCTCACTCTTCGAACTTGGCCTGGACGCCGACGATCTCGGTCAGCGACACGCCGAAACGGCTGTTGTCGTCCTCGACGATCACGACCTCGCCACGCGCCACGATGCGGCCGTTGACGACGACATCGACCGGTTCGCCGACGCGGTGGTCGAGCGGCACGACCGCGCCGCGGCGCAGCTTCATCAGATTGGCGACCTGCATCGTGGCGCTGCCGAGCACGACCTGGATCGTCACGGGGATGCGCAGCACGGCGTCGAGATTGAGCGGGTCGTTGGCGATGGCGGGCGTTTCGCCGCCCTCTTCGATTTCGGACGCCGTCGCCTCGGTTTCGATCAGCGTGGCGTCGGCAGGCGCCTCGGCGATGGCGAGATCGGACAGCTTCACGGGCTTGGTCGGCTTCTTCATGGCGGTCTCCTGCAGAGAATGGTGGCGCGAAAGGAGCTGTCTCAGGCCGCTCGGGCTTTGCGGCCGGCCCTGGTGTCGGGTGCTTCGACGGTCGCGCAGGCGACCTTGATGTCGCTGACGAGGCGGCGCCCGGCGTCGATGCGCACGCCCAGTTCCTCGACGACGTCGCGGCCGCTGGCCTGGAGATCGCGGACGGTCGCCTGGATCGCGCCGAGCGCGGCCTCGGTCTTGCCGAAGACCTGCTGGAATTCGGCGTGGTAGGCGCGCATGCGCTTCAGTTCATGGCGCATCCGCAGGACCTGCAGGCTGGTCAGCAGCAGGGCGGCGAAAAGGACGGTTTCACCGAGATAGAAGATCATCGAAAAACTCCTGTTCCTGGTTGGCGCTGTCCTGGACGCGCAGGACATAGGACCCGTCGCGCTGGCCGAGCTGGCACCAGAAGACGGTCTCGTCGTTGCATTGAAGCTGGATCGGGGAGCGCGGCGAGGACTGCAGCTCGATGACCTGGCCGACCTTCAGCTCGCTGATCTCGCCCAGCGTCATCGGGCGCTCCTCGAGGATGGCGCGCAGCTTGACCTCGGTCTTGTGGACCTCGGTCTGGATCTGCTTCGTCCAGCGCTGGTCGCGGACCGTGGTGTGGCCGGAGACGACGCGTGAGAGGCTCTGGCGGATCGGGTTCAGGGCGGTCTGCGGGATGATGACGAACATCTGCCCGCAGTTGTCGAGGCCCTGGACCAGGAGCTGCGACTTGACCGCGAGATTGCTGCGGCTGCCGATGGCAGCGAAATACATGCGCGTCTCGACCTGCTCGAACAGGAAGGTGACGTCGCAGACCGGGCTGAAGGCGGCCTGCAGGTTCTTCGCGGCGAGTTCGAACAGCGCCTGCGCCACCTGGATCTCGATGGGCGTGTAGGGCCGTTCGTCGTCAGGAAAGTCGGGCTCGTACTTGTACGGGCGTTCGCTGCCATCGGCGCCGAACAGCACTTCGATCAGCGTGAAGATGAAGTCCCGGTCGAAGCCGATCAGGATGCGTGCATCCCACTCCGGCGAGTGGAAGATGCCGGCGATGGTGTTGTGGGCATGGGCGTTCAGGGCATCGCCGATCCGCTGGCTCTGGACGTTGGCGACGGAGATGTAGGTCGGCGAGGTCGACATCTGGCGCAGGGCATCGGCGCAGCCGGTCGCGAGCCGGTCGAAGACCATGCGCAGCATCGGCAACCGGTCGATCGAGATGCCCGTCGACTCGAGGAGCTTGTCCTCGCGGATCGCTTGTGCGGCGGTGCTCATCAGGCGGCTTCCTTCTGCGCGCGGTCATTGGCGGGCGTGCGCGGGCTTGAGCCGCTGATCGTCTTGTCCTCGACCTCGTCGATCGAGGGCCGCTCGGCTGCCGCGATGACCTTGCGGCCATATTCGAGTGCGACCTGCGGGGCGGCGCCGTTGATGAAGGCGAGCAGCGTCTGCTTCACGACGATGTAGACGCGCGCCTGCTTCTCCCGTGTCGTCTTGATCTTCAGCGAGATCGGCCCGATCACCGCGTAGGAGAAGAAGATGCCCGCGAAGGTGCCGACCAGGGCCGCGCCGATGAAGCCGCCGAGCAGCGCCGGCGATTGGTCGATCGCGCCCATCGCCTTGATGACGCCGAGCACGGCGGCGACGATGCCCAGCGCGGGCAGGGCCTCGGAAACGGTGCCGAGCGCGTAATAGGGCTTCAGGGCGTCCTGGAGATGGCTCGAGATTTCCTCGTCGAGCAGGGCCTCAACCTCATGGGCCTGGGCCTTGCCGACGATGATCAGCCGGAAATAGTCGCAGATGAAGGTGGTCAGGACGCGGTCGGCAAGGACGCTGGGGTAGGCCGCAAACAGCGCCGATTCATAGGGCGTCTCGATGTGCTGCTCGATCTCGGCGCGGCCCTTGTTGCGCAGTTCGCGCATCAGCGCATAGAGCACGCCGAGGATCTCGAAATAATGAGCCTGGCTGGGTGCGGCGTTGCGCATCGCCTCCATCACGGCGGTCCCGGTGTCGGCGACCGTCTTCATCGGATTGGCGATGATGTAGGTCCCGACCGCCGTCCCGAGGATGATGACGAGTTCCCAGGGCTGCCAGAGCACGGCGACATGGCCACCCATGGCGGCGAAGCCGCCGATGAGCGAACCCACCGCAATCAACAATCCGATTAGTACGCTCAACGCGCCGCTCCTTCTCGCAAACAGCAGATCGCCGGCAAGCTGCTGGCTCACAAACTGCTGGCTCACAAACCGCAAGTTGAGACGTAGACGATCTGGCTTGCGTGAAGCTGAAAGGACAGGTCCTGTACCGCGTCAGGTCCACGCAAGCCTTGCGCGGGAGCATGGCTCAAGAAGATCGGATCGATCTTGTTGCTGCGGAGGCCCCGATGACCACGACAATGATCAGCTATCAGGCGGTCACGCGCAACATCACGCAATCGCTGGCGCGGACAGCGGCCAAGCCCGACGTCGCCGCCAGCGCCGCCTATTTCGAGAAGAACATCGGCAAGGTGAAGACGCTCGACGACTTCATGAAGGACGACCGGCTCTACCGCTATGCGGTCGATGCGTTCGGCCTGGGCGAGATGGCCTATGCCAAGGCGTTCATGCGCAAGGTGTTCGAGGGCGGCGTGAGCTCGTCCAACAGTTTCGCGAACAAGCTTTCGGACAAGCGCTATCGTGAACTCGCGGCCGCATTCGATTTTTCGGCCGAGCAGACCGAGACGACCTACTTCCAGGCCAATATCGCCAAGGTGAAGACGGTGACCGCTTTCACATCGGAAAGCGCCTCGCGGATGTTCGATTATGCGATCGAGGCCTTCGGGCTGGAATCGGTCGTCGATACGCCTAAGGAGAAGGCCGCCGTCACCGAGGCTCTCCATCTCGGCACGAACTCGCCGCTGCACTTCGCCGATCCGGCAATCGATACGCGCTTTCGCGAGTTCCTGAAGGCCTTCGACTTTGCCGGCAAGGGCCTGAAGGCGACCAGCGACAAGGCGATGATGCAGCAGACCGTCGACCGCCACAACGGCGTCGTCAGGGCCGACCAGGCGAAGGTCACCATCGAGAAGTTCACGCGCCAGAAGCTGGAGCTCGACGCCGGAGCCAGCAACGAGAACGTCCGGCTCGCGTTGTATTTCCAGCGCAAGGCGGCCGACATCACCGACCCCTACCAGGTCATGGCCGATCCGGCCTTGTTGAAGGTCGTGCAGACGGCCCTCGGCTTGCCAAAGGAAATCGGCGCGATCGATCTCGACAAGCAGGCCGAGATCTACAAGGAGCGGATCGACTTCGAGGATTTCAAGGATCCGGTGAAGCTGCAGTCGTTCATCACGCGCTTCACCGCCCTTGCCGATTCCCAGAACGGCAACTCCGCAGCATCGGCAGCGGTCTCGATTCTCGTCGGGCCGCCGACCGCGGCCGGGGTGAGCATGGACGTGCTCTTCAGCATTCAGAACCTGCGCCTCGGGGGCCTTTGACCATGCAGTCGTCCATCTATGTCGGCCTGTCGTCGCAGCTCGTGCTCGAGAAGCGGATGGAGACGCTGGCCCGCAACGTCGCCAACATGAATACGGCGGGCTTCCGGGCCGAGGAGGTCAAGTTCAGCACCTTCCTGTCGAAGAAGGGCGCGGACGGGGTCAGCTTCGCCTCGCCTGGCGAGACCTATATCAGCCGGATCCAGGGCGGGCTCGACAAGACCGGCAACCCGCTCGACGTCGCCGTCGAGGGCGAGGGCTGGCTGGCGATCAACACGCCGGCCGGCACGGTGTATACCCGCGACGGGCGCATGAAGATGTCGCCGCAGGGCGAGCTGCGGACGCTGTCCGACCATGCGGTGCTCGATGCCGGCGGTGCGCCGATGCAGCTCGACCCCGAGGGGGGGCCGCCGACGATCGCAAAGGATGGCATGATCTGGCAGGGCGACCAGCAGGTCGGCGCGATCGGCCTGTTTTCGATCGATCCGGCCGCCAAGCTCCAGCGCCATGAGAATTCCGGCGTCGTCCCGGACCGGCCGGCGACTCCGATCCTCGACTTTGTCATCAACGGCGTGCGCCAGGGCTATGTCGAGGGCTCGAACGTCAACCCGATCCGCGAGATGACCAAGCTGATCGCGGTGACCCGCGCCTTCGAAAGCGCCGCCAACGCGATCGACAAGGGCGAGAAGGCCGTCGACGGCGCGATCCGCTCGCTTGGCGAGAGCTGAGCGGCTGCCTTTTCCCTGCCTTCCCGCCTTTGTGCCGTAGTCTTCGGGCCGCCGCCCGCCATCAGACTGGATCGTGATGAACGCGCTGACACGTCTCGAACACTCGCTCGCCGGCGGCCCCTTGCCGCATGATCTCGTCTCGATCAGCGGCAGCGTCTCCGAGGTCACGCCGGCGGCGCTGCGCGTCAGCGGCCTGTCGCGTTTCGTGCGGCTGGGCGAGCGCATCGCGCTCTCGACGAATGGCCGGGAGGAACTCGGCGAAGCGATCCGCATCGACCGCGACGGCGTGCTGGTGAAGCCCTTCGCGACCACGGTCGGCGTCGGCTTGGGCGCCCGCGCCAGCGTCGCCGGGCCGTTGAGCCTGCGCCCGACCCAGAGCTGGAAGGGGCGCGTCATCAATGCCTTCGGCGAGCCGATCGACGAAGGCGGGCCGCTGTTCCCCGGAGAGGTGGCGATGCCGGCCGAGGGACCGCCGCCGGAGGCGATGAAGCGGGCGCGGGTGACGCGGCCGATCCGCACCGGCGTCAAGGTGATCGACCTGTTCACACCGCTCTGCGCGGGACAGCGCATCGGCGTCTTCGCCGGCTCGGGCGTCGGCAAGTCGAGCCTGCTCTCGATGCTGGCGCGGGCGCCGGGATTCACGACGATCGTCATCGGCCTGGTGGGCGAGCGTGGCCGCGAGGTGCGCGAGTTCCTCGACGACACGCTGGGCGCCATGCGCGCCCATGCCGTCGCGGTCGTCTCGACCAGCGACGAAAGCGCGATGATGCGAAGGCTCGCGCCGAACACCGCGATGGCGGTGGCCGAGTATTTCCGCGACCAGGGCGAGGATGTCCTGCTCATCATCGATTCCGTCACCCGCCTTGCCCATGCGGCCCGCGACGTCGCGCTGGCGGCGGGCGAGCCGGCGGTGGCGCGCGGCTATACGCCGAGCGTCTTCAGCACGCTGCCGAAGCTGCTCGAGCGGGCCGGGCCCGGGGTCGAGGGCACGGGCACGATCACGGGGATCTTCTCGGTCCTGATTGATGGCGACGACCATAACGATCCGGTCGCGGACTCGATCCGCGGCACGCTCGACGGCCATCTCGTGCTCGACCGCGCGATCGCCGATCAGGGCCGCTATCCGGCCGTCAACGTGCTCGGCTCGGTCTCGCGCCTGGCACATCATGTCTGGACGCCCGAGCAGCGCGGCCTGGCCTCGCGGATGAAGGCGCTCGTCGCCCGCTTCGAGGATACGCGCGACCTGCGCCTGATGGGCGGCTACCAGGCAGGAGCCGACGCCGAGCTCGACAAGGCGATCGTGCTGGTGCCGAAGATCTACGAGGCACTGCATCAGGACATGAGCGCCGCATTGAGCCAGGACGCCTTCAAGGATCTGGCGAGTACGCTGCAGGGCTAGGCCGCAGCTCCCTCGGGGCTTGCGGCAACAGCGCTGGAAACGCACGTCATTCCGGACAAGCCGCATAGCGGCGTCAACCCGGAATCCATCATAGGGCGCAGAGCCTTACGATGGATTCCGGGTCTCCGCTTCGCTGCGCCCGGAATGACGATTGCTTTTTCGTGGAAGGGCTCTCGGGCGATCGGTCAGCCGCGGAGCTGGTCCTTGCGGACGTAGTTGAATTCCTTGACGAGCACGTCCTTGACCAACTCGCCGCCGAGGCGGCCGTTGACGCCGGTCTTCACGGCCTTGAGCAGCGCGTCGATGTCGACGCGTTCGATGCGCGAGAAATCGACCTTCGCGTTCGAGTAGATCGCCCGCAGCGCTTCGTCCCGGACATAGGGGTGGGGCTTCACGGTCATCTGGCGCATGGTGCGCGCGTCGGCCGTGAAGACGAACTGGGCCGCGACATAGCCCTGGACCTCGCCATTGGCGATGATCGGGACATGGATCAGCGCCGTCTCCTCATATTCGAGTCCCTCGAAGAACGGGGTTTCCGAAGCCGGCGGCGCTTCTGCGCGCCAGGTCAAGGCGAGATGGCCCGAGAGCAGGGTGACGCCGCAGATCCACACGCCGAGGACGAGGAGCCGTGCGGTCGTCATGAGGCATGGGCCTTGGCGCTCTGCGCGCCGGCGATGCGGGAACTGGCCGAATAGGTGCCGTCCGATTCCGCGTCGATCAGCGTGCTCGTCATGGCCGAGGCGATCTCGCGGACCGCATCGAGATGCATGCCGATGGCGAGGCGGTTGTGCTCGAGCTTGAGACGCAGCGTCGAGAGGCGGGCGATCAACCGGCCGTCGCTGACCTCGTCGCGCATAGCGCGCATCGCGCGGCTGGCGTCGAGCAGCAGGCGGCTCTTGATTTCGTTGAGGCGGTTGAAATCGGCGCTGCGCAGCGCCATCAGCTCGGCGGTCTCGTGATCCAGCGCCTGCTCGAGGCGGTCGAGCACGGACCAGATCGCGCGGGATGCGCCTGACGGCGCCTCCGACTCGACCGCGTGTTCGCTGGTCATGGCGACGAGCTGAGGCACCAGGGCCGGCAAGCCGGATGACGGCGCCTCGAAGGGGCTCGAATGGTCGTTGTGGTCGCTCATGATGGATCAGGCCTGTCGGAAGTTGGCGCGCGTGACCCCGCCGGTGGTGGCGGGCCGCGTCAGGTTGAGGAAGCGCTGTTCGACGCTGAGCGGGATGGCGAGGTCGCGGGCATTGGCTCCGGCGATCTTGCCGTCGAGCACCTTCGTGGCGGCGGCAACGGCGCTGCCGGATGCGGCTTCCGTGCCGGTGTTGGTTCGCGCCGCGATCGCGGACTCGACCTTCTCGCGGATGCCGAGCCCGCCCGCCTTGGCGACCTGGTTGGCGATCTGTTCGGAGAGCATGGAGCGCCAGACGCCCCCTGCCGTGCCGCTGCCGAAATTGTTTGCCGAGGCTTCCGGCATCATCTGCTCGATGAAGGTCGAGATCACCTGCGCCTCGAACTGCTGCAGCGTCTTGGCGCTTTTGGTCTGCGCGGCATCGGGCGCGTTGCTCAATTTAGCCGGCGCAAGGCTTGCGAATTTCTCGCGCGCGCCGGCGAGGCCGGGAGGGCCTGCGGTCGGCGCGGCTTCGTCCACCGCGGCCGCGAACTGGGTTCCGGAAACGCCTGAGCCTATGCGCTGGAGCCGGTCGAAGGCGACCTGCTGACGGCTCGGATCAGCGGCGCGCGCGACGTCGAGAACAATATCCGACGGAGGAGAAATCGCCATTGTCACCTTCCATGTTCGGTGAAAGAACCGGGTCGTTGAACGATCTGGTACCACCTTGCCCGATCGGGCTTATTCCAGGCTTGCGCTCAGAGAGCCGCGGTTTCGCGCCCTGCGGCCCGCTTGCCTTCGAGCGCGTCCATGATCTCGACGAGCGCGCCATCCTGGTCGGCGCGCAGCTTGATCTTGCGGACATGATCGACGAGGCGGGCGGTGCGCTTCTCGCGCCCGGTTTCCGCCAGGACATGCTTGGCCTGTTCGGCCGCGGCCGCGTCGAGCTCCCAGATCGAGACCGAAACGCGGTGCAGGCGCCGGGCCGTCATGTCGGGGAACAGGCCGCTGGTCGGTCCATCGCCATTGAGCGAGACGACGAGCGCGCGAGACTCTTCCCGGGCGGCGACCGCCTTGAGCTCGATCGCCTTCTGGCGCCATTCGGCGAGTTTGCGGATGCGCGACTGGATCGCCAGCATCCGCTCGATCGATTTCAGGCGCTTGGCTTGCATGACGGATCAGCCCCGGGCGAGCCAGGCCGAGAAGGCGGTCATGAACAGCCTGAGCGTCTCGGGCCCGGAGAAATAGAGCAGGAACAGGCCGCCGGCGATGACGAAGGGCAGCGAGATGAAATAGACCGGGATCTGCGGCGTCAGCTTGTTCATGATGCCGATCGCGAGATTGACGATCACGCCGTAAATCATGAAGGGGCTGCCGATGCGCAGCGCCAGGTAGAAGGTCTCCGAGGCCCGGTCGGCGATCTGGATCAGGCCAGCTTGCGCATCAAGCGCAGTGCCCGGCGCGATGCGGGTATAGGAGCCGGCGAGCGCGCGGATGACCTCGGCGTGCTGGTTGGTCACGAACATCAGCGTCACGGCCGTCATCGTGATCAGGGTGACGAAGGGGGCGGAGGCTTCGGCCTCGTCGATCGGCAGGCCCGGCAACTGGCCGAGCCCTGCCGTCGTCGCCATGGCGGTCGCGATCGTCTGCAAGGCGAGGAAGAAGAAGCGTGCCATCAGCCCGATCAGGGCGCCGGTCATGGTCTCGGAGACGATGATCCGCAGCAGCGTGGCGGGGCCGGGCGCCACGAAAGGCGCGAAGGCCGGTAGGACGAAGGGCGCCAGCGCCAGGGTGACCCCGACCGCGATGAAGAGCCTGAGCCGGACCGGAACGCGCGGGCTCGAGAAGCCCGGCATCAGCATCAGGCAGGCGCCGATGCGGCAGAAGATCAGGAAGGCGTGCAGCACCGTATCGGGGGTGACCGGCATCAGGAGATGGTGCCCAGCAGATTGACCTCAAGCCCGCGCGCGATCTCGACATGCGAGAGCACCGGCAGCGCCGGGAAGATGCGCTCGACGATCATGCGGACGTAAGGGCGCGCGTCGGGGCTGGTGACGAGCACAAAATGCTGGCCCTGGTCCATGCGGGCGCGGACCGCGGTCGTCGCCTCCGCCGCGAATTCCTCGATCAGGCGCGGGTCGATGTCGAACTCGACGACCTCGCCCTTGGCGTCGCGGCGCAGGCTTTCATGGAAGGCGAGGTCCCAGCGATTGCCGAGCCGCAGCATGTTC
>JAESFK010000849.1_pt1 | contig 11674 bp, 11 predicted proteins | sample 9269391 | NCBI WGS metagenome assembly JAESFK01 (sample SAMN14506231, study PRJNA617097) | algae metagenome | isolation source: Drouetiella hepatica UHER 2000/2452 and co-occurring heterotrophs from... | place: Slovakia: Slovak Paradise National Park, Hrabusice, Kosice Region | collected 2000-01-01
TAACTATCTCGACGAGTATGTCGGCCGGCCGCCGGCCATAGTCGTGGCCCCGACAATCGTCGTGCGGCCGCCTCATTATCGCCCGCCGCCGCACTGGAATCGCCCGCCCAAGCCACGGCCGCCGAGGCCGCGCCCGCCCGGCGCGCACTGCAAGATCGCTCCCGGATTCCCCTGCCCGAGGTGACAACCTCCTGACAGCCTGATGTCAGGAGCACGACTGCCCATCGGCGCGGGTGCCGGCTTTCCGGTATCCGCACCCTTTCCATTTCCCCTGACTCCGCCCATATTTCGCCCATGGCCAAATCTCCTGAAAAGAAATCGCCCGCGTCGGGAAGCGACAACCGTGCCGCGCAGCGCAAGCGCGGCGGCAATGGCGTGACCGACTTCCTCGACGCCTCCGAGCCACTGCATCGTGGCGGCTTCAGCGAGGCGCCGCAGGCAGAGTTTTCCGGCGCGCCGCTTTCAGGCTCGATCGCCGACTGGGCCGATCAGATCGCCAGGGAGGCCGAAAAGCCGCAGCCCAAGCCCAAGAAAGTTCCGGAGAAGAGTTCCGCCCCGACACGTTCGTCGCGCGGCACCTCGATGGGCGGCGCGGCTTCGGCCAAGGATCGCGCCGCCGCGGGTCTCAGCCCGGTCGCCGGTCTCGACATCTCGCTCGAAGATGCGGCGTCGTTGTCCAATTCCGGCGTCACCGCCACCGTCGCTGCCCTGTCGGCGCTGATCGAGAGCGGTAACCCGCTGTTCAAGGACGGCGAGATCTGGGTGCCGCACCGCCCTGCCCGCCCGGACAAGTCCGAAGGCGGCATCCAGATCGTCATGCAGTCGGAATTCGAGCCGGCCGGCGACCAGCCGACCGCGATCAAGGACCTCGTCGAGGGCGTCAATTCGGCCGAGCGCACCCAGGTCCTGCTCGGCGTCACCGGCTCCGGCAAGACCTTCACCATGGCCAAGGTGATCGAGCAGACGCAGCGCCCGGCGCTGATCCTGGCGCCCAACAAGACGCTGGCCGCCCAGCTCTACAGCGAGTTCAAGAAGTTCTTCCCCGACAATGCGGTCGAGTATTTCGTCTCCTATTACGACTACTTCCAGCCCGAGGCCTACGTCCCGCGCACTGACACCTATATCGAGAAGGAATCGACGATCAACGAGCAGATCGACCGCATGCGCCACTCGGCGACGCGCTCGCTGCTCGAACGCGACGACGTCATCATCGTCGCCTCGGTGTCGTGCATCTACGGTATCGGTTCGGTCGAAACCTACACCGCCATGACCTTCCAGATGGCGGTCGGCGACCGGCTCGACCAGCGCCAGTTGCTCGCCGATCTCGTCGCCCAGCAATACAAGCGCCAGGACATCAACTTCGTCCGCGGCTCGTTCCGCGTCCGCGGCGACACCATCGAAATCTTCCCCGCCCACTTGGAGGATTCGGCCTGGCGCATCTCGCTGTTCGGCGACGAGATCGACTCCATCACCGAGTTCGATCCGCTCACCGGCCAGAAGACCGGCGACCTCAAGAGCGTCAAGATCTACGCCAACTCGCACTATGTGACGCCGCGCCCGACCTTGAATCAGGCCATCAAGTCGATCAAGGAAGAGCTGCAGCATCGCCTGCAAGAGCTTGAAAAGGCTGGCCGTCTGCTCGAGGCCCAGCGCCTCGAACAGCGCACCCGCTTTGACCTGGAGATGCTGGAAGCCACCGGTTCCTGCGCCGGCATCGAAAACTATTCGCGTTATCTCACCGGCCGCCGTCCCGGCGATCCACCGCCCACCTTGTTCGAATACATCCCCGACAACGCGCTGGTCTTCATCGACGAAAGCCACGTCACCGTGCCGCAGATCGGCGGCATGTACCGCGGCGACTTCAAGCGCAAGGCGACGCTGGCCGAATACGGCTTCCGCCTGCCGTCCTGCCTGGACAACCGGCCGCTGCGCTTCGAGGAGTGGGACGCCATGCGCCCGCTTTCCGTCGCTGTTTCGGCGACGCCCGGCAACTGGGAGATGGAAGAGGCCGGCGGCGTCTTCGCCGAGCAGGTCATCCGCCCGACCGGCCTGATCGACCCGCCCGTCGAGGTCCGCCCGGCCAAGACCCAGGTCGACGACGTCGTCGGCGAGATCCGCGAAACCACCAAGGCTGGCTACCGCACGCTGGTCACCGTGCTGACCAAGCGCATGGCCGAGGATTTGACCGAATACCTGCATGAGCACGGCGTGCGCGTGCGCTATATGCACTCCGACATCGACACGCTGGAGCGCATCGAAATCCTGCGCGACCTGCGCCTCGGCGCCTTCGACGTGCTCGTCGGCATCAACCTGCTGCGCGAAGGCCTCGACATTCCCGAATGCGGCTTCGTCGCCATCCTTGACGCCGACAAGGAAGGTTTCCTGCGCTCCGAAACCTCGCTGATCCAGACCATCGGCCGCGCCGCACGAAACGTTGATGGCAAGGTCATCCTCTACGCCGACCAGATCACCGGCTCGATGGAACGCGCCATGGCCGAGACGTCGCGCCGCCGCGAAAAGCAGGTCGCGTGGAACGAGGCCAACGGCATCACCCCGGAAAGCGTCAAGTCGCGCATCTCCGACATCCTCGACTCGGTCTACGAAAAGGACCACGTCCGCGCCGACATCTCGCAGTTCACCGACGAAGCCGGTGCGATGATGGGCAACAACCTCAAGGCCCATCTCGACGCGCTCGAAAAGCAGATGCGCAGCGCCGCCACCGATCTCGATTTCGAGAAGGCCGCCCGCATCCGCGACGAGATCAAGCGCCTGCGCGAGATGGAACTCGCCATCTCCGACGACCCGCTGGCCAAGTATGTCGACATGGAAAGCCCGGCGTCCGGCCGCGAAAAAGGCAAGCACAACAAGGGCGTCGCCAAGCATCGCACGGCCGAGGAGCAGGAGCGTTTCCGCAAGCTCGACGCCGAGCGTGCCGCCGAAGAAGCGGCAAAAGCAGCGCGGCCGAACCTGTTCCGCAAGCCGGCACTCGACGAAATGGGCGCCGACGGCACGGTTCCGGCGGGCAAGTCGCTGTTCGCCAAGCCGCATATCGACGCCATGGGTCCGGGCACTGACATGGCAACGCCTGCGGGAGCGGTTTCGCGCTCGCTGTTCAAGAAGCAGTCGGCAGACGAGGCGCATGGCGCCGACTACGGCGTGCCGGAGGACGGCGAAAAGTCACTGTTCAAGAAGAACAGCCTCGACGAGATGACTGTCCGCCGGACTGAGAAACCTGTCGAGAGCGTCAAGCCGGTCAAGCGCGCCAAGATCGGCGCTGGCTCCTACGAAGACCCGGCCGAGGCCGCACGTGCGAAAAAGAAGCCGGGCAAGTCAGGGCGGCCGGGGCGGTAGGCAGGACGGCAGCTGTCTCAGGCTGGCAAGTCAGACAAAAATGCGATAGGTTACATGTAACCGTCAGAGATCTGGTATGTCCTCCACATCCTCCCCAAAGCCATCCCGCGTGAAGGTGCAAGAGCACCGCGAACGCCTGCGTCGGCAAGGATTGCGGCCCATTCAGATATGGGTGCCGGACACGCGGGCGCCGTCGTTCCGGTCTGAAGCGCATCGCCAGTCGCTGGCTGTGGCGGCTGGCCCTGACGCCTTTGACGATCAGGCGTTCATCGACGCCATCTCGGATTGGGATGGTGGATGAGGCGCGGCGACATCTGGATCGTCTCGGGAGGCAAAGACTACGCGAGCAAGCCACGCCCGGTTGTCATCATCCAAGACGATAACTTTGATTCAACTGCGTCCATTACCGTTTGTGCGTTTACAACGGATACGGCCGACGCTCCCTTGTTCCGCTTGCTCGTTGAACCGAGCGAACAGAACGGACTGCGCAGTGCCTCCCGCCTGATGGTGGACAAGATCACCACAGTGCCAAAGTCCAAAATGGGAGCACGTGTCGGGCGCTTGGACGATGAGGACGTCTTGCGTCTCAACCGGGCTGTTGTGGTATTCCTCGGGCTGGTAGCTTCCCCGCGGGCCAGCAAAGCGCCTTAAGCTCAGGTCAGCGGCGGGCACCTACTTCCCGGCAATCTGCACCATAGTTGCCGTCGCCCTCTGCCTGCATCAATGACCTGCCTACACTGAGCCGGCTTTTACGCCAGGGACAGCTAACTTCATTCGCGACCAAAAATCTTTGTCGGCCATGTCGGCTTCGGTCGGCGTCGCTCGTCCTTGAGGCGAGGCATCGGCCCAAGGCGGTCAACGATGCCCTAAACAGGCGCCGCCAGCGCGGCGATTGGCTCAAGCGAGGAACGGAGACAACAGATGTCGGAAGCACAGAACACAGCATACCCCGCCCCGAAAGTCCTTGGCGGACTGGTCGCCTACCTCCAGGTCGACGGCGCCTTCAAGGCCGCCGAGCTCTACAAGCGCGCCTTCGGCGCCGAGCAGGTCTTCGCCTATCCCGCCGACGAGCAGGGCCGGACGATGCACATCCACCTCTACGTCAACGGCAGCTCGATGATGCTGGCCGATGCATATCCCGAGCACGGCCACGCGCACGAGAAGGCCCAAGGCTACACAATGCAGCTCATTCTCGGCGACGACATCGACGCCTGGTGGAAACGCGCCGTCGAGGCCGGCTGCGAGGTGGTCGTGCCGCTCGACGTCATGTTCTGGGGCGACCGCTGGGGCCAGTTGCGCGATCCGTTCGGCGTCGCCTGGGCGATGAACGCACCGGTCAAGCCGGCCTGACAGGCTTAAACCACGTTGCGCGCCTTCACGGCGCGCAGCACTTCACTGGCCGTCAGTCGTGCGTTTCACCCGAAAGCGGCGTCGCCAGCATCGACGGCCGCTTTTCGAAAGCGTCGAACCACTGCGTCAGCCGCGAGCGCCCGCGAAACGATGGCAGGTCGCGGAACGCCATCCATGATAGCGCCGTGGCCAATGCCACATGCCCGACATGCAGCGCATCGTCATCAAGCTCGCCTTCAAGCCAGTCATAGGTCGCCTCGATCTTGTTTTTGAAACCTTCGGCCAGCGGCTCGTAGCGCAGATGCGCGGGCCGCCGCTCCGTCTCCCAGCGCAAGCCGATGCCCGTCTGCGCCAGTCCTTGCGCCACCGCCTGCAGCCGCAACGCCTGCCAGCGCGCCTCCCCGCTTTCGGGGATCAGCTTCGGCCCGTCATGCAGCGTGTCCAGATAGGCGCAGATGACGTCGGAATCAAAGATCGGCCCGCCGTCCGTACGCAGCAGCACCGGCACCTTGCCCAATGGGTTTTCGGCATAAACGCGCGCATTGTGCAAGGTCGGGCTGGTTTCGTGGTGGATCACCTCGAGCCGGTCGGCGATGCCGGCTTCATGAGCGAATACCAGCGCCTTGCGGGCGAACGGCGAATGGGTCTGGTAGTAGAGGATCATCGTTTTCCCATGCAGGCAGGCGGCAAATGGCTCCGCCGTTTCTAGCCTTTGGACGGCGAGAATTGCGCTCTCATTGGCGCCGGCTGACGCAAGTTCGTTTCGCGCCGGCGCACCCCTTTGATGCGTTTCCGCGTCGCTGCACAGGAATGCCGTCCCTATGCGATTCCTATAAAACCGCCCGCTTCCCTCTCTCGAATTCACACGCGATGGAGGGCTATCTGTTGTCTCATCATGAAGCCGGAAAACATCGCTGCGCTGGCCGACCGTGTCGCCGACATCAGGATCCTGCGCGAACACCATGTCTGGGCCGCCGCCGACCTGTTTGGCCTCAATGACCTCGACGGCACCATGCGCCGAAAATTCCGGGCGCTGATGGAAGCCGACGCGCTGCTCGATGCGGTGCTGTTGCTTGCCGCCAGTGCCGAACCGCCGCGACAGGTCGAAAACATCAGCAATCACGCCGGACACTGGGTCTGTGCCATGCGCTGCGCCGCAGCCGGCGCCAGCCGATCCTGCACGGCTGAACATGCCGACCTCGCGGCCGCGGTCCTTGCTTCGCTGCTGGCAAGCTTCCAGCAGCCATCCACGGCGCGCCGCCGCCGCGCCACCCCTTTCCTCCAGCACGAACGGACCCACCGCCATGACAGCCAAATCCGTGACCACTGACCAGATTCATCAGCGCATTTTCGGCGCCATATCAGCGCTCCCCACCCCGTTCAGCAACGGCGAAGTCGACCTGAAAAGCCTCGCCGCCCTCGTCGAATGGCAGATCGCGGAAGGCATCAACGGCCTCGTTGCCTGCGGCACCACGGGTGAAGCCCCGACGCTGTCCTGGCATGAGCGCATCATGGTGATCCGCAAGACGGTGGCAGCAGCGAATGGGCGTGTGCCGGTCATTGCCGGTACCGGCACCAACAGCACGGAATCGACTGTTGCCTTCACCGCTGCAGCGCGCGATTTCGGTGCCGATGCCGCGCTGATCGTCACGCCCTATTACAACAAGCCGAGCCAGGCCGGCATCGTCAGGCATTTCGAGACGATCGCCGCCAAGGTCGGCATCCCCATCATCGTCTACAACGTACCAGCCCGCACCGGCGTCGACCTGACACCCGCCACCATCGAGCAGCTGGCCGCCATCCCCAGCATCGTCGGCTTCAAGGATGCCACCGGCGACCTGTCGCGCCCGATGGCGTTCGCCCAAAGGTTCGGCGACCGCTTCATCTGGCTGTCCGGCCACGACGCCACCGCCTTCGGCTTCAACACCATGGGCGGCAGCGGCACCATCTCGGTCGTTTCCAATGTGGCGCCGCGCCTTTGCGTGGCCATGCACGACGCCTGCCGGCGCGGCGACCCGCACGCGGCGCGCGAAATCCACAACCGCCTGCGCCCGCTCATCGCAGCGCTCGAACTCGAAACCAACCCGGTGCCGGTCAAGCACGCCCTTCACCTGATGGGCAGGATGTCATCGGACGTCCGGCTGCCGCTGGTCGAGGTCGAGCCGAATACCGCTTCCGCCATTCGCGACAACCTGTCGGTGCTCGACGCGCAGGCCCGCCCCTCGCGCGCGTTGCGTCCCGTCCGGATGGCCGCCCGCGCGGGCTCGAACATCAGGCATTTATGAGATTTGAATTTCTTGGCCCCTCGCCGCCAATCGAATTCATATGGCGCGGGCATCACATCATGAAATGCAACGAACCTCTCGGGATGCGGCAGCACCGCTCCCGGGAACTTGAGGAAAGGCACAGCACCATGGGCACTCTCGCTCGCGACATCCATCCGGCACTCCACGCCCACCGCTTCATGGTTGGCCGCGATCCGCAGGGGCGCTGGATTGTCAGCGACGAAATGGGTCTGGTCGGCGGCATCTTCGCCGACAAGGAATCCGCCGTCAGGTTCGCCCTCGCCGAAAGCGACCACATGCCGGGCGCCGTGTTCTGCGCGCCTTGCGAGATCACGCTCAACCTCGACCCGATCTCCGGCAACGACAACGCCGGTCGTCACTAGCCCGGAGCAATAGCTCCAAAGGGCGAATTCACGCGGCCCGCCCGTCCGTGTTCAAATGCCCTGATGGCCGCCCCTTCGGGTCGCCAGCGGGAAAGGAGCACGGTGCCATGGCAGGTCTCGGCACATTCGCCTTCGCAGCAAGCATCCTTGCAACGGTCGCGGCATTTTCCGCCGCCGACGCGGCACCGAAGGTACCAGCGCCGGGTGACCCGGCGGCACTGTCCGTCAGCGATGGCCTCATCCTGATCGGCAGCAAATCGGTCACCGTCTCGAAATCGACGAGCAAGTCGAGCTCGCGCTCGAAAAGCTGCTCCAACGGCAGCTGCACCACCGACAGCGACTCCCAGAGCAATTCCGGCACCCGTTCCTCGACAAGCACCTCGACGAGCACCAGCTCTTCGAGCAACTCGAACACAAACTCGAACTGATCGCTATATCGCTTTAGCCAGTTTCCAGCGCCGAACCCCAGCGCTTCTCAGGCCCGCTCCGGCGGGCCTGTTTTTCATGCCAATGGCACCGTCAGCCCGGCCTTGACCCGGTCCATCGCCACCAGCGTGCGGAATTTCTTGATGTTGGGGTCGGCAAAAAACAGCCGCCGCGTCAGCGCCTCGTATTCGGCCATGCTGGCCACTGTTACCACCAGCACGAAATCCGCCTCGCCGGTCACATAGTAGCATTGCTGCACTTCCGGAGCCGCCGCGAAGGTCGCCTTGGTGGCGTCGAGCAGGTCGATCTGCTCGCTCTCCACCGAGATCTCGACAATGATGGTGATCGGCCGGCCAACCCTGTCGGGCTCGACCACAGCCACATTGGCCGCGATGACGCCGCCCTCCTCCATGCGCTTGATGCGTCGTTGCACCGCCGGCGCCGACAGATGCACCGCCTCGCCGATCTCGCGCTGCGGGGTGCCGTTGTCATGCTGCAGGATGTCGAGGATCTTCAGGTCGAACTCGTCGAGATCGACTTCCTTCACCGCTTTTCGCAAAACGCCATCCTTTGCGATACAAACTTGCACCAATGCTGCCAGATAAGAGCGCATTTCTCGCCATCGGTGCAATATAAATGCGCCGATCGAGGAGACACTGCCGCAATGCTCATCCGCAACCAGCACCCCGACTACCGCAAGCCGCTTGAAGCGACCGATGCCGAGACGCTCGGCGTTGCCGCAGCGGAAACTGTCGAGCGCTTCCTGGCGCGCCGGCCCAACCACCGCCCGACGCCGCTGCGTTCGCTGCCGGCGCTCGCCAGCGAGCTCGGCCTTGGCGCCATCCACCTCAAGGACGAAGGCTATCGCCTCGGCCTCGGCAGCTTCAAGGCGCTCGGCGGCGCCTATGCGGTCATCCGCCTCGTGCTGGAAACGGCGGAACAGAAGCTCGGCCGCCCGGTCGACATCGCCGAACTGCACAGCCCTGAAGTGGCGAAAATCTCCGCCACCATGACCTTCGGTTGCGCCACCGACGGCAATCATGGCCGCTCGGTCGCGCAAGGGGCGCAGCTTGTCGGCGCCCGCTCGGTGATCTTCGTCCATGGCGGTGTCAGCGACGCGCGTGTCGCCGCCATCGCCCGCTACGGCGCCGTGATGGAGCGCGTCGCCGGCACCTATGACGATTCCGTCGCAGAGGCGGCGCGGGTCTGCGAAGCCAATGGCTGGACCGTCGTCTCCGACACCTCATGGCCCGGCTACGAGCGCATCCCCGGGCTCGTCATGCAGGGCTACACCGCGATCTTCCGCGAGGCGCTGGAAAAGCTGCCTGAAACACCGACCCATGTCTTCATCCAGTCCGGTGTCGGCGGCATCGCCGCCGCCGCCTCGGGCTACCTTGCCTGCCGCCTTGGCGAGGCGCGCCCGACCTTCATCGTCGTCGACCCCGCACGCGCCGCCTGCATCTTCGAGACCGCGCGGCAGGGCAAACCGGTCAAGCTCCAGCACGGCGAACCGACCGTCATGGCGATGCTCGAATGCTACGAGCCCTCGCAGGTCGCCTGGCGCGTGCTGTCGCGCGTCGCCGATGCCTTCATGACCGTCGACGACGAGACCGCCGTCGAAGTCATGAACCTTCTCGCCCGTCCGTTCGGCCATGACCCGGTTGTCGTTGCCGGCGAAAGCGGCGGCGCCGGCCTCGCCGGCCTGCTCTTCGCCGCCCGCGATCCCGAGATGCGCGCGGCCATCGGCCTCGACGCCAACTCGCGCGTGCTGCTCGTCATCACCGAAGGCGCCACCGACCCCGACCGCTACCGCGAACTCGTCGGCCTGACGCCGGGGGATATTGCCAGCAACGCCGGCAAGTAGCAGAACGAAGGGCAATGGCGCGGACCTCCCTTCTCCCCCTTGTGGGAGAAGGTGCCCCGAAGGGGCGAAGGCAAGCCCACTTCTTCCCCACATTTCGCGCCATGCTAGTGCAATGTCCGCCCTGTATCAGCCGTCATCCACGTTTGACATGAGGGCACGTCCGAGATGACATTTTCTGCCGCGGCAGTTTCCTCCAGCTCGCACTTTCCATCCATTACCGAGATCAAGCGCATCCTCGTCGAGCGCATCGACGTGCAGCGCCAGAGCGTCGGCATCGTCGTCGGCACATTCGGCGCGGAAGGCCGCCATATCGTCTCGCATGGCAATTTCGGCGCCTACTACGCCCGCCCCGTCGATGCCGACACCGCCTTCGAAATCGGCTCGATCACCAAGGTCTTCACCACGCTTGTGCTTGCCGAAATGGCTGGGCGCGGCGAGATCGGGCTCGACGACCCGGTCGCCATGCACCTGCCCGCAACCGTCCACATGCCGCAGCGCAACAGTCGCGAGATCAACCTGACCGACCTCGCCACCCACACCTCCGGCCTGCCGCGCCTGCCTGAAAACATGGCGCCATCAGACGACGACAACCCTTATGCCGACTACAGCGTCGAGCAGATGTATGCGTTCCTGTCCGCCTATGAGCTGCCGCGCGACATCGGCAGCCAGTACGAGTATTCCAATCTCGGCATGGGCCTGCTCGGCCATGTGCTCGCCCGCCGTGCCGGCATGAGCTACGGCGCGCTGGTCCGCGAGCGCATCCTGGCACCGCTCAACATGCGCTCCACCGCCGACACCCCGGCCGTCTACATGAAGTCGCGTCTCGCCAACGGCCACGACGACAAGCTGATGCCGGTGCTGAACTGGGACCTGCCGACGCTCGCCGGCGCCGGCGCGCTTTTGTCCACCGCCGACGACATGCTGAACTTCGTCGAGATGCTGGTCGATGCGCCAGCTTCGCCGCTTCATGCAGCCCTTGCCACCACCTTGGCCATCCGCCGCCCGACCGGTGCCGAAGGCGACGAGACCGGGCTCGGCTGGGTCATCTCGGGCAGTGGCGACGACCAGATCATCTGGCACAATGGCGGCACCGGCGGCTACCGCTCCTATCTCGGCTTCATGCCGGCCAAGGGTGTCGGGGTTGTTGCGCTTTCCAACACCTCGACCGAAGCCGGCGTCGACGACATCGGCAGGCACCTGCTCGACAGCAGGAACCCGCTGGCCGAGCCGCCGCGAGAACGAGTCGCAGTCACCCTCGATCCGGCGATCTACGAGCGCTATGTGGGCACCTACCGGCTGGCCCCGCAGTTCGAGATCGTGATTTCGAGCGAAGGCGCCAGCCTGTTCGCCCAGGCCACCGGCCAGGGCCGCCACGAGATTTTTGCCGAGAGCGACAAGCTGTTCTTCCTCAAGGTCGTCAACGCCCAGCTGACCTTCAACGTCGGCGCCGACGGCCGGGCCGCCGGCCTGACGCTGCACCAGAACGGCATCGATCAAAAGGCACCGAAGGTGGCGTCCTAGCCGCCACCGCCGCACAAACGAAAACCGGCCCCTGCTTGCGGCAGGGGCCGGTTGAAAGCTCGGCGCTGGGCGCGCGACTATTCCGCCGCCAGAGCCGGGTGCTGAATGACCGCAGCGGTGTTTTCGCCCTTTTCCGCCTGCGGTTCGGCCGGCTTGTTCTTCGGCTCACGGCCAAAGAACAGCGCATAGCCGGCCGGCAGCACCAGGATGGTCAGAACCGTCGCCACCAGGATGCCGCCCATCATCGAATAGGCGAGCGGGCCCCAGAACACGCCCCAGGAAATCGGGATCAGCGCCAGCACCGCCGTCATCGCGGTCAGAACGATCGGCCGGAAGCGGCGCACGGCAGCGCCGATGATCGCTTCCGAGCGCTCCATGCCCGCCGCGATGTCCTGGTCGATCTGGTCGATCAGGATGATCGAGTTGCGGATGATGATGCCGAGCAGCGCGATGACGCCGAGGATCGCCACGAAACCGAACGGCGCGCCTGAGAT
>JAESFK010000850.1_pt1 | contig 11668 bp, 4 predicted proteins | sample 9269391 | NCBI WGS metagenome assembly JAESFK01 (sample SAMN14506231, study PRJNA617097) | algae metagenome | isolation source: Drouetiella hepatica UHER 2000/2452 and co-occurring heterotrophs from... | place: Slovakia: Slovak Paradise National Park, Hrabusice, Kosice Region | collected 2000-01-01
CGCGTCTGCACGATGGCTGAGTGCAGGTACAGATTGTGCGGCATCACCGTGGCACCGATGATGCCGATCGCGAGATAGAGCGTCTCCGGCTGGGAGATGATCTCGCGCCTCGGCACGAAACCCAGCAGAACCTGTCCCCAATCCGGGCTCGCCATCATGATCTGGATTCCGAGGCTAATCGCGATGATGCCGAGCAGTGTCGCGATGAAGGCCTCGATCCAGCGGAAGCCCTTGTGCTGCAGCCAGAGCACCACGAAAACGTCCAGCGCCGTCAGCACCACACCGATCTCGAGCGGCAGTCCGAAAAGCAGGTTCAGCGCCAGGGCGGTGCCGAGAACCTCGGCCAGGTCCGTCGCACAGATCGCGATCTCTGCCGTGATCCACAGCAGGGTTGCCGTCATCGGCGAGTAGCTGTCGCGGCAGGCCTGCGCCAGATCGCGCCCGGTCGCGATCGCCAGCCTGGCGCAAAGCGACTGCAGGTGGCCATCAGGCTCGAGATCAGGACGACGGCGAGCAGGAGGTACCCGAAGCGGGCGCCGCTCGACAGCGCCGTGGCCCAGTTGCCCGGGTCCATGTAACCGACGGCGACGAGATACCCCGGGCCGGTGAAGGCGAGGATCTTTCTCCAACGCGAGCCGGCATGCGCGACGGGCACCGAACGGAAGACCTCAACCAGCGAGCGGTCATCCCATTTGCGGGGCCACACGGCCGCGCCATTCCGCTGTTCGACCTCGCTGGACATAGCGGCGAATCCGGCCCCGCAGATTGCACCAATTCCTCAGGATAACGTACAGACCTGCCGCGAGGAAGGCGCGCAGGCCGCCGCACCCACCTTCAGTCCGATCCCTGCAATCTTAACACAGAATTCACTATCTTGTTTACAGCGCTTCTCAAGTGCGCAAGCGTGAGGTGCGGCAAATCTCAAGCCCAAAAAAAGGGAGGGAGACGATGGCGGACACAGCAATTGCGATCGTTGACGACCACCCGCTGCTGATGGAGGGGGTAGCGGCCGTTCTTGGACGCAGGCCCGGTCTAAACGTTGTTGGGACAGGCAGTTCGGCGGCTGACATCCTGCCTCTTGCGACGGCTCATCGCCTTGATGCCATCGTCGTCGATCTGAATATGCCAGGCGACACGTTCCAGGCGATCAAGGAACTCCACGCGGCAGTGCCGCAGACCCGGATCATCGTCTTCACCGCTTCGACCAACACGGATCACGCCATCCGCGCCCTTGATGCCGGTGCCGGCGCTTATGTTCTCAAGGGCAGTCCCGCGGCCGATCTCGCCGAGGCGATCGAGGCGACGGGACGCGGCGAGATTTACATCACGCCCGCCTTCGCGGCGAAGGTCATTTCGGCCCTGCAGAGCAAGGCGCTGGAGAAGCGCAGCGCCGAGGCGGCGCGCCTCAGCGTTCGTGAGGAGCAGATCGTTCGCCTGCTGCTCTGCGGCAAGCAGAACCGTGAGATTGCCCGCGAACTTGCGCTCAGCGAGAAGACCGTCAAGGGCTACATGACGAACCTGATGACCAAGCTTCATGCCCGAAACCGGCTCGAGGTGGTGATCGCCGCACAACGGCTTCACGTCGGCCGGCTCGGCGTCTCTTCGGGGGATGTGGCCAGCTTGCCGGATTCGGCCTGAGGTCGGATCGGGATCTGGGCGACGACCTCGGTTCCACCGGACGAGTTGCGACTGATCGACAGCGTTCCGCGCAACGCCTGCACGCGCGATTCCATGCCCCGCACGCCAAGGGACGCGGTTTGCGCCAGCGCCGAGCGCAGCGAGGGTGGTCCTCCGCTGTCGCTGATCGTGAGCGTCACCATGTTGTACTCGGCGCCGGCCTGGACGAATTGATTGGCGCCGCCGGCATGCTTGTAGGCGTTGGTCAGCGCTTCCTGCGTGATGCGGTAGGCGCAGACCTTGACCGCCTCCGAGACCTGCTCCGGCATGGCCCCGATTTCGCGTCGAACCTTGGAGCCGGTCTGCTGCTCGTGGCGGGTGATCACGAGCGCGATGGTTTCCGCAAAGGAGAGATGCTTCAGTTCCGGCAGGACGAGGCCGACGGAGAGGTTGCGGAGATCGTTGAGCGCCATCTGGATCAGGCTCTCGAGCTCGCTTCGCTGGACGGCGAGGGGACGCGTATCGGGCGCCGACGGGTCGGGCAATTTCAGCATCAGCAGGCTGAGCATCTGGATCGGCCCGTCATGGAGATCGGCGCCGACGCGGGCGAGATAATTCTCGTTCATCACGGCAGCCTTCAGCCGCGCGCGGTCGGCCGCGCGGCGCAGCGAGTTGTTGCGCTTGGCCAGGGCGGCCGCACGTTGCAGATTGCTTTCCAGCAGATTTTGCTGGGTCGTGATGATGCGGCTGGCGCGTTTCACCGTGACGAAGAGCAGCACGCTGATGATGAGCGCGACGTTGATGATCAAGAACCAGGTCGCGTATTTGACGCGCACGATCTCGGCGTCGAGCGCGCGGCTGAATTCATAGAATTCGCCGATCGCTATGATATCGCGTGTGCCGCGCTTGTACATTGGAGCATATATTTCAAGGAGTGATGACGGGACAGGAGCGTGGTCACCTTTGTCATCGAATTCAACGTCGACCGAAACATTTCCATTCTTGATCTTCTGAAGAAGTGCTGAAGGAAGTGTCTCCTTGATGTTGCTTCGGCCCGTGCTGAAGAGAAGCTCTCCTTTCATGTTCCAGATCTTGATCATCGCAACCCGATTGCTCAGGCGAGTGTCGGTGATCAATGACGCGATGGCGCTCCGCTCGGCCTCGGTCAGATCGGCGGAGGTTGCCAGGACCTGCAGATGCGGCGCGAGGATCGCCTCGAGATGGGCGGCGCCGGTCTCGGCCATTCCCTGCAGCCAGCCCGAACGGATCTGCTTCTCGACCCAATATCCCAGCGTCAGCATCGAAAGACCGACGGACAGCGTCGCCGCGATCAGAAAGCGGCGCTCGAGGCTCAGCCTGTTCCACTGCGTCAGGAAGCGATCGACCATGGCGGGAGACTTTGGTCGGTAGTCCTCCTCGCCAAAGGTCAGGTCCTCTGCACCGCCTTCAGGCCCAGATGTTCGGGCGACCTTTCCATCTACCTGCCTGCTCATGAGAAACGCACCATGGTCAACGGGAGGCTTCATGTTCGGATCAGAATCTATCCGCTCGCGAAAAGCGAGGCCGAATATTTAGCGCAAGACCTTCGTGGGGGGCCAGTTCAACGGCCGCCAGAACAATTCGACCATCACGCAGGGCATCCGTTCTGCGAACGTTGATCTTTTGCCTCGAGGCAGGGAGTTCCGATCATGGCGTTCAAGCTCAATCAAGCCGACATCGAATTCGTCCTTAAGCAGATCAAGATCGCTGAGGCGAACGCCAACGGCATTGCCCAGCTGAACATTTTGCTCGACGCGAACGGACAGGTCATCAGCGACCCCAACGCCACGAATCCAGAAACCGGGGCCCGCTATTACACAATCGGGACTTTTGTGCCGGTTCTCGCTGATCAGCCGCGCGCCATTCCCGATGCCCAGACGCCCTTCGGCCTGCGCACCGTCGACGGCACCTACAACAACCTGATCGAAGGTCGGCAGACCTGGGGCGCTTCCGGCCAGCCGATGCCGCGCCTGTTCGACAGCGGCGGCTACCTCAACGATCCGGACGGCGACCAGGTCGTGTTCGGAGCCGGAACGCCCGGTCAAGTGACGCTGAGCAACGGAAACTATACGCCGGGCACCCCGTCCAGCGTTGGCCCCGGTTCGGTCGCCGACGCCGACCCGCGCCTGATTTCGAATCTCATCGTCGATATGAGCCTGAACAACCCGGCGGCGATCGTCGCGGCGCTGACCTTTGCCGGATCGGAGACCATCCACGGCGCGACCGGTGACCTCGCGCTCGTCCAGGGGCTCGCCTGGCAGACCCACATGGTGGTCCTGACCGACCCGCTCTCGTCCCAGCCCGAAAGAGTCGCGGCCATGGACGCCGTGAACCTGTTACTCGCTCCCCACGCTCTTGAGGTCGATGAGACGGGCTCGCTCGTCATTCCCAACGTCGCTCCCGACGAAGGCCTGTCGGCACCGTTCAACTCCTGGATGACCTTCTTCGGGCAGTTCTTCGACCATGGCCTCGACCTGATCAGCAAGGGCGGCGCCGGCACTATCTACATTCCCCTGCAGCCCGACGACCCGCTCTACGTCGAGGGCGGCTTCAACAACTTCATGGTGCTGACCCGCTCCACGCCGGTCGTGGGCGCCAATGGGGTTCTTACCCAGCAGAACAACACGACATCCTGGGTCGATCAGAACCAGACCTATACCTCGCATGCCTCGCATCAGGTGTTCCTGCGCGAGTACAAGCTCGACGGTGGCAGGCCGGTCGCGACCGGTAAGCTGCTCGACGGCACCGGCCCGGACGGCGTCACCAAGAACGGCCTCCCGACATGGGCGGACGTCAAGGCCCAGGCGCTGATGCTCGGCATCGAACTGACGGACCGTGATGCGACCAGCGTGCCGCTCCTTCGTACCGACGCCTACGGCAACTTCATTCCCAACGCGAGCGGCTACGCGCAGGTCATCACCGGCGTCGGCTTGGACGGCATTCCCAACACCGCCGACGACATAGTGGCCTCCGGGACGCCCACCGCACCCGTGATCACTTGGGCGGTCGGTGCCATCCGCACCCCCAACGCCTTTCTCGACGACATCGCCCATAACGCGGTGCCTGTTCTTGCTGCCGGAGCCGACGGCATTCGGGGAACCGGCGATGACGTTCTAGTGGCGGACGCGAACCCCGCCACTGGCAATGCTGTGGCGTCATCTCAGGGCAGAAATACCGAATACGACGACGAACTGCTCGACCGCCACTTCATCACCGGCGACGGGCGCGGCAACGAGAACATCGGCCTGACCGCCGTGCACCACATCTTCCATTCGGAGCATAATCGTCAGATCGACGACCAGATGCTGACGATCCTGCGCAGCGGCAACCTCGCCTTCATCAACGAATGGCTGACGACGGACCTGACCACGCTCCCGGCCAACTTCGCGACGATGCCGGCGCTCGATCTGCTCACCGAGGCAAATCTCTTGAACTGGGATGGCGAGCGCCTGTTCCAGGCCGGCCGCTTCGCCACCGAGATGCAGTATCAGCACCTCGTCTTCGAGGAGTTCGGCCGCAAGATCCAGCCGGCGATCGATCCCTTCGTCTTCAACTCGGTCACCGACATCAACCCCTCGATCTTCGCCGAGTTCGCCAACGTCGTGTATCGCTTCGGTCATTCGATGCTGACCGACAGCATGCCGCGCGTCTTCCTGAACGCCGATGGCAGCATCAATCTCGCCGCCAGCGATGACATGGGGCTCATCGCATCGTTCCTGAACCCTGTGGCGTTCAACAACGACGGCACGCTCACGGCCGAAGAAGCCGCCGGCGCGATCGTGCGCGGCATGATGCGGGAGCGCGGCAACGAGATCGACGAGTTCGTGACCGGCGCGCTGCGCAACAACCTGCTCGGCATCCCGCTCGACCTCGCGACGATCAACATCGCCCGCGGCCGCGACGCCAACATGCCGACCCTGAATGAGGCGCGCGCGCAGCTCTTTGCCGCCACCAGCTCGAGCTTCCTGACGCCCTATACGAGCTGGGTGGAATTCGCCACCAACCTCAAGAATCCGATGTCGGTGGTGAACTTCATCGCCGCGTACGGCACGCACGCAACAATCGTGGCCGCAGGAAACGATATTGTGGCCAAGCGGGCGGCCGCGATGGAGCTGGTGCTCGGTGTCGATGCCGCCGGCAATGCCTCCGGGATCACCGACCGCGTGGCCTTCCTCAACGCCACGGGCGCGTATGCGCCCGACGGCGCCGCCGGGGCAAACGACGACAGTCGCGGCGGCCTCAACAACGTCGATCTGTGGATCGGCGGCCTGGCCGAGAAGAAGATGCCGTTCGGCGGCTTCCTCGGCTCGACCTTCAACGCCGTCTTCGAAGCGCAGATGGAGAACCTGCAGGACGGCGACCGCTTCTACTACCTGACCCGTACGCAAGGGCAGAACTTCCTCGTCGAACTGGAGCAGAACTCCTTCGCCAAGATGATCATGGCGAACACGGACATGGCCCAGCCCGGCGCGGACGGCATCCGCGGCACCGGGGACGACATCGTGCTGCGCCACATGGGCGTCGATGCCTTCGCTGTCTACGATCACATGTTCGAGGTCGACATCACCAAGCAGGCCGAGGCGGATCCGACGACCGACGATCCGATCCTTGGCGGCCTCGGGCTGCAGAAGGTGCTCCGCGACAATCCCGGCACCGTCGGCGCCGACGCCAACTATTTCCGCACCTTCGGCGGCGAGCATGTCATGGTCGGCGGCACCAACGACGCCGATACCATCATCACCGATTTCGGCGATGACGGCATCTGGGGCGACGGCGGCAATGACCGGATCGAATCCGGCGCAGGCGTCGATCTCGTCAACGGCGGCGATGGCGACGACATCATCACGGATAGCGGCGACTCGGGTGACTTCCTGAAAGGCGACGGAGGCAACGACGTCATCGCCAACTCGAACGGCCTCGACGTGCTGATGGGCGGCACCGGCAACGACGTCGTCTTCGTCGGCGTCGACGACACCGAAGTGTTCGGCGGCCAGGGCGACGATTTCATCCTCGGTGGCGACGGCGTCGATCTGTTGATGGGCAATGAGGGCAACGATTGGATTGAGGCGGGCGGCGGTTTCGACACCACGGCCGGCGACAATTCCGAGCTGTTCTTCAACTCGACCATCCTCGGCCACGACGTGATGTTCGCCGGCTCGGAGGAGCATGACTTCGACGGCGAGTCCGGCGACGACATCATGGTCCAGGGCGAAAGCGTCATGCGCAACGAGGGCATGTGGGGCTTCGACTGGGCAATCCACAAGGGAGGCCGCCTGGCGGGCGATTCCGACCTGACCAAGCCGATCTTCACCACCGATGCAGAAGACGTCCTGCGTGATCGCTTCGACACGGTCGAGGCGCTCTCGGGCTGGAACGAGGATGACGTGCTCCGCGGCGACAATCGAGCCGCTCCGGACCCCGCCGCACCCGATCCGGGTGCTGAGCTCGCGGCCGCGGAAGGCACCATGGTCAAACACGAGCTGACGCATGGCGGCGTCGACCGCATCATCGGCCTGCGTACCCTCCTAGAGGACGCAGGCGTTCTCCAAGCCGCCACCGGAGCCTTCGAGGGCGGTATCGCGTTCAACGCAGGCAATATCCTGCTCGGCGGCGGTGGCAGCGACACCATCCAGGGCCGCGGCGGCGACGACGTCATCGACGGCGACGCCTGGCTGAACGTGCGGATTAGCATCAAGGATACGAACAACGTCGAAATCGCCACAATCGACAGCCTCAAACACACGTTCTCGGCCGATGACGGCGACGCTATCGATCCGGCCTGGATCGGGAAAACGCTGTCTGAGCTGATGATCGCGCGAGTCATCGTGCCGCTGCAGCTCAACATCGTCCGGGAAATCTTGTCGACCAACAATGTCGATAATCCTGCGACGCCTCTCGTTAACGAGGCAGACTTCGACACCGCCGTCTTCGGCAACAACTTCGCCGAATACGACATCGTCCGCAATGCGGACGGAACGGCCACGGTCAACCACGCCCGGTTCGACACGGGCACCAGTCTGACCCAGTTCTCCGACGGCCTCGACCATCTCAGGAACATCGAATTTGCGACGTTCGCAGACCGGACCATCGCGCTCCGCAGCATCGCCGCAACCGGCCAGCCGGTGATCAGCGACGCCACCCCTACCGAGGGCCAGACCCTCACGGTTGACACCAGCTCGATCGCCGACCTCAACGGGCTCGGGACATTCTCCTACCAGTGGCAGCAGTCCCTCAACGGTGGAGCCTTCACCCCGATCGCCGGGGCGACGAATCCGACCTTCACGCCCGACAACAACCTCTTGACGTCGTTCGGGGACCAGGCCGGCGCGCAATTGCGGGTCATCGTGACCTTCACCGACGGGTTCGGCGACGTCGAGACGCTCACCTCCGCCCCAACTGGCCCGGTCGGCGTCGACTGGGACGGCATTCCGGCGACCAACAACACCTTCGATGGAACCGCCGGTGATGACATCGCCGACGGCGTCAGCCCCTTCATTATCTTCGGCGGCAACGATACCCTGAACGGTAATGGCGGCAATGACGTCCTGAACGGGGCCGGGGGCACCGATACGCTGAACGGCGGCATCGGCGACGACACCCTCAACGGCGGCGCCGGCAACGACACCGTCAACGGCGGCGCCGGCAACGACACGCTCATCGTCGACATCGACGGAAACAACAGCGGCAGCGACACCCTCGTCGGTGGAGGCGACAACGACACGCTCTCGATCATTGACTCCGGCGGTGCGGGCAATGAGACGCTGTCAGCCGTCTTCACGACTAGGCTGACCCAGATCGAAGGCGGCGGCTCGATCGCCGCCGACATCGAGACGATCACCGCGGACCTCGGCGGGGGAGCAGGCGACGAACTGGCCTATTCGGCGACGTCTTCGGCGGTGACGGTCGATCTCGGGGCGGGAACCGCCTCGGGCTTCACCTCGATCGCCAACATCGAGAACGTCACGGGCACCAACAACGCCGACACCCTCACCGGAAGCGCCGCAGCCAACGTCATCAATGGCGGCGGCGGAAACGACATCATCGATGCGGGCGGCGGCAACGACCGCATCAACCAGACCAGCACGAACGGTCGCGATCGGATCAACGGCGGCGCGGGCAGCGACACCTACGCGCTGACAGGCGTGGCCGGCGCCGAGAGCTTCCGCGTGTACACCGTCGCCGCGGCGCTCGCCGGGCCGAACGCGATCATAGGCCTCACCGCCGCCGATCTCCAGGCCGGGACCGAGATCATCATCACCCGGACCACGGGCGGGGAGGGGCAGTCAACGTAGCCAGCATCATCGCCGAACTCGACAACATCGAAGAAATCCGGATCGGCAACCAGATTGCCGATCCCACCACCGGACCAGCAGGAGGCGGTGACACGGTCGCCATCTTCGGCGACTTTGCGACCACCAGCCTTGCGCTCAGCACGATCACCATCGAGGGTTCGGCGGGCAACGACTCCGTCGACATTTCGTCGCTGACTTCGGCTCATCGCATCGTGTTCCGCTCGAACGGGGGCAACGACACCATTGTCGGCACGCTGCGTCCGCAGGACGTGATCGAAGTCCCGGCCGGCACCAGCCTCGCCGACTACGTCCCGACGGTGAACCCGAACGGTACGACCACGCTTTCGAACGGCACGCACTCGATCACTTACGCCACCGCCGGCTCGCCGACGATCGGGGAGGAGCCAGAGGAAGCGCCGCGCGGCGCCTTCGAGATCACCGCGCGCGACCTCGAGGGGCTGGAGAAGCTGGTCAAGGGCGAGCAGCCGTTCGACGACGATGACGACGCGCAAGGCGCGCTTGGACCTCGCACGGTCTCGGGGCAGGGCAACAACGAGGACAACCCGTCCTCGGGCCAGGCCGACACGCCCTTCATCCGTTTGACGGATGCGCGCTACGGCGAGGCCAATGCCGCGACCAACAACCGCGACGTCAACCCGATCTATGACGGTCTCGATCCGCGTGCGATCTCCAACATCCTCGGCGCGCAGGAGGCGGGTCTCCCGAAAGCCGGCAACGAGGCCAACATCTTCTTCATGGCGTTCGGCCAGTACGTCGACCACGGCCTCGACTTCCTGCCGAAGAGCTCGCTCAACGGCACCATCCAGATCGGAGCCCCCGGCACCGGCCATCCGGGCCAGGGCAACCCCGCCGACCTGACCCGCGGCGAGGTCTACGCCACCGAGGACGGTGTGCCGCAGCACCTCAACAAGACGTCGGCCTATGTCGACCAGAACCAGGCCTACGGCTCGCACAACCTCGTCACGCAGTTCCTGCGCGAAGGCGACGGCAATGGCGGTCTGACGTCCCAGCTCCTCGCGGGAGCCCCGGACCCGTCGAACCCGTCCTTCAACCTGCTGCCGACGCTGCGCGAGGCCATCCAGCATCACTGGGACAGCAATACGGTGTTCGCGGACGCGTCGTTGCCTGGCGGCTCCGTGGCCTTCCGCGATTATTTCGCCGGCCTCGTCGACAGCAACGGCGCCTTCGATCAGACCATGGTTCGGTCGCTGGCTGCCAACTTCATGGGCTCCGGGCAGACGCTGCTGATTGACAGCAACCCCTTCATCAGCCTGCTCGACCACTATATCGCCGGAGACGGCCGCACCAACGAGAACTTCGCCCTGACCTCGATGCACACCGTCTGGGCGCGGAACCACAACTTCCACGCCGACCAGCTCGAGGCGGCGGGCTTCGAGGGCACGCAGCAGGAGCTCTTCGACGCGGCCAAGATTCTGAACGAGGCAGAATACCAGCGCGTCGTGTTCGACGAGTACGCCGACACCCTGCTGGGCGGAATGCGCACCGTGGATGGCAGCGGCGACAGCCACGGCCATGACGGCTACAACGAGGAGGCCGATGCCGGCATCAGCCACGAGTTCGCCGCCGCGGCTTTCCGCTTCGGTCACTCGCTGATCGGGCAGACCCTGACGGTGATGGACGCGAACGGCCAGCCCAAGCAGGTCAGCCTCGTCGACGCTTTCCTGAACCCGACCAACAACGCCAGCGCATTCCCGACCCCCCTGCCTCCGGGCTACGTCCCGCAGCCTGGCTATGCGCAGTACGGTGTTGGTGCGATCCTCGACGGTGTCGCGCGGCAGCCGGCGGAGGCGGTCGACTTCAACATCGTCGACGCGGTGCGCAACGACCTCGTGCGTATCCAGGCCGACCTGTTCGCCTTCAACCTCGCCCGCGGCCGTGATGTCGGCCTCGGGACCATGAACCAGATCCGCAGTGACCTGGCTGCCTCGACCAACTCCTATGTCTCCGAGGCGGTCGGCTTTGCCGGCGACATGTCGGCCTACGAGTCCTGGGAGGATTTCCAGGAGCGCAACGATCTGAGCGACGCGGTCATCGCCCAGTTCAAGCAGGCCTATCCGGATCTTGTCCTCGACACGCCGGCGAAGCTCGCCGCGTTCGTCGCCGCCAACCCGGACATCGAGCTCGTCAACGGCAACACCGTGAAGGGCATCGACCGCGTCGATTTCTGGCTCGGTGGCCTGGCGGAGAAGCACATCAACGGCGGCATGGTTGGCCAGACCTTCTGGGTCGTCCTGCACGAGCAGTTCGACCGCCTGCAGGAGGCCGACCGGTTCTACTACAAGGACCGCCTTGAGGCCTTCGACTTCTATGACGCCTTCATCGATGGCCAGGATTTCGCCGACATCGTCGCTCGTAACACCGGCCTCACCGACCTCGACGAGCACATCTTCGAGGTCAATGACGAGGACAATGACGACGACGACGACGGCACCGGCAACGGCGATGACGACGATGATGACGATGACGACACCGGGAACGGTGACGACGACGATGACGACGACGACGGCGCTGGAGACGGCGACGATGATGATGATGATGATGATGACGATGACGACACCGGCAACGGTGACGACGATGACGATGATGATGACGACGACTGCGGCTGTGACGATGACGATGACGATGACGATGGGCCGGGTACGCCTGCTCCGTCGCCTTCGGGCAGCACCAAGGTCGGC
>JAESFK010000851.1_pt1 | contig 11659 bp, 6 predicted proteins | sample 9269391 | NCBI WGS metagenome assembly JAESFK01 (sample SAMN14506231, study PRJNA617097) | algae metagenome | isolation source: Drouetiella hepatica UHER 2000/2452 and co-occurring heterotrophs from... | place: Slovakia: Slovak Paradise National Park, Hrabusice, Kosice Region | collected 2000-01-01
GCTCGACGAGGACGCCCGCTACGTGCTGGCCGGGCGCATCGGGCTGGGCTCGATCTCGGGGGCGAGCCTCGACGAGATTCCCGCGACGCGGCGCTTCTATGCCGGCGGTGGCGGCTCGGTGCGCGGCTACGCCTATCGCACGCTTTCGCCGCTCGGGCCGTTCAACCAGCTCATCGGCGGACGCAGCCTGTTCGAGGGCTCGGTCGAGGCGCGCATCAAGGTCACCGACACCATCGGCATCGTGCCCTTCTTCGATGCCGGCACGGCGTTCGAGGGCAGCGTCCCCGATTTCAAGCAGCGGCTCCAGATGGCTGCCGGCCTCGGCCTGCGCTACTACACTGCGATCGGGCCGATCCGGGTCGACGTCGCCGCCCCTCTCAACCCGCGCAAGGGCGACAAGCCGGTCGCCCTCTATGTCAGCATCGGGCAGGCCTTCTGATGCGCCGCGCTCTCGCCCATTTCCGACCGAGTTTCAGGCGCTTCGCGCTCGTCGCCGTCCTGCTCGTGGCGGGCTTCCTGGCCTCGGCCCATTTCGGCGGCTTTGCCCAGAACGCGCAGACCGATCGCGGCGTCGTCGCGGATCTGATCTCGAAGGCGCTGTCGAGCGACACCAGCCAGGTCTCGATCGGGCAGGTCAACGGCGCGCTGTCATCGGATGTCGAGATCCGCGACATCGTGCTCTCAGACCGCGACGGCCCCTGGCTGAAGCTCGACCGCGCGCGCCTGATCTGGACGCGCAGCGCGCTGCTCTTGCGCCGCCTCGACATCGACCGGCTCGAGATCGGCAAGCTGGAATTCCTGCGCAACCAGGCGCCCCAGCCCGCCGGTGCACCGCCCCCGAGCGACGCGCCGATCCTGCCCGAATTGCCGCTGAAGGTGATCGTCCGCGCCTTGCAGCTCAACGAACTCGTCCTGGGCGAGCCCGTTCTCGGCGTTCCCGCGCGGCTCGGCGCCACCGGTTCGGCGTCGCTCGGCCCGCCGAACGAAGGCCTCGACCTCAAGCTGGACGCACGCCGCCTCGACCAGGCCGGTGAATTCAACGTCAATCTTGCCTTCGTGCCGCAGACCACGCGGCTGCAACTCGCAGTCAGGTTCGACGAGCCACAGGGCGGCCTGATCGCGAAGGTCGCGGGCCTGCCCGGCGAGCCGCCGGTCAGGCTCGACCTCAACGGCGATGGCCCGCTCGATTCCTTCCGCTCGACGCTGACCTTCACCGCCGGCCCGACCATCGGCGCGCAAGGCCAGGCCACTCTGTCTCGCGCCGGCGTGGAGCGGCAGCTCGCGCTCGCGCTGGACGCCCGCATCGAGGGACTGATGCCGCCACCGATCGCGCCGGTTTTCGCCGGCTCGACCCGGCTCGACGGCTCGGTCGGTTTCGCGGACGCCGGCGCCATCGACATTCGCAATCTCGCACTGGTCTCGGCGCTCGCCCGGCTCGACGTGCTCGGCCGCTACAATGCCGACAAGACGCTGGACATGCGCGTCACCGCAGCTGCACGCCCCAATGCCGAGGGCCGCACCGTCGCCTCGGGGACCGAGATCGGCAAGCTCGCCTTCGACGCGACGATCAGGGGGCCAGTTGCCGGCCCGACCGTCGTCGCCACGCTCGACGCGCAGGATGCGAAGCTGCCCGCCGGCGGCTTCTCCCGCCTAGGCATGAGCTTCAACGCAACGCCGACCGGTACGATCGGCGAGCCCGGCACCCGCATCACGCTGACCGCCGATGGCGAGGCCTCGGGCATCGCGCTCACCGACCGCGCCCTCGCTCGGGCTGTCGGCGAGCGCGTCGGCTTCACATTGCGCGGTGTTGCCCAGGATGACGGAACCGCCGATTTCGAAACGCTTCGGCTCGCCATGTCCGGCGTCGAACTCGACTACAAGGGCAAGGCCGGGAAGGCGCGCGTGCTTGGCCGCTTGCAGGCGGTGCTGCCCGACCTTGCGCGCCTCAGCGGCCTGGCCAAGCGCCCGCTCGCAGGCCGTGCCGAGATCGGCGCTGATGTCGACGCGACACCGCGCCTCGACGACTATGGCGCGACGCTGAGCGGCCGCGGCGACCGACTAGCCACCGGCGATGCCGTGCTGGACCGGTTGCTCGCAGGCAACATTACGCTTGCCGGGCAAGTGCGTGCACTCGCTGGCGATCTCACTGTTTCCGGGTTGAGGGTCGCGGGCCAGCACGCCGCCTTTACCGCCGATGGCGGTATCGGCCGCCAGGCCTCCGACCTGCGGCTCGCTCTCGCCCTGCCGGACCTGAAGCGCGCCGATCCACGCCTGTCGGGCCGGGGCGACGTCACCGCGCAGATCACCGGCCCACGCGACCGGCTCGATGCAACGGCCCGCATCGCCGTCACCAACGCCACGGCGCTGGCCCGGCCGATCCCGCGCCTCGCCATCGACGCGGTCGTGCGCGACCTCCAGGGCGCGCTCGATTCCCGCCTGACGCTGAACGGCGAGATCGACTCGAAGCCCGCGACCGGCACGGTCGCGCTGGCGCGCCTGCCCGGCGACGGATGGAACCTCTCGGCGCTGGACATCGCCATCGGCTCGGTCCGGCTGAACGGGGCGTTGACGCTCGACCCGGCCAGCCGCGCCGCCGGCCGCCTGACGCTGGCCGCGCGCAATCTCGACGATCTCTCCGCGCTGGCCCTGACCAAGGTCGGCGGCCAGCTCGATGCCGACATCGCACTTGCCGTGGTCGAAGGCCGGCAGAATCTGGAGCTGAAGGCGAGGGGGGCGAAGCTGGCCGGCCCCTCCGTCGCAATCGACAAGCTCGACGCGACGGCGGCCGCCTCCGATATCTACGGCCGCCCGATGCTCGACGCGACCGTCGCCATCGACCGGGCAGTACTGGCAGGCGAGACCTTCACCGCGCTCCGCTTCGACTCGAAAGGCGCACCGGATGCCAGCGCCTTTACGCTCAGCGCCGCTGCCCGTGGCTTTGGCCTCGATGGCGCGGGCCGGCTCGTCCCGGGTGAGCCGCTGAAGCTCGAACTCGCCTCCTTCGACGCTCGCCGCGACGGCCGGCGCATCGCTCTGGCCAATCCCGCCACTATCAGCTTCCCCGCTGCCGGCATTGAGATTGCCGGACTTGCGCTCGCGATCGAGAACGGCCGCCTGACGCTGGACGGGCGCGCCGGCGAAACTCTCGACCTCAACCTGACCGCCCGGGACATTCCGCTCTCCGCCGCCCGCATCCTTGCCCCCAAGCTCGATCTCGCCGGCACGTTGAATGCGCAGGCCCGCGTCGGTGGCACGCCGGCCGCGCCGACCGGCCCCTGGAACCTCGGGGTCGCCCGACTGGTGACGCCCGAGACTCGGCAGGCCGGCCTGCCGCCGGTCGAGATCGCGGCCAAGGGAGAATTGAAAGGGGACGAGACCAGTGTCGACGCCACGGTGAATGCCGGCCGCAATGCCAGCCTGACCGTTCGCGGAACGGCGCCGCTGAATGCGACCGGCGCGCTCGATCTTGCGGCGCAGGGCAGGCTCGATGCGGTTCTGGCCAACCCGATGCTTGCACCGCAGGGCCGCAGGCTGACCGGCACGGTCGCACTCGACATGCGGGCGGCCGGAACGGCCTCCGCCCCACGCCTGAGCGGCACGGCCAACTTCGTCAACGGCAGCTTCACCGACGCCCTGCAGGGCGTGCGCCTGACCGGCATCGAGGCGCGGCTAGCGGCCAATGGCGAGAACCTCGTGATCGAGCGCGCCGCAGCGCAGACCCCTAATGGCGGGACTCTCTCTGCGAGCGGCCGGCTCCAGCTCGACCCCGCGGCGGGCTTTCCCGGCCAGATCCGGATCCAGGGCAACCGAGCCCAGCTCGTTTCCAGCGGCATCGTCACGGCGGTCGCCAATTTCGGTCTCGATATATCAGGGCCGCTGGCGCAGCGGCCCCGGATCGGCGGGCGCGTCGACGTGCTCTCGCTCGACGTCGCGGTGCCGGACCGTCTGCCGGCCTCGTTGCGACCGGTCGATGGCATCAAGCATGTCAGGCCGACCGGCACGGCCGCCGCCCGGCTCGCCGCGCAGAAGCGCGCGGCTCGTCCGGCGGCGCGCGGAGGGCGGCCGGCCCCGGCCTTTGACGCCGCGCTCGCGCTGACGATCTCCGCGCCGAATCGCGTCTTCATCCGCGGCCGAGGCATCGATGCCGAACTCGGCGGGCAGATTCGGGTTGGCGGCACTCTGGCGGCGCCCGCGCTCGATGGTGGCTTCGAGCTGCGGCGCGGGCGGCTCAGCGTGCTGAGCCAGCGACTCGATTTCAGCCGTGGCCGCCTCACCTTTGCTGGTGGCACGATGCCGGAGCTCGATTTCGTCGCCGAGACCCGCGCCTCGGACGTCACCGCCCGCGTCATCGTCAGCGGCCCGGCCGACCAGCCCGTCTTCGCCTTCACCTCGACACCGGAGCTGCCGCAGGACGAAGTGCTCTCGCGCCTGCTCTTCGCGCGGGCATCCGGTTCGCTGTCGCCGTTCCAGGCGCTGCAACTGGCGCAGACGGCGGCGCAGTTCGCGGGCGGGGGCGGCGACGATTCATTCGAGCGCCTGCGCAAATCGCTTGGCGTCGACAATCTCGACATCCAGGTCGGTGCGGGCGGGCCCACCTTGGGCGTGTCGCGCTACATCGGCGACAATGTCTCGGTGGGCGTCAAGGCGGGCGCCAAGCCGGAGGATAGCGGCGTCTCGGTCGGTATCGACGTGACGCGCCGGCTCAAGGTCCAGGCCGAGACGGGAGCCGACGGCAGCGCCTCGGTCGGTGTCGGAGCCGAGTGGGAATACTGAGCGGTGTCCCCGGTCGAGAATCGATTCCCGCCCGATGAGCACGGTCGGTGGATCGAGACCGGCGATGATTCTGGTGTGGAACCGGTCAAAACAGACCCGGCCGGCCGGGTGCGGTTAATGGTCCGTAAATTTCGGCGGTCAAAGCGTGACTTGCCTGCAACACCGGGGTCCAAAGCACCCCCTGGAGCCTCTCGGCGGCGTGATGAAGGTTGATCGGCCCTGCGGCATTCGTATGGTTGTCCTGCGTCGGGACGTTCCCGGTCGCTGTTTTTCGTCTTCGCCTCTGAATGGTTCAGGGACGTGGGCGAAAGGCCGGGAATAGGCAAGTTCGTCGGTTGGGTCTCCTGGGGCTGGCCGACAGCCGAACAAGCCGAAACCCGAGGGTCTCGAAACTCTTTTGGAGGTTACCAATGAAGCTCGTTAAGAGCCTCCTCCTCGGTTCCGCCGCCGGCATCGCCGCGGTCGCCGGGGCTCAGGCCGCCGACCTTCCCTCGCGGAAGGCCGCTCCGGTCGAATACGTTCGCGTCTGCTCCGCCTACGGCGCAGGCTTCTTCTACATCCCCGGCACCGACACCTGTCTCCGCGTTGGTGGTCGTATGCGCGCCGAGTACACCTTCGGTGAGCGTTGGTCGGAAGGTCAGGATTCGTACGGCACCCGCGCTCGCGGCCGTCTGAACATCGACGCCCGTACCGCGACTGCCTACGGCACGCTCCGCACCTTCATCCGTTACGACGTGACCACCAACACCGGTTCGTATCGTTACGGTGGCGCCAATGCCGGTGCCAACACGTTCAACACCGGCCGCGGCGTCATTCAGGATTCGGGCGTCAACCTCGACAAGGCCTTCATCCAGTTCGGCCCGGTCACCGCCGGTAAGGCGCAGTCGTTCTTCGACTTCTACGCCAACGACCTGGGCTTCAGCGTCGTCCGCACCTCGGACCGTTCGCCGACCCTGTTGGCCTACACCGCCACTTTCGGCAGCGGCTTCAGCGCCACTCTGTCGGCTGAAGATCCGGCGACCGTTGGTCAGCTTGGTGTCGTCGGCGGCCGGACCTACGAAGGCGTCGTGATGCCCGACATCGTGGCTTCGCTCCGCGTCGATCAGGGTTGGGGCTCCGCTCAGCTGTCGGGTGCGATCAGCAACCGCAGCACGCTGCCGGTCAACGTTGTTGGCGTCGGCGTCGTCAAGGATGACGAGTTCGGCTTCGCCATCCAGGGCGGCGTGAAGGTCAACCTTCCGATGCTGTCGGCTGGCGACCACATCTGGTTGCAGGCTGCCTACGCTGAAGGCGCGGTCGGCTATCTCGGCTACGGCGGCACGGTTGGCTACGGCCGCCTCGGCCTCTCGACGCTGGGCGACTTCACGGTCGATCCGGTCAGCGGCAGCGTCAAGGCGACGAAGGGCTTCAGCATTGTCGCCGGCCTGCGTCACTTCTGGACCCCCACGATCCGTTCGGACATCTACGGTTCGTATTCGGAACTCGAGACGGGTCGCACTGCTGTTGGTCAGGCTTCGCTTGATCCGAAGGAGCTGATCGTTGCCGGTAACCTCGTCTGGTCGCCGGTCTCCGGTCTGGACATCGGTGTCGAGGTTCTCTACTCGCGCGTCGAGCTCGGCCGTCGCATCACCGACGTCAAGCAGCCCTCGCGCACGATCAAGAGCGATGACGCCTTCACCGGCCGTCTGCGCATCCAGCGCGACTTCTGATCGTCTCAAAGCGATCCTAGTCGGAAGCCCCGGGGAAACCCGGGGCTTTTTTCGTTTTCGAGCCATACCGCCTCCGGAAATCGGCCCGGAGGCGCTCGCGCGCTGGCCTGCTGCTGCGTGCTGCTACCGCAGCAGTCGAGCGATGGTTGACAGCCGGCTCGCGAAGCGCCTTCTAGAAGGCGCCGTCTTGTTTTGGACACAAGTCGCGCTGCTGTGCCTTCCCCTTGTGACGGCCGGCTCGCGGTATGCGTTCCGTGAATGAGCGGCGTCGTTCAAGTGCCTGAAGCCGCGTTTCTTTTGGTTTCGGGTGAAGCCGGCCTCCGCTCTCGCCGAGGGTGGAGCCGGCATCGGGCCTCGGGGGAGTGGCATGGCGCGGCCAGGACGTTGGCTTTGGGGGCTGGTGCCGCTGACATTGCTATGGAGCACCGCCAACCTGTTCATGGGCGAGGCGATCGAGCGCGATGTCGGGCACCGTGCGGTCGAGGCGGCAGCCTCCGTTGCCGGCGAGGCGCCGGGCGCTCGCCCCGTTACCGCCCAGGTCGACGGGCGCGACGTCACGATCAGCGGCGAGGCCCTTTCCGCCGACGGTGCGACGCGGGCGATCGCGCGATTGCGCTCCGAATTCGGCGTGCGCAGAGCGCTCGGTGGTCTGTCGCAGGTCGTCGCCCAGCGCCCCTATAGCTGGTCGGCCAACCGCCAGGGCGACGGCGTGTCGCTCAACGGCTTCGTGCCGGACGAGGCCACCGCCATCGCCAACGTGGCCGCCGTCCGGGCCGTCTTGCCGGCCGTGCGGATCGATGACCGCCAGAGCCTTGCCTTCGGTGCTCCCGCCGGTTTCCAGGCGATGACGAAGGCGGTGCTGGCGGAGCTGCCCGGGCTCGCCGCCGGCAAGGTCGCGCTCGACGATACGCGCTTCTGCATCGAGGGCAGGGCGGCGACATCAGACGGTTTCCTTGCTCTGACGGCTGCCGTCACGACGCTGGCGCGTGACGGATTCCAGTCCGTGCCCTGTGCGCTCGAGCCACCGATCGTGACGCCGTATCGCTGGGGCGTCGAGCATCCGGCCGCAGACATGCTGCGCCTGACCGGATTCTACCCCTCCGATGCCGCCCGCCAGCAGATCCTTGGCCTGCTGCGACGCGCTTTCCCGGGCTCGATCAGCATCGACGACAGGATGAAGCCCGCCGCGGGCGAACCGGCGGCCTTTCTCGTCAAGGTCACCCGCGCCGTGAGTGATCTTGGACGCCTGCGCCAGGGCAAGGCGGAACTGATCGGCGACGTCTATGCGCTTTCGGGTGATGGGCCAGCCACCTTCGAGGCCTGCCAGGCGCTGCGTCTGCAGATCGCGCAGGGCGATGGGCCCGATTCCGTCGCCCAGGCCGCGATCACCTGCCCGCCCGAGCCGCCTCCGCCTCCCCCCCCGGTCGAGGCGCTGATGCCGCCATTGCCCGATGTTCCCGCGCCGATCTTCCTTCCGTCGGAGCTGCCGTCGCCGCCGTCGCCGGGCGCACCCGTGCAGGCGAACACGCCTCCTGCGCCAGCCGTGCTGCCGCCGCCGCGGCCCCCGGCTGTGGCGCTGACCTGGAGCGCCGCGGTCGATGAAGCGCAGATCACGCTGAAAGGGCTGGTGCCCGATGCACCTGCGCGCGAGGCGCTTCTCGAACACGCACGCCGCGTCGCCCCGTCCGGGGCTGTCTCCGATCAACTGACGGTCGAGCCGAACCTGCGTGCCGAGCCCGACTATGGCGTCGCCACCGGCTTCGCGCTGGAGCTGTTGAGCAAGCTGAAGCAAGGTTCGGTCGCGCTGGCCGGCACGGCGCTGGCTCTTTCGGGAGAGGTCGCCAATGCTCAGGCCTGGCGGGAGCTGGATGCTGCATTGCGCCGCCAGCCGCTGCCGGCTGGGCTGACCATCGGCAGCGGCGCTGGCGCGGCCACGGTGCCTATTCGGCCCTATGTTCTGTCGCTGGCCGCAGATCGAACGGGAGTGACCCTGAGCGGATACTTGCCGGACGCCCAGGCGCGCGAGGCTCTGCTGTCACTGATCGAGGACTCGCCCTTGAAAGGCAGGCTCACCGACGAAACGGAGATCCTGCCTGGTGCTCCCGCAGGCTTCGCGGCCGCGGCTCGCATGGCCCTGAGCAATCTGCTGCGCCTCGATTTCGGCTCGGCCTCGATCGCGGATGATCTGGTGACGCTGAGGGGTTTGACTTGCCGCGACCTGATCAAGAGTGAGGTCGAGACCAGTGCCGCATCTGGCTTGGCCTCCGGGTTCCGGGCGGATGCGGTGATCGGCCTGCGCCAGACCGGCTGCGTGGTCGATCCGCCGGCCACCTGCCAGAACGATCTCGATGAACTGACCAAGCGCAACACCGTGCTGTTCGCGCAGGGAACGACGGTGGTCCCGCTCGATGCGGCGACGGAGCGCGTGGTCGGCGAGGCCGTGGACATCCTGAAACAATGCCCTGGCGTGCGCATCACCATCGAGGGCCACGCCAACAGCGACGGCCAGCGTGGCGGCTTCGACAACCTCGATCTGTCGGCGCGCAGGGCGCTGCGCGTCCGTGACGAACTGGTCCGGCGCGGCATCGATCCGGCCCGGCTCGAAACGCGCGGCTTCGGTGTCGAGCGGCCGCTGGTGCCGCATGGTTCGGCGCAGGCCAAGCCGATGAACCGGCGCGTGCAGTTCACGGTCGCGAAGTAGGAGAGGACGGACATGCTGTATCTCGCCAGCCAGTTCGTCTGGTTCCTCGTCGCCGCTTTCGGGCTCGGCCTGGTCATGGGCTGGATCAGCCATGATGGCAGCAAGCTGCGGCTCGGAGGCGGTCTCGCCGGCTGGTTCGCCGCCTTGTGGGGTCTGGGCGCGGCGCTCACCTGGCTCCAGTTCCTGAATGGCGCGCCGGCGACCTGGGTCGAGTCCGCCCTGCTGTTCACGGCCGTCTATGTCGCGGGCTGTGTCCTCGCTAGCCTGCTGCGCGGAACGCGGGCGTCGGCCGGGACGGTGGCCGCAGTCGAGCCGGCAGCGCTAGCATCGTCGCTCGCGGCATTGCCGCCGGTCGAGGGCGAGGCGCGGATTCCCGGTCAACGGCCGGGCGGCCTCGTCGCGGCCAGAGGCGACAAGCCCGATGATCTCAAGCTGATCAAGGGCGTCGCCAAGCAGAACGAAACCCGGCTGCACGCGCTCGGCATCTGGCATTTCGAGCAGATCGCCAGCTGGACGCCCGAGAATGTCGAATGGGTCGGCAGCTACCTCGCCTTTCCGGGCCGGATCGAGCGCGAGGATTGGGTCGGTCAGGCGAAGGCCTTCGTCGAGGGCGAGGCCGAAGCTCTCGCCCGCACCGCCCGGGAGAGCGCCGCCTGAGGCCGGTCAGGCGGCGCGGCGCTCGGAGCGGGCGATCAGCCGGCCGATCCGGCGCACCATGTCCCTGGGGCCGAGCATCGGCGCATGGCCCTGTCCGGGCGCGACGAAAACCTCGCAATCGGGGTGCCGCTCGCCCATCTCGACAAGCGTCTTCTCGGCCAGAAGGTCGGAGTTCTCGCCGCGGATCGCCAGCATGGGCACATTGTTCAACCCATCGAAATAGATCCACAGCACTGGCAGCGGCGCCTCCAGGTCGAGCTCTTCGAGCACCTTCATCAGGTTGGGGTCGTAGTCGGATCTCAAAGGGCCGTCGCGGTCGGTCCAGGTCCGGCGCGCCATGATCTCCCACTCGGTTTCGCCGAAGATCGGGAACTGCTGGTCCGAGAGCCGCTTCAGGATTTCAGCGCCCTCTGCGAAGCTGCGCGGCAGCGGCAGCTTGCCGACATAGCCCCGGATCCGCAGCAGGCCGCGCGCATCGATCACCGGCCCGACATCGTTCAGCACCACGCCCTTTATCGTGCCGGGCCGTGCCGCGCCCATCGCCATGGTGAGCAGGCCGCCGCGCGAGGTTCCCACGAAGATCGCCGCTTCGATGCCGGCCGCAACCAGTACTTGCATGACATCGTCGAGTTCGATGCGGATGTCGTAGTTCTTCCAGTTCTTGTCGAAGCCCGACAGGCCACGGCCGCGGTAATCCAGCGCCAGCACGCGCCGCGGCTTGGCTTCGTCATGCGCGAGCGCCAGCGCCAGTTCGTGGAAATCGGCCGCCGTGCGGGCAAAGCCGGGCAGGCAGATGACGGGCAGCGCGGGCGAGGCGAGTGGCCCGTAATCGCGTGCGTGCAGCCGCAACCCGTCGCGGGCGCTGATGAAGCGGGAGGTGAAGCCGGTCTCGGGCGTCATGGCAAACTCGAAGGCGGATGCGGCGGGAGCGCACCTAACCATGGCCGCCGCGCCTGCGAAAGCCGGCTTTCTAGAGGGGCCGGTTCAGGGAGTGCCCCGTCGGCGCAGCTCGGTGAGGCCGTTGCCGATCACCGACGAGATCACGCCACGGCGGATCATTGCGGGCGGCCGGACCTGCCCGCTCCGGTTCGCAGCAGCGGTCATGCGTTGGCCCCGGTCTGGCGTTCGACGAGGCGGCACAGGATGCTGGCGCCGACCGGCAGCAGGCGGTCGTCGAAATCGAAGGTCGGGTGGTGGCACATCGCGCCGGGCTGGCCGAGGAAGATATAGGCACCGGGCCATTGCCGCAGCATCAGGGCGAAATCGTCGGAGAACGGCAGGGGCGTGAGATCGGTCTGCACATTGGCCTCGCCGAGCACGGTGCCTGCTGCGGCGGCCGCAGCCGCGGCGGCACGGGGATCGTTGAGACAGGGCGGGCAGCTCGCCTTCTTCATACAGGTGATCGTGCAGCCCGACATCAGCGCGAAGCCGCGGCAGATGGCGTCAAGCTTGTCGACGATGCGGGCCTCCGTCGCCGGATTGTAGGTGCGGATCGTGCCGCTGAGCTCGGCCGAATCCGGGATGATGTTCGAGGCCGTGCCGGCGGCGAGCCTGCCGAGGCTGATGACGGCCGGCTGCATCGGGTCGATATCGCGGCCGACGATCGAGGAGATCTCGGTCGCCAGCCGCGCTGCGACCTGCAGCGGATCGATCGTCGTATGCGGCGCGGCAGCATGGCCGCCGACGCCCTTTATGGTGATGTCGAAGACCGTCGTACCGCTCAGCGTCGGGCCCGGCCTGACCGCGGCGGTGCCTTCCTCATAGAGCGGGATCGTATGGAGCGCGTAGACTTCGGAGCAGGGGAAGCGTTCGAACAGCC
>JAESFK010000852.1_pt1 | contig 11629 bp, 9 predicted proteins | sample 9269391 | NCBI WGS metagenome assembly JAESFK01 (sample SAMN14506231, study PRJNA617097) | algae metagenome | isolation source: Drouetiella hepatica UHER 2000/2452 and co-occurring heterotrophs from... | place: Slovakia: Slovak Paradise National Park, Hrabusice, Kosice Region | collected 2000-01-01
GGAGACAGGGGCCTAGCGGCGATGCTGGTGTTCTTCGCCGCCCTGAACCTGCTGCCCCTGCCCCCGGGCTCCTCGGTCGTTCTCGGCCTGCCCCTGCTTTTCGTCGCGGCCCAGATGACGTTCGGCGTGCGGCGCGCGTGGATGCCACAATTCATCGCCTGCAGGTCGCTTGGCGTGGAGCAGTTCCGATCGCTGATGGCGCGGGTGGTGCCGCGGCTGAAGCAGCTCGAGCGCCTGATCGCGCCGCGCTACTGGCCCTTCTGGGACGGCCGCGGCGATACCGCCATCGGGCTTATGACGCTGGTCCTTTCGATCGTGGTCGTCCTGCCCATCCCCCTCGGAAACTGGCTGCCGGCCTTCTCCATCGCGCTGCTCGGCCTTTCGCTTACCGAGCGGGACGGCATTCTCTTCGCCGTCGCGACGGCGGTGTCGGTGACGTCGCTGGGGGTGGTGGCGATGGTGATCGGCGCCGCGGGCGCTGCCACCGCCGCGGTGTGGGGCTGGATGTTCTGATCTGGCGAAGCGGGTCTGCGGATGCCGGCGCTCCCGTCCCTGCACCTGCCTGGGGCGCAGTATGCTCCACAACCACTGAGGCAAGCGGTTGACAAATCCCGCCGGCGGGTGCTCGCTCGCGTCGAAAGGAGGTGCGCCATGGCTGCAGAACCGCGTCGTGATGCCGTCTACAACGGCCTCCTCAACGTCGAGCCGACCCTGCCTTCCGCCGCCTATTGGGGCGAGGAGGACTATCGGCGCGACCTGGCCGCCATCTGGTACCGGAACTGGGTCCTCGCCTGCCGCGAATCGGACCTCCCCCAGCCCCTTTCCTATCGCGTGGTCACCATCGGCACCCAGCAGGTGCTGCTGCTGCGCGACGAGAATGGCGACATCCGTGCCTTTCACAACACCTGCCGCCACCGCGGCTCGCAGCTTTGCCGCGAGACGGAGGGACGGCTGAAGGCGCGGCTGCTGACCTGCCCCTACCACGCCTGGTCCTATTCGCTGCGTGGCGACCTGGTCCGCGTGCCCTCGCGATCGCTGCCGGCGGGCTTCGACAAGGCCGACTACCCGCTCTATCCGGTCGCCCTGTCGATCTGGCGCGGCTTCGTGTTCCTGAACCTGTCGGAAGATCCCGTCGGCTCCGCCTTCGAGGCGTTCGACCGTGATTCGGTGGATCTGTCGAACTGGCCGCTGGAGACCCTGGTCACCGGCCACACCTTCACCAAGGTGATGGAATGCAACTGGAAGATCTTCTGGGAGAACTTCAACGAATGCCTGCACTGCCCGGGCGTGCACAAGCATCTTTCGGCACTGGTGCCGATCTATGGCCGCGGCCTGATGGCGCGTCACGACGATCCGGAATGGGCGATCCACGCCGACAATGACTCGCCGCAATTCGCCGGCGGCCTGCGCGCCGGCGCCGAATCATGGTCGAGCGACGGACGTGCCCTTGCGCACAGCTTCCCCGGCCTGACCGAGGCGGAGCGCCAGGCCGGCCAGACCTACGCGATGAGCCTGCCCTCCATGTTCATCGTCGGGCATGTGGATTACGTGCGGACGGTGCGCCTCGTGCCGCTGGGCCCGGATCGCACCGAACTCACCGCCGAATGGCTCTTTCCGCCGGAAGCGCTGGCCGACGACCCCGACCTCGACAACGTCGTGTCCTTCGGCAAGGTGGTGCTGGAGGAGGACGCTGCGATCTGCGAGATCAACCAGCGCGGCCTGCACGCGCATCCGCACCTCTCCGGGGTGCTGATGCCGGAGGAATATGACCTGCACCGCTTCCATGAGTGGGTGCGCGACCAGCACCGCCGGCACGCGGCGGATGCGGCCCCGCCCGCCTGAGCCTGGAGAACCGGCTCAGGCGGCGTCCCATTTCGGCGAGAAATCGTAGTCGCAGATGCGTTCATTGGCGGAGCGCAGCTTCGAGATCGCCGCCATCTCACCATCGCTGAGCGCGAAGTCGAAGACGGCGAGGTTCTCCGCCAGCCGTTCCGTCCGCGTGGTGCGCGGAATGGCCACGACCCCGTCCTGCTGGACTTGCCACCTGAGCACGATCTGGGCGGGCGTGCGCCCATGCGCCCGCGCCGCGTCGAGGACCGCGGGTTCCAGAAAGAGCGGCCCGCCTCGGTAGATCGGGCAATAGGACACCATGGCCATGCCGGCGGCGCGACAGGCCGCATGCACCTTCGTCTGGTCGAGATAGGGATGATACTCGACCTGGTTGCATGCAAGCGGCGCTTCGGAAAGCGCCGTTGCCTCCGCGATCAGCGGCAGCGTGAAGTTGGACACGCCGATGTTGCGCGCCAGCCCGGCATTGCGGACCTCGTTCAGCGCCCCGATCGAATCGGCCAGCGGGACCTTCGGATTCGGCCAGTGGATCAGCAGAAGATCGAGGTAGTCCACCCGCAGCCGCCGGATGCTCGCCTCGGCGGCCCGCTGCAGCTTCCCCGCGGCGATATCGGTGTACCAGACCTTGGTCGTGAGGAAGATCTCATCACGCGGCACCGGCGACGCCCGCAGGCCCTCGCCGACCGCGTCCTCGTTCTCGTACATGATGGCCGTGTCGACATGGCGGTAGCCGACGTCCAGCGCGGCCTCCACCATGCGCGTGCACTCGGCGCCCCGCAGCGTCCAGGTGCCCAGCCCTATGGCCGGGATTCGTGCGCCGTTGGCGTCCACTCGATGCATGCGTCCGATCCTCCCCAATTGCGATGCGGTGACAACGACAAAGCGTTGGCCTAAGCACCGCCTTGTCATGCAGTCTGGACCGAAACCCCACCCCGCGCCAGCCTTGGGCAATCGCATCGCCGCGGTCGACCTCGCCCGCGCTGCCGCCCTGCTCGCCATGGCGGTCTACCACTTCGCCTGGGACCTCGAATTCTTCGGCTATCTCGATCCGGGGACGACCATCTCCGGCGGATGGAAGATCTTCGCGCGCTCCATTGCCACCAGCTTCCTGTTCCTCGTCGGCGTCAGCCTTGTGCTGGCGCACGGCAACGGCATCCGCTGGCACGGCTACTGGAAACGGCTGGCCATGGTGGCCGGCGCCGCCGCCGCCATCACGGCCGCGACCTGGGTCGCCTTCCCCCAGGGATTCATCTTCTTCGGCATTCTGCACCAGATCGCGCTGGCGAGCCTGATCGGGCTGGCGTTCGTACGCGTCCCCTGGCCCGCAAATGCCGCGCTGGCGGCCTGCGTCGTGGTGCTGCCGATGGTTTTCCGCCACCCGGTCTTCGACCATCCGGCGCTCTGGTGGGTGGGCCTCGCGGAGACACCGCCCCGTTCGAACGACTACGTTCCGCTGTTTCCATGGTTCGGTGCGGTTCTGGCCGGAATGGCGTTCGCACGGTTTGCCTCCGCAACGGGCCTGCGCGAACGCCTCGTGCGGTTTGTCCCCGGCCGCTGGGCATCGCTGCCGCTTTTTCTCGGCCGCCACAGCCTCGCCGTCTATCTCGTCCACCAGCCGGTGATCATCGGCCTGGTGTGGCTGGCCGCGCAGGTCGCGCCCCCAGCGGTCGTCGCACCGGAACTGCGCTTCACGCAGGCATGCGAGGAAGCTTGCGTAGCCAGCCGCGATGCGGAATTCTGCGCCGGCTACTGCGCCTGCATGCTCGGATCACTCGAGGCCGCAGGCGACCTGCCCCGCGTACTCGGTGGCGAGGTCGACGAGGTCATGTCGGCAAGGATACGCGGTTTTGCGGACATGTGCTCCGCCGCGCAACCGCAGGAGGGTGCCGGCGGAACGGAGGAAGCGCCGTGACGGATACGACATCCACGCCGAGCCGCGTCCCCTGGCCGCCCATCCTCTATCTGGCGGCGATCGCCATCGCCGTCGTTCTCCACCTCGTCTACCCCCTCCCCTGGATCGTGGAGCCGCTGTCCAGCCTGCTGTTCGCGATCGGCTGGATCATGCTGGCGCTTGCCGTCGTCCTGTTCGTGTCAGCCGTGCGGACCTTGCGGCGCGGTGCGACGACCGTCATGCCCCACAGGCCCTCCGCGCATCTGGTCACCGGCGGGCCGTTCGCGTTCACGCGCAATCCGATCTACCTGGCGGACACGATGATCGTCATCGCCATCGGTCTTGTCGTCGGCAGCCTGTGGTTCGTGGTCTCCGGCATCGCCGCCGCGGCGGCCGTGACCCGGCTGGCGATCCGGGGTGAGGAACGCCACCTCGGCGAGCGTTTCGGCAAGCGCTATCGCGACTATTCAACCCAGGTACGCCGCTGGATCTGAATAGAGATCAGGTGTTGACCCCGAGTTCGGCGAGACGCTCGACGCAGGATTCCTCGGCCTGGTCCAGTTCGGCCAGCGTGTCCTCGAGGTCGCGCCGCTTCTGCCGAAGTTCGTCCTTCTTTTCGGCGATGCGACGCAGCAGCAGGTTGAGTTGCCCCAGCTCGCCCGGAGGCTCACGGTAGATCTGCACGATCTCGCGGATCTCGCTGATGGAGAATCCCAGCCGCTTGCCGCGAAGGATCTGCCGGATCAGATGCCGGTCGGCCGGTCGGAACAGCCGCGTGCGGCCGCGCCGGGCCGGATGGATGAGACCCTCGTCCTCGTAGAAGCGCAAGGTGCGCGTCGAGACGTCGAACTCCCGCGTCAGCTCGGATATCGTGTAGTATTCCCGCATCAAATCGCCGTGATCCGACCGCCCGTAAACCATCTGGACGGCGCTTACGTAAAAGTCAATTGAGTGCCGCCTGCCACTGGTCCGCCGCAGGTGCGCGACGGTTCAGAGAAACCCATACCACCAGGTGGCAAGCCCCAGAAACGCCAGGAAGCCGACGATGTCCGTGACCGCGGTGACGAAGACGGCGGACGACACCGCCGGATCGGCTCCTGCCCGGTCGAGCAGCAGCGGTATGACGATGCCTGCGAGTGCCGCGACGAACAGGTTGATGACCATGGCCGCGGCGATGATCCCGCCGAGCTGGTGGTCGCTGAACCAGACGGCTGCGACGACACCGACGAGCGCGGCGAAGACGATGCCGTTGATCAGCCCGACGCCCATCTCGCGGCGAATGATGCGGCCGGCATTGTAGATGTCGAGGTCGCGTGTCGCCAGCGCGCGCACCGTGACCGTCATGGTCTGGGAGCCGGCATTGCCCCCCATTCCCGCGACGATCGGCATGAGGATTGCCAGCGCCACCACCCGCTCGATCGTGTGGTCGAAGAGACCGATGACGCTCGCCGCAAGGAAAGCCGTCACCAGGTTGACCGCGAGCCAGGGCACGCGCGAGCGCGCCGTCGCCATCACCTTGTCCGAGAGTTCCTCGTCGCCGACGCCGCCAAGGCGCAGCAGATCCTCTTCCGCCTCGGCCTGCATGACGTCCACCACGTCGTCGATGGTCAGCACGCCGACCAGCCGCTCGTTCTCGTCGACCACGGCAGCGGACAGGAGATCGTACTGCTCGAACTCCCGCGCGGCCTCTTCCTGGTCCATCGTGGCCGGGATGGCGTGCCGCGTCTCGTGCATGATCTCCTCGACCTTCACGGACCGCTTGGTGCGCAGGATCTTGTCGAGGTCGACGGCGCCGAGCAGCCGGAACGACGGGTCGATGACGAAGATCTGGCTGAACCGGTCGGGGAGATCGTTGTCCTCCCGCATGTAGTCGATCGTCTGGCCCACGCTCCAGAACGGCGGGACGGCCACGAACTCCGTCTGCATGCGCCGGCCGGCGGTCTCTTCCGGGTAGTCCAGCGCCCGCCGCAGCCGGATCCGCTCGGTGAACGGCAATTGCGCCAGGATCTCGTCCTGGTCCTCCTGGTCCAGGTCTTCCAGGATGTAGACTGCATCGTCCGAATCGAGTTCCTGGACGGCCCGGGCGATCTGGGCGTTGGGCAGGCCCTCGACGATCTCCTGCCGGATCGCGTCGTCGACTTCTGTGAGGGCCGAGAAATCGAAGTCGGTGCCGAGCAGCCGCACCAGTGCCTGCCGCTGTTCGGGCTGCAGCGCCTCGAGAACGTCGCCAAGCTCGGACTGGTGGAGGTCTCCGACCTCCTTGCGCAGCGTCAGCGTGTCGCGATCGGCGATCGCGGCGCCGAGATGCGCGAGGAATTCCGGCCGGATCGCTTCGTTCCCGCCATAGATGTCGGGTCCTTGCGACGCATTGCTGCCGGAATCTGGTTCGCCGTTGCCCTGCACCTGTCCTTCAGCCTCGCCTGTGGGTGGGGATCGGATCGGCTGCCGGGACGTCCCGTCGACCGGCCGCAGGAGTAGCCCGTCGCGCTCGGCGGTGGCAATCGAAATAGCGGCGCAGTGCCCGCCTCAGGGCCTCGGCTCCGGGCCGGCGACATCGTTGAGATCGAGGCGTCGATAAAGATAATACCGATCCTGCGGCACACTCGCGGGAATCGGCAGCGGCGCCAGGGCGGGGTCGACCAGCGGCAGCCCGCTGACCGCGATGCCGCGGGCGCGGAGCAGCCGCACCATCAACCCCGGCAGCCATTCCAGCGTGCGTGCATCCTTGTCGGGATAGCCGGTGCCGATGTCGACGTGCACCAGCGCGGCCTGCCCGTCGGCGAAGTCTTCGGCGGTCTCGCGGATCTCGCCGAGAACGAGGTCATCGCCGCCGGGGATCGAACTGGCATGGGCTGCCAGCGCCCTGTCGAACGCCACGATCCGCCGATCCGGCAGCCGGGCGCGCAAATGGTTGTAGGTGCGCCCGTTGCCCAGCCCCAGTTCCAGCACCGGCCCTTCGGGAAGCGCCGTGGCGCAGACCAGGTCGAGGATGTCGCGCTGAGCGGTCAGGCGCCGGATCATGCTCTCCAGCCGGGTTCCGCCGGCGGGGAATGCGGTATCCGTGGAATTGAGGGCGGCGGTCATCCCGCCGTGTAGCGTCGCCGGGCGCCGGATTGCAAGCCGTTCGCGCCGGCCGCGAATCCGTCTATGATCGGGACCATGCCTATCCGCCAGCTCTCCGAGACCGTGATCAACCAGATCGCCGCCGGCGAAGTCATCGAGCGGCCGGCGAGCGTCGTCAAGGAACTCGTCGAGAACGCGCTCGATGCCGGCGCGCGGCGCGTCGAGGTGGCGACTGCGGGCGGCGGGTTGACCCTGCTACGGGTCAGCGACGACGGCTGCGGCATAGCGGCCGCCGAACTCGAACTCGCCGTGTCGCGCCACTGCACCTCGAAGCTTGCGGACCGCGTCGACGACATCCGCACGCTCGGTTTCCGCGGCGAGGCCCTGCCCTCGATCGGAGCCGTGGCCCGGCTGTCCATCCGCTCGCGCACTGCCGACGACGACGGGGCCGAGATTCGCGTCGAGGGAGGCGAGGTCGCGCCCGTGCGCCCCACGGCTGCCAATACGGGGACGGTCGTCGAGGTGCGGGACCTCTTCTTCGCCACGCCCGCCCGGCTCAAATTCATGAAAAGCGAACGCGCCGAGGCCTCCGCCATCACCGAGGTGGTCCGGCGCATGGCGATCGCCTTCCCGCAGACGCGCTTCGTCCTCTCCGGCACCGACCGCTCGACGCTGGACTTTCCGGCGGCCGGCGATCGCCTGCGCCGCATCGCGCAGGCCATGGGCGACGACTTTCCAGCCAACGCCCTGATCCTCGATGCAGAGCGCGAAGGCGTGCGGCTGGAAGGCCATGCCTCCATCCCCTCCTATTCCCGCGCCAACACGCTCCAGCAATATGTGTATGTCAACGGCCGTCCGGTCCGCGACCGGCTGATCGCCAGCGCGATCCGCGGCGCCTATGCCGACGTGCTCGCCCGCGACCGGCATCCGGTCGTCGCGCTCTTCGTCACGCTCGATCCGGCGCTGGTCGACGTCAACGTGCATCCGGCGAAGTCGGACGTCCGTTTCCGCGATCCGGGGCTGGTGCGCGGCCTCATCGTCGGGGGGATCCGCCAGGCGCTCGCCCAGGCCGGCATCCGTCCTGCGACCACCGGCAGCGCCGCCATGCTCGGCGCCTTCCGACCCGGCGCGCCGACCTACGGCCATCCGGCACCGGCCGCCCATCGTGCATTCAATCCCGCCTTCCGGGCGGCGTCGGGTCCGGCCGGCGACCTCGCGCGATCATTCCAGAGGCCGTTGGAGGGGTTCGGCGAGGAGGGGCAGGCGCAGTTCGAAGTCGCGCCGTCGGCATCCGCGGTCACCGCGCCTGAAGTCCCCGCTTCGGGACCGGGCCATCCGCTGGGCGCGGCGCGGGCGCAGGTGCATGGCAACTACATCCTGGCCCAGACCGGCGATTCGCTCGTGATCGTCGACCAGCATGCGGCGCATGAGCGGCTGGTCTACGAATCGATGAAGACCGCGCTGGCGAGCCGGCCGATGCCCGCGCAGATGCTGCTGATTCCCGAGATCGTCGATCTGCCGCCCGAAGATGTCGACCGTCTCGCGCTGCATGCGGAGACGCTGCGCAGGTTCGGCCTCTCCGTCGAGCGTTTCGGTCCCGGCGCCATCGCCATCCGCGAGACACCGGCCATGCTCGGCGAGATCGACGCGGCGGCTCTGGTGCGCGACCTCGCCGACGAGATCGCGGACGGCGACACGGTCGAGACGCTGACACGGCGGCTGGACGCGATTGCCTCGCGAATGGCCTGCCACGGCTCGGTCCGCTCCGGCCGCCGCCTCGCGCCCGACGAGATGAACGCGCTGCTGCGGCAGATGGAGGCGACCCCCGGATCCGGCACGTGCAATCACGGTCGACCGACCTATGTCGAACTCAAGCTCGCCGACATAGAGCGCCTGTTCGGACGCCGGTGACCCCGCCCGCGAGCGCCGGGGCCGCGACGATCACTCCCGCGTTCGCTTCCAGGGCGGCAGGCCGCGGGCCTCGCGCGAGAAGGCGCGATGACGATGCCACGGACGCTCCAGGCCGGGTGCGGCGACATGGTCGATGCGTGGCGGCGTACCGCCGTCCGGGTCTGCGAAGAGGATCGACGCGCTGCCGCGCAGCGCCAGGTCGCGCGCGGTCACCACGAGCACATCCGCATTTCCGCACCGCACCTGGCCGGTGGGATCGGTGAGGATGATGACGGCCGCGGCCGCGCAAAGGCCGGTCGCCGCCTCGACGTCTCCGGTGACGACGACCGCCGCTCGGTCGGCGGGCAGCGCCATGCAGGTCTGTTCATCGCATGTGAATCCGGCGTGGGGAGGCGCGTCAATCGAAGCCGGTACCGGAAGCAGCACACCGGACGTGTCGAGCGCCCTCTGCCAGGATTGCGTGGTGAACGCGTTCGGCCGCTTGCGGTTGACGGCCAGGTCGCCCGAGGCGGTTCGATAGCCCACCAGCCGCGCATCCTCGCTGACGAGGACGTCCGGTGGCCGCGCGCTTCCCAGTGTGGCGAGACCGAGCAGGGCAAACGGCAGCGACAGCAGGCGAAGGCGCGTCGATGCCACCGTGGCGACGATCAGGCCGATGGTCAGCGACAGCACGGCGCCGCCTGCGATCAGTCCCGTCGCATCCATCGGGGATCGCTGCGAGAACCAGCGCGCCACCTCGACCATCACGGTCAGCCCGTAGCCCATGGCCTTGAGGAAGGGGCCGTCGAGGCCGAAGGGCATGGCCAGCGCCGCCAGCAGCGCGAACGGCACGACGACGATCGAGACGACGGGCATGGCCACGAGGTTGGCGAAAAGGCTGAGCGGCGAGACGCGCTGGAAGTGGTAGGCGCCGTAGGGAGCGGTCGCCAGTCCCGCAACCAGCGACGTCAGGAGGAGGCCGGCGATGACCTTCGCCGGCCAGGCCAGCGCGGGAGGCAGCAGCGCGCCGGCCGTCTGCTGCCTTGGGCTGCGCGCTTCCCGTCGCTGCGTCCACCAGGCGAAGGCGCCGACCAGGGCGGCAGTCGCGGCGAACGACATCTGGAAGCTGGGCCCGACCACCTCGTGCGGCGTCAGCACCAGAACCACGATCGCCGAGATGGCGAGGTTGCGCATCGTCAGCGCCGCCCGGTCGAACAGCAGCGCCACCAGCATGACCGCCAGCATGATGAAACTGCGCTGGGTGGCGACCTCCCCGCCCGAGATCACCAGATAGGCGCCGATCGCGGCGAGCCCCGCCACCGCGGCGTATTTTCGAACGGGACGTCGCGCCGACCAACCGGGAAACAGCGCGAAGCCGGCGCGCATGGCGCCGACCACGGTGCCGGCCACGAGCGCCATGTGCAGGCCGGAGATGGAGATGACGTGGTAGAGGCCGGTGCGCCGCAGGGCCTCGCTGGCGTCTTCCGGAATGCCGGCCCGCACGCCTACCATCAGCGCCGCGGCGATCTCGCCCTCGGCGCCGCCGATCGCGGTGCGGATGCGCGCGGCGATGCGCTGGCGGGCGTTCTCGATCGCCTGTGACAGGGTTTCCGGCGAGGTGCCGACGAGTTCCGGCGTTCCAAGGAAGAAGCCGGTCCCCCCGATGCCGTCGAAATAGCTCTCGAAGGCGAAATCGTAGCTCCCGGGCCGCACCGGGCCGGGCGGCGGCCGCAGCATTGCGACGCCCTTGACGATGGCGCCCGCCCTGAGGCCCTCGGGGAGTTTGCGTGCGACCACCCGCACCCGGTCGGGCGCATAGCGCAGCTTCGGCCTTTCGGTCGACAGGATGTCGATGGTCAGCCGGACCCGGCCATCGGCAAGCTTGTCGTATGATGCCACTGTGCCGGTAAGCCGTGTGGAGATCTCGCCGCCGAGCACCTTCGTGTCGGCACGCCAGGCTTCGGCCTTTGCAAGCAGAAGCCCGAGCAGGACCAGCGTCGCGGCCACGCCGAAAAACCAGACGACGCCGCCCCGCGGCGCGAGGAGCCCCGCAACCAGGGTTGACGCCGCCGCTCCGAGAAGCATCGCCCAGGCCGGCTCGGCGTCCAGCCGGAAATAGATCAGGGCGCCCGCGGCAATGAGGACCGGCACCAGCAGGAAGGCCGTACCGCGCTCGATCTCCAGGCGGAGATCCTGAACGCAGGCATCGCGCGCGCCGCGCAGAATCGCCGGTACGCCAGCGTGAGGCGCTGTGCCGAAGCCGATGAGTCGGGTGCCGCGCCGCAACGCCATGGCGCCGGCTGGAGGCAGACGAACAACATCCTCGCCCGCAGCGACGGGAACGCCGCCGCGTGCGCCGGTATCAGGCAGGGCGGCCGCTTCCGCCATCCTCGCCCCCGAACCCCTGGCCGCGTCCGCCTGCTCGCGGCTTGCACCTCCGGGCTCCTATGCTACATGAACGCCACCGATTTTCCATGCGCCGCCCGAAGGGCGCCGCGCGCACCCCTCGCCCACGGTCCCGTCATGTCCGCGCCAGTCGTCACGCGTTTCGCACCATCGCCAACCGGGTTCCTCCACATCGGCGGAGCGCGCACGGCGCTGTTCAACTGGCTGTATGCGAAGCACACCGGCGGCAGGATGCTCCTGCGCATCGAGGACACCGACCGCGCGCGCTCCACCGAGGCTGCGACGACGGCGATCCTCGACGGACTGACCTGGCTCGGCCTGACTTGGGACGGCGACGCCGTCTCGCAGTTCGAGCGCGCTCCCCGCCATCGCGAGGTGGCCGAGGAACTGGTGGCGCGCGGAATGGCCTACTACGCCTATGAATCCGCGGCGGAACTGGACGCGATGCGCGAGACGGCGAAGGCCGAAGGCCGGCCGCCGCGCTATGACGGCGCCTGGCGCGACCGCGACGCCTCGCAGGCACCCTCCGGC
>JAESFK010000853.1_pt1 | contig 11618 bp, 12 predicted proteins | sample 9269391 | NCBI WGS metagenome assembly JAESFK01 (sample SAMN14506231, study PRJNA617097) | algae metagenome | isolation source: Drouetiella hepatica UHER 2000/2452 and co-occurring heterotrophs from... | place: Slovakia: Slovak Paradise National Park, Hrabusice, Kosice Region | collected 2000-01-01
GTCGCCGTGGTCGTCAACCCCAACAACCCGGACGGCCGGCTGCTCGGGCGCGCCGATCTCGTCGGGCTCGCCGATGACCTCGACCGGCGCGGCGGCCTGCTCGTGGTCGACGAGGCCTTCATGGACGTCGTGCCCGACGGTCCGAGCCTCGCGGCGGAGACGGGCAGGCGCAATGTCGTGGTGCTGCGCTCCTTCGGCAAGTTCTTCGGCCTGGCCGGGATCCGTCTGGGGTTCGCGCTTGCGCATCCCGAGACGGCAGCGTGGCTTGCCGGGGATCTCGGTCCCTGGGCGGTCAGCGGGCCGGCACTGGAGCTTGGCCTGGCCGGGCTCGCCGACCGCGATTGGCAGCATTTGGCGCGCGAGCGCCTCGCCGAGGATGCGCGCCGCCTCGATTCGCTGCTGGCGGGCGCGGGCCTCACCGTTAGGGGAGGCACGGCGCTGTTTCGTTTCGCCGTGTACCCCGACGCCGCCGGCTTCGCGGCGTGGCTCGGCGCCCGGGGCATCCTGGTACGGACGTTCTCGTGGAGCGCCACCGCGCTGCGCGTCGGGATTCCGGGAGCGGAGAGCGAATGGCTGCGACTGGAAGAGGCTGCCTCGCAATGGCGTGACAGCATCGCCCGCAGGGAGGACAATGCCGCATGATCTACGTCTGCTCACTGGCGCGCATCGCCGATACGGTTTTCCAGAGTGGCGCCGACAGGCTCCTTTCCCTTCTCGCGGCGGGGTCGGAGGTGGTGCGCCCGCCATCGATCCTGGCCGAGAACCACCTCCACCTCTCCATGCACGACATCGCCGAGGTGCAGGAGGGGCTGACGCTGCCTGGCGAGGAGCATGTACGCGACATTCTGGATTTCGCCGGCCGCTGGGACCGGAGCAAGCCGATGGTCGTGCACTGCTATGCGGGAATCAGCCGCTCGACGGCGTCGGCCTACATCATCGCGGCCGCCCTCGCGCCGCAACGCGACGAGTTCGAACTGGCGCGGACACTCCGCGGCCTGTCGCCCTCGGCGACGCCGAACCCGCGTCTCGTCGCGCTCGCCGACCGCATGCTGGGGCGACAGAACCGGATGGTCGAAGCGGTCCGCGAGATCGGCCGCGGCGCGGATGCCTACGAGGGCACGCCCTTCGTGTTGGAGATCGACGTGTGAGGGCGGTTAGCTGAGCCACTCCGCCAGGCTGGCCTTATGCACGTCCCGCAGCAGCCGCACGAATCCGTCTGCCTGATGCTCCGCCGTCAACCGGCCCTTCTCAGCCGTCGCCGCCGATGCATCCCCCACGACCCCGTTCGGGTTGAGGTCGCCGGCGATCCAGGCGAAGGCATGCGGGCCGGTATGGCGCAACAAGTTGAAGGACCGTTCGGCGCGAACGACGCCTGAAACGAAATTCTCCGCGCTTGCCATGTCGACGAGATCGGGCCGGAAATGCAACATGAGCGACGTCTCGACGTCGCCGCCATGGATGCCGTAGCGCATCTCGTCGGGGCTGTAGAGCCCTTCGGGCACGCCGAAGCGCATCCAGCTTGACTTCACCGCCAGCATGTCGAAGGCGACGCGCAGTTCACGCGCGACGATGCCCATGATCTCCTCGTTGCCGCCATGCGAGTTGACGATGACCAGCTTGCGCACCCCGGCGCGCGCCACCGAGGCACCGAGTTCGGCCCAGCCCTGGATCGCGGCCAGCGGCGACAGGCTGAGCGTGCCGGGAGCCCGCACGTGCTCGTTCGACTTGCCGATCGCCTGGACCGGCAGGAAGCGTACGTCGAGATCGTCCGGAATGCGCGGGAAAACCGTCTCCAGCATGCCCTGCATGATGGTCGTGTCCGTCGACACCGGAAGATGCGGCCCGTGCTGTTCGATGGCGGCCACCGGCAGCACCGCGATTGTGGCTTCCGGGTCGATCGATGCGTACTCGGTGGTTCTGTAGTCGCCCCACCAGTGTCGGCGCGCGTTCGTCACTTCGGCGGATCCTTCAAGCGTAGCGTTCAGGCGGCGGCGATCGCCTCCACCTCGACCTTGAATTCCGGCCGCGTGAAGCCGGACACGATCATCAGGGTCGAGGCCGGCGCGTCGCGAGGGAACATCCGGTCGCGCACCGCCATGTAGGCGGCCATGTGTGCGCGGTCGGTGACATAGGCGTTGATCCGCACCACGTCGGCAAGCGTCATGGAGGCCTCCGAGAGGATCGCCTCGATGTTGGCGAAGCAGATCTCTGCCTGCGTGGCCGCATCCTCCGGAATGGCATCGTCGGGCTTCACGCCGAGTTGGCCCGAGCAGAATACCAGCCGTGCGCCGGCCGTCACCTCCACCGCATGGCTGTAGCGGGCGAAGGGCGGGCGGATCGCGGGTGGGACGAGATGGCGCAGCATGGCTGAAGCCTATGATGCAGCGAAGCGGTGGGCAAGCCGCTGGCGAAGCCAAAGGCAAGATGGACAGATGCCGGGAAAATATGCAGCATGCTTTCCGCTCCGGCATGGGCTGGAAGCGCGGGGCGGGCTTGCGCAGGACGGGCAGGCCTCGCGCCGACGCTTCATTGGCATGTGCCTTGCATCTGCGGTGCAGAATCAAGCGCGGCCGGTCGCATGTTCCGGCGCAATGAGGGATGGTGTCGATGATCCGTGAATTCACGATGATGTCTGTTGCTGCCGGAGCCGTGCTGGCAGGAGCCCTTGCAGCGGGAGCAGCCGAGAAGGTGACGTTCGGGACCAACTGGCTCGCCCAGGCCGAGCACGGCGGGTACTATCAGGCGGTGGCCGACGGCACCTATGCCGCCTGCGGGCTCGACGTGACGATCATGCAGGGCGGGCCGCAGGTCTCCGGCCGGCCGCTGTTGCTCGCCGGCAAGATCGACTTCTACATGGGAGCCAACATGCAGCAGGCCTTCGACGCGGTGGTCCAGAACATCCCGCTGCGGGTGGTCGCCGCCTCGTTCCAGAAGGAGCCGCAGGTGCTGATGTCGCACCCGGGCGAGGGGCTCGACACGTGGGAAGCCCTCAAGAACGCCGAGCAGTACATCATAAGCGACGAGGGCGCGCAGAGTTACCTGCTGTGGCTCGCCACCGAATATGGCTGGGACGTCTCGAAGCGCGTCCCCTACACTTTCAACTCGGCGCCCTTCCTCGCCAACAAGAAGTCCCTGCAGCAGGGCTACGTCACGTCGGAGCCCTATGCCATCGAGAAGGAGGGCGGGTTCGTGCCGAACCAGTTCCTGCTCGCCGACTATGGCTACGACACCTATTCCACGACGATCGAGGCGATGCAGGACACGATCGACAACCGGCCGGAGGTTGTCCAGTGCTTCGTGGATGGGTCGGCCAAGGGCTGGCACACTTATCTCTACGGCGACAACGCCGCAGCCAACGAGATGATCAAGAAGGACAATCCGGACATGACGGATGACCAGATCGCCTTCTCGATCGCGCAGATGAAGAAGTTCGGCATCGTCGATTCCGGCGACACGGAAAAACTCGGCATTGGCGCGATGACGGACGAACGGATGAAGAGCTTCTATGACAAGATGGTCGCTGCCAAGGTGCTGGAGCCGGGCATCGACATCGGGAAATCCTATACGCTGCAGTTCGTGAACAAGGGTGTCGGCCTCGATCTGCCGAAGTAGCCGGGGTTCCGGCCGGATCGGGGAGCCGCGGGGAATGCGGCTTTGAGTGTCGTATCACTTGACGTGGACGCCGCCGTGACGGGTGCGTCCGCCGCTGCCCTGCTTCATCTGCGCGGCATCGGAAAGACCTTCTCCAACGGCGTCTCGGCGCTGCGCGACACCAATCTGACGGTGCGGGAAGGCGACTTTCTCAGCCTGCTCGGACCGTCGGGCTGCGGCAAGTCGACGGCGCTGCGCATCATCGCCGGCCTGCTGACCCCGACCTCCGGCACGCTGGACTGGCGGGGCGACGGGCGCTCCGACATCGGCTTCGTCTTCCAGGAGCCGACGCTGATGCCGTGGGCGAACGTCTTCGACAATGTGTGGCTGCCGCTGCGCCTGCGGGGCGTATCGCGGGCGGAAGCTGAGCCGGCGGTGCGCGGACTGCTGGAGCGGGTGCGCCTGACGGGCTTCGAGACGGCCATGCCGCGCGAACTTTCCGGTGGCATGAAGATGCGCGTCTCGATCGCGCGCGGACTGGTGACCAGGCCCCGCCTGCTGCTGATGGACGAACCCTTCGCCGCGCTGGACGAGATCACCCGGTTCCGGCTCAACAACGACCTGCTCGACCTGTGGCAGAACGAGCGGTTCACGGCCATCTTCGTCACGCACAGCGTGTTCGAAAGCGTGTTCCTGTCGAACCGCATCGTGGTCATGGCGGCGCGGCCGGGCCGCATCTTTGCCGAGATCCCGGTGGATGCGCCCTATCCACGCAACGAGGCTTTCCGCACGTCCGCCGAATACGCGGCATGGTGCCTGCGCATCTCGGACGTGCTGGGCGAAGCCATCAAGCTCAACTCCGGGGGCGTCCATGACGGCCACTGAAGCGGGCGCGCGCGTGCCGGTGCCCCTCGATGCGGAGGAGGCGCGCCGCGTCCGGATGGCGCGGGTGGAGCGTTTCGGCCGCTGGATCCTGCCGCTGGCGATCATGGTGCTCGCGGTCTGGATGTGGGATCGCATCTGCGTGTGGAACGAGATTCCGCACTACATCCTGCCGCGACCCGGCCTGGTGCTGGAGACGCTGGTGACGGATGCCGGCCTGCTGTTCTCGTCGCTGCTGGTCACCCTGCGCATCACGCTGCTGGGGCTGCTGTGCGCGGTGGTCGGCGGGGTCGGGCTGGCGATCCTGTTCACCCAGTCGAAATGGGTGGAGATGTCGCTGTTTCCCTTCGCCATCGTCCTGCAGGTCACGCCCATCGTGGCGATCTTCCCGCTGATAAACATCTATGTCGACAACCAGACCGCGAAGCTGCTGTTATGCGCGTGGATCGTTGCCTTCTTCCCGATCCTGTCGAACACGACACTCGGACTGAACTCGGTGGACCGCAACCTGATCGACCTTTTCCGGCTGAACGGTGCGTCCCGCTGGCAGCAATTGTGGCTGCTTCGGCTGCCCGCCGCGATGCCCTATTTTCTCGGCGGCCTGAAGATCGCCGGCGGCCTGGCGCTGATCGGCGCGGTCGTCGCGGAGTTCGTGGCGGGAGCGGGCGGCCAGTCCTCGGGCCTGGCCTCGCGCATCATCGAGGCGGGCTACCGGCTGAACGCGCCGCGCCTGTTCGCGGCGCTGTTCCTGATCTCGCTGACGGGCATCGTCATCTTTCTGGCCACGAGCCTGATCTCGCATCTCGTCCTGCGCCGCTGGCACGAGAGCGCGCTGGGGCGGGAGGGGTGAACTTGGGGATTTCTCAAGGAGCGGAATTGTGAGAAGCGGCGCTCTACGTTGCCCCCCTCTGTCCTGCCGGACATCTCCCCCACGAGGGGGGAGATCAGCCTTCATGCTGGCTCTCGCCAGTCACCTGGGTCGCAGGAAACGCGGCGTCGCTCCAGTTGCTGATCTCCCCCCTCGTGGGGGAGATGTCCGGCAGGACAGAGGGGGGCGCGATGGGGTGCCGACCATGCCTTCTTCCGAGCCCCGCCCATGACATCCCCACGCATCCCCACTTCCGGCTGGTACGTGCTCGGCAATGCCCGCGTGCACGCGTCCACCGCGCCGGGCGTCGTCGGCACGGCCGACCGCGACGGCTTCCATCTCGTCGACATCGCAATCGCGGACGGTGCGATCGCCGGCCTCGCGCTGCGCGGTGACCGCCCGAGGCCGCCACGCCTGGTGGATCTCGGCGGGCGCATCGTCATGCCGGGCTTCGTCGATTGTCACACCCACATCGACAAGGGCCATATCTGGCCGCGCATGCCCAATCCGGACGGTTCCTTCCCCGGTGCACTGGACGCAGTGGGTGCGGATCGTCTTGTCCGCTGGGATGCAGGCGACGTGGCGCGGCGCATGGATTTCTCGTTGCGCTGCGCCTACGCCCACGGAACCCTGGCGCTCCGCACCCATCTTGATTCCATCGCGCCCCAGGAGACCATCTCCTGGCCGGTCTTCCAGGAGATGCGCGAGACCTGGCGCGGGCGCATCGAGCTTCAGGCGGCGAGCCTCGTCGGCATCGAGCAGGTCCGCGACGCCGCCTGGTTCGAGGGGCTGGCCGACATCGTCGCGACGGCGGGTGGCGTGCTCGGTGCCGTCACCTACATGGTGCCGGACCTCGACCCGCTGCTCGATCGCATCTTCCGCGCGGCGATGGAGCGAGGGCTCGATCTCGACTTCCATGCCGACGAGACCGACGACGTTTCAGCCGTGTCACTGCGCCGCATCGCCGAAGCGGCACTGCGGCATCGTTTCGAGGGGAAGATCCTCGTCGGCCATTGCTGTTCGCTGGCGCGCCAGCCCGACCGCGAGGTCGATGCCACGCTGGACAAGGTGGCCGCCGCCGGCCTCGCGGTCGTGTCCCTGCCCATGTGCAACCTCTATCTCCAGGATCGCCGTCACGACGGCACCACGCCGCGCTGGCGGGGTGTCACGCTGCTGCATGAGATGAAGTCCCGGGGCATTCCGGTCGCGGTCGCCTCCGATAACACGCGCGACCCGTTCTACGCCTATGGCGATCTCGACATGCTGGAGGTCTACCGCATGGCGACGAGGATCGTGCATTTCGACCACCCGGTGGCGGACTGGCCGGCTGCCATCGCCGCCGCCCCGGCCGCGGTCATGCGCCTTGAGGGGCGCGGTACGCTCGCGCCAGGCGCCACGGCCGACCTCGTGATCTTCAGGGGACGAAGCTGGACGGAACTTCTCTCCCGTCCGGAATCGGACAGGATCGTGGTGCGCTCCGGTCGAGCCATCGTCCGCGAGATGCCCGATTATTCCGAACTCGACGATCTCATGGGGAACGCATGGACCTCGACGCCCTGAAGCGCGACCTCGACGGGCTCAAGGTCGAGGACAATCCCGCCATCGTCCAGCAGAAGAGCCGCGACTTCTACTGGTACAGCCCGGTGCTGAAACGCCAGCTCGATCATGTCACCGCAGATCTGGTGGTGTCGCCCCGCGACGAGGCCGAGGTGATCCGGGTGCTGGCCGCCTGCCATCACCATGGTGTTCCCGTGACGCCGCGCGGCACGGGCACGGGCAACTACGGGCAGGCGATGCCGCTGTCCGGCGGTGTCATCCTGTCTCTGGCGGAGATGAACGCGGCCATCGCGCCGGGACGTGTCGTCTGCGGGCCGGGCGCAATCATCGCCGAGATCGACAAGGCGACGCGGGCACATTCCGGCCAGGAACTGCGGATGCACCCATCGACCTATGCGACAGCGTCGATCGGCGGCTTCATCGCCGGTGGTTCGGGGGGCGTCGGGTCCATCAACTTCGGCGGGCTGCGCGACTTCGGAAACGTTCTGCGCCTCAGGGTCGTGACCATGGAGGCGGAGCCGCAGGTGCTCGAACTCACCGGCGAGGATCTTTACAAGGTCACGCACGCCTATGGCACCAACGGCATCATCACCGAGGTGGGGATGCCGCTGACGGCCGCCTACGACTGGGTCGACGTGATCGCCGGCTTCGACGATTTCGACGTGGCGGCGCGGTTCGGCAATGCGCTCGCCTGCCAGGACGGGATCCTGACCAAGCTGGTGACGCCGGTCGCCGCGCCGGCGCCGTGGCTCTACTTCAAGCGCCACCAGAAGTTCCTGCGCGAGGGGCAGAGCGTCGTGGTCTGCATGGTCGCCCCGCAGTCGCTCGACGCCTTCCGGGTGTTCTCGCGTCGCGAGAAGGCCGAGATCGTCTACGATGCCGCGCTGGTCGCCGACCGCAAGGGCCTGCCGCCAGCCTATGAACTCGCCTGGAACCACACGACCCTGCGGGCGCTGCGCGTGGACCCGTCGATCACCTATCTGCAGTCGCTCTACCCGTTCCCGGACCAGCTCGACCTGGTGCGCAAGGTGGACGGGCTGTTTCCGGCAGAGGTGATCTCCCACCTCGAATTCGTGCGCTTCGACGGCAACATCACCTGCTTTGGCCTGCCGCTGGTGAAGTTCACCACGGAGGAAAGGCTGGACGAGATCATCCGCACCTACGAGGACAATGGTTGCCCGATCTTCAACCCCCACCGCTACACGCTGGAGGAGGGCGGCATGAAGCAGACCGACGAGGTCCAACTGGCCTTCAAGCGCCGCGCCGATCCGCAGGGCCTGCTCAATCCCGGAAAGATGATCGCCTGGGAACACCCCGATTATGATTTCCGGAGCGGGAAGACGTTTCTGTTCAAGGGACTGGAGCGGGTGGGGTGAGGTTGGTGCTGGGTCGGCAATGACGGCGCCCTTTCGCGCGCCCCTCTGTCCTGCCGGACATCTCCCCCACGAGGGGGGAGATCAGCGGGCCGTTTGGATTTCGCCAATAGCCAACGCTGGCGAACAGGCGGCAGGTCGGATGAAGGCCAATCTCCCCCCTCGTGGGGGAGATGTCCGGCAGGACAGAGGGGGGCGCGAAGGAGCACAAACCTACGACGGCAACCGTCGCACGCATCCAATTCTCCCATGAAGATCCTCGTCCTCCACGCCCATCCGGTCGAAACGAGCTTCAATGCAGCGCTGCACAGGCTGATCGTCGAGCGGCTCGTCGCGAAGGGCCATATCGTCGACGATTGCGACCTTTACGCCGAAGACTTCGAGCCACGTCTGAGCCGGGCGGAGCGGCTCGCCTATCACGACCCGCGCAGCGCGCAGGAGGCTATCGCGCCGCATGTCGCACGGCTCAAAGCGGCGGAAGCCCTCGTCCTGTGCTTTCCCGTCTGGAACTACGGCTATCCGGCTATCCTCAAAGGCTATTTCGACCGCGTCTTCCTTCCGGGCGTTTCCTTCGAAGTCGTCGACGGCAAGGTCAGGCCGACGCTGCACAACATCCGCAAGATCGGCGTGGTGACGAGCTATGGCGGCAGCCGCTTCCGCGCCTTCCTGATGGGCGACCCTCCGCGCCGGCTCGCCAAGCGGCTGCTGCGCTCCACGATCAGGCCGTTCGCACCGGTGACCTATCTCGCGCATTATTCGATGAACCTGTCGACCAAGGAAAGCCGCGCCGCGTTCACGGCGAAGGTAGCGAGCCACATGGACGGATTCTGATGCGCGTTCTCGTCGTCTATTGCCATCCGGTGCCGGAGAGCTTCTGCGCCTCCATCCGCGACACCGCCGTCGCCACCCTCGCCGAAGGCGGGCACGAGGTCCGGCTGCTCGATCTCTATGCCGAAGGGTTCGACCCGGTGATGGGAGGCGAAGAGCGGCGGCGCTACAATGACGGACCGCCCTGCGATCCGGCACTGGCCCCGCACATCGCGCTGCTGAAGTGGGCGGAGGGCATCCTCTTCATCTACCCGACCTGGTGGTATGGGTTGCCTGCCATGCTGAAGGGCTGGCTCGACCGGGTATGGGCGACGGACGTCGTCTTCCGGCTGCCGAAAGGCAAGGGCGGCATCGAGTCGATGATGCAGCACGTCGGCCGGCTCGGCGTCATCACCGTCTGCGGCGCACCCTGGTGGTGGTCGGTGCTGATCGGCCAGCCGGGACGCAAGACGCTGCTGCGCGGCATGCGCGCGCTGTGCGCCCGGCGCTGCCGGACATTCTACCTCGCCCACTACCTCATGGACGTCTCGACCGATGCAACGCGCGCGGCCTTCCTGAAGCAGGTGCAGGCCCGCCTCGCGAAATTCTGAAGGCGTTATGCCGCCACGCGCCGATAGGAAGCAATGAAGCGCTTCAGGCGCGCGGCTGCGTCGGCCATCACCGCGTCCGGCTGGCAGAGGCTGATGCGGATGTGGCCGGCAGCCGCGTCCCCGAAGCTCGCGCCGGGCATAACCGCGACCTTCTCGCGCTCCAGCAAGCCCCAGGCGAAGGCCTCGCAGTCCGGCTCCACTTCGCGGACGTCGAGCATCACATAGATTCCGCCTTCCGAGCCGCGCACGGTGACATGGTTCATGCCGGCGACCTCGCGCAGGAAGGACTTTCGCCGCGCCGCATAGCGCTCGGTGATCTCGGCGACGCCATAGTCGTTGCGCAAAGCCTCGGCCGCCGCGCGGGACACGAAGTCGGTCAGGCCGTAGGTGCTCACCAGATTGAGGCTGATGAGCAGGTGGATCATCTCCACCGGGCCGGTCAGCCAGCCGATGCGCCACCCGGTCATGCCATGGCTCTTCGACATCGAGTTGATGACCAGCGTGCGGTGCGCCATGTCGTGCAGGTTGCGCGGCGACAGGTGCTCGCCGCCGCCGAGCGTCCAGTAGACCTCGTCGGAAAGCAGCCACAGGTCGTGGCGGCGACAGACGTCGGCGATCCCCTCCAGCGTGTCGCGGCTGTAGACGGCGCCGGTCGGGTTGTTCGGCGTGTTGATGAGGATCGAGCGCGTGTTCGGGCGCACCGCCGCTTCGATCTCCGCCGGATCCGGCTCGAATCCTGTCTCCGCCAACGCCTCGACGACCGTGAAGTCGGCTCCCGCCGCGCGGAATGTGCCCGGATACGTCGCATAAAAGGGTGCGATCATGATCGCATGGTCGCCCGGATCGAGCGTGGCCTGCACGGCGGCGTAGAGCGCGGACTGTCCGCCCGGTGTGGCGATGACCTGGTCCAGCGAGGTGGCAACGCCGGTCGCCCGCGTCGAGACGTCGGCCATGGCCTGCCGCAGCGCCGGAATGCCGGGCAGCTGCGTATAGTGATGATGGCCGCTCCGCACCGCCTTCACACAGGCCTCGACGGTGGCTTCCGGCGTATCGAAATCGTGGTCGCCGACCGACAGCATGAGGATGTCCTCGCCGGCCTGCTTGCGGCCCATGGCGGTGAAATGCACCTCCCAGCCGTCCTTGCCCGAAGGGATGATGCCGGTGAGACGCGAGGAAGGTGCGGGCATGTCAGGCTCCGATCCTGGAGAGTTCGCGCGCGATCCGCGACAGCCTCAGCGAGCCAACATCGTTCGCCAGGGCGGCGACGTCGTCATATCCCGGCAGCGTCGGATGGGACGTGCCCTGGGCATGCGCGTGCGCGGCCGTGATCACCATGACGCTCATGCCGGCCGCCTCGGCCGCCTTGATGCCGGCAGGGGCATCCTCGAACACCAGGCACTCGGCCGGATCCCGGCCGAGCCGCTCGGCGGCGAGCAGGAAACAGTCCGGCGCTGGCTTGCCATTCGCCACGTCGTCGCCCGAGACCGTCAATGGTGGCATCGGCAGGCCGGCGGCGGCGAGGCGGCGCTCCGCCAGCCGGCGCGGCGCCGACGTGACGACGGCCCACCGATCGGCGGGAAGCGAAGCCAGGAACGCCGGCGCCCCGGCGATCGAGACGATGCCCTCGACATCCTCGATCTCGGCCTGCGTGAGGGCGGCGACCTCCGCCTCGAGATCGATGTTCGCAAGCCCGAGCGCGCTGATGGTCTCGATGGCGCGCATGCCGTGCAGCGTCGGCAGGAAGGTCTCAAGCTCGATGCCGTGGCCGCGCGCCCATGCGGCCCAGACCCGCTCGGCCGCGTCGATCGAGCTCAGGATCGTGCCGTCCATGTCGAACAGGAACGCACCGAACTCGCGGTCAGGAAGGAATGCGCTCATCAGGACTTCAACCTCATATTCTGCGGATCCCACAGCGCGCCGTCGCCGTGG
>JAESFK010000854.1_pt1 | contig 11611 bp, 12 predicted proteins | sample 9269391 | NCBI WGS metagenome assembly JAESFK01 (sample SAMN14506231, study PRJNA617097) | algae metagenome | isolation source: Drouetiella hepatica UHER 2000/2452 and co-occurring heterotrophs from... | place: Slovakia: Slovak Paradise National Park, Hrabusice, Kosice Region | collected 2000-01-01
ATTTCGGTCTGTGCTGCGGCAGGCGCGGCACCCGCGAGCGCGAAAGCCGCGACGGACATCAGAATGCGAGATTTCACTGTCATCATTGTCTCCCTTCCGCCCTCGGGTCGCTTGGGCGGCTGTTATTGTTGGTGCGCAAGCTAGCATGAAGGGCGGGCGACGTTTCAATGACAAAATCATGACAGACGCAAGCGCCTGATCAGCGCGTCCTTGCGCGGAAGCCCTTGCACATTTGCCCGGAAGGCGCTGTTCTCCCCGCCCATCTCGCCTCCGACGGATACCCGCCATGCCGCGCCTCTCGCTGACGCCACCCTGCTCGGCCGTGTCTGGCGCCCCGATGTCGCCGGCCCGGCGGTTGTCACCCTGCGCGACGGCGTGCTCGTGGATGTCACCCGCGCCTTTCCCACCAGCCGGGACCTCTGCGAGGCGAAGGACCCGGCCGCGGCGCTGCGTGCGGCGCAGGGCGAGCCGCTCGGGACGCTCGCAGACATCCTGGCGAACACCCCCGTTGACGCTCGCGACGCGGGCAAGCCCTGGCTGCTCTCGCCGCTCGATCTGCAGGTGGTCAAGGCGGCCGGCGTCACCTTTGCCGTCTCGATGCTGGAGCGCGTCATCGAGGAGAAGGCGCGCGGCAATCCGGCGGCTGCCGCGGCGATCCGCACCGAGATCGGAAAACTGATCGGCGACGATCTTTCGAAGCTGAAGCCCGGCTCGCCCGAAGCGATGCATCTCAAGGACGTGCTAATCAAGCAGGGCGCCTGGAGCCAGTATCTCGAGGTCGGCATCGGGCCAGACGCCGAGATCTTCACCAAGGCGCCGCCGATGTCCTCGGTCGGCACCGGCTTCGACGCTGGCCTGCATCCGGCCTCGACCTGGAACAACCCCGAGCCCGAGATCGTGCTCGTCGTTGCGTCCGACGGCCGCATCGTCGGCGCCACGCTCGGCAATGACGTCAATCTGCGCGATGTCGAGGGCCGATCGGCCCTGCTGCTCGGCAAGGCCAAGGACAACAACGCCGCCGCCGCCGTTGGCCCGTTCATCCGCCTGTTCGACGCCGGCTTCACGCTCGACCATGTCCGCAACACCACGGTCACGCTGACGGTCGAGGGCGACGACGGCTTCACGCTGGAGGGCTCGTCCTCGATCGCGCAGATCAGCCGCGACCCGGCCGATCTCGCCGGCCAGATGATCGGCCCGCATCACCAGTACCCGGACGGCGCGGCGCTCTATCTCGGCACGATGTTTGCGCCGATCAAGGATCGCGATACGCCGGGCGGCGGCTTCACCCACAAATACGGCGACGTCGTCACCATCGCTGCCCCCGAACTCGGCGCGCTGGTCAACCGGATGCGCCGTACCGACGAATGCGAGCCCTGGACCTTCGGCGCCTCGCATCTGATGCGCAGCCTCGCCAGGCGCGGCCTGCTGTGAGCGCAGCCGACATCCTCGTCGTCGGCGAGGCGATCGGTGATTTCATCCCGCGCGATGTCGAGGGACGGCACTACGAGGCGGTGCTGGGCGGCTCCGGTTTCAACGCGGCGCTGGCGCTCGCCCGCTTCGGCGCGAGGCCGGCCTATGCCGGACCACTTTCGACCGATGCGTTGGGCCGTCGCTTCCGCGCCGCTCTCGAGCGGGAGAGCATCGGCACGGCGCTGATCCATGACAGCGGGCGACCGAGTGCAGTCGCCATCGTCGCGCCGCTGGGGCCCGGCGGTGCGCCGGAATTCGCCCTCCATCTCGACAGCACGGCTCATGCCGAGCCGGAGGGCATGCCGCGCCAGATGCCACCCCGCGCCCGGCATCTCCACGCCGCATCCTTCGGGGCGACCGTCGGTGCGTCAGTGGAGGCCGTGACGGCGCTGGCCGTCAGCGCTCGTGCCTTGGGCGCGACGATCAGCTACGACCTCAACATCCGCCCCACCGCGCTGCCGGTGCGCGCGCGGGCGCTTCCCCTTATCGAGGCGCGCATCGCGCAGGCCGACATCGTCAAGGCGAGCCTGGACGACCTCGCCTGGCTGCATCCGGGCGAAGCGACTGAAGCGGTCGCGCGGCGCTGGAACGCGCTCGGAGCGCGTCTCGTCCTCGTCACGCAAGGGCCCGACGGCGCCATGTGCTGGGGCCCGGAGGGCGCCCTCGCCGCTGCCGCGCCGCTGGTCGCCGTGACCGATACGGTCGGTGCCGGCGACATCTTCATCGGCGGCTTCCTCGCCGTGCTGGCGGCGCGCGGCCGGCTGGGGACGGGGTTCAGTGACACCAACAGCAGCGATCTCCAGGCCGCGCTGGCCTTCGCCTGTGCCGTCGCGGCCGATAGCTGCACTCGGCCCGGCTGCGATCCGCCGCGCCGAACCGCCACCTGACACCGGAACTGCACCGATGCGCCTGAGCTATCTCGATTATCACACCTGCGGCGAGCCTGTTCGCATCGTCACATCAGGCTATCCGGACCTGAAGGGCGCGACGATCCTCGAAAAGCGCCGCGATGCACGCGAGAATCACGACCATCTGCGCCGGGCGATGATGTTGGAGCCCCGCGGGCATGCCGGGATGTATGGCGTGATCCCGGTCTCAGCCACACATCCGGGGGCGGCCTTCGGCGTGCTGTTCACGCATAATGAGGGTTATTCGACCATGTGCGGCCATGCGACGATCGCGCTCGGTCGCTATGCGATCGAGCATGGGCTCGTGCCGGCCGTCGAGCCCGTCACCCGTTTCGCCATCGAGGCGCCCTGCGGGCTGCTGCGGCTGGAATGCGCCGTGCGCGACGGCAAGGTCGAGAGCGTCGTCTTCGAGAGCGTGCCTGCCTTCGTCTTCACGCAGGATCTCGTCGTCGAGGTGCCCGGCTTCGGGGCGATTACGACCGACATCGCCTATGGCGGTGCCTTCTACTGCATCCTGCCGGCGTCGCGCTTCGGGCTCGATCTCTTCGAGAGCCCGGTCGCGGCGCTGACCGATGCGGCGGCCGCCCTCACCGACAAGGTGCGCGCGACGCTGTCGATCACGCATCCAACCGAGCCCGACCTCGGCTTTCTCTATGGCACGATCGTCACCGACGAAGCTCAGCCCGACGAGACGAGCTTCAACCTCTGCATCTTCGCCGAGCGCCAGATCGACCGGTCGCCGACAGGCTCGGGCGTCACCGCCCGCATGGCGCTGGACCATGCCAAGGGCCTCATCTCGGCGGGGCTTACGCGGAGCTTCCGCAGCATCACCGGCGGGACCTTCACCGGCCGTGTGCTGGGCGAAGTGCCTGGCCCGGTCTCCGGTGCGGTCACCGTCGCCGTCGGCGGCACAGGCCACTTCGCCGGCGAGGGCGCCTTCGTCATCGAGGCGGACGATCCGCTGCGCCATGGCTTCGCCTTGCCCGAACGCTTTGCCGAGATCGCGCGCGGTTGACCCCGGCGGCTCAGGCGGCCGCCGTCTGCCCGGCCTCCCAGCCGAGGATCGCGCGCTTGCGGGTCAGGCCCCAGTGATAGCCGGTGAGTGCGCCGGATTTCCCGATGACACGGTGGCAGGGCACCACGAAGGAGATCGGGTTCTTGCCCACGGCCATGCCGACCGCCCGCGAAGCGGTGGGCTTGCCGATATGGCAGGCGACGTCGCCATAGGTGGTGGCGCGCCCGACCGGGATCCGCAGCAACGTCTCCCAGACCCTGACCTCGAAATCCGTGCCGATCAGCACGACGCGCAGCGGCGTTTCGGCCGACCAGGCCTTCGGGTCGAAGATGCGGCCGGCATAGGGCGCGGTCGCCTGTGGGTCGAAACGGTAATCGGCGTGGGGCCAGCGCCGCATCATGTCGGCAAGCGCTTCCGCCCGCCCGCCGACGACCTTGCCGCCGTCGAGTCCGTCGGACACCCAGCCGAGGCCGGCGAGGCCGCGCTCCGTGGCGACGATCAGCGCCTCGCCAAAGGGGGAGGCGTGGAAGCCATAGGACAGCGAAAGCCCGCCGCCGCCAGCCTTCCATTCGCCCGGCGACATCGCCTCATGCGTCACGAAGAGATCGTGCAGCCGGCCGGGCCCTGAGAGCCCGACCTCCAGCGCCGTGTCGAGCACGCTGGCGGAGGCGCCGAGCAGACCCTTGGCGTGGTCGAGCGTGATCGCCTGCAGAAAGGCCTTGGGCGTCAACCCGCACCAGCGCCGGAAGAGGTGATGCACATCGGTCGGCGTTGCCCCAGCCGCATCCGCGATCGCCTCGATCGTCGGCTGCGCGCGCCAGTTCTCGGTGATGTAGGCCAGGATGCGCCGGACCGTGTCGTAGTCGGAACCCGGCGCGGTCGACGGGAAGTCGGCCGCTGCCGGAATCGCCTCGGCGGCGCGGGCCAGCACGGCGTTGGAAAAGCGGGTCGGCGTCATCACGCCGAGCTTCTGGATATGAGCGGTCATCGCTGTCACCTTCGCATCATCGATCATGATGTGAAACTAGGCAGCCAGCCGCGGAGACTCCACCCGAAAGCTGGCAGGCTCGGCCGATATCCGGCAGATAGAAGCCCCTGTGATCAACCCACGGGACAGCCGATGTCGTCAGCGGCCAACGAGATCGTCGGGCTCTACGAGCGCCACGCCGGTGCCTATGACGAGGCACGCGGCAAGTCGCTGTTCGAGGTCCCCTGGCTCGACCGTTTCCTTGGCGTGCTGCCGTTGAAGCCCGCGATCCTCGACATCGGTTGCGGCTCGGGCGAGCCGATTGCGCGCTATTTTATCGAGCGCGATTGCGAGCTTGCCAGGTGCGTGCGCGATCACGCCCCTAAGTCCGCGCCCCGCCTTGCGCTTGCCAAGGCGCTGCCCAACGCATTGGCGAAGCCTTCGCGCTCATGCGGCGAGAGCTGGGAGGCGACCGTCACGCTTTGCCCGCGCGAGACCAGGTTCAGGCCCAGCAGTCCGTAATCTTCGTCATTGACGCGCTCCAGCTTCGTCCAGGCCGGGTTGGAGCGCCAGACCGCCTCCCGGCCAAGATGCGAGACCTTGCGCAGCAGCACCTCGAGCGGCGTCACGACGATGCGCTCGAAGGCCCGCGCATGCCGGAAATTGACATGGAAGGCGATGAACAGCGCAATCACGTCGAGACCGAAGAAGCCTGCGACCGGCCAGGCGCCGAGCACGACGAACGGAATCGAGGAAGCCACACTGGCGAGCGAGACCAGGGTCATCACGATGCGGAAGCCGTTCCGGTCGAGCGAGCGGTGCGGCGTGATCGTGGCATCGAAGACGGCGCGCTCCGCAGCTGCCAGGGCGCCGTCCTCCGCCATGCCGGAATCGCGCTTGCCGAGGTCCATGCGCCAACTATAACGCCCCGATGACGCTAGAGAACAGGCCCAAGCGCCGCGCCCCGGCCGCCGTGCGGATCACGAAGCCGCGCGCGAGGAGCGCCGCCGGAATCCGCGAGATCTTCGAGCGCTTCCAGACGGCGAATCCGGAGCCCAAGGGTGAGCTCGACTACGTCAACGCCTTCACCCTGCTGGTCGCCGTGGTGCTCTCGGCACAGGCGACCGATGTCGGCGTCAACAAGGCGACGCGCAAGCTGTTCGAGATCGCCGATACCCCGCAGAAGATGCTGGCGCTCGGCGAGGATGTGGTGCGCGATCACGTCAGGACGATCGGCCTGTTCCGCACTAAGGCGAAGAACGTCATCGCGCTCTGCGTGAAATTGATCGAGCAGTTCGGCGGCGAGGTGCCGACGACGCGCGCCGAGCTCGAAAGCCTGCCCGGCGTCGGCCGCAAGACGGCGAATGTCGTCCTCAACATCGCCTTCGGCGAGATCACTCACGCCGTCGACACGCATGTTTTCCGTGTCGCCAACCGCCTGCGTATTGCGCCGGGCAAGAACGTGCTTGAGGTCGAGCTCGGACTGGAGACGGCCGTCCCTCCCGAATTCGGCCGGGACGCCCATCATTGGCTGATCCTGCACGGCCGCTACACATGCAAGGCGCTCAGGCCCGAATGCGGCCGTTGCTTGCTCAATGATCTCTGCGACTCCCCCGATAAGAGGGTCGCTTGACGCTCGTCTCGCGATAGGCTCACCTCCTATGCGTAGGCGCTCCGGACGCTGACCACGCGATCCCAAAAGAGAGCGCAGGGCCAGAGGAAACGCGGGAGATCGCCATGTATAAACAGATCTTGCTTGCAGCCGGCGTCGCCTTGGCGGCATCGGGTGTTTCGGTGCCGGCGCTGGCCCAGGCCAAGGGCCCGGTCGTCGGTGTGAGTTGGTCGAATTTCCAGGAGGAGCGCTGGAAGACCGACGAGGCCGCGATCAAGGCTGCGATCGAGAAGGCCGGCGGCACCTATCTCTCCGCCGATGCGCAGTCTTCGCCGGCCAAGCAGCTCACCGATGTCGAGAGCCTGATCGCGCGCGGCGCCAAGGCGCTGATCGTGCTGGCGCAGGATGCCCAGGCGATCCGGCCCGCCGTCCAGAAGGCGGTCGACGAGGGCATCGCGGTCGTCGGCTATGACCGCCTGATCGAAATCCCGCAGGCCTTCTACCTGACCTTCGACAATGTCGAGGTCGGCCGCATGATGGCGCGCGAGATCGTCAAGGCGAAGCCGGAGGGCAACTATGTTTTCATCAAGGGTTCGTCCGCCGATCCCAATGCCGGCTTTCTTTACCAGGGCTCGGTCGAGGTCCTGAAGGCCGCACTCGACAGCGGCAAGATCAAGAATGTCGGCGAGGCCTCCACCGATGGCTGGTTGCCGGCTAATGCCCAGAAGAACATGGAGCAGATCCTGACGCGTAACGCCAACAAGGTCGATGCCGTGATCGCCGCCAATGACGGCACGGCCGGCGGCGCCATCGCCGCCATGGCCGCGCAGGGGCTGGCGGGCTCGGTGCCGGTCTCTGGGCAGGACGCCGACCGCGCCGCGCTGAACCGGATCGCGCTCGGCACGCAGACGGTGACGGTCTGGAAGGATGCGCGCGAGCTTGGGCGTAACGCCGCCGAGATCGCGATCAAGCTCGCCGGCGGCGCCAAGCTGACCGAGGTCGCGGGCGCGGCAAGCTGGAACCAGGGCCCGGGCAAGCAGGCGATGACGGCCTTGTTCCTCAAGCCCGTGCCGGTGACGCAGGACAACCTCAAGGTCGTCATCGATGCCGGCTGGGCGCCGAAATCGGCCGTCTGCCAGGGCGTCGCGGCGGGCAAGGTTAAGGCCTGTGACTGAAGCCGCCCCTGCACCGGCCAAGCCGGAGCAGGGCGGTGCGAGTCTGGGCGCACGCAGCCTTGCCGATCATCTGCGCGAGATCGAGTTCGATCCGCGCATGATCGGCATGGTCGCCGCGTTGGCGGTGATCTGGCTCGGCTTCAACTGGCTGTCAGGCGGCGCCTTCCTGACGCCGCGCAACCTGTGGAACCTGTTGGTCCAGTCAGCGTCCATATCGGTGATGGCCTGCGGCATGGTGCTGGTCATCGTGACCCGCAACATCGACCTTTCGGTCGGCTCGATGCTCGGCTTCGTCGGCATGGTCGTCGGGCTGATCCAGGTCCGCCTGCTGCCGGAGCTCTGGGGTTTCGAGCATCCGGCGACCTGGATCGTCAGCCTTGTGGCGGCGGTTGCGCTCGGCGGCCTCATCGGCCTGCTGCAGGGCGCGCTGATCGCCTGGCTCGCCATCCCCTCATTCATCGTCACGCTGGGCGGGCTGCTGGTCTGGCGCGGCGCCGCCTGGTGGGTCACGCAAGGCCAGACCATCGCGCCGATGGATTCGCGTTTCCGTCCGCTCGGTGGTGGCATCGAGGGCGCGATCGGCACCAGCGCCTCCTGGGTGATCGGCCTTGCGATCTGCGCTGCCATCGCCGTGGCCAGCATCGCCGCGCGCCGCCGGCGCAGGCGCTTCGGCTTCTCGCTGCGCCCGCTCTGGGCCGATTTCGCCATCGCGGCGCTGGGCTGCGGTGCGGTCGTTGGGACCGTGATGGTCGCCAACGCCTATGCGCTGCCGGCCGGCATTGCGCGCCGCCTGACCGAGGCGCGCGGGCAGGTCTGGCCCGAGGGCGGGCTCGTGATCGGCCATGGGCTGGCCGTGCCGGTGCTGCTGGCGCTGGCGGTCGGCGTCGCCATCACCTTCCTGACGACGCGGCTGCGCTTTGGCCGCTATGTCTTCGCCATCGGTGGCAACCCCGAGGCGGCGCAGCTTTCGGGCGTCAACACCCGCAAGGTGCTGATGCTGGTCTATGGGTTGATGGGAATGCTGGTCGGCATCTCCGCCTGCATCGCGACGGCGCGGCTGAACGCGGCGACGAACTCCGCCGGCGCGCTCGATGAACTTTACGTCATCGCCGCCGCGGTCATCGGCGGGACCTCGCTCGCCGGCGGCGTCGGCACCATCGCAGGCGCGATGCTAGGCGCGCTGGTGATGCAGTCGCTGCAATCGGGCATGGTGCTGATCGGCGTCGACACGCCGCTGCAGAACATCGTCGTCGGCCTCGTGCTGGTGGTCGCGGTGTGGCTCGACGGCCTCTACCGCAAGCGGCTGGGGTGACGGATGCGCGCGCGAAACTCCGCTGTCATTCCGGGGCTCGCGAAGCGAGAACCCGGAACCCACGACTGGGTGCGACTTCGGACGCAACCCGGTCGATCGCGCTCGCCCGGTCGTGGATTCCGGGTTCGCCGCTGTGCGGCGCCCCGGAATGACAGGGGAGGAGCCCGCTAATGGACATGACCAGCCCCCTCGTCGAGATGCGCGATATCTCGATCGCCTTCGGCGGCATCAAGGCGGTCGATGCGGTTAGCGTCGATCTCAATCCGGGCGAGGTCGTCGGCCTGCTCGGGCACAACGGCGCCGGCAAGTCGACCCTGATCAAGATCCTGTCGGGCGCCTACCGGGCCGATTCCGGGGAGATCCGGGTCAATGGCGAGCCGGTCTCGATCGGCAGCCCGCGCGATGCCAAGCGCCACGGCATCGAGACGATCTACCAAACGCTCGCGCTCGCCGACAATGTCGATGCCGCGGCCAACATCTTCCTCGGGCGCGAGCTGCTGACGCCCTGGCGCACGCTCGACGATTCCACCATGGAGGCCGAGACCCGCAAGGTGATGGGGCGGCTCAACCCGCATTTTCGTCGCTTCAAGGAGCCGGTGAAGGCGCTCTCGGGCGGCCAGCGCCAGTCGGTCGCGATCGCCCGCGCGATCTACTTCAACGCCCGCGTGCTGATCATGGACGAGCCGACGGCGGCGCTCGGCCCCGCCGAGACCAGGCAGGTCGCCGAACTGATCCTCGAACTCAAGAAGCAGGGCATCGGCATCTTCCTGATCAGCCACGATCTGCATGACGTCTTCGATCTCGCCGACCGCGTCAGCGTGATGAAGAACGGCCGCGTCGTTGGCTCGGCCCGAACGAGCGACGTCACTCAGGACGAGGTCCTGGGCATGATCATTTCGGGGAAATGCCCAGCCGGGGCGGTGCCAGGACCGGGGGCGCTGCGAGGGTAGGCTAGAGGCTTGCGCACGTCCGACGCCGGGCTGCTGTCGCTCGGCATCAAGAACCCGCCGCTTCGCAGCGGCGGGTCGCGAATGTCGCGTCGCATGGCGGCCCGGTCAGGCCGTTGCATGCGGCTCGTGCCGGTAGTCCCAGACCGCCCAGGCCGATACCGCCGCCGTCAACATGCCCAGGATCATATGGGTCCAGAACGCGTAGAGACTGCCGGTAAACCCGAGCATCCACGGGGCCACCATCAACCAGAGGCCGAGCACCAGATTCATCCATTCCTCCCATTCGGCGAACGCCGAAAGCGCCGCGGACGCCACCAGGGCGAGCACCACGGCGACGATCCAGGCATTGCGCGTGGGCATGGCCTCGCCCACGAAGCCGAACAGCCAGGGAGAAATGAACAGGCACGCGGCGATAATCAGGTTGAAGAAGTCCTGCGGCCGTTTGCTGTTCGTATTCGCGGTCAACATGATCACCTCCATGAGTGTCGATCATCCAAACCACTACGCCTCGCGCAAAATGCGCTTGGTGCCTTATAATATAATTCTGCGCAGGAGGCCGTTCAAGGCCGGCCTTCCCAAACGTGAATGGCCGGCCAGAGGCCGGCCATGACTTGAGATTGAAACCTTTCGTGAGGATTGACCTGTCGACGACTTAAGAGAGGAGGGCAGGTCAGCCAGCTCACTTGGCGTCGAGCAATTCCTTCACCGAAAGCAGGACCAGCTCGTTGTCATCGGCCTTCTTCGGATCGCGCGACGAGGAGAAGGGCAGGTTGTTGTCATTGCCGACGACGATGATTCCGTTGGCGCGGTCGACGACATCGACGTTCTCGATGGTGAAGAAGGGGAAGGGCAGCACGCCGTCGATGGCGCCCTGCTTGGCCTTGCCGTCGGGATCGGCGATCTTCATCAGGTCGATGAAGCCGATCTTGCGGACCGGCTTGCCGACATTGGCGTCGGTCATCTCGATCTTCACGATGCGCTTGAACTTGGCGAGGTCGTGGAAGCAGTCGGGGCCCTTCTGCCCGGCGGCGCAGGCGCGGTCGGCGGTGCCTTCGCCGTTATCGCGCTCGATGATCAGCGCCGTCGTCGCATCGATCATGTTGAAGTCGCCGATCGCCAGACCCGCCTGTTCGAGCGGGAAGAACCAGGAGCGCCCGGTCCACTTCTCGGCCTGCACGTCGAATTCGAGGATGCGCAGCACCTCCTTGCCGTCGACCTGTTCATTGCCTTTGGCCTCGGCGTTCCAGAGCGGGCCTTCGAGCAGCGGGTAGAGGAAGCGCCCGTCCGGCGACTGCGCCATGCCTTCATAGCCCTTGGAGCGGCGGACGTTGAACTCGACCGGCAGGTTCGGCGCGCCGGGCGTCGTCACGGCGAAATGGTCTGGGGAGCGCGCAGGCTTGCCGTCGACGAGCGTCTCGAACACGGCCTCGACCTTGCCGGTGGCATCGACGCGGATGAGGTAGGGGCCGAACTCGTCGCCGATCCAGAACTTTCCGCCGATCGGCTGGATCGATTCCGGATCGAAGTCCGAGCCGGTCAGGTAGCGCTTGTCGGTGCCTTCATTGGCGATGCGGAAGGGGACCTTCTTGTCCGGATCATGCAGGAAGGTGGTCGCGAGCCGCTCGATCTTGCCCCCGGCGAAATCGGCCTTGATGCGGTGGAAGAACAGCATCGCATCCGGCGAGTTCGCCTTGGCACCGAAGCCGTTGTCGGTGAGCACCAGGAACTCGCCGTTGCCGAGCGAACGGATGCCGGAGAAGCCCTGCACAGGCTGGCCCTGGAACGGTGTCGAGAGACCCGTCGGACGGCCGCCCGAGGTGCCCATGACCGTGCCGACCGCCTCGACCCGCTTGCCCGGCGTGATGAACTTTCCAGAGATTTTGAGATCGGCCGGCGCGTCAGTGGGCGCCGGGACCATCGTGTTGGCTGGCAGCAGCGCATGGCCGACGAGCTTGGCCGGGAACTCCTTCGGCGCGTCCTGCGCGCCGGCGAGGATGGTCGAGGAGAGCAGCATTGCTGCGATCAGGGAGAGGCGCATGGAACGCTCCGGGCTGGGGGAAATGACTCCGCTCGATTGGCCTCGCCTGATTTCAGCGCGACGACAGTCGGGTGACGTCTGGATGACGCTTGGCAATAGTCATGATCATGCCAGCATCGGGTGTCATCGAGCCGGACCGTTCTGGCTCAGATCCGAGGTGATCA
>JAESFK010000855.1_pt1 | contig 11591 bp, 12 predicted proteins | sample 9269391 | NCBI WGS metagenome assembly JAESFK01 (sample SAMN14506231, study PRJNA617097) | algae metagenome | isolation source: Drouetiella hepatica UHER 2000/2452 and co-occurring heterotrophs from... | place: Slovakia: Slovak Paradise National Park, Hrabusice, Kosice Region | collected 2000-01-01
AAAGGCACAGTACGGCAAGATATTCCGCACAGTGCAGGCCAATTCGGCACCAGGCGATGCCATGGTGTGCGTGCCCTATTGCGCCGGCTTCATCTTCATGAACGGGCGCCGCATGCTGTTTACGAAGCAAGCATTCGTCGATGATGCGACACCGCGCAAATTCCCCGGCTGGATCGACCTCGCGATCGCGACGACGCGCAAAGAGCGCCCGGCGGCCATCATCGTGCTCGACTGGGCGCCCAACAACACGGCGGCGTCGCGCTTCGACGTGTGGGCGAAGCGCTACATGGATTACGTCAGGAGCCAATACCACCCTGTGCCGTTCGCCATGGGTACGATCTGGCTGCGCGAGAAACCCAAAGCGCCGATGCTCGATGCGAACTCAGTGAGCCTGCGTGTCGTGCGCTTCGGACCCGAGAGCACGCCGGCGGGAACCGCCTTCAATCGGCAGCCGGATGGTAGCTCGGCGATCTGGATGGAGTTGTCTGCGCCCGTCGGACCCGACGCGACGCTCTACTTCGACGACAAGCCGCTGAAGACCGTCGTCAATGGCGCTATCGTCACCGCGCTCGTACCAGCCGAGCTGATCGCCGATCCCGGGACCCACCAATTGCGCGTCATCGACGATGCACAAAACATCTTCGCCGAGCCCGTCACGCTCGTCGTACAGTAGCCGCAGCCGGATCGGGCTGTTTGCGGCCCTTGCGCCTCGCGGTCGATCGAGCTCAGGGCGCGGTCAAAGCTTGGCGAAGCGCGCGACCATGGGCGTCGAGAATCGAGGCGGGAAGCGGTCGATCAGCGACTGCATACCGGTAGCCTCGATCACTTTGGCCACCATCGTGACGAGAGCGCCCTGACGGCTGGCGAGGATCGGATCCGTCAGAAGACGTCGTACCATGTCACCCATGATGCGCTCGTCGAATTCGATCGCCAAACCGTTGGCCTTCGCCAACCTTTGCAGACGCCCTGCACTGATGAAGTTCAAACCTTCCCACAGCCCCGGATAACGCTTCGCGTGACGCGGAAACAAATGGCGGGTCAGCCCCGGCGCGCCCGGGATCAGCGGAATCTGCAGATGCGGCTCGTAAGGCACTGCGTAATTCGGACACATATGCACCATGCGCCCTCCCTTGGAGAGCACGCTGGCCATGGTAGCGACGGCCTGGTCGATCTCGATCAGATGCTCGAGCACATTGATCGAATACACCAAATCGAAGGTGCCGTGGCATGCCGGATCCAGCGCTTCGACGCCGATCGGCATGGCGACGAACGAGCTCTCGGCCTGGATGCATTCGCGCACGACCTCCTCCAGCGCCGGCATGAAGCCGAAACCAGCCGAGCCCGGCTCGATACCGACGATGTCTACGCCGCCTTGCGTCAGGATGCCGGCGAGCAGCCCGATGCCCGATCCCACCTCCAGGACGCGCTGTCCCGGAGCCAATGACGGCTCGATCAGGGCGAGCCCGACTCTCGCCTCATTGCAATAGGTCTCCAACAGCAGGCGGACATGCTCGACCGGCAGATCGCAAGCGCCGGCGAGACGTGTGGCGTTCTCAGGGACGGCGATCCGGGCGATACAGCTCTCGAGCATCGCGGAAAAACGCGACTCCTGCGCACCATGATAGCCCTCGGTCCGCAGAGCGCCCTGCCTGCCTTCGCCTCGCCGCGCGCCGTCGTGCACCATCACGCCCTCATCGATCCGATCCAGGCGACGCCGATCACGATCAGTCCGATCGCCAGCCATTTCTGCGTTGTAACCTGCTCGCCGAACAGGATGAGCGCACCGATCACAGTGGCCGGCGTGATGATCGCCGACATCGGCAACATCAGATGTAGCGGCAACCGCGTCATCGCAATGTACCAGCACAGACCACCCGTCACCACCAGCGAGCCGGCGATCCAGCAGGCGACGTCACGCAACAGGACGCCGATGACGTAGAGGACCCCATTGTCGAAGGCATCGCCGATGCCCAGACGCTCGAAACGCCATTTGATCAGCAACTGCGAGACGATGAAGGCGCAGATGCTGAAGCAGAACGCAGCATAGGCCGTGCCCACCCGGATCATGGCGCCGCTCCTTTCGCTGCCGCCGTGCACCGGCCCTGCGCTCGTATCACGCGCGCTCGACGAGCGGGTAGACGAGTTGCCTCACGGTCTCGATGACGTGGTCCTGCTCGGCCTGGAGCAGCCCGGGATAGAGCGGCAGCGTCAACGTATCCAGCCCCCATCGCAGCGCGACCGCGCAACTCTCGTCGACGCCCGGGTAACGATCCTTGTAGAAACGTGTGCCAGGCACGGAGCGGTAGTTCACCGTGACGCTGACACCAGCGCCGTTCAGCGCGGCGATCGCCGCATCGCGCTGCCCAGCGGGTATGCCAATCGGGAAGATGTGTTCGGCGCTGACGCAGTTCTGCAGGCTCTCGACGAGTCTGAGCGGCCCCCCGGCAAACGCGGCACGATAGCGATCAGCGACCGCGCGGCGCTGTGGAAGCCGATCGTCAATCGTCTCGATCTGCGAGGGCAGCAGGCAAGCAAGCAAATCGGGAAGGTTCGCCTTGGTGCCGAGCCGGGCCATGTCCCAGTGATTGTAACGCCCGCCGGCGAAGCGATCGACCGCGATGGCGGTCATGCCGTGCAAGCGGCTCTCCAGCGTCCTGCGGTACCATGCCTCGTCGCGCAGGATGATCGCGCCGCCCTCGCCGCAGGTCACGTTCTTGGTCGCGTAGAAGGAGAACACCGCCGCGTCCGCGATCTGTCCGGGGCGCAAACCGTCTCGCATGCCTTCGAAGCAGTGAGCGCAATCCTCGATGATCGGGATGTGTCCGACAGCCTGCGGATGGCTATCCAGCATCTGCCTGATTCCGGCAATGTCGCACATCTGACCGTAGAGATGCACGGGCATGACGGCGCGCGTGCGCGCATTGACCGCCGATCCGATGGTATCCGGCGTGACCAGCAGGGTCGCCGGGTCGGCATCGACAAAGATCGGCTTGCCACCGGCGAGTTCGACGACGTTGGCCGTGGCGATGAACGTCATCGACGGAATGATGATCTCGTCGCCGGGCGCAAGATCCATCGCCAACAGCAGTGCCAGCGCGCCGTTGGTCCAACTATTGACCAGCAGAGCGCACGGAACGTCGAAATAGCCGGCGATCTGGCCCTCGACCTTCTTGCAGACGCCACCCGTCGTCAGGAACGGCGATGCGATCACGTCAGCAACTGCGGCGGCATGCTCGGGACCCAGTTCGTGACGATAGAAATCAACCTTCATGGGGCGGCTCTCCGAGCTGGCGCGATGGACAGGAAGTGGGCTGCGGCAAACCGCTCAGGCAAACCGCATCACGTCGAGTTCGGTGACGATGCGGGCCAGTTCCTCGTGGAAATCGCGTTTCGGCGCCCAGCCGAGCGCGCGCAGGCGGCTATCGTCCAGGCTGTATCGCACATCCTGCCCGGAACGATCGGCGATCGCCACCCAGGCCTTCTCCTCCGGCACGCCAAGCAAGCCCGCGATCGCCTTCAGGACGTCGATATTCCGGATTTCGGCGCAACCGCCGACATTGTAGATGGTGTTGCGCTCTGCTTTCTCAATCACGGTGAAGATGGCGTCGACGGTATCGTCGGCATGCAGCCAGGACCGCACATAGCTGCCATTGCCATGCATCGTCGCAGGCAGGCCCCGCTTCATCCGCCAGGTGCTCTTGGGAATCAGCTTTTCAGGATACTGATGCACGCCGAAATTGTTGACCGGCCGCACGATGTTCCAGGCGACGTCATATGTCCGGCCCCAGCTCTTGATCAGCATGTCGGCCGCGGCCTTGGTCGCCGAATATGGGTTCGACGGCATCAGCATCGCCGTCTCGGAATAGGCGCCCGAGCTGATGTCGCCGTAGACTTCATCGGTGCTGACCTGCACGAAGAGCGGCTGCTCGCTTTGCTGCTTGCAGCGCGTCAGCTCCAGCAGCGTCTGCACGCCCAGGAAATTCGTGGTGCAGAAGTTCCGGGCACTGGTGATCGCATTGTCGACATGACTCTCCGCCGCGAAATTGACCAGAACGTCGCATTCGGGAAGAAAATTCAGCGATACGATATCCGCTTCCAGGAAGCGATAATTGGAGAATTCCTTGAACTCCTCCATGATCACGCGATCGGCCGCGTAGGATATACGGTCGATATTCTTGACGAAATGCCCCTGCTCCAGCGCGCGCCGCACGAAATGCTTGCCAATGAACCCGAGGCCACCGGTCACCACAAAAATCTCGGATTTCATCGCGCCTTGCCGTCTCACGGTCGTTCTGCAAGAGAGGCGCATGACATAGAATGCACCGCTGCCGAGAGCAAGTTATAACCCGATTCGAGTCGGCCTCACAGCATTGACTGAAAAAGATAAAACAAAATGAGCAACTCGAAGATCATCGCGATCTTGCAGTCGAATTACCTTCCCTGGAAAGGCTATTTTGACGTCATCGCAGCAGTCGACGAATTCCTCATCTTCGACGAAGCTCAATTTACCCGCCGGGATTGGCGGAACCGCAACAAGATCGTCATCGACGGCCGCCCGCATTGGCTCACCATTCCTGTCTCCAGCAAGGGGCGCTTCGACGCGCCGATCGCGGAGATGGAGATTTCGGAGGAGGGCTGGGCCGAAAAACATTGGCGCAGCATTCGGCATGCCTATGGCAAGGCGCCCTATTTCCCGGTCTACGGGACGCTGCTGGAAGGGCTTTACGAGAAGGCCGCTCGGCTGCGGCGCCTCACCGAGATCAACGAGATGTTCCTCCGCGCGCTGGCCGAAACGCTGAAATTGACCACGACCTTAGGACATACTCATGAGATCCCACGACTGTCCCTGACGCCAACCGCGCGGCTGGTCGAGATTTGTATCGGGCGCGGCGCGACGGCCTATCTTTCGGGACCGGCGGCGCGAAGCTACATCCAGAACGATGAGTTCGAGGCCGCCAACGTATCGCTCCACTATGCCAATTATGCCGGCTACCCCGTCTACGATCAGCAAAGCGCCGCCTTCGAGCACGGGGTTAGCGTCATCGACACATTGATGCGCTGCGGCCCGCAAACCCGCGAGCATCTGAAATCCGTGCAGCGACCTCACGGGCTCATCGAAAGCGCGTGATCCTACGAGCGCTGGCAGACGATGATCCAGACCTGCTCGTCGATACCCCACCAATCGTTTCGCGCCATACCGATGCGGGCGTCCGTGAAATGGGGGGCGATGGCCTCCTCGATCTCGGCGGCCGTGTCGAACTTGCGCATCACATAGCCGTTGCGCACACCGAAGGGGTCGTTGGTAACCTCCATGTGCCCGTCCCTCAACGGCTTTGCGCCCTGCATGATGTAACTCGTGCCCATCGGAGCCGAGAACGTGAAGCGGCCGCCCGGTTTCATCACCCGCGCGATCTCTCGGACATTGTCGGCGAAGCTGGTGCCAGGGTCGACATAGTAACAGGCATGGCACGCGAGGACGTGGTCGAAGAACCGATCCTCATAAGGGATTGCATGGTTGCGGCCCACGCGGGCGTTGACCTCGTGGCCCAGCGCAGCGAGGCGTTCGACGCCGCGCGCGCAGATCGCCTCTGAAATTTCCACGCCATGCACCTCCATGCCGAGATTGGAGAGCAGCGGCATGTTGCGGCCATCGCCAAAGCCGAGATCCAGGATGCGCTTGCCGACATAGGCCTTCGGCGACGGCTGCAACCGCGGATAGGTTCCGAGGAAGGAGCGCACCACGAACTCGACCGGATAGACATGGTCCGAGTCGCGGGCGGCATAGAAAGCGTCGTACTTGGATTCGATGTCACTCGTCATGATCATGCCTTCGATACAAAACGGTCGCGGCCGGCGCCGCGATGACGGCGTGTGATGGGTACTGCCCTTCCTTCACAACACTATTGGCGCCAACCACACTATTCCGACCGAGATTGGCACCTGCGAGGATTGCAGCCCCGACTCCGATCCAACTGCCACGGCCGATCAGGACCGACTTACCTTGCTTGTTGGGTTGCTGCATGATTGGGACAAAGGGGTGCGAGTAACTGTGATTGTTGTCGCCGACAAAGACGCGCTCTGAAAAGACGACATGATCTTGAATCGTAATTGATTTCGTACAAGACATAAATAAAAATCGACCTACTTGGCAGGTGTGGCCAAAATTGATCTTTCCGTTATAAATGTAGTCCTTCTCATCAAAATCATTCTTGTATTTTTCTTCGACGTAACTATGAATAAATGCTAAATCCTTGAACGCGTTGATGTGGCACCCCTCGCGAATTGCAACGCGATCGCCAATAATAATATTCTGCGGGTTCAGTATTCGGAAGGGGGGTAGAATTTTCGCATTCACCCCGAAATACGAGAATTTCGCCTTGTCCTCATCGGTCAGAGCGCGGTCGCTTTCGATAAGCACGTTGCGATTCTCGATCGGCGTTTTTGCGCTCATGGGTCAATCTCCATCGTATGCGCGCCATGAACCGCCCTGACGATCGTCAGAGGGCGGTTCTTAGTCTCGATGAAGATTTTCGACAGATACAGTCCGATCACACCAATGAACAGGATCGCGAGGCCGCCTAGGAACCAGACCGACAGCATCACCGAGACCCAACCGGCGATACCGACGCCTCCCCAAGCCCAGCGCAGGAACAGCGAAAGTCCGAAAAACACCGATCCGAACGAAATCAGGAGCCCGACATAAAAGATGGCAATGAGCGGCGTGGCGCTGAAATTCGTCACAGAATCGAGGAAGATGTTCCAGAGCCGCATCAGCGGATAGGTCGTGCCTTCCTTGACGCCCTTGGGCACGCTGACACCGAGCTGGCGGTAGCCGGTGATGACCCAAAGCCCACCGATGACCATCTGTGTTTCGCGATGCAGCAGCAGCGAATCGACGTAAGGCCGCCGCATCAGGCGCACGGTCAGGTGGTTCGTGGGAATCCGGACAGCGAGCAGCCAGTCGAAAAGCTGATAGGCGACCGCTCCGGTGAAGCGCTTGACCATGCCACCGACGCGCTGGTCCTGGAAACCGTAGACGACGTCCTTGTCAAGATCATGCAGCGTCTTCCAGAAGTCACCCAGCAGCTCCGGCGCTTCCTCAAGATCGCTGTCGATCAGGAAACAATAATCGCCCGCCGCCTGCATCAACCCGGTCATCAGAGCCTTGTGATGCCCGAAATTGCGCGAGAGCTCGACGATCTTGAGATGCGGGTCGCTCTGGGCTAGCGCCACGGCCAAGGCGAGCGAGCCGTCCGGCGAGCCGTCATCGACTATGACGATCTCGTAGCTGTCGGTGATCGCGGCAGCGGCGGCAGAGGCCCGGCGCAGGAATTCCGCGACCGTGCCCTCCGACTTGTAGAGCGTGGTGACGACCGAGAGCTTCATCGCTCATCCCCCATCATGCGCGCGACAACCTTGCGATCGACCTTGCCATTGGCGTTTTGCGGCAGGGTGTCTAGTTGCGCAATCCGCGCGGGCTGCATGTAGGGCGGCAGCCGCCTCGTGCAGTGTTCGCGCACTTCCTCGACAGGCACTGTTCGCACCGCGCTGAAGACGGCGCGCAACTCCGGCCCGTCCGCGCCCGCGACCGCCACCGTAACGGCGCGCTTCACGCCGTCGATCGCTTCGATCGCTAGATCGATCTCCTCGAGTTCGATGCGATGGCCGCGGATCTTGACCTGATTGTCGGCCCGGCCGACGAACCAGAGCAGGCCCGCCTCGTCCTCGCGCACGAGATCCCCCGTGCGGTACCAGATCGACCGATAGTCGCTCTGGCGTGGATCCTGCCGGAAACGCAGGCCGGTCTCCTCCGGGTTGGCGTAATAGCCGAGCCCCACATTGCTCCCCCCGATCCAGAGTTCGCCCGGCGCCCCTGCGCCGGACGGCTCGCCATCGGGATCAAGGATCGCATGGTCGAAGTCGGCATGCATCCGGCCGAGCGACGGAAAGCCCGTCCCCGCCGCCGCAAGCGCTTGCTCGTCGATGGTGAGGCTCGAACAGATGCAACTCGTCTCCGTCGGCCCGTAGACGTTGACGAGCCTTGCCCGCTCGCGGAAGCGTGCATGGAATTCGGCGAGATTGCGGGACGGAAACCCCTCGCCTCCGAATACGAACACACGCGCATCGGGCAGGTTTTCGGGCTTCAACAGCTTCAGCCGGTCGAGCGTCTGAAACAGCGTCGGCACGGCGAAGATCACATTCGCCCCCCCCTCGCGCAGCCGGCGGACCCAATGTGCCGGGTTGGGCAGCGCCGAGGTCTCGACGGGCACCAGCGCGGCCCCGTTGATCAGACCGCCATAGAGGTCGAACACCGCGTTGTCGAAATGGAGCGGGTTGATATTGGAAAAGCGTGCGGTCGCCGGGTCGGCGATCGCTTCTCGAACCCAGCCCATGAGGCTCAGCACGCCTTGATGGGGGATGACGGCCCCCTTCGGCTCGCCCGTCGAGCCCGAGGTGAACATGATATAGGCCGGGTCGAGCCCGTGCAGGACCGCAGGAGGCGGAGGCGCCGTGACGGGAAGAGCGTCGAGCCAGGCCGCGCCGTCCATGGCTGTGCCGAGCCTCAGCGTCTCCCCATGCGGGTTTTGTGTTTCGCCGATCGTGACCAGCAGCCGGGGCTCGAGCCGGCTCAGCACGCTCTCGTTGCGTGCTGCCGGGTTACGCGGATCCATGAAGACATAGGGACAGCCCTGACGCAGGCAGGCAAGCCAGAGCGCATAGGTATCAAGCCGCTTGGGCAGCTGGATTGCGACGATGTCGCCCCTGCGTAAGCCGTTTCCGGCGAGCCAGGCAGCCACCGTTTCGGCCTTTGCGAGCAGCCCTGCGAAACTCTCGATCCCCTCGGGGAAGATCAGCGCCGCAGCGTCGCCGTTGCGCCCGACCTTGTCAGCGAAGTTCGCCCAAAGTGACTGTGTCATTGGAGTATGTACACTCGGTATGGACCATCACAGCTTCAGTCCGCCATCGAGTGGCAGAACGACGCCGTTCATGAAACCGTTCGCGGCCAGCGCATCGACTGCGGCGATCAACTCGTCGAGCGTACCGAGCCTGGCCAAGGGCGTACGCCGCGCATAGTCGGCCACGACCGGCTCCGTGAGCGCCTCGCGCGTCGAGGGCACATCGATGAAACCCGGCGCGATCGCGTTGACGCGCACCCCCAGCGGGCCGAGTTCGCGCGCCATGCTGCGCGTCATTCCCTCTATGCCTGCCTTGGCGGAGCTGTAAGCGACCTGCCCGGTGTTACCCCCGGCCGAAATCGAGCTGAAATTGATGATCGCGCCGCCGCCGCTGCGCACCATGCGCGCCGCGACCCTGGTCGCCGCGACGAAGGTCGTCGTCAGATTGGCCCGGACGACGCGCTCGAAGCTCTCGACCTGATGCAGGGAGAAGCGCGCGCCCTTGAGCGCCAAGAGCGGCTCGTTCCAGATCAAGCCGACGGCGTTGACAAGCAGCCGGATGGGTTCGGCGCGAGGAATCGCGGCGTCGAGAGCGCCTTGCAAGGCTGTAGCGTCGGACAGATCGACGGCACTCGTGACCAGAAACGGGGAAGAAGGGATCGCAGCGAGTCGCTCGCCAACGGCATCGACCGCAAGGACAGACCGACCTGCCGCAACGAAATGAGCGACGAGTGCCTGCCCCAGCGCACCTCCCGCGCCGGTCACGACAACCCAGCTGCGTTCTGCACTCAACGCCTCAACCCGTCCGAGCGATGCGTTCGACGTCGCCGACGCTGACCAGCGCCTCCAGTTCGCCATCGCTCAGCTCGCGGCCGGCGATCTCCTCGAGCTTGAGCATCAGACGAACCATCATCACCGAGTCCCAGCCTGCAATATCAGACAGCATGGTCGTCGATTCGACTGGCGGGGTGGGACGCTGCATCACGTCCGACAGGATGTCGTTGATTGTCAATTGCCGTGCCTTGTCAATTGGTTCGGTCGGCCATAGCCGGAAACGTCACCGCGCTGCGTCTTTGGCATGGAACCCGGCGCGCCGCAACGGCAAGCGACCGCCAGACCCACCCGCCGAGGCCGTCAGCGCCAGACCGCGATGCCGAAGCCCTCACGACCATAGCCGTTGCCGGAATAGAGGAGATAGCGCTCGCCCTTGTGGTCGAAAACGCAAGGGTACTCGATCATATCGCTGTCCCAGCCTTCAGGCGAGATATCGATGGCGTCCTGCTCGCCCACCCGCGACCAGACGATGCCATCCCGCGACTCCGCATAACGGATGCGGTAACGCTCGCCGCGCGAGCAGAACCACATCTTATAGGTGTCACCGTCCTTGATGACACAGGGCTTGCACATCGCATATTCGCCGGGGAAACCGAAATCGACCGCGACGATATCCTTGCGGTCCCAATGAATGCCGTCGTCGGACTCGGCGTATTTGATCAGGTGGCGCATGTCCTCCTTGACCTTGCCCCAGGCCACGTTCGAGCCATACCACATCTTGAAGCGGCCATTCTCGTGCAGCACCCAGGGGTAGGAAATCGTGTAGGGATCCGTATCGTCGAGCGCGACGGTGGGGAAACGCGAATAGCGGCGGAAGGGCTGGCCGGGCCCGTCGCTGATCGCCAGGCCGAGCTGGTTCTGCCACGGCACGCGCTGCGTGAGATGCCAGCCCATGTAATAGAGGTAGCGCTTCTCGCCGACAGGCAGGATGCAGCCGATCGAGCAGCCTGAATCGTCAAAGAACCCGTCCTCGCCCGGGAGCAGCTCCGCATGGACCGATTCCGCCAGGACTCGGGTGGGCTCGTTCAGATCGATCTCGACCCAGCCGATGCCAGATCGGTTCTCGTCGTCGCGAGCAGAGAAATAGATCTTGAAGCGATCGTCGGCGATATGCTCCGCGATCGGATTGGCGGCGTAGACTTTCCCCCAGCGCCGCGAACCGTCGGGCTTGTAGACGTGACCCAGTTTCTGCCAACTCATAGTTTCTTGCTCGCCATCATCATGCGCATGAAAGGCTTGGACTTCAGATCGAGCTTACCCTGACCGGCAAGATGCACGCTCTGCGCCTCCGTGTCGTTGGAGATCATCACCTGCGCGCCGACGAAGCAGCGCTCGCCGATAGTGACACTGTTGGCAACTGCCGCACCAATCCCCAGGAAAGCGCCCTCGCCAATCGTGACATTGGCAGCCACGGTCACGTTCGACGTCACCCAGGCATGGTCGGCGATGGTCGTCATGTCGCCGATATGGTTCGACGACCACATCACGACATTGTCCCCGATGGTGACGTCGAGGCTGATCGACTGGTTGTCGAGGATGAAGCAATTCTCTCCGACACTGATCGGCTCGACGCGAAAGATGTTCGAGGCGAGATAGCTTTCGAGCCGATAGCCCATCGCCTTGGCTTGCGCGAACTTGCGTTGCCGCAATCCGTTCATCTCCTGATACCCCAGCAGGATGTGCATCCTGCAGGCTTCAGGCGGGAAATGTCGTGCGACATCCTCGAAAGCGACGAGCGGGAGACCGCGATAGGTGTCGGCGGCGAGTTTGTCACCATCGACAGCAAAGCCGACCACCTCGTGGCCGGTGTCCCCGGCAAAGAACCGATGAGCGACGGCGGCTCCCCGCCCGGCGCCGAAC
>JAESFK010000856.1_pt1 | contig 11586 bp, 9 predicted proteins | sample 9269391 | NCBI WGS metagenome assembly JAESFK01 (sample SAMN14506231, study PRJNA617097) | algae metagenome | isolation source: Drouetiella hepatica UHER 2000/2452 and co-occurring heterotrophs from... | place: Slovakia: Slovak Paradise National Park, Hrabusice, Kosice Region | collected 2000-01-01
GCCGCGCTCGACCTGGTCGTCGAGCCGGTTGACGAGGATCCGGTCGCCGATGTGCAGCGTGTTCTCCATCGACTGCGACGGCACGCCGAAGGGCTTGACGAGGAAGGCCTGGACGAGCGCCACCCCGACGAGGGCGACGAGCACCTCGGTGAACCACGGCAGGCGGCGTCGGCGACGGGGGGTCGGCTGGTCCGGCGCGACGCCGGCATCGGTCACGCGCGTCACCCTAGTCCGGTCCCGTCACAGGTGTCGATTTGGTGACCGGCGCCGCGTCTCGGGACACTTGTCCCATGGTCGCCGTCGTGCTCTCGCTCCTGCTCATCACCGCCGTCGCGCTCGTCGTCGTCGGGGTGGTCGCGGTGCCGGCCCGTCGGGCCGGGCGCGAGGTCCTCACCCGGCGAGGTGCCTCCACCCTCGACTCCCTCCGCGACCGGGTCACGCCCGGCCGGAGCGCCGACGAGGACGTGGCGTCCGCCCCGGCCCCCGCGCTCGACGCCGACGAGCCGGTCCGCCTCTCCGCCTGAGCCCCACCCCTCCCTCCGCTCCCTGGCTCGTGGGCGGCGTGTGGTCGAATGAGGCCACCCCAGCGAGAAGGAGCCCCCGGATGAGGTCCGGCATCGACACCGCTTCCGTCGACGAGACGGTCCGCCCGCAGGACGACCTGTTCGCCTTCGCCAACGGCGGCTGGCTGGCGCACACCGAGATCCCGGACGACCGCGGCCGGTACGGCACCTTCGACACGCTGCGCGAGGCGGCCGAGGAGCACGTCCGGACGATCATCGAGGAGGTCGCGGCCGGCTCGCCCGCCGCGGGCACCGTCGCCGCCAAGGTCGGCGACCTCTACTCCAGCTTCATGGACGAGACCGCGGTCGACGCCCTCGGCGCCACGCCGGTGCTCGCCGACCTCGAGCGCGTCGCCGCGGTCCGCGACGCCTCCGGCCTGATGCGCCTGCTCGGCGAGCTGGCCCGCGACGGCGTCATGGGGCCGGTCATCCCGTTCGTCAACACCGACGACCGCGACCCCGACCGCTACGTCGTCTACCTCGAGCAGGCCGGTCTCGGGCTGCCCGACGAGTCGTACTACCGCGAGCCGCAGCACGAGGAGAAGCGCGCCGCCTACGTCCCCCACGTGGCCCGGCTCCTCGAGCTCGTCGCCCACCCGGGGGCGCAGGCCGCCGCGGAGCGCGTGCTCGCCCTCGAGACCCGCCTCGCCGGGGCCCACTGGGACAAGGTGGCCAACCGCGACCCGGTGAAGACCTACACGCTCCTCGACCGCCCGGGTCTCGACGCGCTGGCACCCGGCATCGACTGGTCGGCCTTCCTCGCGGGGATGGGCGCCCCGGCGCACACCTTCGACGCGGTCGTCGTCCGCCAGCCGAGCTTCGTCACCGCCCTCGGGACCGCGCTCACCGAGGTCGACATCGAGGCCTGGCGGGACTGGCTGGCCTGGCACGTCGTGCACGCGCACGCCCCGTACCTCTCCTCCCCGTTCGTCGCGGAGAACTTCGACTTCTACGGCCGCACCCTCTCCGGCGTCCCGAAGCTGCGCGACCGGTGGAAGCGTGCGGTCACCCTCGTCGAGGACGCCCTCGGCGAGGCGGTCGGGCAGCTGTACGTCGAGCGGCACTTCCCGCCGCACGCCAAGGAGCGGATGCTCGAGCTCGTCGCCAACCTCGTCGAGGCCTTCCGCCGCAGCCTCTCGGAGGTGCCGTGGATGGGCGCCTCCACCCGGGCCGAGGCCCTCGACAAGCTCGCGGCCTTCACGCCCAAGATCGGTTACCCGGACCGCTGGCGCGACTACACCACGCTCGAGGTGCGGGCCGGTGACCTGCTCGGCAACGTCAAGCGGGCCAGCGCCTTCGAGGTCGACCGCAACCTCGCCAAGCTCGGCGCGCCGGTCGACCGCACCGAGTGGTTCATGACCCCCCAGACCGTCAACGCCTACTACAACCCGGGGATGAACGAGATCGTCTTCCCCGCCGCGATCCTCCAGCCGCCGTTCTTCGACGTCGAGGCCGACGACGCGGTCAACTACGGCGGCATCGGCGCGGTCATCGGGCACGAGGTCGGGCACGGCTTCGACGACCAGGGCTCGCAGTTCGACGGCCGTGGCGAGCTGCGCGACTGGTGGTCGGCCGAGGACCGGGAACGCTTCCAGGCCCTCGCCGACGCGCTCATCGGCCAGTTCTCCCTCCTCGAGAGCCGCGACGCGCCGGGCCGCAAGGTCAACGGCGCGCTGACCGTGGGCGAGAACATCGGTGACCTCGGGGGCCTGACGATCGGCTACTCGGCCTACCGCATCGCCCTCGGCGACCAGCCGGCTCCGGAGCTCGACGGCTTCACCGGCGAGCAGCGCTTCTTCCTCGGATGGGCGCAGATCTGGCGGGGCAAGGCGCGCGAGGCCGAGGCCGAGCGGCTGCTGGCCATCGACCCGCACAGCCCGATGGACCTGCGCGCCAACGCCGTCCGCAACCTCGCCGAGTTCCACGAGGCCTTCGGGACGGCTCCCTCCGACGGCATGTGGCTGCCCGACGACGAGCGGGTCCGGATCTTCTGAGCCCCACCCGTCCGGGGCCGGCCCGGCCCCGCCGGGTTTGGGCCACGGCCCGGTCATTGACAGGATGGCCGCGTGACTGAGTCGCTGTGGGTCTACGTCGGTATCGCCGTCGCCGTGCTCGTCGTCGTCGGCGGCGTCGTGCTCGGCCTGCTGCGCGGGCGGGGGAGTGCCGACGAGCGCGAGCTCGGCGCACCCGAGGTCCCCGGCGCGCCCGGCCCGTCCGACGCCGACCTCGCGCCCGACGGTGCGATCGGCACGATCGAGCACCCCGGCGAGGTCGTCGAGGAGGAGGCGGACACCCTCCCGGCGCCGCCGGCCCCGAGCCCGACCGTCGAGACCCCCGAGGCCCCCGCCGGCCGGCTGCGCAGGCTGCGGGCCCGCCTCGCCCGCTCGAACACCGCCCTCGGCAAGGGGCTGCTCGCGCTGCTCTCGCGCGGCTCGCTCGACGACGCCGGCTGGGAGGAGGTCGAGGACACCCTCCTCGGCGCCGACCTCGGGGTGCAGGCGAGCACCGAGCTCGTCGAGAAGCTCCGGACCCGGGTCGCGGTCGAGGGCGCCACCGACGAGTCCGCGGTCCGCGCGATGCTCCGCGAGGAGCTGCTCGCCCTCGTCGACCCCTCGATGGACCGCTCGCTGGCCGACGAGCGCGTCGACGGCCGCCCGGCGTGCATCCTCGTCGTCGGCGTCAACGGCACCGGCAAGACGACGACGGTCGGCAAGCTGGCCCGCGTGCTCGTCGCCGAGGACAAGGACGTCGTCCTCGGTGCCGCCGACACCTTCCGCGCCGCCGCCGCCGACCAGCTCGAGACCTGGGGCGCGCGCGTCGGCGTGCCGACCATCCGCTCCGACCGCGAGGGCGCCGACCCCGCCGCCGTCGCCTTCGACGCCGTCAGGGCCGCCGCCGAGCTCGAGGCCGACGTCGTGCTCGTCGACACCGCGGGCCGGCTCCAGAACAAGGTCGGGCTGATGGACGAGCTCGGCAAGGTCAAGCGGGTCATCGAGAAGCAGAGCCCGGTCGACGAGGTGCTGCTGGTCCTCGACGCGACGACCGGCCAGAACGGGATGCGTCAGGCCGAGGTCTTCTCGCAGGTCGTCGGCATCACCGGCATCGTGCTCACCAAGCTCGACGGCACCGCCAAGGGCGGCATCGTCGTGGCGGTGCAGCGGGCGCTCGGCGTGCCGGTCAAGCTCGTCGGCCTCGGCGAGGGCCCGGACGACCTCGCGCCGTTCGACCCCGAGGCCTTCGTCGACGCCATCCTCGACTGAATCCGGAGCCGGTCAGATCGCGCAGGCCGGCGTGCCCCCGGGCAGCCGGTGCCGGTTGCGGGCCACCCAGCGGTAGGCCACCCCCGCGACCTGCCGAATCCCCGGCACGAGCAGCAGCGCGCCGACGGGGCGCGCCCAGGCCCGGGACGCGAGGAGCATCCGGGCCACGGCGTCCTGCGCCGCGTGCGTGCGTCCACCGGCGTCAACCCAGCGCAGCGACTCGGTGCAGTCGGCCGGGGTGAGGCCGAACGCGGCGACGTCGAGCCGCTGCCAGGGCTGGACCGCGTAGTCGGCGGGGGAGCGGCGCAGCCGGCGCACCACGAACGTGGCCGAGGTCGAGCAGAAGGCGCAGTCCCCGTCGAAGACCAGCACCGGAGGAGTGACGGGCAGGGGGTCGGCCATGGCCTCATCGTCGCACCGGTCTCACGATGCGGGACCCCGAGGGGGTCGAAACGCGATGCTTACCGGGGGGCCGGACCCGAAACCTCGACGAAACACGACACGGCGCGCCGCGAAACCCGGGCCGGTGACAGTACTGGCCATGAGCACGACACTCCTCCCGCTGGCAGAGGCTGCCGAGACCATCGACTACGCGTCGACCGGCTTCCTCATCCTCTGCGCCTCCCTCGTCCTCCTCATGACCACCCCGGGTCTCGCCCTGTTCTACGGTGGTCTCACCCGCTCCAAGTCCGTCCTCAACATGATGATGATGTCCTTCGGCTCCATGGGCGTCGTCGGTGTCATCTACGTCCTCTGGGGCTACTCGATGTCCTTCGGCTCCGAGAACGTCGCGGGCATCATCGCCAACCCCTTCGAGAAGTTCGGCCTCGCCGGCACCGACGGGATCGTCAACCCGTTCGGCTACGAGGGGTACGGCAACATCCCCGAACTGGCCTTCGTCGGGTTCCAGCTGACCTTCGCCGTCATCACCGTCGCCCTCATCAGCGGCGCGGTCGCCGACCGCGTGAAGTTCTCGACCTGGCTGGTCTTCGCCGGCCTGTGGGTCACCTTCTCCTACTTCCCGATCGCGCACATGGTGTGGGGCGGCGGCCTGCTCTCGGGCGCCGAGTCCAGCCTGTCCGCGCTCGTCTACGGCACGACCGACGGTGCGGCGAACGTCGCCCCGATCGACTTCGCCGGTGGCACGGTCGTCCACATCAACGCCGGTATGGCCGGCCTCGTCCTCGCGCTCGTCGTCGGGCTGCGCGTCGGCTTCGGCAAGGTGCCGATGCGGCCGCACAACGTCCCGCTCGTGATGATCGGCGCCGGTCTGCTGTGGTTCGGCTGGTTCGGCTTCAACGCCGGCTCCGAGCTGGCCGCCGACGAGACCGCCGCCCTCGTGTGGGTCAACACCACGGTCGCCACGTGTGCCGCCATGCTCGGCTGGCTCGTCGTGGAGAAGCTGCGGGACGGGCACGCCACGTCGGTGGGCGCCGCCTCCGGTGTCGTCGCCGGCCTCGTGGCCATCACCCCCGCCTGCGGCGCCCTCTCGCCGATCGGCTCGATCATCCTCGGTGTCGTGGCCGGTGGCCTCTCGGCCCTCGCGGTCGGGCTGAAGTACCGCTTCGGCTACGACGACTCGCTCGACGTCGTCGGCGTCCACCTCGTCGCCGGCCTCTGGGGCACCATCGGCGCCGGCCTGCTGTCCACCTCCACCGGGCTGTTCTACGGTGGCGGCATCGACCAGACCGTCGTCCAGGTCCTCGTCGCGCTCGCGTCGCTCGTCATCTCGGGTGTCGTCACCCTCGTCATCGCCCTGGCCCTCAAGGCGACGATGGGCTGGCGGGTCCCCGAGGACGTCGAGGTAGCCGGCATCGACCAGGCCGAGCACGCCGAGTCCGCCTACGAGCTGGCCACCCGTGGTGGTCGGGTCGGTGGACAGGTTCCCGCCCCCGCCTCGCCCTCGCGCACCAGCGACGAGAGCCTCGACCTCGAAGGAGCCAAGTGATGAAGCTCGTCACCGCGATCATCAAGCCGCACCAGCTCGACGAGGTGAAGGAGGCCCTGGAGGCCTTCGGCATCCAGGGCATGACCATCAGCGAAGCCCAGGGGTACGGCCGGCAGCGCGGACACAGCGAGGTCTACCGCGGCGCGGAGTACACCGTGGACTTCGTGCCGAAGACCCGCCTCGAGGTCCTCGTCGACGACATGGACGCCAGCTCGGTGGTCGACGTCGTCCTCAAGGCCGCGCAGACCGGTCGCATCGGTGACGGGAAGGTCTGGGTGACGCCCGTCGAGGAGGTCGCCCGGGTCCGCACCGGAGAGCGCGGGGTCGAGGCGATCTGAGCGATGGCCACCTCCTCGAGCGACATCGGCTCCCGGAGGCTCGACCTGGCCGGCACCCGCGACTTCCACGTCGCCGGTGCCGGCCGGTCGCGCCGGGCGGCCCTGTCGGCCTTCAACCGTGACTGGCTCGCCGAGGTCTGGCGGTCCGCGACGGGCGGGGCGCGCATCGAGGGGGTGGCCCTCGCGGCCGTCGGGAGCCTGGGGCGCGCCGACGCCGGCCCGCTCTCGGACTACGACCTCGTCCTGCTCCACTCGGAGCGCTCGCTGCCGGCCAAGGAGCTCACCGCCCTCGCCGACCGCGTCTGGTACCCGATCTGGGACGCCGGGGTCCGCCTCGACCACAGCGTCCGCACCGTCACCCAGTGCCGCCAGGTGGCGGCGGGCGACCTCACCGCGGCCGTCGGCCTGCTCGACCTCACGCCGCTGGCCGGCGACGACGAGCTCGTCGCCGCGGCCCGCTCGACGGTCGCCCACGACTGGCGGGGCAACGCCCGCAAGCGCCTCCCGCAGCTCGTCGAGGCCCTGAGCGCGCGGCACTCGCGCCAGGGCGACCTCGCGCAGTCCATCGAGCCCGAGCTCAAGGAGGCCCACGGCGGGCTGCGCGACATGACCGTCCTGCTCGCCCTCGCCGAGGCCTGGCTCGCCGACCGCCCCCACGGCGGGGTGGACGCCGCCCACGAGCTGCTCCTCGACGTGCGCGACGCCGTCCACGTCGTCACCGGGCGCGGTCGCGACCGGCTCGGGCGCGAGGACCACGACGCCGTCGCCGCGCTGCTCGGGCACTCCGACGCCGACGACCTGCTGACCGCGGTCTCCGGGGCCGGCCGGCTCATCGCCTACTCCCTCGACGGCACCGTCCGCCGCGCCGGGCAGAGCCAGCGGGCGCGCACGCTGCGGGTCGGCCCGCGTCGCCCGCAGATGACCCCGCTCGGCCACGGCCTGTTCGCCAGCGACGGCGAGGTCGTGCTCGGGTCGGCCCGGCTGGCCGAGAGCGACGAGGGGATGGCCCTGCGGGCGGCCGTCGTCGCCTCGCGCGCCGGCCTGCCGATCGCGCCGACGACCCTCGAGAACCTCGCCGCCGGCATGCCGGCGCTGCCGACCCCGTGGCCGGCCCACGCCCGCGACCTGCTCGGCGACCTGCTGGCCTCCGGGCCGGGGCTGGCCACCGTCTGGGAGGGACTGGACCAGGTGGGCATCGTGGAGCGCTGGCTCCCCGAGTGGGCGGCCGTCCGCTCCCGGCCCCAGCGCAACGCGGTGCACCGCCACACGGTCGACCGCCACCTCGTCGAGACCGTCGTGCGCGCCGCCGGGCTGGTGCGGCGCACCTCGCGTCCCGACCTGCTGCTCGTCGGCGCGCTGCTCCACGACATCGGCAAGGTCCGGGGCGCCCACGACCACTCGGTGACCGGGGCCGAGGCCACGCGCACCATCGCCACCCGCTGGGGCTACTCACCGCGCGACGTCGAGGTGCTCGTCACCCTCGTGCGCGAGCACCTGACGATCATCGAGCTGGCCACCCGGCGCGACCACGAGGACCCGGCGACGGTCGACGCGGCGGTCGCGGCCGTCGACGGCGACCGCGAGGTCTTCGAGATCCTGCTGGCCCTCACCGAGGCCGATGCCTCGGCCGCCGGCCCGCTCGCGTGGACCGACTGGAGGGCCACGCTGCTCGAGCAGCTGGCGACGGCCGTCCGCGCCCGCCTCGACGCGCCGCAGCCGGCGCCGGGGTCGAGCGGGGTGGCCGAGGACGTCGGCTCGCGCCGGATCGACGCGGAGGTCGCGGCGGCCGTGCGCGGCGGCGAGCCCCAGGTGCGCGTCGTCTCCGGGGGCGGGTCGCACCGCCTCGACATCGTCGACGTCGACCGGGTGGGGCTGTTCGCCGACACCGCCGGGCTGCTGGCGGCCGAGGGTCTCACGGTGCGCACCGCCATCCTGCGCACGGTCGACGACGTCGCCGTCAACGAGTGGCACGTCGAGTCGCCCTCGGGGGCGGTCCCCGACACCACCCGCATCGTGCGCGGCCTGGCCCGGCTGGGCCGGGGGGACCGCGGACCGCTGCAGACCCTCGACCGGCGCCGCGCCCACCTCGCCCGGCCGTCGGGGGAGTCGAGCCTCGGCTCGCCCGGCCAGGCCCGCGCGCTCGTCGTCCCGGGCGCGAGCACCGAGGCGACCGTCCTCGAGGTCCGCGCGCAGGACCGGCCCGGCCTGCTCCACGAGCTCGGGGCGGCGCTCGCCGGGGCGGGGGTCTCGGTGCGCTCGGCGCACATCGCGACCTACGCCGGCCAGACCCTCGACACCTTCTACCTCACCGGCGCCGACGGCCTGCCGCTGCCGCCGGCCCGGGTCGCCCAGGCCGTCAGCCTCGTCATCGACACCTGCGACGGCCTCACCCCGCGCTGAGCCCGGCGGCCACCGGGCTCGGTCGGGTGTCCGTCGCTCCACTCGTTAGGCTGTGCCGGTGTTCAACTCCCTGTCCGACCGCCTGACCGAGACCTTCCGCAACCTGCGGACCAAGGGCCGCCTCAGCGAGTCCGACGTCAACAAGACGGTCCGCGACATCCGCCTGGCCCTGCTCGACGCCGACGTCGCCCTGCCGGTCGTCAAGACCTTCACCCACAACGTCCGCGAGCGGGCGCTCGGGGCAGAGGTCAGCGAGGCGCTGAACCCGGCGCAGCAGGTCGTCAAGATCGTCAACGACGAGCTCGTCGCCATCCTCGGCGGGGAGACCCGCGGCCTCCGCTTCGCCAAGCAGCCGCCGACGGTGATCATGCTCGCCGGCCTCCAGGGCTCGGGCAAGACGACCCTCGCCGGCAAGCTCGCCTCCTGGCTCAAGGAGCGGGGCCACACCCCGATGCTCGTCGCGGCCGACCTCCAGCGCCCCAACGCGGTGACCCAGCTCGAGGTCGTCGGCCAGCGCGCGGGCGTGCCCGTGTACGCGCCCGAGCGCGGCAACATCGCCGGGCACGACGCGGTGAGCGCCGACATCGAGGGCACCCGCTCCCACGGTGACCCGGTCACGGTGTCGCGCAGCGGTATCGCCGAGGCGCGGGCCAAGCAGCACGACGTCGTCATCGTCGACACCGCCGGCCGCCTCGCCGTCGACGCCGACCTGATGCAGCAGGCCGCCGACATCCGCGCGGCGATCCAGCCCGACGAGGTCCTCTTCGTCATCGACGCGATGATCGGGCAGGCCGCCGTCGAGACCGCCGAGGCCTTCCTCGACGGCGTCGACTTCTCCGGTGTCGTGCTCTCCAAGCTCGACGGTGACGCCCGCGGTGGCGCGGCCCTGTCGGTCGCCGAGGTCACCGGCCGGCCGATCATGTTCGCCAGCACCGGCGAGGGCGTGAAGGACTTCGAGGTCTTCCACCCCGACCGGATGGCCTCGCGCATCCTCGACATGGGTGACGTGCTCACCCTCATCGAGCAGGCCGAGAAGGCCTTCGACCGCACCCAGGCCGCCGAGATGGAGCGCAAGTTCCTCGCGGCCGAGGACTTCACGTTCGACGACTTCCTCCAGCAGATGGCGGCCATCAAGAAGATGGGCTCGCTGAAGTCGGTCCTCGGGATGATGCCCGGGATGGGGCAGATGAAGGCCCAGCTCGACGCCTTCGACGAGCGCGAGTTCGACCGCGTCGAGGCGATGGTCCGCTCGATGACGCCGTTCGAGCGCACCCACCCCAAGCAGATCAACGGCTCCCGCCGGGCCCGCATCGCCAAGGGCTCGGGCGTCTCGACCTCCGAGGTCAACCAGCTGCTCGAGCGCTTCACCGACGCGCAGAAGATGATGAAGCAGATGGCCAAGGGCGGCGGCATCCCCGGGATGCCGGGGATGGGCTCGGGGCCGGGCAAGCGCGGCAAGCAGCAGGCGCCGCAGCGCAAGAAGTCCAAGTCGGGCAACCCGGCCAAGCGCGCGGCCGAGGAGCGCGCGGCGGCGCAGCGCGCGACCCAGGCCCCGTCGGGCTCGAGCTTCGGGTCCTCGCCGGCGGCCGGGCCGGCCGACCTCGACCCCTCCCAGCTGCCGAAGGGCTTCGAGAAGTTCCTCGGGCAGTGACCTCGGCCCCGGGAGCCCTCAACACGCTCGCCGTCGGCACCGACGGGCCGCGGGTGGCCTTCCTCCACGGGCTCTTCGGCCAGGGCCGCAACTGGACCCAGGTCGCCAAGGCGCTCGCCGGGCCGGACGGCACCGGCGCCCGCTGCCTCCTCGTCGACCTGCCCGACCACGGTCGTTCGCCCTGGTCGCCGGAGTTCTCCTACGAGGCCTACGCCGGGGCGGTCGCGCGCACGCTGGCGGCCGCGGCACCGGGGGAGGAGTGGGTGGTCGTCGGCCACAGCCTCGGCGGCAAGGTCTCGATGGTGCTGACGCTCACGCACCCCGAGCTCGTGGCCAGCCTCGTCGTCGTCGACATCGCACCCAAGGACTACGGTGACCTCGACCGCTTCCGCGGCTACATCGACGAGATGCGCGCGCTGCCGCTCGCCGAGCTGACCAGCCGGGCCGACGCCGAGGCGCGCTTCCGCGAGCCGGATGCCGGGGTCAAGGCCTTCCTCCTCCAGAACCTCCGGCGCTCCGGCACCGACTGGTCCTGGCAGGCCAACCTCGACCTCATCGCGGCCGACGCGGCGCGGGGGAGCGACTCGGACATCGCGGACTTCCCCGACCTCGGTGGTCGCTCGTGGGACGGGCCGGTCGTGTGGCTCGTCGGCGGCGAGTCCGAGTACGTGCGGGACGCCGACGTCACCGACATGCGGACCCTGTTCCCGCGCACCCGGGTCGTCACGGTCAAGGGCGCCGCGCACTGGGTGCACTCGGACCAGCCGGCCGTGGTCGTCGAGACCCTGCGCCGCGTCGTCCGCTCGGTGGGCCGGAACTGATCCAGAGGCTAAGTCTGGCTCTGCGGTGCCTCCTTAGGGACCAACGCAGGGCACGGACGAGACCTCCCTATACCGGTGATCACCGAGTAGTGACTGGCTGGAGCCCGCACGACGCCGGTAGACCTTTCGCCGCGGTTCGGAAAGAGGGCGATGATGAAGTCGCTCTCGGTTCGCGCGAGTAGAACGGGGAGGCTGTGGCCATCGCAAAGACCGAGCGGGTCACTGTCGCTGTTGGTGAGCACGACTTGAGTGCCGCTCAACTGACCGACGAGAAGGCGGTCGATGAGGCTGGAGCCGGAGGGTAGGTCAAACGCAAGTACGGCTTCTGCGCGGACGGCTGCATCGTGGCGCAAGTAGTTGACCCCAAACCACGTGGCGGCAGAGGCCAGCAGAATGCCCGCGGCGAGCCACTGGGCTGGCTTGAAAGGAGCGTCGAGAAGCCGCGCGCGGGCGGGCAACTGCACTGCATTCGCACTGACGGCGAGGGAGTGGGCGAAGGCGAAGAGCGAGAATCCGATAGCGAGTGACGAGCCAAGGGACCAGCCTCCGGGCCAGGCAAAGAGCAGCACTGTCGCCACCGGAGACGTTAGGTAGGCAAGAAGAAG
>JAESFK010000857.1_pt1 | contig 11581 bp, 11 predicted proteins | sample 9269391 | NCBI WGS metagenome assembly JAESFK01 (sample SAMN14506231, study PRJNA617097) | algae metagenome | isolation source: Drouetiella hepatica UHER 2000/2452 and co-occurring heterotrophs from... | place: Slovakia: Slovak Paradise National Park, Hrabusice, Kosice Region | collected 2000-01-01
CGATGATGTGCGGCAGGTGCGAGACGATCGCCAGGACCATGTCGTGGTGCGCGGCGTCCATCGTGTCGATGTTGGAGCCGCACCTGCGCCAGAACTCGGCCAGCCGCGCCAGCGCCTCCGGGTCGGTGCCCGGCAGGGGAGTGAGGACGCACCAGCGCCCCTCGAACAGCGACGCGAAGCCGGCGTCCGGGCCGGATCTTTCCGTGCCCGCGATGGGGTGGCCGGGAATGAAATGCACGTGGGCCGGCATGAAGGGCTGCATCTGGGCGATTACCGACGCCTTCGTCGAGCCCACGTCCGTCACCGTCGCGCCGGGTTTCAACGCGCTTGCAATAGCCGCAGCCACGGCGCCGGATGCGCCGACCGGCACCGAAACCACCACCAGATCGGCGTCGCGCACCGCTTCGGCGGCGTTGGACACGTAGCGGTCGCCGAGATCCAGTTCCTCGGCGCGCGCCAGCGTCGCCGCGCTGCGCGTCGAGACGACGATCTCGCGGGCAAGTCCCTCGCGACGGATGACTCGGGCAAGCGACGAGCCGATCAGACCGATGCCGACCAGTGCGACGCGATCGTAGAGAAACTCGGGCATCAGTCTTTCAGGAAGTCGGTGAGGGCGGCGACGACACCGCGATTGGCTTCCTGCGTGCCGACGGTCATGCGCAGCGCGTTCGGAAAGCCATAGCCCGTGACACGGCGCAGCACATAGCCGCGCGCCGTCAGATAGGCGTCGGCTGCGGCGGCCGCGTGCTTCGGACGATCCGGAAAATGCACGAGCAGGAAGTTGCCGACGCTGGGCGTGGTGCGCAGGCCCAGCTTGTGGAAGGCGTCGGCCAGCCAGGTCAGCCAGTGCTCGTTGTGCACCACGGTCTTCTCGACATGCGCGCGATCGCCGATGGCCGCCACGCCGGCCTCGATGGCGGCAGCGTTGACGTTGAAGGGGCCGCGCACGCGGTTCAGTGCGTCCGCGACATGGGCGGGGCAATAGGCCCAGCCGATCCGCAGGCCGCCAAGGCCATGGATCTTCGAGAAGGTGCGCGTCATCACAACGTTCTCGTTTGCCGAGACCAGCTCGATGCCCGATTCGTAGTCGTTGCGGCGAACATACTCGGCATAGGCCGCGTCGAGCACCAGCAGCACCGACTTCGGCAGCGCCGCATGCAGGCGGCGCACCTCGCCGATCGGGATGTAGGTTCCCGTCGGATTGTTGGGATTGGCCAGGAACACCAGCCTGGTGCGCGGCGTGACCTTGGCAAGGATTGCGTCCACGTCGGCGGTCTCATTGGTCTCGGCCGCCACGACCGGCACGCCGCCGGCCGCACGGACGTAGATCGGATAGACCATGAAGCCGTGCTCGGTGTGGATCGCCTCGTCGCCGGGGGCGAGATAGGTCTGGGCGAGCAGGCCGATGACCTCGTCCGATCCGTTCGAGCAGACGATGTTTGCCGGGTTCAGGCCGTGTGCGGCCCCGATCGCCTCGCGAAGGCGGGTCGCCGCCCCATCGGGGTAGAATTCGAGCCTGTCGGCGACGGCCCTCACCGCCTCGACGGCTGCCGGCGACGCGCCCAGCGGGTTCTCGTTGGAAGACAGCTTGTGCAGCTTCACGCCCGCCGGGGCCGCGCCCTTGCCCGGCACGTAGGCCTCGATGTCCATGACGCCGGGCTTCGGCTGGGGGCGCGTCTGGTCGGTGGTCATGGGCGGCGGGTCCGAAGGAAACGGGAAACGCTGGCGAAATACAGGCGGGGGGGCGTGGTGTCGAGGGGGTGGCGCCCACACGGCGGCGCGTGCCCGTCGGGTCAGACCTCGTGCAGGTAGAGCTGATAGTCCAGTTCGCTGATGGTGCGAGCGACCCGCATGTACTCCGCCTCCTTGATGGCCGTGAACGTTCGGTGCAGGTCGGTGCCGAGGGCATCCTGCAGGAACGCGGAGCCCCTGGCTGCTTCGATCGCCGAGCGCCAGTCGCGCGGCATGGCGATGGTCGCCGCACCCACCTCATACCCGTTGCCCGCGGTTTCGGGACCGGGGTCCAGCTCTTCGCGCAAGCCCTTGACGATACCGGCGAGGATGGTCGAGCCGACAAGGTAGGGATTTGCATCGACGCCGGCGGGCCGGTGCTCGATGCGCCGGCTTGCGACGTCGCCCGCCGGTACGCGCAGCGCGACCGAGCGGTTGTTGACGCCCCAGGTCGGCGCAATGGGCGCATAGGAGTTGGACACGAAACGCCGCCATGAATTGGCGTGGGGCGCAAACACCAGCATGGATTCCGCCATGGTGGCGCGCAGTCCGCCGAGCGCATGGAGCAGCGAAGGCGACCAGGCTTCTTCGTGCTTCTCCGCGAACACGTTGCAGCCGCCTTCATCGGCCATGGAGACGTGGAAATGCATGCCGGAGCCGGCATATTTCTCGATCGGTTTCGCCATGAAGCAGGCGGTGACGCCATGCCTGCGGGCCTGCGCGCGCACGATGCGCTTCAGCAGGACGAGATCGTCGGCGGCACGCAGCACATCGGTGCGGTAGCGCAGCGTCAGCTCATACTGGCCCGGCGCGTACTCCGAGATGATCGTCTCGGCCGGGACGTCCTGGAGCCGGCAGGCGGCGTAGATGCCGGAGAAGAGCGGCTCCATGCCGTGGAGATGGTCGACGGAATAGACCTCGGTCTTGCTGGAGCGGCGGCCGTCCAGAACCGCGCCGGCCGGCTGGACGCGGCCTTCGGCGTCGCGCTGATCCGACAAGAGGAAGAATTCCAGCTCGAATGCGCCGGCCGGGTGCAGTCCCATGGCGGCCAGCCGCTCCACCTGCCGCGCCAGAGCATGGCGCGGGTCGGAACTCATCGGGGCGCCGTCGAGGCCATACAACGACAGCAGCACCTGGCCGCGCGCGGGGTTCGTGCCATGAAGCGGCGCAAGGCTGCCCGGTACAGGCCAGGCACGAAGATCGCCGTCGCCGGTGTCCCAGACGAGGCCGGTTTCGTGCACGTCCTCGCCCGTGACGTCGAGCCCGAGGATCGAGGTCGGCAGATGTCGGCCGGATTCGTAGAGGCCCGGCAGCTCGTGGCGGCGGATGATCTTGCCGCGACCGATACCATTGACGTCGACCAGCACGATGTCGATGGCCTCGATGGCGGGGTTGGCTTCGAGGAAGGCTCTTGCCTCATCAGGCGTCGAACCCGAGGGTGAGGTCATTCGTGCCAACTCCGGCAATGCGCTCATGGCGCCAGTTCCGCGCAGATCGCGCCGAAGGCGGACACCAGCCGTCGGACCTGCCCGGCGGTGGTGGCAGGCGAAATCAGCATCATGTTGTGGAAGGGGGCGATCAGGCAGCCGCGATTGACGAGAGCGAGATGAATCGCCGCTTCGAGCGCCGGCGCGTGGGCGTCTTGAGCCTCGCCGCCATTGCGCAACGGGCCCGGCGCGCAGACGAACTCGACGCGGGCGCCCACCCGCGCCACATGCCAGGGCAGGCCGTGCCGCTCGATCGCATCGGCGAGACCCGCTTCCAGTCGGGCGGCGAGGTCCTCCATATGGGCATAGTTCTCGTCCGCCATCACCTCTTCCAGCGTCGCCCGCATCGCGGCGAACTGCAGCGGGCTTGCCGAAAGCGTGGTGCCGATGCCGGAGTAGCCGCTCTCCTTGCTTTCCAGGTAGCGGTCGTAGCGCTCGGCGACTTCGGTGCTGAGGCCCCAGACGCTCGCCGGTACCCCTCCGGCAACAGGCTTTCCCAGGACGAAGATGTCGGGATCGAGCCCATGCCGGCGCGTGTAGCCCCCGCGTGCCGTCGAGATGGTGTGGGTCTCGTCGATCAAAAGCAGGGTGCCCGCTTCGCGGGTCATGCGGCGCAGGCCGTCGTGGAATCCGGGCTGCGGCAGGACCATGCAGCAATTCGTCAACACCGGCTCGGTGATGACGCAGGCGACGTCGCGCTCCGCCAGAGCGCGCTCGAGCGCCGGGAGGTCGTTGAACTCGACGATTCGGGTGTTTTCCGTCAGGTCGCGGAACTCGCCGGCGAGGCCCTTCTTGTTGGCCGGCCTGCCATCCTTCAGCCGCACGAAGGTCTCGTCCACCGCGCCGTGATAGCAGCCGTTGAAGACCAGGATCTTCGGACGACCGGTGACGGCGCGGGCGACGCGCAACGCGAAACGGTTGGCGTCGCTCGCCGTGGTGGCGACCTGCCATGAAGGCAGCCCGAAGGTGTCGACAAGCAGCCGCCCGACCGCGGCGGCATCTTCGGAGGGGAGCATCGTGGTCAGCCCGCGCGTCGCCTGGCGGCGGATCGCCCGCACCACCGGCCGTGGTGCGTGGCCGAACATCGAGCCGGTGTCGCCGAGGCAGAAGTCGGCGAGGCGGTTGCCGTCGATGTCGACGAGGACGGCGCCGCGCGCGCGGTCGACCATGATCGGGAAGGGCGTCGGCCAGTCCTGCATCCAGTGCAGCGGGACCCCGCCGTGGAAACCTTCCAGGCCTGTTCCGTATGCCGCGCGCGATATCGGGCGCTTCGCTGCAAATGCAGCTTCCCCGCTGTGGCGCAAGGCCTCGATGCGGGCGGGGTCTATGCCGTTTCCGCGCGTCATGGATGTGTCGAGCACGATGATCCCTCCGGGAGCATCTAGCCGGTTGGGGCGATACCGGACAAGTCTCCATCAGAGGTGCCGGCCGCTTGACCATCCAGCCTGCCGGGGCATCAATGGCGGGATCTTCGCGAGGTCAAGATGAGACTTCCGTCAGCCATTTTCCTGATCCTGTGTGCCGCCACCCCGGCGCTGGCTTCGGGCGGCCTGTCCTGCGAGGCGAAAGGCCGGAACGCGTCGCTCCGGTTCGACGGCGGCGTCACGCGTGGGATGGGCGGTCCGCTGTTCAGTTTCAGCGGGCGTGTGCAGATCGCGACGAAGGCGGTCGAGGCCGATCTGCGCAAGGTCTCGCTCGGGCTCGGGAACGTGGCCCAGTACTGGCTCGACGCAAAGGAACTGCGGCTCGTGCTTTACCGCGAGCGCGAGGGCGACCAGCCCCACGGCTACGTCGAGATCATCGTGCTCGCGACGGGGGGTGGCGACGAGGGGACATACAGAGGGACTTTCGCGCTGACCGCCTACGACACATCGGGAAACAGGGAACGGACACACGCGGCGGAAGGCCGGGTGACCTGCTTCGTGGAGTAGACGGCTGCCCTGGCTGCAGGGTGCCAGAATCCCCGCATTGCAAAATGCGCAGCGTCCGGGCGTGACCGCCCCCTCCCGGATCATCGCGACCTGTAACTGGCTGGTCAGGTGGCACTCGCCAGTGCCACGGCGTCGGGTCCTGCGGGAAAACGGAGCTGTTCCGACAGGTCAGTGGCCGCCTGCCAGACGGCTTCGGCGACGTCCGATTCCGTCGTCACCATCGCCGGCCGGGCGTAGCCGGCAAATATCGGGGCAGCAAAGGCGGCGTAGGATTCAGGAATCAGGTCTTCGACACGGATCGTGGTGTTGTGGGAGAAGCGCGTCGTAGGCGCATAGCCGGGCACGACCAGTTTTACGCGGATGTCGAAATGGCCGAGTTCATGAGCCAGCGACCTCGTGAAACCTTCGATGGCCTGCTTGCTGGCCGTGTATGCAGCAGCCAAGGGCATCGGCGCCAGCGTTACGCTGGACGTCACGTTGACGATCGTGCCTGAGCGCCTGTCCCGAAACTGCGGGATGACGGCCTGCGTCATCGCCATGACGCCAAAGGTGTTCGTCTCGAAAATCCCGCGTACGTGCTCCAACGGCGTCGCCTCGAAGGCACCGACCAGGCCGACCCCGGCATTGTTGACGAGGACATCGATGGGGCCTGCCGCATCGAGCGCCGCCGCGATGCTTTCCGCCCGCGTGACGTCAAGCTGCAGCACGCGCAGGCGAGCCGAAGGGGGCAGAACATCCTCCTGAGGGACGCGCATGGTGGCAACGACGTTCCAGCCGCGCGCGTGAAAAAGGCGGGCGGTTTCGAGGCCGTAGCCGGACGAACATCCTGTGATGAGAACGGTCTTCATGGCGGGCTCCTTCTCTGTCGGATTGACAGGGAAAGGATAGCAATTGCAGATTGGACTATCATCGATTGGAAGTCCGAAAAGAATTTGAGATAGTCCGGAATGTCAGATCCCCTGGCCCAGGTCATCGAACTTCTCAGGCCGCGCACCATGTTCTCGAAGGGAATCAGCGGCGCCGGACCCTGTGCCGTAAGCTATTCGGAATTCGGACATCCCGGGTTCTGCGCCGTGATCGAGGGCCGCTGCCGACTTACCGTTTCGGGCGAAGCTCCGGTCGTGCTTGCAGAAGGCGATTTCGTTCTCCTGCCGGCCACGCCCGCCTTTACCCTTTCGAGTATCGAACCGGCAGTTCCGACCCGACTGGACCCCTTGGCCAGCCAGACGCAACAAGAGGAGATTCGCCATGGTCGGCCTGATGGTCCTCCCGACTTCCGCCTGCGCGGGGGCTATTTCGTCTTCGACTCGCCCGACGCGTCGCTGCTCGTTTCGCTCTTGCCGGTGATGGTCCACGTTCACGGGGATGCCAGGCTCACAACGCTGGTCCGCCTGTTTGGCGAAGAGGCCGACCGACAGCTGCCCGGTCGCGATCTGGTCCTTGGCCGGCTCGTCGAAGTGCTGCTGATCGAATCGCTGCGCGCGAAACAGGACCGGGATGCCCCGCCCGGTCTTCTGCGTGGACTGACCGACGCGCGCGTCGCGGAAGCCCTCAGGCAGATCCACGGTGACCCGGCGCGGCCCTGGACCGTGCAGCAACTCGCCCGAGGTGCTGGCCTGTCGCGGTCCGCATTCTTTGACCGTTTTCTGGGAACCGTCGGACTACGGCCGATGGAGTATCTCCTCGCCTGGCGCATGGCCATCGCCAAGGATCTGTTGCGCAAGGAGGTGCTGGCGATCGACGAAGTCGCGCGACGGGTCGGCTATGGCTCGGCGAGCACCTTCAGCACAGCGTTCAGCCGCCATGTCGGGCAGCCGCCGGGGCGTTTTGCGCGCGAACTCGCTCGAGACGGCGCATTGCAGACCACCTCGTGAGGTAGCCGTACGTGTCAGCCCCGGATCAGGCCGAAATATCCACCACGCCGCAGTCGCCGGCTTCGGAACCGAAGGCGAGGCGGCGGTCGGAGCGATCCCAGGCCATGGCGGTGACGGCGCCCTTTCCCGGTCGGCGCAGCAGCACCTCCTTGCCGTCGGCAAGGCGTGCGGCCAGGATCATGCCGTCGTCGAAGCCGATGGCGACGATGTCGTCGGACGGATGGCAGGCGACGGCGGTGACCATGAAGTTGCCGCGGGTGCCGAGTTCCAGCGGCGCCTTGCCCATCGGCCCGTCCTTGGCCTGGAACGGCCAGACGATCGCAGCCGGCGCGCCGGAACTCGCCAGCCAGCGGCCCTTGACGCTCCAGGACAGGCTCTTCACCTTGGCCGGATAGCCGGACATGCGCATGTGCTTTCCGTCGGAAAGCTTCCACCCGTGCAGGGCGTTCTCCTGCATGGTGGTCACGAGAAAATTGCCGTCCGGCGAGAAGGCGACGCCGGTGTGTGCGCCGGCCCATTCCAGTTCCGTCGGCTTGCCGTCGGTTGCCGGAAAGTGCAGCGTCGCGCCATTGTAGCGCGCGACACCCAGACGTAGCCCCTTCGGCGCGAAGCCGAGGCCTTCCACCGTGCGGGGATGGCCGAATTCCTTCATCTTGCCATCCGGCAGTCTCACGAAGGCCGTGCGGCCTGTGGACCAGGCGACCGCGCCCTGGGGCCCGGCCGCCACAGCCGTCACCCATTTGCGCCCGGCCTCGCCGACGGAATGTACGGACCCGCCGGTGGACACTGCGAACACCTTGCCGTCCTCGCCCGCGGTCAGGAGACGGTCGCCAGCAGGGTCGTAGGCCGTAGCGAGCAGGCCGTCATTGGCCTGGACCGTCTTGTGGCCGTGGTCGAGACGATGGATCGCCCCGTCGGCCAGCGCGAAGTGCGGCACTTCGGCGATGAAGGCGACGGCGAGGCAGTGACCGTCGAGGTCGAGGGGGGCTACTGTTGGCATGATCGGCTAGATGTTCCCGACGAGCTGGCGGCCGTTCCAGGGAAGGATCTCGGCCCTCCCGACCGGAACGGAACCCGCTTCCGGGAAGTACAGATATGTAAACCAGGTATCCCAGTTGGCGCGCAGCCAGTCGATGTCGAGCCCCTGCCGGCCTTCCGGACCGCGGCTCTCCGTGGGCAGCGCGCAGAAAATCCGGCCCGCCCTTGCGCCGGACATCACCATGAGCCCGATACCATCACCTTCCCCGAAGGTTTCGACGACCATCAGGTCGAGGGGAACCGTATCCGGTCCAAGCCAGGTGCAGTCGCTAAGGCGCAGGACATCGCCTACCTGAAGGTGGCCACCGTCGAACTCGAGGAGACGCGGCATGGTCGGTCAGGCCGCCTGGCACGCTTCAAAGCTCTTGCGCAGCCGCTCCTCGTCGAGGTCGCGGCCGATGAAGACCAGCCGGCTTTCGTGCTTCTCGCCCTCCTTCCAGGGGCGCTGGTGGTCGCCTTCCATGATCATGTGGACGCCCTGCAGCACGTAGCGGTCCGGATCGTCCCTGAAGGCGATGATCCCCTTGAGGCGAAGGATGTTCGGCCCGTCCATCTGGGTAACCTTCTCGATCCAGGGGAAGAAGCGCTTCGGATCCATCTCGCCCCCGCGCAGCGACAGGGACCTCACCGTCACGTCGTGGATCGGCGAAGCCGCCGCGGGATGATGGTGGTGACCGTCTCCAGGATCGTGGCCGTGATGGTGGTGGTCGCAATCGGGTCCGCACACATGGTCATGATCATGATCGTGCTGCTCGAGAAAATGCGGGTCGTCGGCCAGAACGCGCTTCAGGTCGAAAGCGCCGCGGTCGAGCACGTCGGACAGGTCGACGCCGGCGCGCGTCGTGCGGTGGATGCGCGCGGTGGGGTTGATCGCACGGATCGTCGCCTCGACGGCGCCGAGTTGCTCCGGGGTCACCAGATCGGTCTTGTTGAGGATCACGACGTCGGCGAAGGCGATCTGGTCCTCCGCCTCGCGCGAATCCTTCAGCCTGAGCGGCAGGTGCTTGGCGTCGACCAGTGCGACGACCGCGTCGAGCCGGGTCTTGCGGCGCACGTCCTCGTCCATGAAAAAGGTCTGCGCGACCGGGGCCGGATCGGCGAGGCCGGTCGTTTCCACCACGATCGCGTCGAAGCGGCCGGGGCGGCGCATCAGCCCCTCAACGACGCGCACGAGGTCGCCGCGCACCGTGCAGCAGACGCAGCCATTGTTCATCTCGTAGATCTCTTCGTCGGATTCGACGATCAGGTCGTTGTCGATGCCGATCTCGCCGAACTCGTTGACGATCACCGCGTAGCGCTTGCCGTGGCTCTCCGAGAGAATGCGATTGAGGAGCGTCGTCTTTCCGGCGCCGAGATAACCCGTGAGAACCGTCACCGGGATCTGGTTGGGAGCGTCCATCCTGTGGCCCTCGTCTTTCTGGTCAGCGCCCATATAGGACGGGTCCCGTCAAAATGCACGGGTCCTTCGCTGCCTGGCCCGCCGTATGCGGCGGTCTTGGACAGAACTGTCATCCGCGTGTCAGAAACGTTTGGCATGAGGCGGTTCGATTGCCGGCAAAGCTTAGCGGCAATGCATGTCCGGAAGCACCGGGCACAGCGGACCGAGAGGTGTTTCGATGGCAAAGTCGAGCAAGGTCGCGGCGATGAGCCGTCTCCAGTCCGCGGCGCGACTGGCGCGCACGGCGCTGGCGGCGCGGCTGCTCACGCATGGTTTCTATGCGGGGCAGGACCAGGTGATGCTTGCCCTCGACGCGCAGGACGGGCAGACGCCCGGGCAGCTCGCGCAACGCCTGGGAGTGCGCCCCCCCACGATCACCAAGACCATCAACCGGCTGCAGGTTCAGGGCTATCTGGACAAGCGTGCCTCCGAGGTGGACGCGCGGCAGGCGCATGTCTTCCTGACCGAAAGCGGCCGCATGGCGATCCGCGCCATAGAGAAGGCGTTGCGCAAGACGGAAAAGCAGGCGTTCCGGGGAATGGACAAGAAGGAGCAGAAGCTCGTGGCGAAGCTCCTCTCGCGCGTCGAGACAAACTTCGCCGACGTCGCGCCGGAACTGGAGGAGGAGGACGAACCGGCCGAATGACCGGAGCGGACAAGTTCCGGCGCCACTAGGGCGCTTTTCGCTTGCAATGCCCGGGCCAGGACGCGCACAGGATGGGTGCGCCTCCGGCCAGACCCCGCCCGTGAACAAGTCCCCCTCCGCGCCGGAAACGGCCATGCCCGTCGCCGCCATCTTGCTCATGGTGGCATCCGGCATCATATTCTCCCTCGTCGACGCCGTGGCGAAGTACCTCGTGCTCGCCGGGGTGCCCTCTCCCTTCGCGGCCTGGGTCCGCTTCTTCGTCAACGCGCTCCTCGTCGTCGTCGTCTTCCGGGCCTGGCGCCCCGGATCCGGCCTGGTTGCCCACAGCATGAAGGCCCAAATCGCCCGCGCCTGCTTCATCTGCGTGACCACGACCCTCAATTTCATGGCTCTGCAGACGCTGCAGCTCGCGGAAACCATGTCGATCATGTTTCTTCAGCCCATGGTCATCACGGCGCTTGCCGGCCCACTGCTCGGAGAATGGGCGGGCTGGCGGCGCTGGATGGCCATCGGGATCGGTCTGGTGGGCGTGCTCGTCATCACCCGGCCGGGGTTAGGGGTCGTCGGCGTCGGACACCTCTATGCGCTCGGGGCGATGTTCATGGGTTCGCTCTTCAACCTGATGACGCGGTCGCTGAGCGCCACCGAGACGCCCCAGAGCCTCATCCTCTACCAGTCGCTCATTCCGAGCCTTCTCCTCATCCCTGCCGTGCCCCTCTACGGGGTGCTGCCGCCGCAGCCGCTCTACTGGCTGTTCTTTTTTGCGATGGGTGTCGGCGGTTTTCTCGGCCACTGGCTGTTCATCAAGGCCAATCGGCTGGCGAAGGCCACCTCGCTGGCGCCCTTCTTCTATCTGCACATGATCTGGATGCTCGCATTGGGTTGGGCGGTATTCGACCAGTTTCCGGACCTGTGGACCCTCGTCGGGTCGGGGATCATCGTGGCCAGCGGCCTCTACATCCTCCAGCGCGAGCGCCGCCTGCGCATCGCCGCACGTCTGGACCCGGCGTGAGAAACCACTTTGACGCCCGAACGTTCAATGGCATAAAGCGCCTTTAAACTGTTTAGGTGCGGCTCGGGGAGGGCAGGCTGGCGCAGAAGATCAAGCTCTCGGACATCGCCGATGCGCTCGGCGTGTCGACCGCTACCGTCTCGCTTGCCCTGCGTGACAGCCCGCTCGTTGCGGACGCGACGCGTGACCGAATCAAGGATCACGCCCGCACGATCGGCTACATCTACAACCGGCGCGCCGCGAGCCTGCGCACCTCCCGGTCCGGCATCGTCGGCGTCGTCGTGCACGACATCATGAACCCGTTCTTCGCGGAAATCCTGCGGTCCATCGAGAGCGAACTCGATCGCAGCCGGCAGACCTTCATCCTGTCCAACCACTACGACCAGCTGGAGAAGCAGCGCACCTTCATCGACACGCTGCTGCA
>JAESFK010000858.1_pt1 | contig 11574 bp, 10 predicted proteins | sample 9269391 | NCBI WGS metagenome assembly JAESFK01 (sample SAMN14506231, study PRJNA617097) | algae metagenome | isolation source: Drouetiella hepatica UHER 2000/2452 and co-occurring heterotrophs from... | place: Slovakia: Slovak Paradise National Park, Hrabusice, Kosice Region | collected 2000-01-01
CTGCCTTCTCCCGCGCAAGCCGAGACCTGCGACGATCTCTGGTACGCCCGCAACGAGATCTACAAGGCGCAGGGCTACTGCTTCCGGACGCGGCGCGGCATCGAGGCCTTCGGCAATGCCGGCTGCCAGTACGACAACGCCGAAGACCTGCCGCTGTCGAACAGCCAGCGCCGCAGCATCGCCGAGATCCAGCGCGAGGAGCGGGCGCGCCGCTGCCCGCGCTGAGAGAACTGCCGCGCTGAAACGCCGCCCCGATTGCTGTGGACGCAAGCCTCCGACTCGGACGCAACTGCGAAAGGCCATGCTAGAAGCGCCGGTCGCGAGCCCTCTTGGGCAGCCCTCTTGGCGTCTGTCGGACGACGGCCGAGAACCTCGCGATCAAGAATGGACATCTGCGGAGCGGCACGAACACAGCATGACGACGGCCATCGACATGGGTTTGAGCGGGAGCGGCGAACCTGCCCTTCTCGACCTCGCCGAGTTGCTGGCAACGCGGCTGCTGGTCCAGGGCAATTCCGGCTCCGGCAAGTCGCATCTGCTGCGGCGCCTGCTCGAGCAGAGCGCGCCGCTGGTGCAGCAGGCGGTGATCGACCCGGAGGGCGACTTCGTCTCGCTCGCCGACCAGTTCGGCCATGTCGTCGTCGACGCGCAATGCGGCGAGGCCGAATTGCAGCGCGTCGCGCTACGGGTGCGCCAGCATCGCGTCTCGGTCGTGCTCAATCTCGAGAACCTCGAGGCCGACGAGCAGCTGCGCGCCACTGCCGCCTTCCTGGGCGGCCTGTTCGACGTCGACCGCTCGCTCTGGTTCCCGATGCTGATCGTCGTCGACGAGGCGCAGCTCTTCGCGCCGGTGATGGCGGGCGAGGTTTCCGACGAGGCGCGCCGGCTCTCGCTCGGCGCCATGACCAACCTGATGTGCCGCGGCCGCAAGCGCGGCCTCGCCGGCGTGATCGCGACGCAGCGCCTCGCCAAGCTCGCCAAGAACGTCGCCGCCGAAGCCTCCAACTTCCTGATGGGCCGCACCTTCCTCGACATCGACATGGCCCGCGCCGCCGATCTGCTCGGCATGGACCGGCGCCAGGCCGAGATGTTCCGCGACCTCGAGCGCGGGCAGTTCGTGGCGCTCGGGCCCGCCCTCTCGAAGCGGCCGCTGCCGCTACGGATCGGCTCGGTCTCCTCGGTCGATCGCGGCGGCGCGCCCGGCCTGATGCCGCTGCCCGAGCAGGCGCCTGAGGAGGCCGGCAAGCTGATCTTCACGGCCGGTGCCGACGAACCCGTTCCGATGAACCGCCCGCCGCGCCCGGCGCCACGTCCGCGCCCCGCGATGCACGAGACGATGCGGCAGATCGAGACCTATCGTCCGGCACCTGTGCCCGAGCCCGAGCCCGAAATTCCGATGGAACCGGCCGAGCGCGAGGCGATCATGACCGAGATCCTGCGCGAGCTGATGGCCGATCCCGAGGCACGCTCGCGCCAGGTCGCCGTGCTCTATCAGGATTTCACCGTGCGCTGCCGGATGCGCCGGCTCGGCCGCACCAATCCGAGCCTCGACGAGTTCCGTCGGCGGCTGGCCGTCGCACGGGCCGGTGCCAGCGACGAGATCGTCGCCTCCGATGCCTGGCAGGCGGCGATCGCGGCCTCGCAGGCATTGCCCGACGACCTGCATGGGCTCTTCCTGTTCATCGCACGCGCCGCGCTGGAAGGGGCGCCCTGCCCCAGCGACGCGGAGCTCGCCAGCGTCTACGGCAGCCATTCGGCCGGCCGAGCCCGGCGCCTGATCGCCTATATCGAGGAGCGCGGGCTGCTGGTCTGCCATGTCGATTTCCGCGGCCAGCGGACGCTCGCCCTGCCGACATTGGGCATCGAGACAGCTCCCGGCCACGGCACGGTCCGCACCGCGGGTGTGCCGCGCGGCGCGCGAGCCTGAACCATCAGCGCAGTGCCAGAGTAGGCGACAGCGGTGCCTGCGTCTGCCAGGCGGTGCCGCTCAGCCCCTGTTCGTAGCCGAGCCTGAACAGGGCCTGCATGTAGAGCGGGTCGAACTCCGAGCGTGGCTTCCCCTGGAAGCTATCGGGAACCGCGACGAAGGCGAAACGCGACTGCAAGCGCCGCGCCAGCTCCTAGATCGCGGCGATGTTGGCGAGCGCCTGATACTTCACCAGAGTCGCAATCGAGCGCGTGGCGAGACCGGGCACGGTTTGGACACTGGCCTGGTATTCAGGCCGCAGTTTGCCGTTGCGGATGACATAGAGCCGCGTGCTGCGGCCATGGCCGAAATTGCGCCGCGCCGCGCCGTTCAGATCGAGCCCCGGCGGGGCGAAGAAGATCTGGGACGCAACCCCGCCATCCACATGCAACTCGTCATAGACCTTGCCATTGCTCAGGACATTGAGGCGCACGGGCGGAAACACGGCAGGAATCGCCGCCGAGGCCAGGACGATATCGACGAAGAGCTTGTGACGCTGCGGATGACCGCTGGCGGCGATCGCGCCCATATCCCAGATCACGGGGCGCTGGGCGTCGAGATTGGTGGTCTGAACGAGCAGGCGGCGCCCCTTGCGGTGCTCCGTCGCGATAGCGTCGAGTAGCGCTTCGCTGGCATAGCGCTCGACCAGCCGCCGCAGCGGCGCCGTATCGTAGAGCGACTCGCCGACGAGACCGATCAAGCCCTTGTCGTTGAACAGGTCCTTGTCGCCATAGCGCGTATAGATCTCCTCGAGTTCGGCATCGTGCGAGGGGCCGAGGAAGGCGAAGGGCGCGGCGAGTGAGCCGGTGCTGACGCCGGTCACGACTTCGAAGACCGGACGGTCGCCCCGCGCGCTCCAGCCCTTCAGGAAGCCAGCGCCATAGGCGCCATCCGAACTGCCGCCGGAGATGGCGAGAAAGGAGGCCGATGCCAGGCAGGGCCTGCAGCCCGAGGTAGCGATCTGACGGTACTGCGCATCAAGATAGCTGCCGGTCGTGCGGTCGATCGCATCGGCCCAAAAGCGAATGGTGCCGTAGCCGGCCAGTTCGGCGGTATCGAGCCCCTCATAAGGCAAAGCCTGCAGGCGCTCACCCGTGTTGCAGGCGCCAAGACAAAGCAGCACCAGCGCGCAGAGCACAGGACGCAACGCCACGCACAACCCTCCGCCCCAAACCGGCACCGCAGCGATCGCCGGCCGCGCACCGAACTCATGATCGGCGCTAGCGCTGCGACACACAAGAGCCGGCACCGGCTGCGAACTTGACCAGCCGGCCCCGGAGCGTGCATGACCGGAGCCCAAAATCCATGGTCTTAGCCGATGCGCATCCTGCTGATCGACAACTACGACAGCTTCACCTGGAACCTGGTCCACCTGATCGGCGGGCTCGGGGCCGAGGTCGACGTGCGCCGGAACGACGCGCTGACCGTCGAGGCGGCGCTCGATGGTGACCACGATGCGATCGTGCTCTCGCCCGGCCCCTGCACGCCCAACGAAGCCGGCATCTGCCTCGACCTCGTGCGCGAAGGCGCAGCCAGGAAGCCGATCTTCGGCGTCTGCCTCGGGCTGCAGGCGATTGGCCAGGCCTTCGGCGGCGACGTCGTGCGCGCACCGCTGCCGATGCATGGCAAGGTCTCGGCGATCCAGCACAAGGCGCGCGGGCTGTTTCGCGGCATCAACGGGCCGCTCCAGGCGACGCGCTATCATTCGCTGGTCGTCGCGCGCGAGACCTGCCCGGCCGATCTCGAAATCGAAGCTTCGTCCGATGACGGGCTGATCATGGCGCTGTCGCATCGCACGCTGCCCGTCCATGGCGTGCAGTTTCACCCGGAGAGCATCGCGTCGGAACATGGCGCGACGATCCTGCGGAATTTCCTCGACATCGCCGAGCGATGGCAGCGCGACCATCAAACCGTCGCCCTGGCCGGCGCTGTCTGAGCCCAGGACGCCCGTTCAAGCCGCCCTTTTCCAGATCGACTGCTTCAAAGTCGCCTTCTACACAGAGTTCCCATGGACGATTTCAAGCCCTTCATCGCCAAGGTCGCTACCGGCGCCTCGCTGTCGCGCGACGAAGCGCGCGACGCCTTCGACACCATTCTCTCGGGTGGCGTGACCAACGCGCAGGCCGCCGCGTTCCTGATGGCGCTGCGCGTGCGTGGCGAAACCACCGAGGAGATCACCGGCGCCGTCGGCGCGATGCGCGGCAAGATGCTGACGGTCAAGGCGCCCGCCGAGGCCATCGACATCGTCGGCACCGGTGGCGATTCCTCGGGTTCCTACAATGTCTCGACGCTGGCCTCGATCATCACGGCCGCCTGCGGCGTGCCGGTCGCCAAGCACGGCAACCGCGCCGCCTCGTCCAAGACCGGAACGGCCGATGTGCTGATGGCGCTCGGGGTCAAGGTCGGGCTCGAACCGGCCGCCACCGAGCGCTGCATCGCGCAGGCCGGCGTCGGCTTCATGTTCGCGCCGACGCACCATGCCTCGATGCGCCATGTCGCGCCGGTGCGCGTCGAACTCGGCACCCGCACGATCTTCAACCTGCTCGGGCCCCTCTCCAATCCCGCCGGAGTGAAGAAGCAGCTCATCGGCGCCTTCTCGGAGACCTGGCTCGAGCCGATGGTGCGCGTGCTGGCGACGCTCGGTTCGACACGGATCTGGGCCGTCCACGGCTCGGACGGCCTCGACGAGATCACCACCACCGGCCCGACGCGCGTCGTCTCGCTCGACAACGGCAAGGTCGAGAGCTTCACCATCAGCCCTGACGATGTCGGCCTGGCGCGGGCGAAGCCGGAGGATCTGCGCGGCGGCGAGCCGGCCCAGAACGCAGCGGCGCTGAGTGCCGTGCTCGACGGGCAGAAAACCGCCTTCCGCGACATCGCCGCCTTCAATGCCGCCGCCGCGCTTGTCGTCGCCGGCAAAGCGGGAGATCTGCGCGACGGCTTCGCCCGCGCGAACGAGGCGCTCGATTCCGGCAAGGCAAAGGCGACGCTGGCTGCGCTCGTCGCCAGCTCGAACGCGTGAGACGGCGATGACCGACATCCTCGCGAAGATCGAAGCCTATAAGCGCCAGGAGATCGCCGCCGCCAAGGCTGCCGTGCCACAGGGCGAGATCGAACGGCGTGCACGGGCCGCCACCCCGGTGCGCGGCTTTGCCGATGCGCTGGCGGCCAAGCATGCGGAAGACAAGCCGGCGCTGATCGCCGAGATCAAGAAGGCGAGCCCCTCCAAGGGTCTGATCCGTGCCGATTTCGACCCGCCGGCGCTGGCCCGCGCCTATGCCGCCGGCGGCGCCGCCTGCCTCTCGGTTTTGACCGACGCGCCCTCCTTCCAGGGCAAGCCCGAATTCCTGATGCAGGCGCGCGAGGCCTCCGGCTTGCCGGCGCTGCGCAAGGATTTCCTCTACGAGCCCTACCAGGTCTTCGAGGCCCGCGCCTGGGGCGCCGACTGCATCCTGATCATCATGGCCGGCGTCGACGACGCGACGGCCAAGGGCCTGAATGCGACGGCGCAGGAGCTCGGCATGGACGTCCTCGTAGAGGTCCACAACGAGGCCGAACTCGAGCGTGGCCTCGCGCTTGGAAGCCGCCTGCTCGGCATCAACAACCGCGACCTGCGCAGCTTCCATGTCGATCTCGCGGTGACCGAGCGTCTCGCTCCACGCATCCCCTCCGATCGGATCATCGTCGGCGAGAGCGGGATCTTCAGCCATGACGACACGGTCCGGCTGAAGCGCTGCGGCGTCGAAACCTTCCTTGTCGGCGAGAGCCTGATGCGGCAGGCCGATGTCGCGAAGGCGACGCGCGAATTGCTGACCGGCACGGCGCAGGACAGCGCAGCGTGAGCAAGCTCAGCCATCTCGACGCCCGCGGCCAGGCCCATATGGTCGATGTCGGCGACAAGGCCGAGACCTCGCGCATCGCCATCGCCGAGGGTTGCGTCGTGATGCAGCCGCAGACACTGGCGATCGTGCGCGACGGCGACGCCAAGAAGGGCGACGTGCTCGGCACCGCCCGGCTCGCCGGCATCATGGCGGCCAAGCGTACCCATGAGTTGATCCCGCTCTGCCATCCGCTGCTGATCAGCAAGGTCGCGGTCGACCTTGAACTCGACGAGGCCCTGCCCGGCGTGCGCGTGCGCGCCGAGGTCAAGATGAAGGGCCAGACCGGCGTCGAGATGGAGGCGCTTACCGCCGTCAGCGTCGCCTGCCTGACGGTCTACGACATGGTCAAGGCAGCCGATCGCGCGATGCGGATCGAGAACATCCGGCTCGTCCACAAATCGGGTGGCAAATCCGGCACGTTCGAGCCCGGCAGCTTCGACGCGGAGACCGCCTGATGGCCCTGACGCCGGTCCCGGTCGCGCTGAAAGCCCTGCTCGACAGCGTGCCGGCTGCGACCCCGGCCGAGGCCCTGCCGCTGGCGCACTGCGCCTGGCGCGTGCTGGCGGCCGATGTCACTGCGCTGCGCACGCAGCCGCCCTTCGCCAACTCGGCAATGGATGGCTATGCCGTACGGGCCGCTGATCTTGCGCCCGGCAGCGAACTGCGCGTGATCGGGGAATCCGCGGCGGGACGTTCCTTCGCTGGGGCGCTCGCACAGGGCGAGGCGGTGCGGATCTTCACGGGTGCGCCGATCCCCGAGGGCGCAGACACGATCCTGATCCAGGAGAATGCCGATGGCGTCGGCTCGGCGACGATCCGCGTGCGCGAGGCAGCACCGAGGGGCAAGTTCATCCGCGCGGCCGGGCTCGATTTCACGACGGGGGATGTCCTGCTTCCGGCCGGCCGCCGACTCGACAGCGCAGCGCTCGGCCTTGCCGCCGCAGCGGGTCATCCGGCGCTGCCGGTGCGCCGCAAGCCGCTGGTCGCGATCCTCGCCACCGGTGACGAGCTGGTTTCGCCGGGTGAACCCGTGGGCCCCGACCAGATCGTCGCTTCGAACAGCTTCTCGCTGGCCGCGCTTGTCGAGCAGGCCGGCGCGACCGCGCTCGACCTCGGCATCGCGCGCGACAACCACCCCGACCTCGCCGCCCGGATCGAGCGGGCGCAGGCGGCCGGCGCCGATGTGCTGATCACGCTCGGCGGGGCCTCCGTCGGCGCGCATGACCTGGTGCAGGAGGCACTGACGCGGGCCGGCATGGCGCTCGGCTTCTGGAAAATCGCGATGCGCCCGGGCAAGCCGATGATGACCGGCCGGCTTGGCGAGATGGTTGCTGTCGGCCTGCCGGGCAATCCGGTCTCGTCGATCGTCTGCGGCCATCTCTTCGTCGTACCGTTGATCGAGGCGCTGCTCGGCATGCCCGCGCCCGAGCGCGACCGCAGCGAACCCGGCATCCTCGGGCGCGACATGCCGGCCAATGACGAGCGCGAGGACTACTTGCGTTCCGACCTTGCTTTGACCCCAGCCGGCTGGCGGGCGACACCGTTCGACCGGCAGGATTCCTCGATGCTCGGGACGCTGGCGCGCGCGCAGGCGCTAACGATCCGCCCCGCCTTCGCCGAGCCGGCAAAGCAGGGCGATCCCTGCCGCATCATCAGACTGCGCTAGGCTGACGCTGCGCGAGCAACGCCTTGCAGAACACAACACGAACGGGTATGGTGTTCGTGATTTGTTTCGAATCTGCGCTTTGGGGCGCCGGCGGGGACCATGCTGACACGCAAACAGGCCGAACTGCTTCGCTTCATCCAGGAACGCCTGCGCGAAAGCGGCGTGCCCCCCTCCTTCGACGAGATGAAGGATGCGCTCGATCTGCGCTCCAAATCCGGCATCCATCGCCTGATCATGGCGCTCGAGGAGCGCGGGTTCATCCGCCGCCTGCCGAACCGGGCGCGCGCGCTCGAGATCATCAAGCTGCCCGAAGGCTCTGGCGCCGGCGGCCAGCCGGCGGCGCGCGGCCGCTTCAATCCGTCGATCGTCCAGGGTGGGCTCGGCAAGGACGCCGGTCTGGGCAAGGTCAGGCCGGTCGAGACCGCGCCCGATGATGCGCGCGGGACGATTTCGATCCCGGTGATGGGACGCATCGCGGCCGGCACGCCGATCTCGGCGATCCAGAGCCGCAGCCACAGCGTCGCGCTGCCGGCCGACATGCTGGGCGTGGGCGAGCATTTCGCGCTCGAAGTGCGCGGCGATTCGATGGTGGAAGCGGGCATCCTCGACGGCGACACGGTGGTGATCCGTCGGCAGGACAGCGCCAATACCGGCGATATCATCGTCGCGCTGATCGATGACGAGGAGGCCACGCTGAAGCGGCTGCGCAAGCGCGGCTCGTCGATTGCGCTCGAGGCGGCGAACCCCGCCTACGAGACACGTGTGCTCGGGCCGGACCGGGTCAAGATCCAGGGCCGGCTGGTCAATTTGATGCGACGCTACTGAAGTCGCTCCGCGTCGGGCGCATCGTCCGCGGGTAGCGGAGCGGCAGTGGCCGCCGAGGCCGGTCTCGTCGGCGCCGATGGCGGGGCTTCGACCTTGCGGCTCCAGGGCCTGTCGCCGTTGCCCTGCTCAGAGACATGGCTGCGCCAATCCCCGCCTCGGCGGACAAGCGCGGTCGCGCCATCCCGGCTCAATGCGGTGCGGTCGATGAGTTTCGCGGCGCAGGGCGCGGTCCAGGGGATCGGCGTGACGACGAGGTCGGCGCGGCGGCAGTCCTCGATGATGGCGAGCCTGTCGCGGGCATAGGCGATGCTGCGGCCATCCTTCGTCGCGACGACGCAGCCCTGCGCGTCGCAGGCCGCGCCCTGGCGCAGGGCGACATCATCCGGGTTGCGCCCGTCGCCATCGGCGGTCAGCCATTGCTGCAGGACGAAGCGGCTGGGCTTGCCGGCAACGATGAGCAGGTCGTCCTTGCCGCGCACGACGATGCCGGAACCGTCGCGCTCGATCAGGATGTCGGGTCGCTCGGGCTTCGCCGCGACGGCGACGCCGGCGACGAGCGGCAGGATCGCGAGCAGGCGCAGCTTCGTCGTCCAGAGCGTGATCCAGAGCAGCGATGCCGCAAAGCAAGCCAGCGCGGCCGGTCCGAAGGCGGCGATGACGAGCGTCGAATGGTCGATGCTAGCGACCCAGTGCGCGAGCTTGAGCACCACCTCGGAGGCGGCGCCCATCAGCCACCAGGCCGGTGCATCGAGCCCGAACGGGTAGGCGAGCACGCCAAAGACCGCCGCCGGCATCACGCAGAGCGAGACGAAGGGCAGAGCCAGCGCGTTGCCGAGCAGGCCGAAGGGGTTGAAGGTCTGGAAGTGATAGGCGCCGAAGGGCGCGGTCGCAGCGGTCGCCAGCAAGGTGGTGACGACGATGCCGGTCGCCGCGATCCAGAGCGGGCGCACAGGCCAGGGCAGCTCGGAGGGCGGCTGCGGCCGACTGCGGTTCTCCCAGCGTTCGGCGAAGGCGATCAGGGCCGCTACGGCGCCGAAGGACATCTGGAAGCTCGGCCCGAGCAGCGCCTCGGGCTCGCGCAGCAGCACGATGATCGCGGCCAGCGCGAGGTTGCGCATGCTCAGCGCCGGCCGGTCGACCAGGATCGCGCCCAGCATCACCAGCGTCATGATCAGCGAGCGAACCGTCGCGACCTCGGCGCCAGAGAAGACGCAGTAGGCGACCGCTCCGATCATCGCTGCGACGGCTGCGATCTTCTTGACCTGCCAACGCAGGGCGAGCGTCTGCGACAGCGCCAGCAGCGCCCGCACCAGCCAGAAGATCGTGCCGGCTGCCAGCACCATGTGCAGGCCCGAGATCGAGACGATGTGGTAGATGCCCGCCGCGCGAAGATCAGTGTTGGTCGTCTCGGTGATCAGGCCGCGCTTGCCGGTGACGAGCGCTGCCGCCATCGCGCCGGCCTGCCCGCCGCCGATCTCGGCGATGCGCCGGGTCAGGGCGTTGCGGGCCTGGTCGATCGTCGCGGCTAGTACGAGCTCCGCCGAGGGAGGCCTTGGCGAAGGAGTCAGCGCGATTTTGCCGGGGATGTTGCCGACAGCGCCCAAACCGCGAAAGAACGCGTCCCGGCCGAAATCATAACCACCCGGACGCGCCGGGCCGGGGGGCGGCAGCAGCCGCGCCACGGCTGCGATGTGGTCGCCCGGCGAGACCGTGCCGCTGCGGACATTGACGCGCACGCGCCTGGGCCAGCGCTCGGGCTCCAGGCCGGCCAGGCCGGTCACCAGGATCACGAGGCGTGCGCCGGCATCGCGCGCCTCGACGGCCTCGACGAAACCGCTGAGTTGGCCGATGCGGGGACGGTCGAGCAGCGGGCCCGCCACACTGGCGGTGCGCCAGGTTGCCGCCGCGAAGCCGGCAAAGGCAGCGGCAAGGCCGATACAGATCAGCGCTGCATGCCGCCGCTCGCGCAGCAGGACGGCGCCGATACCGGCCAGCAGGAAGCCCGTCAGCGGCGCCCAGAGCGCGGGCTCCCGGTCGGCGGCGAAGTAGAGCAGGATGCCGGCCCCCATCATCACCGGCAGCCAGAGGAAGAGCCTGCGGCGCTCGGCCTCGAGCGAACATGCCGCGAGGAGGCGTCGCTGCCAGCCTGCAAGCATCAGTCGAACGCCGGGACCACCGAGCGCAAGGGCAGGCAAGCGCGACGGCAGGGCATCCGTCCGCGCGCCGCGCAGCCGCGCTGGTGTCCCCTGCCCTGGCGGCGCCCCCTGCATCGGCCGCTCCCCGTCTGGTGCCAGCAGTGATCTCGCCAGCAGTGATCCTGCCGAATGCGATCTTGAGCTTAACGCCGGCGGCCAGAGCATGTTACAGGGGCGGCGCCGGATGTCATGTCACGCCCGGCGCGCGCCGGCATCCGGCTCGCCCTCTGTCCTCCCGCCTCAATCTGGGCCGTCCATCTTCGCCCAGCCGGAGCTTTGCCTTTCATGAGCGACGCCGTCGTCACGCGCTTTGCACCCTCGCCCACCGGCTTCCTTCATATCGGCGGCGGACGCACAGCCCTGTTCAACTGGCTTTATGCGCGCCGCCATGGCGGCAAGATGCTGCTGCGCATCGAGGACACCGACCGGGAACGCTCGACCGACGCGGCGATCACCGCGATCCTCGACGGCTTGAAATGGCTCGGCCTCGATTGGGATGGCGACACCGTCTACCAGTTCGCCCGCGCCGAGCGGCATCGCGAAGTCGCCCAGCAGATGCTCGCCAGCGGCCATGCCTATCGCTGCTATGCGACGCCGGCCGAGCTCGACGAGATGCGCGAGCAGGCCAAAGCCGCCGGCAAGCCGATGCGCTATGACGGACGCTGGCGCGACCGCGATCCCGCAACAGCGCCGGAAGGCGTCAAGCCGGTCATCCGGCTGCGCGCGCCCCAGACCGGCGAGACGGTCGTAGAGGATGAGGTCCAGGGCCGCGTCGTCTGGCAGAACGAGAACCTCGACGATCTCGTGCTGCTGCGCTCCGACGGCAACCCGACCTATATGCTCGCCGTGGTGGTCGACGACCACGACATGGGCGTCACGCATGTCATCCGCGGCGACGACCACCTGACCAACGCCGCACGCCAGACCCAGATCTATCAGGCGCTGGGCTGGACCGTGCCCAGCATGTCGCATATCCCGCTGATCCACGGCCCCGACGGCGCGAAGCTGTCGAAGCGCCATGGCGCGCTCGGCGTCGATGCC
>JAESFK010000859.1_pt1 | contig 11567 bp, 10 predicted proteins | sample 9269391 | NCBI WGS metagenome assembly JAESFK01 (sample SAMN14506231, study PRJNA617097) | algae metagenome | isolation source: Drouetiella hepatica UHER 2000/2452 and co-occurring heterotrophs from... | place: Slovakia: Slovak Paradise National Park, Hrabusice, Kosice Region | collected 2000-01-01
TGTCGCTCGGCTTCATGATCGAGGAACGGTCGAGCCGCGAGGGCTGGTTCGGCCATATGGGCCGCATCGATGCGGTACGCCTGCCGCTGCTGTCACCCGACTTCCGCGAGCGCGAGGTGTTCTGCTGCGGCCCCGATCCTTTCATGCGCGCCGTGCGTGGCATGCTGGAAGCGTCAGGCTTCGACATGGCCCGCTACCACCAGGAAAGCTTCGCCGCACCTGTCATCGAGGAAGTCCCGGCGCCCTTCGCGATGCCGGGCGAGGGCGGTGCAGACGCTGTGCCCGACGCCGTGATCCCGGTCCGCTTCTCGCTGTCGGATGTCGACGCCGATTGCCTGGCCGGCCAGACCGTGCTCCAGACGGCGCGCGCCTCGGGCGTGCGCATCCCGGCAGCTTGCGAGTTCGGCCTGTGCGGCACCTGCAAGATCCGGAAGCTCTCAGGCGAGGTCGAGATGAGCCACAATGGCGGCATCCTCGACCACGAGATCGATGACGGCTTCATCCTTGCCTGCTGCTCGAAGCCGCTGACTGCCATCGAGGTCGAGGCGTAGAGCAATTCCAGGAAAAGTGTGCAGCGGTTTTCCGTCCGGAATTGCGCAAGATGGGTTCAGCGGTGGTGCAGCACCAGCGGCGCGCCGCCGACGTCGATGACGTTCATGTCGTAGCCGAAGACCTGGGCCAGCACGTCTGGCCGCAGCACCTCCGCTGGTGGTCCGTCGGCGACGATGCGTCCTGATTTCATCGCCACGATGCGGTCGGCATAGACGGCGGCGTGGTTGATGTCGTGCAGCACGACGATGACTGTGCGCCTGTCGTTGTCGGCGGCGGCGCGCAGGTCGCGCATCAGCTGGCGCGCGAACAGCATGTCGAGATTGTTCAGCGGCTCGTCGAGCAGCATGTAGTCGGTGCCCTGGCAGAAGGCCATGGCGACCATGGCGCGCTGGCGCTGGCCGCCTGACAGATTGTCGAGGAAGCGGTCGGCCAGGTCCATCAAGCCGAACTGTTGCAGCGCTGCCTCGACCAGCAGCAGGTCGTTGGCGTCGATCCGCCCGCGCTGGTGTGGAAAGCGGCCGAAACCGACGAGTTCGCGCACCTTGAGCCGGCTTGCCACCGCCGGGTCCTGGCGCAGGATGGCAAGCGTCTTGGCCAGTCGCCGGCTCGGCGTCGTGTCCACCGGCAGGCCGTCAACCGATATGGTTCCGGCTTGCAGCGGCTGCAGCCGGGCGATCAGCGACAACAGGCTCGACTTGCCGGCACCGTTCGGCCCGACGAGCGCCGTCACCCCGCCCTTGGGCATGGTCAGCGACACGTCCTCAAGGATCTGCGTGTCGCCGAGGCGCAGCGAAACGTTCTTGATCTCGATCATCGTTTGCTCGTTGTGATCAGCATGGCCAGGAACACGAGGCCCCCCACGAATTCGATGACGACGCCGAGCGTCGCGGCACCGCCAAGAAGATGTTGCAGCACCATCTGGCCGCCGAGCAGCACGATGACCGCCGTCAGCATCGCTGCCGGCAGCAGCAGGCGGTGGCGCCGGCTGTCGACGATGCGCTCGGCGAGCGCTACCACGAGCAGCCCGAAGAACGTCACCGGCCCGACCAAAGCCGTGGATACCGCAACCAGTGCCGCGACCAGCAGGAGCAGGCCGGCCAGCGCCTTGGTCCAGTCGACGCCGAGCCCGGTGGCGCTGTCGGCGCCAAGGGCAACGATGTCGAGCAGATGGCGCAGGCGCCAGATGATGACGGCGGCAACCGTCGTCACCACCAGTCCGACGACGACGAGGTCTGGCCGCACGGTGTTGAAATCGGCGAAGCTCGATCCCTGGACGACAGCGAATTCGTTTGGGTCGATTAGCCGCGCGATCAGCATGGCGAGGCTGCGGAACAGCACGCCGAGCACCACGCCGGTCAGCAGCAGCAGGCCGATGTCGAAGCGTCGGCGCAGCATCGGCAGGAACAGCACCAGCGCCATCGCCATCATCAGGCCGGCCTCGCCGGCGAATTTCAGGCGCGGATCGAGCGCGACATAGCCGACGCTGCCGAGCGTCAGCACCAGTGCCATCTGGCCGAATAAATAGAGCGCGTCGAGCCCCATGATCTGCGGCGTCAGCACCCGGTTCGCCGTCACCGTCTGGAACACCACGGTCGAGATCGCGATCGCCACGCCGACCTGGATCAGCGTTACCAGCCGCACCGCGCGCAGTTCGAGCGCGAAGGCGATGTTGCCGCGCAGGCCGATTGTCATGAAGGCTATCGCTATGGCCACGGCCAGCGCGGCCAGTATCAGGAGACGTTTGTCAGCCACGCTGGGTCCGCCCGAACAGGATCCACAGGAACAGCCCCGCACCGACGACGCCGAGCACGGTGCCGACTGGAATTTCATAGGGGTAGCGGATGAGACGGCCGATGATGTCGCAGGCGAGCAGCAGCACTGCGCCGGTCACCGCCACCCAGGGCAGGGCGCTTTTCAGATTGTCGCCCATCAGCCGCGACACGAGGTTGGGCACCACCAGTCCGACAAAAGGGATCATGCCGACGACGACCACGGCAAGCGACGAGATCACCGCAACCATGACCAGGCCGAGCTGCACGATGCGCTGGTAGTTGAGGCCGAGCCCGACGCTGACCTCACGCCCCATCGAGGCGATGGTCAGCCGGTCGGCGACCCACCAGGCCAGCGCCACCATGGCAGCAAGAATCCACAGCAACTCATAGCGGCCACGCAGCACGCCGGAGAATTCGCCGTTGGTCCAGATGTCGACATATTGCAGCAGGTCGGTTTGCCACGCGATGAAGGTCACTGCCGCCCCGATGACGCCGCCATAGACGAGGCCGAACAGCGGGATGAGGAATGGCTGCGTCGGCGGCAACCGATGCGCGATGGTGAGGAAAACCGATGTGCCGGCAAGGGCTGCCACGCTGGCGCCCAGCGTCTTCATGGCGATCGAGGCGGTCGGAAACAGCAACGTCACGGCAAGCACGCCGAGCGCGGCACTCTGGCCGGTGCCCGTGGTGATCGGCTCGACGAAGCGGTTGCGCACCAGGATCTGCAGCACCAGCCCGGCAATCGCCAGGCCAGCACCCGTCAGCACCACGGCCACCGTTCGTGGCAGGCGGCTGACCAGCAGCAGCTGCAGTGCGCCGGCATCGGTGAACACGCTGCCCATGGGCAGGTCGTCGACGCCGATGCCGAGGCTGAGCACGAACAGCCCAACGAGGCTGGTGGCGACCACCAGCCGCGCACTGGGCTTTGCCGCCGCCACTACTTCGCCTTGGCGAAGGCTTGTTCGATGGTCTTGAGCACGCGCTGCGTCGACTGCACGCCGCCGGCGGCGATGTAGACGTCAGGCGACGGCAGGAAGATCACCTGGCCCTTTTTCCACGCGGTCGTCTGCGCCACCAGTTCGTTGTCGAGCGTCGCCTTGGCGCCCTGCTCGCCCGAGCCGATCGCCGCTGCACGGTCGAGCACCAGCAGCCAGTCGGGATTGGCCTTGCTGATGAACTCGAACGAGATCGCCTCGCCATGCGTTGCCGCCTCGACGTCGGCGACCGCCGGCTCGAGGTCGAGCGTCTTGTGCACCCAGCCGAAGCGCGAGCCCGGGCCATAGGCGGTGATCTTCGGACCGTTGGTCATCAGGATCAGCGCCTTGCCCTTGCCCTTGACCGCCTGTCTGGCGGCTTCGACGGCGGCATCCAGTTCCTTGGCGGCGGCGGCGGCTTCGTCCTGCTTGGCGAACAGGTCGCCATAGGCGGCGAGGCGCGTCTTGGCCTGGGCCACGAGGTCGTCGCCGTCCATGGTCATGTCGATGGTCGGGGCAACGCGCGACGTCGCCTCGACCTGCGTCGACGAGCGGCCGCCGACGATCACCAGGTCGGGGGCAAGTTCATTCAGGGCTTCGAGGTTTGGTTCAAACAGCGTGCCGACGACGGTGGCGCCCTTGGCGACGTCTGCCAGTTCCGGCACGAACAGCTTGTCGGGAATGCCGGCCGGCTGGATGCCGAGGCGGTTCAGCGTGTCGATCGCGGCGATGTCAAAGACGGCGATCTTGGCCGGGACCTTGTCGATGGTCTTGGGGCCGGTCGCGGTGGTGATCTCGACGGCGAAGGCGGGTGCCGTGGCAATAGCCAGTGCCGCCGCAAGATTGGCCAGCAGGCGAACAAACTTCATCTTTTGTCTCCGTCATCGTGGATTTGCGCCGGCTGCTTAAAACCTTCGCGATATACTCTTCTTTGGCGCATATCAGAAGCTGCCGGTGCGCAGCAAGACTTCGTCGCGGCCCTTCAAGCGCTTTATTGCTTGCCGGTCGCTGCGCAGCACGTTGAAGCAATCATTGCCGAACCATTCGAGCGACGCCTCGACATTTGGGTCGTCGCGGAGTTCGCCGAGGAAGCGCGCATAGTCGACCTTGCCGTCGAACAGCGGTGTCATGCCTTCGCGGCTTCCGGCCGCCGCATAGACGTTAGCCGGCTCAAAGACCCTGAGATCGGCGCGCGAGCGCACGTTCTTGAGGTGGTAGTGGCGGATATGCGGGCGCATCGCGGCATGCGCTGCGACCGGGTCGTCGCCACCCTCCCAGACATGCAACGTGTCGAAGTTGAGCTTGAACGCGGGATGGTCGACTTCGGCAACGAGCCTGAGCGTCGAGGCGCCACAATCGGCCAGCGTGCCCGGATGCGTTTCGGCCAGCAGTTCGAGGTCGAAGTCCCGGGCGACCTCCGAAATCTCGCGCAGCCGCGCGGTGATGATGCGCCGGACGTCGGCGGGAGTGTCCCGGCTGCCGCGGCTGCCGGCGAAGGTGCGGATCTTGCCGGCCCGCCAGTGTTGCGCGAGGCGGCACAGGTCGATGGTCTTCTTGCGCAGCGCCTCGGCGTCGCCGTCGAGCGGCAGGTAGTCGCTGACCATCGGCACATAAAGCCCCTGCTCGGCCAGCCAGTCGGCGTCGCATTGCGGCTGGTAGGCCAGGTTGCGCGCATGCGCGCCCCATAGCTCGATGCCCTGGAAATCGTTGGCGCGCGCCCATCTGGCGATGTCTTCGAGCGAAACGAGGTGATGGCGGAAGGTGATGGTGCAGAGCGAGATCTTCATTCGGCTGCTCCGAGCAGTTCGGTGGGGGGTGTGTGGGGGATGCCCTTGCTGGCGCACCACGCTCGGAAGGCCTCGCCCAGCCTCGCCTTGATCCGCCGTTCGAGGCCGTCGAGTGTGTCGAGCCGGTGCAGGACGTCGTCCGCCAGGCTGCGGTCCTCGGTCTGGGCCAGCTTCATGACGGCGTAGTGCAGCGCCTTGAAATCCTGGATCACGCGCTCGATTTCGTCGCACCAGTGGTCGAAATCGGCGTTGGCGAGCTTCATCTCGCGCCAGAAGAAGGCGAAGCCGTGCTCATAGGCATATTTGCGGATCGAGATGACGGGCACCTCGCGCAAGGCGGCGCCAAGATCGGCGAGCTTCACGCCGTCGCGGCCCTCGAGATGGGCGGAAACTATACGGCGCACGCCGTCGACCAGCGGATTGTGGTCGGGCTGATGGCAGGCGAGGAAGAAGTCGCGCAGGTCGGTGGCGGCGGGTACGCGCGCCTGGAGCCGATCGAAGATGTAGCCGCCGCCGACGGTCGGCTGGCGGATCGCGTGGATGACCTTGTCGCGGGCGATCTGGCCTTCCCAGCGGAAGTCGGGATCGTTGACCTGCCAGATCTTCGGATCGTCGGTCTTCTCGATCATCAGATAATGCGGGAACGGGTTCTGGTTGAACTTGTTCTCCCGCTCGGGCAGGTGGAACAGGTCCAGCATCACCATCAGATACTCGCTGTCGCGCTTGCGCTCGAGCAGGTCGAGCATGACGACGATGTTCTGGTCTTTCGACCGTGCCGGGTCGTACCATTCATGCATGGCCACGCCGTAGAGCCGCTGGTACCAGGCGCGGAAGAAATCGTGGTTGATCGACTTGTCGTGATAGGCGAGCTGCCAGCGCTCGTTGATGGCAAAGCCGGCGTCCCAGACGCTGAAATAGAACGGCCGCTGGTCGATCCCGGAACGCTTCAGCGCGTCGCAGACGCTGCTGACGAAGCAGTGCACCTTGATGTCGATGTAGTCCTCGCCGTGCACGCCCTTGCCGGTCGGCTCGGGACGCACTGCCGGGGTACTGGCCTCGCCGGTGAACAGCTGCGCCAGTTCGCGCACCGTCTCGATGTCTTGGCGGTTGATCGCTTCCTCGGGTGCGGCCAGACCGAACTCGAGCTCCAGGCTGAGGAAGATCTCGAGGATCAGCACAGAGTCGAGATAGAGGTCCTCGTTGAGCCGTGCCTCGGGGCCGAAACGGTCGAGATGAGCGTGGTTCATATGATCGCGCAGCACCGTGCCGATCGCTTCGATCACCTGTTCGGTGTTCATCACGCGACCTCCCTCGCCAATGCCGTGAACTGGCCCGCCGCGTGCTGTGCCGCGACCTCGCGGCGGCTGATCTTGCCGTTGGCCTGGCGCGGTATCGCCTCGACCTGGACGATCTCCATCGGCAGCTGGTGGCTGGCGAGGTTCTGGGCGCACCATTGCCGCACGGCCGGGCCCTCCAGCCGTTCGGTGGCGCTGAACAGCAGGCCGACCCGCTCGCCCGCGAGTGTATCGGCCTTGCGGAAGGCGACGGCGTCGGTGACCGACGGCATCGACATCACCACGTCCTCGACTTCGCGCGGATAGACGTTGAGGCCGGAGACATTGATGGTGTCGTCGAGCCGCGACACGAACACCAGCATGCCATCCGGCCTGTAGTAGCCGAGGTCGCGGGTGGCGACGTCGCCATTCGGACCGCTGACGATCATCTCGGATGGCGCCGCCGCGCTGTTGCTGCAAGTGACGCTGTGATGCGGCAGCACGAAGCCCATGTCGGCCGCGTCGGTGACATCAGGATTGACCGCGATACAGCCGGTTTCCGAGCAGCCATATTGCTGGAACAGATGCGTGGTTCGCGCCCGGATGCGCGCGAACCACGGCTCGGGCAGCACCGTGCCCGAGGTCATCGCCGCATGCAGCTTTTCGCCCTCGGGCATCAGCCGCGCCAGCGTGTGCAGCACCGCCGGCGACGAATAGAGCAATGGCTGCTCGATGCCGCGCAGGGTCCTGAGCAGGTATTTCGGATTGCCGGCGTCGACGATGACGGGCGTGCGGCCGCGCTTGAGCGCCACCAGTATGCCGCAGATCAAACCGTAGGAATGCGTCGTTGGGCAGGCGATGACAGGCGTCATCTCCTCCGGCTGGCGGAACGTCGTGACATAGCTTGCCACCTCCGCATCGATCTCGGCCCAGCCGCGGGCGATGCATTTCGGCGCGCCGGTCGTACCGGAGCTCATCTGCAGCAGCTGGCCGGCGGTATCAGGCGCGATTTCGGTCGACAACGTTTCCGCTTCGAGCCTGTTGAAATACAACGCGTGGCAGCCTGCGGCGACGGCGAGCCGGCGGGCAGCGGCGTGCGGCGTTGCGGGGTGGATCGGGAACACGCTGGCGCCGATGTTGCGGATGGCGAAGAACAGCGCCAGCCAGCCGGCCGTGTCGCTGAAGCAGACGGCATAGCGCCCATTGGCGTCCAGTCCGGCCTTGTCGGCGCTTTGCACGACCATCTGCTCGAACTTCTGTTGGTCATAGTACCTGTCGTCGATCTGGAGCATCGATTTTCCTTCAGGCGTCGGGGGTGGAGAGGGGGTTGGCAACGGCGTGGCCCGAACGGCCGGTGTTCAGCTTGCGCGCCAGCAGGGCTTCGGCCGTAAGCGTCGGGCGGGCCAGTCCGAGACGGTCCTGGCGCGCGCCAAAGCCGTGGCTGGCGGCATATTCGGCCAGCATCTGCCTGACCGTCTTCCAGAAGTCCGCTTCGCGCAGGCCGTAGAACGTCTGCAGCAGGTGCGACACCTCGGCCAGGTTAAAGACGAACAGCGCGTCCGTCACCAGTTCGCCGAGCGTCTCGACATCCTCCATCCAGTAGTACTGGTCGGGCAGTGCCGTGCGATAGGCCGGGTCGAGCGCCAGGAAGTCGGGCACCTTGTCTGGCTGGCTGAGGAAATCGGGCACGTATTCGACGCTGTCGTGGAAGTCGCGCAGCACCAGCCGCACCGGCCAGCCGTCGCGATGAATGAGCACCATGTTCTGGCCATGTGCTTCGGTGGCGATGCCATGCCCGACGAGCAGGTGCCAGACCGGCAGGATGGCGACCTCGAGCAATTGTCCGAGCCAGTTGCGGAAGCCGTGACGGCGGACCCATTCGTCGATGAACGGACGTCCGTCGTGTTCGGTCGCCATCAGCGCGTTGAACGGCACGGCCTGTTCGCCGTCGGCCAGCACCGAGGTGACGCTCCGGCGCCAGATCGCCGCGAGCTGGCCGGCCAGTGGCCCGTCGCGGCCGGCGATGATGCCGGCATATTCTTCGAGCACGACAAGCGGATATGTCATCTCGAACAGCGGATCGCCGGCGACGACATGGCCCAGCCAGCGCGAAATCACCGGTGCCATGCACACCGAATGCGGCTCGATCGTCCTGAGCGACGACGAGTTGCTCATGTTCATCGACAGCTTGACGTTGGCCGCTGCGGGCCGGTCCGCATTGAGAAGCGTCCGGATCGACTGGCTCGCCGTGTAGCGGTCGCCGGCGATACCGACAAAATGCGCGGTTCCATCGGCGAGCCATGGCGCGAGCAGCGTGTTCTGCAGCGCAGTCCACTGCCATGGATGCAGGGGCAGCAGGTTATAGTCGTCCCAGGCAAGGCCAAGGCGCGCACGCTCGCGGTCGATCTGCGCAAAGACCTCGGCGCCAAGCTCGGCAATCCAGAACGCGGTTTCATCCACCGGCAAGCGCTGGCTCACCTCTTCGCGCCGCACCAGCAGCCAGGCGAGCTGGAAACTGTTGCCGGCTTCGGGACCGAAATCGCGGTTGTCGCTTTCGCTGAACCCCGTCCGCGCCTTGAAGCAGGGGTGGTAGGCATGGCCCTCGTGCAGCGCGCCTTCGAGCGCGGGAAAACCGAGAGCGCGGCGTGATGCTTGCCGCAAATTGCGGTCATTCCAGCTGCAGTGCACCAGCGTGCTTTGCAGTTCGCTCAATAGCCGGCGCGTGGCTTCCGGAGAAGCCGGCAGGCTCGCCACCAGCTCGTCCAGCGTCGCCGCATGCCACGCGCCATCGCGGCTCTTGCTCTCGACCGAACCGGCCGAAAGGCGGATGCGGCCGAACGCACCCTCCATGCCCGCGCAGCGAAAACGCTTGTCGCCATGCGACCATGTGAAGGTGAGCGCTGAGCCGTCCTTGGCAACAGTCGCCTCGACGAGCCCTTCATACAGCACAGCCTCGACAAGCTGCCTGACCACGCGCTCGTCGGGGCGGCCGGGCAGGTCAAGAGGCAAGGGCACTGCCATCTCCGTGGTAGAGGCCGGCCATGATCGCAAACAGCGGGTTGGGCTGGCGGGCGTAGAGCGAGCGCTCATTGCTGGTCTGCAACTCGTCGACGTCGAACAGCCGCGTCATCAAATTGGCCTTGAACGCTACCGTTGGCCGGTCGAGCACGCTGCGGACGAATTCGCGGCCGACGCCCGATGTCGTGCGCGACAGCACCTCGAGCCGGTCCCGCAGCATGTGGAGCAGAACCTCCTCGTCGATAAGCCCGTCATGCCCCATGCGGGCGATGACCGAGAATATCTGGTTGACGATCAGGTAGTAGGCGAAGCGGTCCTGGATATCGCGGTCGTCGTAATACAGCGAGGCGATCTCGGCTGCCTCCGGCACATGTTGGCTGAGACGGGCACGATGACGTTTCGACAGGTAGAAGCCCTGGTTGTCGCGATAGTAGCCGGTGGTGGGATAGCCCTGGCTGACATCGATCAGGCTGTTCTGCTGGTGTGCTTCGAGCGCCAGGCCGAAATCGTCATAGAGCATCACCAAGGGGTCGAGCGCGCAGTCGAGGTAGCGCTGGAACCAATAGCGGCAGACCAGTTCCGGATGGGTGCCATCCCTGAGGCACAGCTTCCTGATGATCCGTTCGAGCCGCGACTGTTCGCCAGGCAGCGGTTCGGCGGTGAGAGCTGCGATGGTGAGCTTGCCGCGACCCTTGCAGGCGACGAAGGGGTTTTCGCGCAGGATCACCTCGAAGCCGCTTTCGCTGCGGCCCGGCAGGTCGAGCGTGATGTAGGCCGGGTCGGCGATGACCTTGAAGCGGCCATCGTCGCTGCCGATCCCTGTCCGCTGCAGCAGCTTGGCCATGGCCACGCCGGCCTCCAGCTCCTTGCGGCTGTTGACCCTGAGCGAATTGGTGATCCGCACCGGCAGCGAGAATTTCGCCATCCACGGCAGGTCTTCATTGTAGACGGTGCGCACCGACGAGGTTGCGGTGAATGCCGGGCCGGCAGGGCCGATGTGGCGCAGCTTGCCCGCCTTCTGGAGGTCACGGATGCCATCGTCGAGCAGCAGCGCCTCGGTCTGCAGCGGATGCATCGGCAGCAGCATCTCGCCTGGCCGCGTCTCGATCCCGCCCGCGCCCACCAGCGAAGCGACGATCTCGGGGGCCGATTGCCTGGCGACCGACTTGTGGCTGACGACGGACGCATCGGCGGCGAAATAGACCAGCTGGAAACGGCCGCGCAGCTCCGGCGCGTAGCTCGGCTCCTGCCACGAGGTCATGCCTTGCCGGCTCTTCGGCGTCGGATGCAGCGAGTGGCCGAACACCAGCGACTGTTCGGCTGAAATGAAGCTGTCGTCATCCTCGCCGGGGCGATGCGCCTCGATGTAGCGCAGCGTCTGCTGGTAGCTCTGCAGCGCCCGGCCGAGCAGTTCGAGTTCGCAGCCGCGCATCGCGTCGCCGCGCTCGTCGTGCAGTTGCCGGTAGGCCTCCTGCAACAGCAGCTGCAGGGCGGCGAAGGGCTCGACGTGGCGCCAGCCGCCTTCCGTCGCCCGTCGCTGCCAGACCTGTCCGAAGCGGTGGGGGCCGCACAGCGAGTGCGAAGCAAGCTCGGCACGCAGTACAAGCTGCTGCGCCGCCAGAACCAGTTCGATGCAGTCGACGGGGTCGTCCGTGCCGACCCTGTGTTGGGTCACCCTGCCGGGCGAGATTTCGCGGACATAGCAGTTGGCGAAATTCTGGAACGTCGCATGTTCGGCAACCTGCCGCTGCGTGAGCTTCATCTGTCGTCACCACATGGTTTGACCGATAGAGTCCCTTGCAGCAGCTAGGTATCTGACGGATTTTCTCGGGAACGTAGGCGCTGGCTAACGAGCCTCAGGCAATCCACTGGATGGTGCGCTCCGGCTCGCGGAAGGCGAAGCGGGCGAGATGGTCGTCGATGACGGCCTTGGTCCGAGCCAGCTGGTCGGCGTCGGGCGCATCCACCGCGATCGTCAGGACGGTGACGTCGGCGTCCATCACCGCATGGCCGAACGGGAAATGGCACTCGCCATGCCCGTCGCCATGGCTCACCTCGATCTTGTGGGCAAAATGCTTGCACAGCTGGGTAAGATACTTGGCGCCATGCTCGGTCTCGAACCGTCCCGTCGATTGAAACATGATCTCTCCGTCCGTGCTTTCAGTTTGAAATGGCCACGGACAATGCCCG